>Ga0065721_10050447_pt1 | contig 20096 bp, 17 predicted proteins | sample Mesricmetagenome_FD_59108 | JGI IMG/M metagenome (GOLD analysis project Ga0065721, IMG submission 59108) | Mesophilic microbial community from rice straw/compost enrichment Sample: eDNA_1 v2 (version 2) | ecosystem: Engineered > Solid waste > Grass > Composting > Bioreactor | place: USA: Davis... | reverse complement strand
GACGAGCCCGTCCTGATCGGCATCGGCGACGTCTTCCGCAAGGCTCGTCCGGCCGCCGGCGCGGATGTTCTGCCGGCCGATCGGACGGCGTTCGGCGGCTCACGCCTCACAGCCTGAACCGCCGAACAAAGAGCAATCGTCCCTCGGGTTACCGCGAAACCGTCACGCCTTGTCCTTGTAATAAGAAGCATAGCTGCTGCGCAGCCGCTCCGGGGCACCCGGATCGGCATAGCGGTGCAGTTCCGACATCTCGGTCTTGTTGAGGATGACGCCGACCGTCTTCGAAGCGATCTGCGGTTCCGAGCGCAGCACCGACTGTACGGCCTTGGCGGGCGTCACGCCCCATTCGGTCACGAAGAGGAAGCCGTCGACATAGGGTTCGAAGGCCTTGGCGTCGATCACCGGGATCAGCGGCGCAAGGTCGACGACGATGACGTCGAACGTTTCCTTGATGCTCTCGAGGAACTGGCTCATGCCGGAGGATGCCAGAAGCTCGCTCGTATGGGCGAGATTGCGGCTCCGCATGGTCATCGGCAGGATCGTCAGCCGCGACCTGCGGTCGACGCGCGCCGCGCTGGTCCAGGACGTCTTCTGGAGGATGACTTCCACGAGACCGACGTCCGGCTCGCTGCCGAGCATGCGGCTGAGGCCCGGATTGCGCAGGTCGGCATCGATGACCAGCGTCCGCACGCCGGTCGACGCGAGCAGGCCGGCGAAATTCGCGGCGACCATGGATTTCCCCTCGCCCGGCAGGCAGGAGACGACGCCGATCACCCGGCACTTCCGGTCCTGGAGCATGATATCGCAGGCAAGCTTGGCGTTGCGCAGCGTTTCGGCGAAGTGCGACCGCGGCGCCTCCACCGCGATCCGCATCAGGCGGCGGAACGAGATGGGATTGCCCGGCGGAGCGGGCGCGGCGGCCTCTCCCTCGCCGGCCGGCGGGGGTGCCGGTGGTGCCGGGCTTTCTTCCGCAAGGGCCGTATTCACCTTGGGCAGATAGCCGAGGAACCGCTGGCCCAGCTTCTCCTGCACGTCGTCGCCGGTGCGGAAGAACCGCTCGCGGAATTCGAGCAGCGTCGCCGCCGCCCCTCCGATCAGTAGGCCGAGCACGACGGAGAGCGCCATGGTCAGCGTCTTGCGCGGGCTTGACGGGGCGGTCGGAAGGCCGGCATCCGAGATCACCCGCGCCTTGGCGATCGGGAAGGATTGGCGCTGCGTCGCCTCCTCGAAACGGCCGAGATAGGATTCATAGAGCGTCTTCAGCGCCGCCGCCTTCTGCTCCAGCTCGCGAAGCTGAACCATCGAGACATTGGCCTGCGAGTTACGGCCCGCAACTCGGTCGATGCTCTCGCGCAGCGATTTCTCCCGCGAGCTCGCCACCTCGAATTCGTTGCGGAAGCTGCCGGTCAACTGCTGCAGCTCGCGATAGATCTGCTGGGAGACATCGTTCTTTTCCGCTTTGAGGGCGACGGCCTGCGGATGGTCCGCACCGAACTGCTGGACGATCCCCTGCTCCCGGTCGTTGATCGCGATGAAACGCTTCCGGAGATCCTGTATGACGGTATTGTCCGTATCGCGAGCCGAAACCACGGCATTCTGGACGGCGGCGTCCGGCCCCTTGTCGATGATCGTCTGATACTGCTGGTAGCGCGCCGAAGCGCTCGCGGCATCCGCCTGGGCGACGATCAGCTGGCTGTTGAGGTCGGAAAGCTGTTGCGCCGAAAGCAGCTCGCCGCGCGGCGAGACGAGATTGTGCTCGACCTTGTACTGCTCCACGGCGAGCGCCGCCTGCTGGGAGCGGGTATTGAGGTCGTTGAGGCGTTCCTGAAGCCAGAGCGACGCCTTCTCGGACGCGTCGAAATTGGCGTTGAGCTGGTCGGTCAGGTAGGCATCCGCATAGATCCGCGCGACCGATGCCGAAAGCTGCGGATCGAGCGAACGGACCGAAAGCGCGATCACCGAGCTTCGGCCGACGCGTTCGACCGTCAGCGACTGCTGCAGGATGGCGGCTGCCTTCTCTCGCCGGCCGAGCCGCTCGAGCTCTTCCGACGGCGGGGGGCCACCGGGCGTCAGCATGGTGACGACGCTCTTGATCGCCCCTTTGGCGAGATCGACGGGCGATTGCGGCGGGTTCACCAGCGTCTCGTTCTGGTCGAGCTTGCCCTCGTCCACCACCCGCAGCGCCAAAGCCTTGGATTTCAGGATTTCCACGGCGCTCGACATGCGGTTGTCGATCTGCTGCGCGGTCTGGCTGTCCTGCTCGTCTTCTGCATAACGCGAAAGATTGTCGTCGATGAGGATCTGCGTCGCCGCCGTGTACATCGGCTTGGCGGTGAAAAGATAAAGCCCGGCAAGGGCGACGGTCGCGATGAGGCAGATGACGATCACGCCAAGGCGGCGGATCGCCGCCGCCCAGAGCTTGTCCAGGTCGATGAACGTGTCGTTGTCGCGCGTCTCGCTCGGGAATATTGTTCTGGGTCTGAAGTTTACCTGATCCATAGGGCTCGCTTTCCGGAGCTTTGGGTAGCGGATGGCAGACGCGCTGCCATCCGCCTCGGATGATTGTGGTTTTATGCGGCTTGAACCCGCGTCTCGTGGGACATCAGCAGTTCCTTGATGGATACGTGGAGGTCGGCTCCCATATCGGCCCTGAGCAGGGCGAAGGCGACATTGGCTTCGATGAAGCCGCGCTTGCTGCCGCAGTCGAAAGTGCGCCCCTTGTAGGGATGCGCATGGAACGGCTGAACCTGAGCAAGCTTGTGCATGCTGTCCGTCAGCTGAATCTCGTTGCCGGCGCCTCGTTCCTGTCGCGCCAGAAGCTCGAAAATTTCCGGCTGCAGAATATAGCGGCCATTTAGGTAATAATTGGACGGCGCTTCGGACGGTTTCGGCTTCTCGACCATCTGCGTAACTTCGAAGCCATGCTTCACGGAATGGCCGACCCCGACGATGCCGTAGCTCGACGTCTCCTCGGGCGAGCACTCCTCCACGGCGAAGACATTGCCGCCCACTTCCTCATAAAGCTCCATCAGGCCCGCCATGCAGCCCTGCGAACCGTAGGAGACCATGTCGGGCAGCAGGAGAGCAAAGGGTTCGTTGCCCACCAGTTCCCTGGCGCACCACACCGCGTGACCGAGCCCCAGCGGCACCTGCTGGCGCGTGTAGCTGACGGTTCCGGCGACCGGCAGCATCTTTTCAAGCTGGGTGACCTGCACGGTCTTTCCGGAGCGCGTCAGGGTCGCGATCAGTTCCGGCGCGCTGTCGAAATAGTCCTCGATCGCGGTCTTGTTGCGGCTGGTCACGAAGATGATGTTCTCGATCCCCGCCTGCATGGCCTCGTCGACGGCATATTGGACGACCGGACGATCGACGATCGTCAGCATCTCCTTGGGCATGGCCTTGGTGGCCGGCAGGAACCGAGTTCCATTGCCTGCGACGGGAATCACCGCCTTTCGAACTGGTCTATTCATATCCATTCCTTCGTCCTTTCTGGAGGGCGCCCCCGCCCTAACCGATCGGATTTGATCTGACGCCAGCCGTTCCCCAGCAGCCGGCGCATGCGAACAGCGATCGGCATGCGCAAATGCTTGAGCGCGCGCGGATTTTCGATCGCTGTTTTCAGGAAGCCCCTGACGGAGCCTTTCTTGATCTCCTCGACAAGCGTGAGGAATGAAGCCGCCTCGACGATGCTGCGGGTGCGCCGGCGCTGGGCCGCCATGGCCTTCGCATCCAGCGTGTAACGGGCAAGGAAGGCCCGGTCGGACGCCAGCATCGCATCGAGATGGGATTGTTCCAGGACCCGCGAAATCGAGCCGTGCCTCAGATGATAGACATAGCCGACATCCGGCACGACCGCACACCGGCCGCCACAGGCGAGTGCGGAGGCGAGCAGCAGATAATCTTCCCCCACTCTCAGCGTTTCGTCGAAACTCAGTTCATGGCGGGTGAGAAAGTCGCGTTCGAAGACCGGCTTCATATAGCCGAAGTTGAAGGTCGACTGGAAAATCACGTTGGAGCCGATGAAATCGGCCAGCGTCATGACCGGCCGCCGCCTGAGCTCCTCCCTGGAGAACATGGTGGTCGGCTCCCCGAGATCCAGCGGAACGACGTCGATATTGTCGACCACGATCTGCGCCTCCGCCGCCTCGGCCCTTTCGAGCATGGCGAGAAGCCTCTCCGGATGGATCGTGTCGTCGGAATCGAGAACGGCGATCCAGCGGCCTATCGCCACGTCGAAACCGATATTGCGGGCGGCGGCCGGCCCGCCGTTCTTCTCCCGGGTAACCAACCTCACCCGTTCGTCGCGGTAGGCGCGCACCAGTTCCCGGGTGCCGTCGGTCGAGCAGTCGTCGACGACGATCACCTCCATGGTCACGCCGATCTGGGCAAGCGCGCTCCCTATGGCGCGTTCGATCGTATCCTCGGCGTTGTAGGCGGCGATGACGAAGCTTACGTCGGGTTGATGGACGAGCACGGTCATGTGGCTTCTGCTACCCCATATTGCCGGATCTCACGCATGCCGAGCGTGCCCGACACCGCGCCCGCATGCAGCGCCGCGCGCAGGGCGTAGCGGTTGCGGGTGACCGGAGAGAAAAAGGTCGCGGCTATCATCGCCATACAGAAGGCGAATTTCAGGCCGGCCAGACCGGTCTGGCGAATCCGGCTCAAACCGGAATGCTTGGAGGCGAGGATGCGGCCATGCGTCTGGCCCGAACGGAAGCGCCGTTTGGCAAGCCAGGAAAAGCTCGCCCGCTTCTCCGGCACCTTTTCCTCGACCATTGCGTCGCGGGCGAACTCGATACGTCCGCCGGCATCGGTAAGTTCGGTGAAGAAATGCGTGTCCTCGCCGCCGCTCTGGCCGAGCGGCAGCGCAAACCGCCGTCCCGCGACGGCGGGCGAACGCATGTGCAGGAGCACGTTGCAGGTATAGCCGGTCCTGATCCGCCCATCGACCCAGACCGGCATGGTGGAGTGGAAATCGCCCTTGCGCATCCAGGAAGCGCTCTCCGATCCATAGACCGCGCGGACGGGACCGAGAACCGCATCGGCTCCGGTGCGCTTCGCCTGGGCCAGGAGTTCGGACAGCCACTGAGGCTCGGCCGTTTCGTCGTCGTCGATGAAGGCGAGATAATCGGCTTCGCATTCGGCAAGGCATGCATTGCGGGCAATCGAGATGTTCGATTTCGGGCAATGGACATAGCGGATTTCGAAAGGCGAGCGCTCCCGCAGGCTCTCCACCAGATCGCGGGCGCTCGGGCCGGCATCGTTATCGGCGACGATCAGGCGCAGCTTCACGTCCGTTGGGACGGTCAGGGCGAACAGGGACCTGAGCGTCGCCTGCAGTTCGGGCCGCCGGTAGGTGCAGATGCCGATATCGATGCGGATCGGCTTTCCCTCTTCCACCATCAGACGGTCCTCCGCGGCCGGATGCCGATCAGCTCCAGCCAGAAGCCCGCCGACCAGGCAAAATGCATGATCATCGCCGACAGCGAAGCGAGGGGCCCGTAGGGGTTCTTCTGCCCGACGGCCAGCCAGAAGCCGTAGCCGATGCAGGCGGCGGCCCAGATGAGGATCGGCACGGCCGCCCACCAGTACAGCAAGGCGAGCAGCGCGCCGAGAACGACGGGGGCGACCGCAAGCGGAATGGCCTGGCGCAGTTTCGGGATCGAGCGGTGCTTGATGAGGTTCTTCGCCCTTCCGCGGCCATAGGCGAGATATTGCCGGAAGAGCGCCGAAGCGCTCGCCCGCGGATAATAAGTCATGTAGGTCTTGCCGGTCATCCAGATGCGGAAACCGGCTCTCCGCAGCCGGAAATCCAGCTCCGCATCCTCGTTGTGGCTGAAGCCCTCGTCATATCCGCCCACGGCGCGGTACGCCTCGATGCGCATCAGCGCATGGTGGCCGTGATCCACCCATTCGCCGCCGCCGCCGGCGCGATGCTTGGAACCGCCATTGCCGAGCTTGGAGTTCTGTGCCACGGCGGTGGCTTTCTGAAACAGGCCGAAGCCCACCGTTTCCATGCCGACCACGACGGAATCCGCACCCGTCTCCAGCGCTTCCCGCAAAATTGCCCGGCAATAGTCGTCGGGATAGTCGCCATGCGCGTCGATGCGGATCAGATAATCTCGTCCCTCGCCGAACCGATCCACCGCCAGGTTGATGGCGGCGCTCTGGATGCGCTTCGGGTTATCGAGAAGGACGAGGCGCGGAATGTCTGCCGTGAGCCGCTCCACGATATCACGCGTGCCGTCCTGGCTTCCGCCGTCCGCCACGACGATCAGCATGTCGAGTTCGCCGCGCTGCGCGTTCAGCTTATGCAGCAGCGGCTCGATCGTCGCCGCCTCGTTGAGGCACGGGATCACCAGGAGCGTCCGGATGTCGGAAAGCTCGGCATCGGAGCAAGAACGCGGAACCATACCCCACCTCACGATTGCACGGTTGAGATCGCCGGCACGTCCGCCGGCGACGAGATGTTCGAATGAAGCGCCGCGAGCCTTGCGACAAGGGCGCGGCAGTCCGCAGGACCGGTAACCCACTGGCTCCGCTCGACAGCGGCAAGCCGGGAGGCGAGTTCGGAGTAGCGCGCCTCGGTCATGCCCTCGAACAGGGCCTGAAGCGTCTGAGGCTTGGCGCGGTCGAGTGTCATGCCGATGCCGCGCCTCTCGACGAACCGTCCGGTCTCCGTCGCCGAAAGCGCGATCGGCACCGCGCCGTAGAGTCCGCCTTCGTAAAGCCGGTTCGGCAGCAGCCAGCTCGAATTGAGGCCTTCCTCGAAGAAATCGATCGCCCAGGTGAAGTGCACGTCGTGATAGATCGCGGCGAGATCCTCCGGATTGCGGTAGGCGCCGTGAAATTCCACATGCGGAGCGGCATTCACCTTGTCGTCGAAGCCGTCGAACTCGCTATAAGCGGGGCGGCCGCGCAGAACGATCTCGACCTTGCCCTCCATCCGCGACGCGAAATCGATGAGGATGTCGAGCGACTTGCGGCAGCGGATCGCGCCGAACCAGCCGACCCGCCAGGGCTTTCCGGCTTCCGGCAGACGCAGCGCGCGCGGTTCGGAAACAGGCTCAGGCTTGAGCGCGAGCACCTTGTTTTCCAGGAGCAGGATCGGAAGATCGAGCCCGGAGCGCGGCTTGAAGAAGTTCTCCACGAAAGCGGGCGAGCTGGTGATCAGCAGGCTCGCACGGCTGCCGAAATGGCGCTGCGCCTGCCGCATCAGACGGCCTTTGATGCCTTCGTCGAGGAGAAGCCGGTGAATGTCGAGGCATTCGTAGACGACGGGAATGTCCCGCCCGAAAAGCGAGGCGGCATGGCCCGCAAGCGCCAAAGTTTCCAGGTTGCGGGCGATGATGACGTCCGGCCTGGCGATCCCCGCAAGCCCGCGCTTCAACGTCATCCGGGCGGAGATGACCGCGGCGATGCGTTGGGCGAAACGGCCGTCCGCCGTCCGCCCCAGCACGATGGTCGGCACGTCCTGCTCGCCGGCCAGGACGCTTGCGCCGCGCTTGAAACCCGCGACCGTGACGTCGGCGCCGCCCGCCTTCAATGTCAATACCCGCCGCCGGATCGCCGCATCGGCGAGATCGTGGGCGAGATAAAGAACGTTCAAAGTCAAATCGTCCAACTCCTTTTTCGAGCCTTCCGGCTCTCGAAATCATTGTCGGGCAACGAGCCGCCGGGGTTGAGGGACTCAGTCGAGCGTGCAGAGCACGGATTCGGGAAAGCGGCACTCTTCGCCGATCGCCGTGAAGGCGACGCGGTCGATCGTCATGGATGTCGGCTGGCTGTAGGAGAATGCCCCCATCCAGTTCTTCAGCGTATCGGTGCCCCAAAGGCTCAGGAATATCTTCTGGGCATTCGACGGTATCTTCGCCTTGTCCGTTACTTCGTGAACGAGCTTGCCGTTGACGAAGTAGCGGATACGGTTCTCTTCCCAGATGAAGGCGTAGTCGTTGAAACCCTGGTCCGCGCCGCCGGCGACAGGCACGAGCTTCTCGTTTCCGCCCTTCCCGCCGATATACTGGTTGACCTGCACTTCGCCGGCATTCTTGCCGAGAACCTCGAAGTCGATCTCGTCATGCGGCTTCTTGTCGGTCGGGCCGATATAGGTGAAGAACGCCGAGTTGAGCCCCGAGCCGGTTGCGGCCTTCATCCGCACCTCGTAGGTGCCGTAGCCGAACCGTGCTTTGGTCTGGATCTCGCCGCAGGCGTAATCGCGGTCCTTGGTCTTGCCTTCGGTAAATTCGAGCCGCAGAGCGCCGTTTTCGACGCGCGCCTGGTTCTTCGACCAGGTGCAGTTCTGATGCTTGCCGTTGTTCCAGCCGTCGGAGACATACCAGAAGGAACGGTCGAGGCTGTCGAAATTCTCGACGAAGGATTTGCCGGTCGCGTCCGGTTGAGCCTGCGCCGCAGGCGCAAGAAGCCCCAGCGCAACGGCTGCGGTGATGACCTGCCAGGTCCGCTTGGTCTGTCTGGCCGTCAGCGTCATGTTCACCTCCGCTGTTGTGTCATGGTCGGCTCCGCCGGACCGGGACGTCCGGCGGAGGAATAGGATTTCGCCGCGGCCGAGAGCTTGGCCTTCCGCCCGCGGCTGCCCGTCAGAACCTCGTAGAACCCCGGCAACGTGCGGGAGACGAAGAGGTTGGTGGCGGGAAGAATGATGAAGCTCGCGCCGATCGCGATCGCGTAGAAGAGCGGGTACGCGGCATCGCCCGCCGCGCGGTTCCACACCATCCACATCAATACGAGCAGCGGATAGTGAGCGCAGAAGATCCAGAAGCTCAGGCTGCCGGTGGAGGCCAGGCGCTGGCCGATCGAGGAGCGGATGGCGAATGCCGACATCAGCCAGAACCCTCCGGCGCCGACGATCGAGAGCGTGTTGCGCGCCAGATCGAGCACCCACGGAAAATCCGGACCTGTGCGGTAAAGACCAATGGAAAGCCCCGCGGCGGCCGCGAGAATTGCCGCCGTTCCCGCAACCGAGAACCTGTCGAGCGCCTTCAGGTCCAGCCTGTTGAGGGCCAGGAAGATACCGAAGGTGAAGCTGAAGAGGATCGACTTCTTGAGAACGATGCCGAGCGTCACCTCCGGCAGGATGGCCACAACGAACAGGACGCCGAGCGTCGGGGCGGGATAACGGCGCACCAGAATGGCGAGCACCGGCGAAAGAAGGATGCAGACGACCAGGTCGCGCAGGAAATAGAGCGGAATATTGATCGGCAGCCCTTCCGTCGCAAGCGCGTAACTCAGGAATTCCCGTATCGACGCGTTCCAGAGGTCGGGAAAATAACCGACGCCGATACCGACCCGCTGGAGAACGAGGACGGCGGCCAGCAGGGCGCCGTTCCACAGGAGGAAGGGGATGAGAACCGTTCTGGCCTTGGAACGCAGCGTCTTCCCATAATTGAATGCATCCCGGCCACGCTGGAACAACAGATAACCCGAAATGGCGCTGAGGCAGGGCACGCCGATACGGAACAGGCTATCCCCCAGGAACACCCGCAGCCAATCGAAGAAGCCGTTCTGCCCCAGGAAGGGGCTGGTCTGGGGATCATGCGGCACATGCACGAAGACAATGCCGGAGATCAAAAGAATGCGCATCAAATTGATACGGGAGGATATGTTCTGATCAACAGTCAAACGAGTCACCCCTTTTGGGCAGTGCCTCCCGTCACCGCCGTTTCAATCAGAGCAGACTTGGGCCCGCAATCCGTAAAAGGATCATTCCGAGTTTGGCGGAAAATGTGGCGACGCAGCAAAAAAGCAAGCGGGCGACAGTATTGCCGGCATCCCGCCCTCCGCATGCGGCCCCCCTCACGACGGCCACACGCCATTATGATTTCCAAGGAGTTCGACGTGATTCTTGCCGCGGAATATTGCGCTGCAGCACACGAAAAAAATTTTGTTCGCCACCAGCCGAAAAGCCGATCGCCGCTTACCGCTTTACCGCTTGCTGCCTCGCCCGGACTTGAATGTGGCGAGATTTGGGCAAATCTGCGACACAATCAGGCGGAGGAAGCGCCGGTCGCTCCTCCCATTCCCCGGCGGCGCACGAGCTCGATAATCTTCCTCAGGAGCAGACGCTCCGTCATCAGGAAGAGCAGTCCGTAGAGGACCGCCCCCACGGCGCCTCCCGCCAGCACTTCCAGGTAGGGATTGGTTAACCGGTCCGCGAACACATGCAGGAAGGCCCGCACTCCGAGCGCCATCGCAAAGGCGGTGATCATCGAGCGGCAGCTGGTCATCAGGCCCTGCAGGAACGGAATGTCGTCGACCCGGAAGACCGCCCAGGAATAGCCGATCAGGGTGACGGCATTGACGACACAGAGCGCGACCATCGCGTCCACCAGATCGCCGTAATAGGCGGCGATGGCGATGGCCGCCGTCGTGCCGACCGCCCTCAGCACCGCCGACCAGAAGAGGACCCGGCCGTGGCCGGTGCCCTTGAGATAGGGAATGAAGGTGCTGCAGGGGGTCACGATCGCCTTCGAGAGCGCCAGCAGCCCGAGGACCGGCCAGGCATAGGCCCATTGAGGCCCGAACAGCACCAGCATCGCCGGTTCCGCGATCGCCCAGAGACCGAACATCGCCGGAGCGAGGACGACCGTCATCACCTGCGTGCTCAGCATCAATGCGTCGGAGCGCCGCTTGCGGTCGTCCCCCATTAGGCTGAAGGCGGGAAAGAGCACGCCCATCACCGCGGAGAGGACCACCTGGTTCGGAATGCTGGCAAAACGGTTCGCGGCGGAATAGGCGCCGGCGTCGGCGAGCCCCAGCATCCGCGCGATCACCACCATCGGCGATTGGAAAGTCACGAAATTCGCGATCTCCGACCCCATCAGGCCGGTGGTGAAGGAGAGCAGCGAGACGATCTTGCGCGGCCTCATCACCAGGCGCGGCATATAACCCGCCACGGCATAGAGCCCGACCAGCCGGATCAGCGCGGCGGAGAAAAGCTGAAAGACGAGCGCCCAGACGCCGAAGCCGAAAAAGGCCATCCCGACCGCGATGAGCGCGGCGGCCGATTCGGAAATGGTGCTGAGCACCGCATCCTTGCTGAAATTCATCTGCCGCGCGAGCAGCGAATAGGCGACGTCCCCGGCAAGCTGAAGCGGGATGAGCAGCGCCATGATCCGCAACAGATCGGAGTTTCCCGGCGCGCCCATCAGCGCCGCAAGATCGTTTGCGCCGAAGAAAAGCACGAGCGCCATGAGACAGGCCATGGCGAGATTGGCCCAGAAAACCGTGTGGACGGTATCCATGTCGCCCTCCCGGTCGACCACCAGCGCGGAGGTCAGACCGGCCCCGCCGATCATCGCCAGAAACTGCACCACGGTGAGCGCCACGGCGACCGATCCGAAGTCTTCCGGCGTCAACAGTCTTGCCAGAATGGGCACCGTGACAAATTTCAGCCCGAATGTGGCGGTCTTTGATAGCACGCTCCAACCGACATTCGTCGTGATCGTCTTCACGCCTTGGGTTGGGGCCATATGTAGAATCCCATTGCTGGAGGTCGGGGGGATACGGCAACGAATTGCCGCTGAAAATATCGGTGGCTTTCAACTCTTTGAAAAAAGCAGGGGCAAAAACATGGCGACGTTCACGGTTGTGATCCCATTTTTCCAGAAGGAAGCCGGCATATTGCGCCGCGCATTGAAATCCATCTTCGATCAAAGCTATCAGGACTTCGATATAGTCGTCGTCGACGACGAGTCACCCCTTCCAGCCGACATCGAGCTCCAAGACATTGACGAGACTTGGAAATCCCGCATCCGGGTGATCCGCCAGCAGAATGGCGGACCGGGCGCTGCGCGCAATACCGGGCTCGACAACGTGCCGGCCGCCACCCGCTTCGTCGCACTTCTCGACTCCGACGACGTCTGGCTGCCGGACCATCTGAAGAACGCCCATGACAGCATGACCCGGTTCGATGCCGAATGCTACTGGGCCTCCATGCAGGCGAGCGACGAGTTCTACTATCATTTCGGCATGGCCGAACTCGAACAGGCGGAGGGCGGCACGCGTCTCTCCGAGGACCCGCTCGTCATCGAGATGCCGGATCTGGCGAGCGTGATGCTGAAGAACTGGAGCTTCCTGCATCTCTCCTGCATGGTGATCGCGCGGCCGGTTTTCGAAACCATCCGCTTCGAGCCCTCGCTGCGGCTGGCGGCGGAAGACGTGCTGTTCTTCTGCGACTGCATCCTCAAATCGAAGCGGACCCTGCTCTGCGACGAGGCGGGTGCCGCCCGCGGCATGGGCCTCAACATCTTCCACAGCATCGACAACCGCTCGCCGCAGTTCCTGCGCCAGCAGTTCAACACCTGGGTGGCGCTCGATACGCTGGAGCAGCGGTTCCGCTCTCGGCCGAGCGACGTGGCGTCGATCGCCTCCTACAAGAACACGGCACGGCGGCAGGCGCTCTGGAGCCAGGCAGGACGGATGAAGCGGCGGCAGGCGCCGGATTTCGGCCTCCTCGCCCGCTGGGTTATGCGCGATCCCGGCCTGATCCGCGCCGCATTCGAACTCGGGGCCGGAAAGCTCGGCCGCAGCGCGCGCTGAAACCTCTTCCGCCCCATTCAATCAACATCCCAAGGAGGCCCGCATGAAAGCGTACTACTGGGAATCGCATCACGGCAATTTCGGCGACGATCTCAACCTCTGGCTCTGGGACGCGCTGCTGCCCGGCTTCCGGGACGTACATCCCGAAATCCTGCTCGTGGGGGTCGGCACCGTCCTCAACCCCGTCCTTCTCCCCGCCGGACAGAAGAAGCTCGTGATCGGCAGCGGTTACGGCTACGGCACGCCGCCGGATGTCGGAGACTCCTCGGAATGGGACGTGCGGGCGGTCCGCGGGCCGCTGACGGCCGCGAAACTCGGCCTTTCGCCCGACAAGGCGATCACCGATCCGGCCGCGCTGATCGCCGACATGCCGGAATTCCGAAATCTCCCGAAAATCCACAGGAAGACCTTCATCCCCCATTGGGAGTCGGCCGAATTCGGCATGTGGGACGCGGTTTGCGAACCGGTCGGCCTCACCTATCTCGACCCTCGCGGTGAAGCCAAATCCGTCATCCGCCATATCGCCCAGTCGGAGATGGTGGTCGCCGAATCCATGCACGGAGCAATCCTTGCGGATGCCTTCCGCGTGCCGTGGATCGCCGTCAGCACGTCCCGTTCGATCAACAATTTCAAATGGAACGACTGGGCGGGCTCGGTTGGCACCACCTACCAGCCCCATTACGTGCCGGTCTCCACCCGCGCCGAGGCGGTCGCCAAGCGCTCGCGCTTCTGGGGCGTGCGCTTCGATGGCCAGCAATCCGCCGGTGAAGCGGCACCGGATGCCGGGACCCATGGCTCGGAGGTCATCACCCGCAAGCCTCCGTCCCAGACCGGACTGCGCGGCATGGCCAAGCAGTTCCTCGCATCCCCTTCCATCCTGGCACTCTGGCAGGCGAGCCGCGCCGCGCCGCGGCTGAGCCCGGACAGCGTTCTGGAAGAACGGAAGCAGAAGTTCCGCGCTGTTCTGGACGAGATCCGCCGCGATTATTTCTGAACGGCGGGGATGCCGGGCAGCAGATAGCGCATGCGCATCGGCTCGGCCGGCGCCTTGGACGACCTAGCGCGCAGAAGGTCGAGCTTGTCGAGGAAGATGCCGGTCGCGACGGCGGGCAGGACCTGCGGACGGGCGAGCAGGCTGCGGATCGCCGCAAGCTTCCCGGACTGCGATTTGACGTCGAGGAAGGCGCGCAGCTCGTAGCGGTCGCGGATATGATCGCGATGCCGCGCTATCACGGCCCGCGCCTCCCGGCTGAGCGCCGGATCGGCAAGGATCGCCTCGTCCGCCTCGTAGAACTTGCGCAGGTCCTCGGTGCGGTGCCGGCCGCTCAGCGAATCCTGCCGCACTACGGCGCCATAGCCGCAATGCTCGATCACCTTGTAGCGGGCGCCCTTCGCCAGCGCCCGGACGTAGAAATCGTAATCCTCGCCGAGCCGCATCTCCTCCTTGTAGCGCAACCCGTGCGCTTCCAGGAAATTCCGCCGGATCACCGGCTTCAGGAAGCCCGTCTCGCCGCGCTTCACGCCGCGTTTCGAGATATTGCCTTCGACGAATTCCGTCAGCGACATGGTCTTCGCCCGCGCCTCGAACCGCTCCGGATGAGGGATTTCGCTCGGCTCGTAGATGAAGGCGATGTTGTCGGCGATGAGGTCCCAGCCCTCTTCCGCCAGCATGGGCGCGAAGCGGCCGGGGAAGAAGAAGTCGTCGGCATCGAGGATAGCGATCAGCGGCGCGCTGGATATGGCGATCGCATGGTTGCGGGCGGCGGCAGGACCGCGATTCTTCTCGAACGAGACCACCGTCAGCCGGCCCGATCCGTCGTCCGTCTCCCGCGCTACCGCGGCAGTCCCGTCCGTCGAACCGTCGTCGACGACCACGACTTCGCTGACATGCGCCTCGTTCAGCGCCGATTGGATCGCGACGCCGATTGTATCTGCAGCGTTCTTGGCCGCAATGATGACGCAGATCGTCTGGTGAGCGGTGTCAGCCATAGTCCTCTTCATCCTTCATCCATCAGGTTGAGGGGCAAGTTAGAGAACTATGGGCTGAGGAAAATGGCTCTGGTGTGAAATTCGGAGAAAAACCTTTAAGGGACGTTCACGTGTCGCCGGCAGGCAGGTTGGGCGCGGTATCGGCACGAAGACCGTCACGCCGGCTTTCCTTGGAACTCTTGGCGGACGTCATGTCTGCGGGCAGTCTCTCGTCGCGGAGTTTCTTTTCGCGGCGCACCAGATAAAGAACGCCGACGAAATAACCGGCCTGCAGAAGCACGGCACAGATGAGCGTCTGTATAAACGCCGTATAGAACGAGCCGCTCATAAAATACGCAGACACCGCAAACACGATCAGAACCCCTGTCATGCTGACAAAGACACGCGGTGCGTACATGATCCTTCCTCCCGAGGGATGATTTATTAATTCGTCGGTCTTTCTGCTCCTCTCCCCATCGGACAACCATATGAGCCTGCAGGAGAGGATTCAAGTTTCCCTATCTCAATTATGCCAGGCCACTAGTGAAACTTTCGTAAGGTTCCCGAGGTTCCCCGCAATACTGCGGGCTCATAGCGCTCTTTATTCCTGTACCACAAGCCCTTGCGCCTCCTTTTTGCCATATTTCTGCCCGCATTCGCCGTGTTTGGAACAACCACCCCACTGCCGGCCGGAAGCCGGCCCGTTCCCCGATCAACTTTTATTACAAAGGTCTCACGAAAGCGCCGGCGGTTTTTGCGGCGCAGCATTGTATTGCGATGCAACAGAGCTGGGCCTTTGGTCCTAGCTGCAAGATACTTTGGTCCCACCGCCAAAGATCGGGAGGCCAATATAGCTGGCCAGACGGAAAGAACGAACGGCAGAAATAGAATCGCGCGGCCTATGAGTATTGACCGCAAGGCAAATTTTACACTCGAGATTTAGTATTTATAAACATACGGACCTGCCCCGCCGAAGCTTATCTTGATCGCTTCCGCCGCTGGCACCCCATGGCGGCGGCCCACCGGAGGCGGGCACACAGAAAATTTGACTGGCATCAAATTCCGAACACAGACTTATTATCCCATGCCTCGGAATGACGCGCCGTAATGGCACCGACTATCGCAAAACCTAAATGGAGTTCACTCTATGAAGTCAGCGACACGCTCGGCAGGTTCGCCGTTTTCAACATCCGACCAAGCCGGCATGACTCTCCCGACCGGCGGCTTGGCGAAGCGTACCTTCGATATCACCGCCGCCGCCCTCGCCCTGATTCTCTTCAGCCCGATTTTCCTGATGATCGCGGCGCTGGTGAAATTTACCGACAATGGCCCCGTCTTCTACGGACATCGCCGGATCGGCCATAACGGCCGCACCTTCAAATGCCTCAAGTTCCGCACGATGGCCGTCAACGGCGAAGAGATCCTGCGGGACTATCTCAGGGCCAATCCGCAGGCTGCGGAAGAATGGCGGGCTACCCGCAAGCTCAAGGTCGACCCCCGTGTGACGGTCGTCGGCACCGTGCTGCGCAAGCTCAGCCTCGACGAACTCCCGCAACTCATCAACATCCTCCGGGGCGAAATGAGCGTGGTGGGACCTCGGCCCGTCGTGGATGAGGAACTGCACCTCTACGACAGCTTTGCCGCCTACTACCTGCGGACGCGTCCGGGCCTGACCGGTCTCTGGCAGATCAGCGGCCGCAACGATGTCTCCTATGAAAGCCGCATCGCCTTCGATACCCACTACGTCCAGAACTGGTCGCTTGTCGGCGACTTCGCAATCATCGTGAAAACGATCCCCGCCGTTTGCCTGGCACGCGGCAGCTACTGATCGTTTTATCTTCTCATGCCATTGAAATCCGAAGTCTGTCGCAATGACGGATTCGGCAAAATGATGAGCCCAAGCGTGGAGCAATTCCACGCTGTTTGAAGGAAAAATCCATGCAGATACGAACCGCCTCCGCAAGGAGTTTGCGTGTTTTGTGCTTTCTGGCAGGCGCGATCCTCATCGCGCTGACCGGGAATGCCGCCGCAGAGGAGACCGGCTATCGCCTCGGCGTCATGGACAAGCTGCGCATCCGGGTGGCCGAGTGGCAGCCGGCCGAGGGCACGGTGCGCAATTGGGATGCGGTGAGCGGCGATTATACCGTCGGACCGACGGGCTCGCTTTCACTGCCCTTCATCGGCGACCTGCCGGCGGCCGGCAAGACCACGGCCGAAGTGGCAAAAGCCATCGGTGAGGAGCTGCGCAGCCAGTTTGCGCTGCGCAACCTGCCCTCCGCCTCCGTCGAGATCGCCCAGTTCCGTCCCGTCTTCGTGGCCGGCGACGTGCATACGCCCGGCGAATACCCCTATGCGCCCAACCTCACCGTTCTGAAGGCCGTAAGCCTTGCCGGCGGACTTCGCCGGTCCGATGCGGGGCAGCGTTTCGCCCGTGATTTCATCAACGCCCGCGGCGACGCCTCCGTCTATGATTCCGAACGCGGACGGCTCATCGCCCGCCGCTCACGGCTGCTTGCTGAAGTCGCCGGCGCCACCGAACTGAAAGTGCCGCCGGAGCTCCAGGACGTCCCGAACGCCGACCAGCTCATCGCCAGCGAAGCCTCGCTCATGAAATCGCGGCGGGATCGCTACGAGCTTCAGTTGAAGGCGCTGACGGATTTGAGAAGCCTTCTCGAAAGCGAGGTCCAGTCGCTCGCCCAGAAGTCCGAGACCCAGAAGCGTCAGCTTCAGCTCGTCAGCGAAGACCGCGAGAAGATGGCGCGATTGACGGAACAGGGCCTGGCGACCTCCAGCCGGCGCCTGACCGCCGAGGAACGGGCAGCCGACCTCGAATCGAACATGCTGGATACGGATACGGCGGCACTTCGTGCCAAGCAGGATATCAACAAGGCCAATCAGGACGAGATCAACCTGCGCAACGACTGGGAAGCCCAACGCGCCCAGGAATTGCAGGATACGGAAGCCGAACTGGAAAAGCTCGGACTGCAGCTCGGCACCAGCCGCGAATTGATGTCGGAAGCGCTGGCGCAGTCGGCCGAAGCCCTGAAATTCGATCCCTCCGGCAAGAACGCCACCATCAAGTATGTCGTGGTGCGCGACGAAGGCCAGGGACCGAAGGAGGTCACGGTGGACGAAAACGCCCGGCTTCTGCCCGGCGATGTCATCAAGGTCACTTCCGAGCTCCTGATGCAGTGAGGACCGCATGAGGATCGCCAAATCTGCGCTGATCGATCCGGCCCGCAACGAGATGTACGGCGTGGCCGCGGTCGCGCTGTCCTTCTTCGTCTTTGCCTATTCGAGCCGGTTCGGGCAGGTTTCCGTCCTCGCCTATTACGGCCTCTGGTTTCTGCTGGTGCTGGTCGATTACCGCCGCGTCCTTGGCAACTCCTTCAGGTACCTGTGGGTTTTCGCCTTCGCGCTGTTCTGCTTCGTGTCGGCCTTCTGGTCTCCGGCCTTCGGCATATCGCTGCGCACGGCGATCCAGTACCTGACGCATATCGTCTGCGCCCTGATCGCCATGCGCACGATCAGCGTGCTGACGCTGTCGCGCGGCGCCGTCGTCGGCTGCGCCATCGTGCTGATGTATTCCATGCTGTTCGGCACCTATCTCTATGATTCCATCGACGGTACCTACAGCTTCGTCGGCGCCTTCTCCTCCAAGAACCAGCTTGGCCTTTACGCCTCGCTCGGCGTCTTCTTCTCCTACGCGGTCGTGATGGTCTTTCGGGCGCGCGGCCTCTGGCTCATCGGTTCCGGACTGATCGGCCTGCTTTCGGCCTATTCGCTGCTGGCGTCGCAATCGGCGACCTCCGTCATCACGACGCTCGGCGTGGTCGCTCTTTGCCTCGGCATGCAGGCGATGATGTCGCTTACGCCGAAGACCCGGCGGATATTCTTCGCCGCAGCCCTGGTCCTGGTGGCGATCGCAGCTGTCGGCGCACTGCAGTTCGGCGCCATGGACGCCATCCTTGCGATCTTCGGCAAGGATTCGACGCTGACCGGCAGGACCTATCTCTGGCAGCAGGGCATCGCCGCGGCCGGCGAAAATCCATATTTCGGAACGGGGTATCAGGGATACTGGGTGCCCGGCTTTGCCGAAGCGGAACGGTTGTGGCAGGAATTCTTCATTGCCGGCCGAAGCGGCTTCCATTTCCACAACACCTATATCGAGACCATGGTGGAGACCGGCGTGGTCGGCACGGTTCTCCTCACCCTCATTCTGCTGGCGACCCTCTTTGGCCATCTGAGGCGCCTGCTCACCGTCGGCAAGAATCCGGAAGCGCTTCTCCTCGTCGGCATAGCCGGCCTGCTGCTGATCCGTTCCTTCGTCGAGATCGACATCATGCATCCCTATCACGTCGGCTCGTTCCTGCTCTATTTCGCCGCCGGCAAGCTGGCGATCGCGCAGTCCCATCGCGTCCGGCGGACCTATTTCGATCAATTCGTTTCCAGCCCCAGCGGCATGCACGCGGGCTGAATGCCACCGATCCCGCGTACCGGATCATCCCGGTCGCGCTGAAGGACATCAGAAGATGCAGACGCTCTACTCCATCCAGTATCTGCGGGCATTCGCGGCAATGGCCGTCGTGATCTTTCACGCCGGCGAGCGCAGCGGTCTGCACTTCACGATCGGCGCCGCCGGCGTCGATATCTTCTTCGTGGTCAGCGGCTTCATCATGATGGCCATCGGCGACAGCCGGCCGGTCAGCCCCGCGGGCTTCTTCCGCAACCGCCTCCTGCGCATCGTGCCGGCCTATTGGGCCGCGACGGCAGCCATGGTCCTCGGCGCGGCCGTCGGCCTCTTTCCGAACCTGAAACTCGGCCTGGACCACACGCTCGCATCGTTCTTCTTCTTGCCCGTCGCCTCCCCGAGCAGCGGAAAGCTGTGGCCGGTCCTCGTGCAGGGATGGACGCTGAACTACGAGATCTTCTTCTACGCCGTGTTCGCGCTGATCCTGTTCCTGAAACCCGCTTCCCGGCTTCCGGCCCTGGCCGTCCTGTTCGGCCTGCTCGTCGCCGCCGGAGCGTTGCTGCGGCCGGAAAACCCGGTCGTCGGTTTCTACACGGCGCCCGCGATCCTCGAATTCGTCGCCGGGGCCGCACTTGCGAAACTGTGGCGCGACCGGCGCCTGCCGTCTCCCTTGCTCGGCCTTCTGCTCATGGGGGCGTCGATAGCAGGCTTTGCCGCGATCCATTTCCTGAAGCTCGAATTCGACGCCTGGTCATGCGGGCCGCTGGCGGTGATGCTCGTGCTGGGAGCGCTTGCCGTCGAAGCCGGCGGCAAGCTGCCGGACCTTCCGGCAGTCGCCTATCTCGGCGACAGTTCCTATTCCATCTATCTCTGGCACACCTTTGCCGTTTCCGTCGTCGTGCAGGTCGGCGCCCTGCTTTCGCTCTCCGCCCCGGCGATCCTTCTCGCAGCCGTCGTTCTCGGCACGATAGCGGGCGTCGCCGGTTACGAATGCCTGGAACGGCCCGTGCAATTCCTTCTCAAGGGAAAGAGGTCCGCCCTCTGGCGTCTGCCGATCCGCCGGCCGGCAAGATGATCAGTTCATTCGGCTCGGGCC
>Ga0065721_10005574_pt1 | contig 20104 bp, 22 predicted proteins | sample Mesricmetagenome_FD_59108 | JGI IMG/M metagenome (GOLD analysis project Ga0065721, IMG submission 59108) | Mesophilic microbial community from rice straw/compost enrichment Sample: eDNA_1 v2 (version 2) | ecosystem: Engineered > Solid waste > Grass > Composting > Bioreactor | place: USA: Davis... | reverse complement strand
GGCGTTCTCCGCCGGCAGGCCGAAGGCGTCCCAGCCCATGGGGTGCAGCACGTTGCGGCCGCGGGCGCGGTAGTAGCGCGCCACCACGTCGCCCATGGCGTAGTTGCGCACATGGCCCATATGGATGCGCCCGGACGGGTAGGGGAACATCTCGAGGACGTAATAGGGCTCGCGCGGATCGTCATTGGCGGTGACGAAGCTCCTGGCGTCCTCCCACACCTTCTGCCATTTCGGTTCGCTTTCGCGCGGATTGTAGCGTTCGCCGCTCAACTTCTTGTCGTCCTTGCAGGATTGACGCAGGGGGCCTGCCGCAAAGGGCGGCGCGGCTTGCGTTTTTGACGGGTTTTGGCTACCGGACCATCATCAGAAATCCCCACCAAGGTCAACAGAAACGGGGCCTCGTCATGGCCGAGAGCGCGACCGGCGCCCAAGCGGCGCTCGAGTATATCCGCAGCCGCATGGAAAAGGCCCGGCGCCGCTTCGGCGCGCCGCCCGAGCATGTGGAGCTGGTGGCGGTGTCCAAGACCTTCCCGGCCGAGGCGATCGAGCCCTTCCTCGCGGCCGGGCAGCGGGTGTTCGGGGAGAACCGGGTGCAGGAGGCCCGGGAGAAGTGGCCGGGGCTGCGGAGGCGCCATCCCGATATCGAGCTGCACCTCATCGGGCCGCTGCAGACCAACAAGGCCCGCGAGGCGGTGGCGCTGTTCGACGTCATCGAGACGGTGGACCGCGACCGGCTGGCCGGGGTGCTGGCCGCGGAGATGGCGCGCGCCGGCCGGCGGCTGCCCTGCTTCGTGCAGGTCAATATCGGCGGCGAGGCGCAGAAGGCCGGGATCGCACCCGGCGAGGCGGTAGACTTCGTCGGCCGGTGCCGGCAGGTACACGGGCTCGAGATCGTCGGGCTGATGTGCATTCCGCCCGAAGGACAGCCGGCCGGCCCCTATTTCGCGCATCTGGCGAGCCTCGCGCGCGCGGCCGGGGTGTCCCGGCTCTCCATGGGCATGAGCGGGGATTTCGAGACCGCCATCGCCATGGGGGCGACCCATGTCCGGGTGGGCACGGCGCTGTTCGGGCGGCGCTGACCCCGGGGTGGCCGCGCCCCGCCGGGCGGCGGCGCCACCGGCGTTTCCCGGCGCCGATGCTGCAACTTTCCGGGCGGCTGCCGCGTTGCTGGCCATGGTGTAACGGCGATGTGATTGGCTGGCCAAAAACCGGTCGCAATAGTGTGACCTTGGTCGGTCCGGACGCGAAAGACCCGGAGAAAACAATGAACAAGCGACGCATCCTGCTTGTGGACGACGATGCGGATTTGCGCGAAACCCTGGTCGACCAGCTCAAGGGTCAGCCCGATTTCGAAATTCTCCAGGCCGGCACGGCCAACGACGCGCTCAAGACCCTGCGCGAGAACACTGTCGACCTCACCATCCTCGATGTCGGCCTGCCCGACATGGACGGGCGGGACGCGGTGAAGCTGATGCGGGAGGAGGGCTACAAGAGCCCGGTGCTGATGCTGACCGGCCACGACAGCGACGCCGACGAGATCCGCGGACTCGAGGCCGGGGCCAACGACTACCTCACCAAGCCGTTCCGCTTCCCGGTGCTGATGGCGCGCATCAACGCGGCGCTGCGCCAGCACGACCAGAGCGAGGACGCGGTGTTCACCATCGGCCAGTACAGCTTCCAGCCGGCGGCCAAGCTGCTGGAGACCAATGACGGCATCAAGGTGCGGCTCACCGACAAGGAGACCTCCATCCTCAAATATCTCTACCGGCAGGGTCCCAAGACCATCACCCGCGACGTGCTGCTGAAGGAGGTGTGGGGCTACAACAACCGGGTGACCACCCACACGCTCGAAACCCATATCTACCGGCTGCGCCAGAAGATCGAGCGCGACCCCTCCAATGCGCGGCTGCTCGTCACCGAGGACGGCGGCTATCGCCTGGTGCCGTGAGCGGGCGGGGAAAACAGTTCATTCGCCGGCCGAACTCCCCTATAGGTTGAGCCAGGAACCGTCCGCGCCGCCGCGCGGGCGGTCGTCGTACATCCGGGTCTGGGGCATATGAGAATGGACGATGCGGCCGCGGTGCTGGCGCGGGCCGACTTCTTCGATATCTGCGACGAGGAGCAGCTGCGCATGCTCGGCTTTGCCGGCGACCGCCAGCATTTCGAGGCCGATGCCGTGGTCTACAAGGCCGGCGACGTGCCCCAGGGCGCCTATGTGCTGATCGAGGGCACGCTGCGGGCGCGCCATGAAGGGGTGGAGGCCGGCAAGCCCTATGCGCTGAGCGAGCCGGGCAGCGTCATCTCGCCCACCGCCCTCATCCTCGACAAGCCCCGGCCGGTGACCTTCACCGCCGTCACCGATTGCGAATTGCTGTTCGTGCCGCGCCACGCCTTCCTCAAGCTGGCCCGGCAATCGCCCGAACTGGCGCAGCGCGCCGCCAAACGCATCGAACAGGAGCTGGGCCGCTACATGCACGCCCTCGAGCCGCTGCGCCGCAAGATGAAGGGCGCCTGAGCGCTTCGATGCCGCCGGGCCTTCGGGCAACCATCGACCATCCGGGCCTCGATGCGTGGCCGGATGGCGATGGGCCTAGGCTCTCGCGAAGCGGGCGATGACGGGGACGTGGTCTGAGGGCTTGTCGGTCCAGCCGCGGGCCGGCTTGATGATCTCGGCGCCGATGGAGCGCTCGGCGATGTCGGCGGTGGACCAGATGTGGTCGAGGCGGCGGCCGCGGTCGGATTTTTCCCAGTCGAGGCCGCGATAGCTCCACCAGCTATAGAGCTTCTGGTCGTAGGGCACGTACTTGCGCACCAGGTCCACCCAGCCGTGGCCGCCCGAGAGCAGGGCGTTGAGCGCCTCGGTCTCGACCGGGGTGTGGCTGACCACCTTGAGCAGCTGCTTGTGGCTCCACACGTCGTTCTCGTGCGGGGCGATGTTGAAGTCGCCGGCGATCAGATGGCCGCGCTGGAAGACGGGCTCGCAGAACCAGGTCCTGAGCTCGTCGAGAAAGCCCAGCTTGTGCTTGAACTTGGGGTTGATCACCGGGTCCGGCTCGTCGCCGCCGGCGGGGATGTAGAAATTGTGCAGGGTGATCGGGCCGTGGCCGAGATCGACCAGGGCCGAGATGTGCCGGGATTCCGGAATCTCGCAGAAGACGCGGCTGGAAATGTCGGTCAGCGGGAATTTCGAGACGATGGCCACGCCATGGTAGCCCTTCTGCCCGTGCACGGCCATGTGCGGATAGCCGGCCTCGAGGAAGGCGCCGCGGGGGAACTGGTCGTTGGTGCATTTGATCTCCTGCAGCATCAGCACGTCGGGCTGGTACTGACGGAGGAAATCCATGACCAGGCCCAGGCGCAGGCGAACCGAATTGATGTTCCAGGTGACGACGGAAAGGGTCATGGGCAGCGTCCGGGGGTGAGTCGTTGGGCGGCGGGAGCGCCCTGTTATCGCCAAGCCCGAGGCGGGGGTAAAGCCGGAAATGGCCGGGGGCGGCGCGCGACGCCTGCTTCCCCTCAAAACCTGAAACGCCCTAGATGCCGGCCTTCCAGGCCTCGGCGGCCTCCAGCGTGTCGCCGGCGCCGGCCAGGACGAAGCGGTAGATGTCCATGCTGCCGAGGACGGTGCCGTAATAGTCCGGCCGCCGGCGCGCCTCGGCCTTGAGCCGCAGCACCAGCGCGCGGTCGGCCCCTGCCAGGGCGGCGATCAGCTCGGCGTCCCGGGCCTGGCGGCGGGCATAGTCGTCGGGCGCCCAGCCCCAGAGATCGGCCTTCCAGATCGTGCCGTCCGGCTCGCGGAAGTTCAGGCCCCAATAGAGCCCGGCGCCCAGCGGGTGGGGATCGACATAGTCGTCGAGGAACTGCGCCGTGTGCAGGCGCAGGCCCGCCCGGTCGAGGCCCGTCGCGAGCTCGGCCAGCAAGGCGGCCCATTCCAGCCGGCGGCCGGGCTCGACGGGCATGTGGATGTCGATGTCGGGCCACACCATCAGGTCGTAGCGGACGCTGCCGGTCACGGCATGGGCGCCGAAACGCCGGGTGAACAGCTCCGGCCAGCCGGTGCGTTTGAGGATCGAGGCAGCCTTCTCGCGCAGGCCGCGGGCGGCTTCCGACAGCTCCATCAAGTCCTCCTCCGGACGGAAAAGCCCGGCGCCTTGCGGGGCCGGGCTGCAATGCTGGCAATCGGGTGAGGGCGGCTCCGCCGGCCCCCGACCTATTCGCTCTTGGCCTCGCCTTCGGCGGCGGCGGCCTGCTCGGCAGCGGCCGCGGCAGCAGCCTCAGCGGCGGCGGCTTCCGCATCCTTGGCGGCCTGCTCGGCGGCAAAGGCCTCGGCCGCGGCGATCTTCTCGGCCTCGCGCGCCTCGCGGGCGGCCTGGGCGGCCTCGCGCTCGCCGGCCTCGATCTTGCGGGTGCGGGCATTGGTCGATTCGAAGATGCGGGCCGACTTGCCGCGGCGGTCGCGCAGATAATAGAGCTTGGCCCGGCGCACCTTGCCGCGCTTGAGGACCTCGATGGAGGCGATGTTGGGGGAGTAGATGGGGAAGACGCGCTCCACCCCTTCGCCGTACGAGATCTTGCGCACGGTGAAGCTCTCCATGATGCCGCCGCCGGAGCGGGCGATCACCACGCCTTCATAGGCCTGCAGGCGTTCCTTGTCGCCTTCGCGAATCTTGACCCACACCTTGACGGTGTCGCCATGGGTGAAGTCGGGAATGTCGCGCTTGGCGGCGAGCTCGGCGCGCTGCTCGGCTTCGAGCTGCTGGATGATGTTGCTCATGTTCGATCCGTTCTGATCTTTTCATAGGAGCGACTCCTGGCGGGCCTTGCGGCCCCGTCGCCCGGTCTTGGTTGGTAACGGAAGGGCAGTCTTCTTGTTCTTGCCGCGCCCGGGTCCGAAACGCCCGGCGCGCGAATGGGCCGCCTCATAGGCCAAAACGGGCCGGGAGTCCAGCGCCAATGGATATCGCGGAGGGGTGCGGGCGTCCCCCGAACTGTCGTCGCCGCCGGGACAGGTCCGGCGATGACGCGGAGGAGGCTGGTCTATTCTTCGTCCAGCAGGTCCGGCCGCCGTTCCCGGGTCAGCGCCAGGGCCTGCTCGTGCCGCCAGCGGGCGATCCGGGCGTGATCGCCGGAAATCAGCACCGCCGGAATCTCGCGGCCCTCGAACAGCTGCGGGCGGGTATAGTGGGGATATTCGAGCAGGCCGTGCTCGAAGCTCTCCTCGTTGCGGCTGTCGAGGGCGCCGAGCACGCCGGGGATCAGCCGCACCACCGCCTCGAGCAGCACCATGGCGGCCACCTCGCCGCCGGCGAGCACGTAGTCGCCGATGGAGATTTCCTCGAGGTTCCGCGCCTCGATCACCCGCTGGTCGACGCCCTCGAAACGGCCGCAGACGACGACGGCGCCCGGCCCCTCGGCCAGGGCGCGGGCGCGCTTCTGGGTCAGCGGCGTGCCGCGGGGAGACATGAGGATGCGGGGGCGCGGATCGCCTGGGGGCGAGACGGCATCGATGGCCCGGGCCAGGATGTCGGGCTTCAGCACCATGCCGGCGCCGCCGCCGGCGGGGGTGTCGTCCACGGTGCGGTGGCGGTCGGTGGCGAAGTCGCGCAGCTGCGTGGTCCGCAGGCGCCACAGGCCCTCGCCGAGCCCGCGTCCCAGCACCGAGGCGCCCAGCGGGCCGGGGAACAGCTCGGGGAACAGGGTGACGATGTCGGCGGAAAAGCTCAATTGACCTCTTCCTCGCCCGGTTCGGCATCGAAAGGCGGGGCGATGGTGAGATAGCCCTCCGCGATGCGGACGGCGGGGACCACGGCCCGGGTGAAGGGATAGAGGAAGGTGTCGCCCGAGCGGGGATCGCGGATCTCGATCAGGTCGCCGGCGCCGTAATTGGGCAGGGCGACCACCTCGCCGATGCTGACCCCGTTCTCGAGCCGGGCATCCAGCCCGATGAGGTCGGCGTGGTAGAAATCGTCCTCGTCCCCGGTTTCGGGCAGGCGGTCGCGATCGATATAGAGCGAGACCCCGTTCAGCGCCTCGGCGGCGTTGCGGTCGCGCACGCCCGCGAGCCGGGCGATCAGGACCGATTTGGCCAGCCGGGCGGATTCGATGGTGATCGTGAGGCCGGGCCGGTCGGTGTCGAGCGGGCCGTAGCCGGCGATGGCCTCGGGGTCGGCGGTATAGGCGGCGATGCGCACCTCGCCCTTGATGCCGTGGGCGGCGCCGATCCTGCCCATGAGGATGCGTTTGCTGGCGGTCATCGGGGTGGCAGATCGGTTAGCATAATGCTCCCATAGCAAGCCGTATCGGTGCTGGAAATGCTAAGATTCGGGGACAAGCTCGACGATATCGTGCACGGATTCGAAATGCGGCGAGGGCAGCTCCAGCCGGTAGCGCTCCCCGTCCCCGCCGACCCGGTAGAGGCAGCCGACCTGGTCGCGCTCGGCATCGGCGCCATAGGCGATGGGCGCCTCGTCGCCATAATGCAGCGCGCCGGCGTAGAGGAAGCCGCCATCGGAGGCGGGCGTCAGTGTGCCGGAAAAGCGCTGCGAACCGGTCAACTTCTCGATGGCGCCAGCGGAGACGGTGCAGTCGAAATAGCCGTAGACGGTGAGCGGCAATAGGCCGCCCAGCTTCAGCACGCGGCAGCGATAGTCGCCGTCGGGCAGGGGGTCGGCCGGCGCCTGGCCGGCGGCGAACAGGGCGCTCAGCGCCTGCCGGTCGGCGGCGCTGCCTGCCAATAGGGCCGCGCCGAGGCCGCGCTGGCGGGACGTCTCCAAGCCGGCAAGGCGCTGCCTGTCGGGCTCCGAGATCTCGGCGTCGGCCGGCGCCTCGCAGGCGAAGGGCGCGGCCAGGGGCCCGAGGCCGACCAGCCCGCCCAGCAGGGCGGCGCGCAGAACCCGCTTGGCAGAACCCATTGCCGATGCTCCTGTTGTTCCAGATCAAGGAACCTTGCACGGGCAAGGTCCTTACTCAAGCAGAGCCAGAATGGAGGCGCTTTCATGTCCCAGATACTCACCGACCGTGACGCCATACGCCAATGGGTGGAGGCCCGTGGCGGCAACCCCGTGCTGATGGACGTGCCCGAGGGCAGCAAGACGCGCACCCTGCTGCAGCTCGCCTTCGGCCAGCCGGCGATCAACGCCTTCGGCAATGAGGGACCAGACCGGGTCGGGGGCTTCCAGCTCGTGAGCTGGGAAGAGTGGTTCGCGGCACTGGAGCAGGGCGGGCTGGCGCTGATGGTGTCCGACGACCCCTCGGGCGGCAACGAGGCGGAATACAGCTTCGTGGAGCGCGAATAGGGGCGCTCAGCCGCGCTCCTCGGCGTCGGCGGCTGCCTCGATGGCTTCCATCTCCTCGTCGGAGAAGCCGAAATGGTGGCCGAGCTCGTGGACGAGGACATGGGTGACGATCTCGCCCAGGGTCACGTCGTCATTCTCGGCCCAGTAGTCGAGGATGGCGCGGCGATAGAGCAAGACCGTGTTGGGCAATTGCCCGGTCTGGGGCACGGCGCCGTCCTCGGTGCGGCCGATGCCGTGGAACAGGCCCATGAGCTCGAAGGGGCTTTCCATGCCGAAGCCCTCCAGCACGTCGTCCTCGGCGAACTCGGCCACCGAGCAGGTGACGTCGGCCGCCAGGGACCGGAAGGGCTCGGGCAGGTTGGCGAGCGCCTGGCTCGCCAGGGCCTCGATGTCGTCGAGGGTCGGGGCGCGCAGCCCCGACCAGCCGGTGCCCGTCACCGCCACTCGCGGATATCGACGAAGTGGCCGGCGATGGCGGCGGCGGCGGCCATGGCGGGCGACACCAGATGGGTGCGGCCCTTGAAGCCCTGGCGGCCCTCGAAATTGCGGTTGGAGGTCGAGGCGCAGCGCTCCTCGGGCTTCAGCTTGTCCGGGTTCATGGCCAGGCACATGGAGCAACCGGGCTCGCGCCATTCGAAGCCGGCATTCTTGAAGACCACGTCCAGCCCCTCGGCCTCGGCCTGCTCCTTGACCAGGCCCGAGCCGGGCACGACCATGGCCGAGACGTGGGGGGCGATCTTCTTGTCGCCGATGACGGCGGCGGCGGCGCGCAGGTCCTCGATCCGGCCGTTGGTGCACGAGCCGATGAAGACGCGGTCGAGCTTGATGTCGGTCATCCTGGTGCCGGGCTTGAGCCCCATATATTCCAGCGCCCGCCATTTCGAGGCCCGCTTGGTCTCGTCGGCGATGTCGTCGGGATTGGGCACGACGCCCTGGACCGAGACCACGTCCTCCGGCGAGGAGCCCCATGAGACGATGGGCGGCAGGTTGGCGGCGTCGAGCACCACCACCTTGTCGAAATGAGCGCCCTCGTCGGAATAGAGCGTCTTCCAGTATTCGAGCGCCATGTCCCAGGCCTTGCCCTTGGGCGCGCGCGGGCGGTCCTTGACATAGGCGAAGGTCTTCTCGTCCGGCGCGATCAGGCCGGCGCGGGCCCCGCCCTCGATGGTCATGTTGCAGACCGTCATGCGGCCTTCCATGGAGAGCGAGCGGATGGCCTCGCCGGCGAACTCGATGACGTGGCCGGTGCCGCCCGCGGTGCCGATCTCGCCGATGATGGCGAGGATGATGTCCTTGGCGGTGACGCCGGGCGGCAGCTGCCCGTCGACGCGCACCAGCATGTTCCTGGCCTTCTGCTGGATCAGCGTCTGGGTGGCCAGCACATGCTCGACCTCGGAGGTGCCGATGCCGTGGGCCAAGGCGCCGAAGGCGCCGTGGGTCGAGGTGTGGCTGTCGCCGCACACGATGGTCATGCCCGGCAGGGTGAAGCCCTGCTCGGGGCCGACGATGTGCACGATGCCCTGCCGCTTGTCGAAGGCGTCGTAATATTCGATGCCGAAATCGCGGGTGTTCTCGGCCAGGGCGGCGATCTGGGTGGCGCTTTCGGGGTCCGGATTGGGCAGGGAACGGTCGGTGGTGGGCACGTTGTGGTCGACCACCGCCAGGGTGCGCTCGGGATGGCGGACCTTGCGGCCGTTCATGCGCAGTCCCTCGAAGGCCTGAGGGCTCGTCACCTCGTGCACGAGATGACGGTCGATATAGAGCAGGCTCGTGCCGTCCTCGTTGTTCTGGACCAGATGGTCGTCCCAGATCTTGTCGTAGAGCGTGCGGGCCTTGGTCATGTCGGTTCCGGCGTGGAAATTGGAAGTTTGGAGTGGTTCTAAGCCCAGCGCGCATGAGGGTCAAGCACAACCGTACTCACGGGTACGGTCGGGACTTCCCGGAGAGGGCGTCGCGTTCCTGCGGGAAGGCCGGCACCTTCATCCCGGTCCTTTCTCCTGCCGGGCGATGGAGCCGAGGCGATGGTGAACCGCTCCGACCTTTGGCTCGGGTCCGAAGCCGGCAGGCATCGTTCAGGCGGCGGGAGCGTCGGAGAGGCGGCGCAGGGCGAGGGCGCCGTAGAGGCTGGTGTCGAGGCCGATGCGATAGCGGCACCACAGGGCGATGGCGATCTGCGCCAGGATGCGGGCGCCCATGTTGACGGCAGCGGCCCCGACCACGCCGAAAACGGGGATGACCGCGATCTGCACCAGAAAGCCCAGCCCCATCAGCGTGCCGAAGATGGCGACATAGGCGCGTTCGTGGCCGGTCATCATCATCACGATCTTGGAGGGGCCGGTGGCGGCGTCGAAGAGCAGGCCGAAGGCGAGCAGCACCAGCACCAGCCAGCCGCCGGCATAGTCGGGCCCGAACAGGGAGAGGATCGGCTCGCCGAAGACGGCGAAGCCGGCGAAGATGACCAGCGAGAAGACGAAGCCGGCCCAGGTGCACAGCGCGGTGACCGCCTGGGCCTTGCGCATGTTGCCGGCATGGTAGTGCTCGGCCACCATGGGGGCGATGACCAGCTCGATGGCGAAGGTGAACAGCGTCATCAGCCCGGCGGTGCGGAAGGCGTTGAAATAAAGGCCCGAGCTCTCGAGATCGAGCATGAGCCCGACCAGGATGACGTCGGCATTGAGGGCGGCGCTCTCGATCAGGGCGCCGAGCAGCAGCCAGCGGCTGACCCCGCCCCAATCGCGCCAATGGGCGCGCACGGGCATGAGGGCGGGCAGGACGGCATAGCCGCGCCGCAAGGCGGCGACCATCTGCAGCACCAAGACACCGAGCAGCAGGCCGGCGGCGAGGGCGAGGGCGTCCGGACCGCTCAGCACGATATGGAAGGCGAACAGGGCCAGCACCGCGCCGGGCAAGGCGAGCCGCCAGAAGATGTCGCGGGGCAGCAGCGCCGTCCACAGCGAGCCCTGGGCCCGCAGCACCGAGGAATTGTATTCGGCCAGCGCCAGCGGCAGGATCAGCATGGCGGCGGCGTAGAAGTGGTTGACCGTCTGGCCCGCCGGCACCAGGGGCAGGGCGAGGAGCGTGCCGAGGCAGAGCAGGGCGCCGACGGCGAGGCTCATGCCGATGGTGATGGCCGAGCCGGCGGCGACGGCGCCGCAGGCCCCGGCCTCGTCGCCGCGGCCCTTCAGCTCGGCCCAGAGGCGCAATATGGCGGTGGGCTGGCCGGCGCCGGCGAGGATGGCGAGCACGGTGGCCAGCGCCAGCCCGAAGGCGAAATGGCCGTATTCGTCGGCGGTCTGGGTGCGCGAGAGCACCACATAGGTGAGATAGGTGAGGCCGGCCGTGGCGATCTTGATGCCGAGCGAGCCCACCGAGCGCCAGAGCCCGGTATGCAGCAAACTGCTGAGATCGCTGGGAATTCTGAGCCGCATCGGCAGGTTTTCTCCGCCGCGTCCCATTGGCGGCAGCCTAGCTTGCCACGGCGTGTGTCAAGAAGCTCTTACCTTCCGGCGCGGTATAAATGACATTTTCGTAATGTTGTCCGGTGGTTAGGCCGGGCACGGAAGCGCGGTCGCCGGAATGCCGTCGAGGGGCCTCCTCCCTTACGTTTCCTCTTCGAGGGAGAGGGGACGATTGCCCTTCAGTGCCGGAAGTGGCGCATGCCGGTGAGGACCATGGCGATGCCGGCCTGGTCGGCAGCGGCGATGACCTCGTCGTCGCGCATGGAGCCGCCGGGCTGGATGACGGCGGTGGCGCCGGCGGCGACCAGGGCCTCGAGACCGTCGGCGAAGGGGAAGAAGGCGTCGGAGGCGACGACCGAGCCTTCGGTCAGCGCCCGGTCGAGGCCGGCGGCCTCGGCAGCGTCGACGGCCTTGCGGTGGGCGACGCGGGCGGAATCCACCCGGCTCATCTGCCCGGCGCCGATGCCGGCGGTGGCGCCGTCCCTGACATAGACGATGGCATTGGACTTGACGTGCTTGGCGACCTTGGCGGCGAGCTTCAGATCGGCCAGCTCCTGCGCGGTGGGCTGGCGCCGGGTGACGACCTTGAGATCGCAATCGTCGACATTGCGGTTGTCGCGGCTCTGGACCAGCAGGCCGCCGGCCACGGACTTGACCGTCAGGCCCTCGGCCCTGGGATCGGCAACGCCGCCGGTCAGCAGCAGGCGCAGGTTCTTCTTGGCCGCGATGATGTCCTGCGCTTGTGGCGTGGCGGAGGGCGCGACGATCACCTCGGTGAAGACCTTGACGATCTCGGCGGCGGTCTCGGCGTCGATCTCGCGGTTGGTGGCGACGATGCCGCCGAAGGCGGAGACCGGATCGGTGCGCAGCGCCTTGAGATAGGCGGTCCTCAGATCGCCGGCCACGGCGACGCCGCAGGGATTGGCGTGCTTGATGATGGCGACGGCGGCGGTCTCGGCCGGGTCGAACTCGCTGACCAGCTCGAAGGCGGCGTCGGTGTCGTTGATGTTGTTGTAGGACAGGGTCTTGCCCTGGAGCTGGGTGGCGGTGGCGACGCCGGGGCGGGCCTCGCCGGTGGTGTAGAAGGCGGCCCATTGATGCGGGTTCTCGCCATAGCGCATGACCTCGCGCAGCGTGCCGGCGAAGCTGCGCCAGGAGACGTCCTCGAAACCGGTCTCCCGCGCGAACCAGGCGGCGATGGCGGCATCGTAGGCGGCAGTGCGGGCATAGGCCTTGGCGGCGAGCCGCTGGCGCAGCGCCAAGGAGATGCCGCCATCGCGGATGGCATCGAGAATGGCGGGATAGTCGGCCGGATCGACGACGACGGTGACGAAGGCGTGGTTCTTGGCCGCCGAGCGCACCATGGCCGGGCCGCCGATATCGATGTTCTCGACCACCTCGTCATAGGAGGCGCCCGAGGCGACGGTGCTCTCGAAGGGGTAGAGGTTGACGGCAACGAGGTCGATGGGGCCGATGCCGTGCGCGTCCATGGCCGCCTGATGGTCGGGATTGTCGCGCACCGACAACAGGCCGCCATGCACCTTGGGATGCAGGGTCTTGACGCGGCCGTCCATCATCTCGGGAAAGCCGGTGAGCTCGGAAATCTCGCGCACCGACAGGCCGGCCTCGGCGATCAGGCGGTGGGTGCCGCCGGTCGAGACCAGCTCCACCCCAGCCTCGGCGAGTCCGCGGGCGAAATCCGCCATGCCCGACTTGTCGAAAACAGAAAGCAGCGCCCGCCGGACCTCTACCGTCTTGCCCATCAGAATATGCCCGCCATTTGCCAGGAGAAAATCGAGATTGCCGGGGCTCGCTAACACGAAGCGGGGCGAAGGCCAATCGCCTATTGCTGCTCGCGGGTGAAGATCCAGGCCACCTCTAGGCCGGCCCGGACCTCGGCCTCGAGCACGAGCTGGCGGGTGCGGTGGAAGCCGAGATAGGCGGACTGGCGCACGCTGTCCTCCTCGCGCAGGCTCGCGCCCTCCCACAGGAAGCTCCAGACCGTGCCGTTGGGCAGCACCAGGCGCACCATGCCCTCGCCGCCGGGGCGGCGGACGAGGATGCCGGGAGCGAGATGGAAGCGGATGGCGAGATGTCCCTGGGGCTCGCCGGCGGCGAGGATGCGGTCCTGGCCCACCAGGGTGGTGCCTTCCGACAGCAGGGTCAGCCGGCGCTCGATCTCGGCGCCGAAACGTTCGGCATAGCCGGAGGTGGCGAGGACGAGCATGTGCTCGGCGGTGTCGAGCTGCATGGCCGGGGCGGGCGGCGGGCCGGCAAAGCCGCCCAGCAGGCCGCGCGGTGCGGCGAAGGCGTCCTCGGCGTCGATGGTGGGGGCCGAATGGGCGATGCCCTGGCGGAAGAGGTCGCGGCTTTCCGGCAGGTCGGCGGGGGCGGGGCCGCAGGAGCCGACGATCAGCTCGCTGCCATGGGCGAACTCGAAGGCGAGGGACCCGGCATGGGCCTCCCCGTCGAGGCCCGGCGGCGGCCGCAGGCCCGAATCGGCGACGACGACGCTGTCGCCGTCGCGCACGATGCCGTAGCCGCCGAGGAGGCGGGAGCGGCGCGAGGCGGCCGGGCCGTTGGCCTGGATGGCCACCAGCACGTCGTGGGGCACCTGGCCGCAGCCGTTGAAATAGACCGGCTCGCCGCTGGTGAGGGTCAGCGCGTCGAGCGCCTCGTGCATGCGGTCGATGCGGTTGGCCAGCTCGGCCATGACCGGGCTGCCGTGGCGGCCGACGGCACGGCGGAGGCTGGCGAGCTCGGCCAGGAGGGTCATCTGCAGGCGCGGATTGCGGCTCACATGCAGGCCGTCGGCATCGAGCTGGCGCGCCAGCACCGCGTCGAGCCGTCCGACATGGGCGTCGAGGTCCGGGCCGGGCTCGGCTTCCGCCAGGGCGGCGCCCAGAAGGCCGATGGCGGCGAACAGGGCTTCCACCGGATCGGCGGCGAGGCCGGCACGCACCCGCAGGCTCTGGATCTGGGTGCCGAGGCTGCGCTGGATGGTGCGGGCCTGGTCGGGGGTGGCGCCGTCGAGCAGCAGCGTCAGATGGCGCAGCCAGTTGAGCACGCGCTGGGCGGTGAGCGCCAGGGTCCAGCTCTCGCGGTCGAACTGGCCCTCGCGGCCGATCCAGTCCAGCACCAGGGTGCGGGCGAAAAGCCGCTCGCCGGGGTCGCGCACGTCGCGGAAATGGCGCAACCAGGAAAAGCCCTGCAGATTGTTCCACCAGTCGGGATGGTCGACGTCGAGCGCGAAGGGCGAGGCGCCCCCGGTCTCGATCAGCTTGGAGGCGAGCAGGTAGCGCCCCGACATCATCTCGCGCACCGCCTCGCGGTCGGCGGGGCGGAAATCGGGCAGGTCGCCGGCATAGGCGCCCTCGCCATGGCCCTGCCAGGTCCAGCGCAGCAGCGGCAGGGTCACCAGCCGGTCGGTCAGGTCCAGCACGCGGCGGCGGACCGCGTGGATGGCGCGTTCGCTCACCATGCGGCCTCCGGCGCCGAAGGCGCGAGGGCGGGCCGATCGCTGGCTGAAGAGTTCACCAATTGCAGTCCCCGGGGCCGTTCCGGCGACGACGGGATCGTCCCCCATGCCCCACTCCTTGTCGTTTGGCGCTTCCGCCGCGGCGATCCCGTCCGGTCACGCGGGATGCCGCCGGGAGCCTTCTCGCTCGTTTCCGAATCGGCCGGAAGGGCCAGCCCTCGTGTTTGTGTCGCTTTCCCCAGTGGCAAAATGAGGACCGCCGTCGAGCGCCCCTAGCCGCGGCGCCGGAAGCGCGCCACGAAGAAGCCGTCCATACCCCCCGCCTGCCCGCCGGGGGCCATGGCCGGATGGGTGCGGACCCACCCGCCGGGGGTGACCGCCGCTTCGAGGCCGGGCAGCTCCCCGGGGAGGATGGGATGCAGCTCCAGCATGGGCAGGGCGCTCAGCGCCCAGTCGAGCTGGGCCTCGCCTTCCTCGGCTTCGAGCGAGCAGACGCAATAGACCAGGCTGCCGCCCACTGCAAGGCAGCGGAAGGCATTGGCGAGCAGCGCCTGCTGCAGGCGGACGCGTCCGCCAAGGTCGGCGCGGCTGCGGTGCCAGAGCACCTCGGGGTGGCGGCGGAAGGTGCCGGTGGCCGAGCAGGGCGCGTCGAGCAGCACGCCGGCGAAGGGCTTGGCAGGGGCGTAGTTGGCGGCATCGGCCTGGACGATGGCAGGTCGGTAGCCGAGCCGTTCCATATTGGCGCGCAGCCGTCCGAGCCGCGTGCCGTCGTCGTCGAGCGCGGTGACCTGATGGCCGGCCTTGAGCAATTGCGCGGTCTTGCCGCCGGGCGCGGCGCACAGGTCGAGCACGGCGCTGCCCGCGGGCACGGCGAGCAGCCGCGCCGGGATGGCGGAAGCGGCATCCTGCACCCACCAGCGGCCCTCGGCATAGCCCGGCAGGGCCTCCACCGGCCGGTCGCGGCTGTCGAGCCGCACGCTATCGGCGAAGAGGGGGGTGGCGCCGAGGGTCTCGACGAGCGCCGGGTCGTCGTCGCGCAGCGTCAGGTCCAGCGGGGCGCCGTCGAGCAGCGCGCCGCAGAAGCCGGCCACGGCCGGGGCGCCGTAGGCCGCGGTCCAGCGCTCGCGGAAAGGAGCGGGCAGCAGCAAGGCGTCGTCGAGCAGGCCGTAGCGGGCCGAATTGGCCTGGGCCTTGCGCAGCACCGCGTTCATCAGTCCGGCGAGGTGGCGGGCCTTGCCGTCGCGCTTGACGGCCTCGACGGCGAGGAACAGGGCGCTGTGCGCCCCGAGATCGGGCAGGAAGACGAGCTGGGCGAGCGACAGGCGCAGCACCGCCTCGAAGCTGCCCGAGCGCGGCGGCAGGCCCTTCTCCAACAACTCGGCGATGATGGCGTCGAGCTGGCCGTGGCGGCGCAGCGCGGTGGTGACCAGCCGGTTGGCCAGCGCCCGGTCGCGCCCGTCGGGCAGCTCGGCGGCGGCGAGGGGAGAAAAATGCTCGCCGCCCAGCACCGCCCGCAGCCGTTGGGCGGCGGCGAGGCGGAGCGCCAGCCCCGCCGGTTCATGTCGTTGCGCCACAGCGTCCGCCTCGTCGTCGCATCGCCGCCGGCGCTTTCGCCGCGCGGCGCCTCAACCCCAGGGACCGCGGGCGCCGCCATCGTCCTCGGTGCGCCCCACGATCGGCACCCGCCAGCCGCCGCCATTGTCGCGGCCGGCGGAAGCCGGACGCGGGCGGGGCTGGGGCCGGCGCCCCTTATCGTCCACACTCATCTCGGCAGCAAGCCTGCGCAGCGCCTCGATGCGGTTGCCGGTGTCCGGATGGGTGGAGAACAGATTGTCCATGCGGGCGCCCGACAGGGGATTGACGATATACATGTGGGCCATGGCCGGGTTGCGCTCGGCGGCGACGTTGACGTGGCGGCCGGCCAGAGTTGCGATCTTGTGCAGCGCCGAGGCCAGGGCCAGCGGATCGCCGGAAATCTCGGCGCCGTTCCGGTCGGCCTCGTATTCGCGGGTGCGGCTGACCGCCATCTGCACCAGCATGGCGGCGAGCGGGGCCAGGAACACCATCAGCAGCGCGCCGATGCCGCCCAGCGGATTGTCGCGATTGTTGCCGCCGCCGAAGAACAGCCCGAACTGGGCNAGGGCNGAGATGGCGCCGGCCAGGGTGGCGGTGACGGTCATGGTCAGGGTGTCGCGGGAGCGGATATGGGCCAGCTCATGGGCCACCACGCCGGCCACCTCGCGGGTGTCGAGCTGACGCAACAGGCCGGTCGACACCGCCACGGCGGCATTGCCGGGGTCGCGGCCGGTGGCGAAGGCGTTGGGCTGGTCGGACTGGATGACATAGACCGCCGGCGTCGGGATGCCGGCGCGGCGGGAGAGCACGTCCACCATGTCGTAGAGCTCGGGGGCGCTGGAGCGGGCGACCGGCACGGCGTTCTGCATGCGCAGCACCATCTTGTCCGAGTTCCAGTAGGCGAAGAGGTTGGTGACGGCGGCGAAGGCCAGGGCGATCAGCATGCCGGACGTGCCACCAATGAAATAGCCCACGACCATGAACAGGGCCGTCAGGCCCGCGAGCAGGACGAAGGTGCGGAAGGCATTGAACATGTCGAACCCCTTGGGTTGGCGATTTTCAGGAACTATGTTGTGTGCGCCGCGGTTCCGCGCAAGCGGCATGACCGAATCGTAATGCGAAGGGGCACGATGGGCGACGAGCAGCAGACGGAAACCGCACAGGAAGCGCGCGCGCTCAGCCCCGCGGCACAGCGGGCCCTGGCCGAGGCCGAGGCCCGCCGCCAGGCCATCGACGCGGCCACGGCCCTGGCTCCCAAGGAAAAGGGCGGCCGCGGCGGCCTGGAGCCGGTGCGCTACGGGGACTGGGAGATCAAGGGTCTCACCAGCGATTTCTAGGGATGGGCGCACGGCAGGCTCGGGCAAGCCTCGCGCTTGCCGTCGATGACGCTTAGCGGCTCCGGTCCCTCTGTTCAGGGGAGGGGAGAGAATCCCGTTCCGCCGGCGTCTACAACGCCTTCTGCAGGTGCACGATGTCGTGCCAGCGGTCGAACTTGAAGCCCACCGCGTCGTAGTAGCCTACCCGGCGGAAGCCGAATTTCTCGTGCAGGGCGATGGAATTGGCGGTGTCCGCGGTGATCACCGCCAGCATCTGGCGGAAGCCGAACGCCTTCGACTGCGCCAGCAATTCGGTCAGCAGCGCCTTGCCCAGCCCCTTGCCGGTCTCGTCGGGGTCGAGATAGATCGAATCCTCGGCCGTGAAGCGGTAGGCGGCGCGCGGCCGGTAGAAGCTGGCATAGGCATAGCCCACCGCCCGGCCGCCGCGTTCGGCCACGATCAGCGGATGGCCGAGCTTCGTCAGCCCCGCATATTTCTCCGCAATCGCCGCTTCCCCCGGCGCCTCGGTGTCGAAGGTGATGGCGGTGTGCTCGACGTAATGGCGGTAGATCGCGGTGATGGCGGGAATGTCGGACCAGGCGAAGGGACGGAGGATGACGTCGGACACGGGAACCAACCGGCAAGAAAAAGGACCGCAGCCTTTTTAGGCCGCGGTCCGATTTTTCGTCCAACCAAATTCCTTGATCGTGCGATCAAGGAAGGTTCTGGCTACTCGCGATTGCCGAACAGGCGGAGCAGCATCATGAACAGGTTGATAAAGTCGAGATAGAGGCTCAGAGCGCCCATGATGGCGTTCTTGGCCAGCACGTCGGCGCCGTAGCTCTCCGAGTAGCTTTCCTTGATCTTCTGCGTGTCATAGGCGGTCAGGCCCGTGAAGATCAGCACGCCGATCACCGAGATCGCGAAATCCAGCATGGTCGAGCCCAGGAAGATGTTCACGATCATCGCGATGATGATGCCGATCAGGCCCATCATCAGGAAGTTGCCCATGCCGGTGAGATCGCGCTTGGTGGTGTAGCCGTAAAGGCTCATCGCGCCGAAGGTGGCGGCGGTGATGAAGAACACCTTGGCGATCGAGGCGCCGGTATAGACCAGGAAGATGGACGACAGGGACAGGCCCATCACGGCCGCGAAGGCCCAGAACACGCCCTGTGCCGCTCCCACCGAGAGCCGGTTGATGCCGAAGCTCAGCACCAGCACGAAGCCGAGCGGAGCCAGCATCACCACCCAGGCGAGCGGGCTGGTGTAGAGCAGCGCTCCCCACTGGGTCAGCTCGCCGTTGCTGATCGCCGCATTGGAGGCGAACCAGGCGACCAGGCCCGTGACCACGAGGCCCAGGCCCATATAGTTGTAGACGCGCAGCATGTAGCTGCGAAGGCCCTCGTCGATGGCCAAGGCCGAGCCGGCCCGCGCACCGAGGGTCTGACGGTCATATTCAGCCATTGTCGGTTTCCTTTCCCACTAGAACTGCGGTCTTGTCACCGCCGGGGGCAATTGGCGTTGCCACTTGGCGCACAATATGGAGAGGGGTGCCTTGATTTACAAGGTAAAACGGTCCGGGTGCGACACCGGGACTGGTCCGATAAAGCGATTGTGTTACGGTCGGGGACGAATCGAGTGGCTCCAGCCAGGGAGAACGCCATGCCCCGGCTCTTCACCGGCCTCGAAATCCCCGCCGATGTGGGGTTTCTGCTCTCGCTCAAGCGCGGCGGGCTCATGGGTGCCCGCTGGATCGATCCCGAGAACTACCACATCACCCTGCGCTTCATCGGCGACGTGGACGGGCAGACCGCCGACGAGGTGGCCGACAGCCTCGACCGGCTCTCCAATTCGCTGCGCTTTCCCATCCGCCTCACCCATCTCGGCACCTTCGGCGGCGACAAGCCGCGGGCCCTGTTCGCCGGCGTCGAGCCGTCCGAGGCGCTGTCGCGCCTGCAGGCCGCCCATGAGCGGATACTGCAGCGCGCCGGCCTGCCGCCGGACGGGCGCAAGTTCGTGCCCCATGTCACCCTCGCGCGCCTGCGCGGCGCCTCGGCCGAGGATGTCGCCCGCTTCATCGCCGAGGCCGGCCGCTTCGAGCCGCTGAATTTCCTCGCTTCCCGCTTCGTGCTGTTCTCCAGCCGCGATTCGGTGGGTGGCGGCCCCTANGTGGTCGAGCAGAGCTATCCCCTCGCGGCCTAGGGTCCGGCGGNTCTTCCAGGCCCCAAGGCCCTCTGNGNCGCCTCACGCAAGTGTTAGCCATCCCTTAACCCTGGCGCGGCAAACCCGGCGCCACCGCCCGTCCGGTGCCCAAATGCCGCCGCCTTTGGCTTTCATTTGAAGCAAATCCTGTCCTTTCGGTCAGGGTTTGACGCCTTGGTAACCATGTTCGCGGCAAGCTGAGCGGGCAGCGAATCGCGCGAACGGCAGCAAACACACGAGGAAGAATTGGCGATGACGACGAAAACCGGTGCCCTCGCAATCGGGCTTGCGGTGGGCGCCCTCATGGCTCTGGCGCCGGCCACTCAGGCGCAGCAGGCCACCGAGCTCGGGACCTTCAATGCCTGGACGGCGTGGTCCGCTAAGGATGCGACTGGGCAAATATGCTTTGTGTCTTCACAACCACAAAAAAGCGAGCCGACTGGCGTCACTCGGAGTCCCATAAATTTTCTTGTAGTTCATAGGAAAGATCTGGGTGTGTCTAACGAGGTACAGGTCCAATACGGTTATCCGCTGCATAACTCTAATCCCAATGTAAGTGTCTCTGTTGACGGCAAGTCATATCAATTGGTCGCCGTTGGTGAGGGTGGCTGGCTGGCCCGGCAAGAGCAGGAACCAGAATTTGTGGCAAGTATGAAAGCCGGCAACCAGATGGTGGTGCGCGGCACCTCCCAGCGCGGCACCAATACGGTGGACACCTATTCGCTCTCCGGCGCCACCGCCGCCATGAACGCCATCGACGCCGCCTGCCAGTAAGGGGGT
>Ga0065721_10050445_pt1 | contig 20109 bp, 5 predicted proteins | sample Mesricmetagenome_FD_59108 | JGI IMG/M metagenome (GOLD analysis project Ga0065721, IMG submission 59108) | Mesophilic microbial community from rice straw/compost enrichment Sample: eDNA_1 v2 (version 2) | ecosystem: Engineered > Solid waste > Grass > Composting > Bioreactor | place: USA: Davis... | reverse complement strand
CCGAAAAAATCGCGCGATGAACGTTCTGTAGTGCCGGAACGGGTGGCCAAGTTCATTACCATGAAGCCCAAGCCCGTACCTCCGCCGCCGCCACCCAAGGTCAAACCTCCTGAGCCGCCGAAGCCGGCGGAGCCCAAACCCGAGCCTGAGGTAAAGCCGGAAACTCCGCGTCCCCGGATCGAACGCGAGCGCCCGCGCCCAACAGAGCCCCTGACGACCGAGCAACAGAGAGCCCGGGAAAAAGCCGCCCAGAGCGGTCTCCTCGCCCATATGCGCGAGCTGAATGATCTGGTGGAAGCGCCGGAAGTGGCTGCCCAGGTTAGAGCCGATATTCGTCAAACTGGCGCGGGTGAGCAACCGACAGGTCCCGACACGCGGGTCCTGACCTCTGGCGCGAACAGAGGCAGCGGCGGTGTGGACGCCAGTCGTTACGCCGCCAGCGCAGGGGACTCTCAATTGGGAGCAGCCGAAGTCGCCGCTGCCCGCGAAGCGCTGGCCGCGAGTGAGACTGCCTTCGCCCGCGACGCGGCTGCGGAAGCCCGGCCTAGTGGCGCGCGCACTCGTTCTGAGGAAGAGATCACCCTGGTTTTTGACCGCCACAAGAGTCAGCTGCAAAGCCTGTACAACCGTGCCCGCAGAAGCAATCCGGCACTTAAGGGCAAGCTTGTTCTGGCGGTCACCATCAGGCCAGATGGTACGGTGAGTGCGGTAAAAGTGGTGAGCAGCGAGTTGCAGGATCAGGCGCTGTTGGACAGCCTATTGGCGCGGATTAGAACTTTCCAGTTCGGCGCGCGGGATGTGGAAACCGCCACAGTCAATTACCCGATCGAATTTTTGCCCTATTAAAGCGGCGGCAGTCGCCCACCTGGCGATTATCTGTGCTAAGCTGGCGCGCGTTTGCCAGTGGTAAAACTGCTAGGCAATGCGATCAGCAGGTCGATTCCCAGACGCAAGGTCCGTTCTCACAACGGATCTGACAAGGAGGTGCAATCAGGATGTGGATATCCATGCGTGTCATTAGTAAATCCTTCGGTGCAAAGCTGCCTACTCCCTTATGGCCATCTATTCAACAGTGGCTGTGGGTCTGTCGTTACCAATTCCGTAGCGACGTAAAAAATTGCCAATGTGATCACTTTTTGACCTTCGGGTAAATGAGCCGGCTGATCGAATAATGTACGATCCGCAGCCATTCGTATTGGCCCCATTTCAAGGTGGGCATCGTCTAAGCACCACCACAGAATCAGGGAAGACCAGCATGGAATTCCCTTTTTGACAGAGACGTTTAGTCAGGAATGAGACATGAAACAGCTTCCTCAAATTTCTTCAATCTGCTCCACTCCCCGCCGCAAACTCTGCTTGGCCATAGCCGCGCAGATGATGCTGAGTGCCGGAGTAAAGGCCGCGCCCATCGGCGGTACGATTGTCGGCGGGGATGGCTCCATTGATCACGCCGGCCTGAATACCACCATCATTCAAAACAGCGACCGGCTGGCCGTCGATTGGGAAAGCTTCAATATCGCCGCTGAAGAGCGCGTCCAGTTTATTCAACCGGATTCAAGCTCCGTTGCGCTCAACCGCATTCTCGGTAATGACGCGTCACAGATTTTCGGCAGGCTCGATGCCAATGGTCATGTAATCCTGATGAATCCGAACGGCGTTCTGTTCGGTGAAAACGCGACCGTAAATGTGGGCGGCCTGGTCGCTTCAGGTTTGAGCATCAACGCCGACGATTTTATGAATGGCGACTTCGTGCTGCGCGCCATTGATGGCACCGATGGCACCGTCATTAACCGCGGTATTATCAATGCCGCTACCGGCGGCAACGTCGCGCTGATCGGCCGCCAAGTAGATAACCAGGGACTGATTTCCGCGAAGCTCGGTTCAGTAAATCTCGCCGCAGGCAAAGAAGCAGTCCTCACCTTCGATAATGAAGGCCTGCTGGGGGTGCGTGTATCCCAGGAAATTCTGCAATCCGAATTGGGTGTGGAAGCGGCCGTCAGCAATAGCGGTGATATTACGGCTGAAGGCGGACGCATACTGCTGACCGGCAGTGTGAGTCAGGATATTTTCAGCCAAGCAGTTAACAGCGACGGGCTTAGTGCTAAAACCAGCGTGGTGATGCACGAAGATGGCAGCTTTACTCTGGGCGGTGGTGCCGATGTCATTAATACCGGTACATTAAGTGCATCTTCCAATACCAACGACGCCGGCCAAATTGTCGTGCTTGGCGAAAATATCAATAACAGCGGCGCAATCCTGGCAAACAACAAAACCGCTAATGCCGCTGGCAATATCGAAATCCACTCCCGCGACACCACGCTCGTCACTGAACAAAGCCAAATCCGCGCGACCAATGACGGCGCAGGCAGCGGCGGCCAAATCAAAATCCTCGGCGACCGCGTCGGTGTCCTCGACCAATCCCACATCGACGCCACCGGCACCAACGGTGGTGGCGATATCAATATCGGCGGCGGCTTCCAAGGCAAAGAAACCCAACTCCGCAACGCCACTCGCACGGTGGTTGGAAAAGACGCATTAATCGAAGCCAACGCGATAACCGCAGGTGACGGCGGTGACGTAATCGTCTGGGCCAATCAAACCACATCATTCACAGGTGAAATTAATGTTCGCGGTGGAGAGCTCGGTGGTGATGGCGGATTTGTCGAGGTTTCGGGTAAGGAGAACTTGCGATTTTTGGGGAGCGTGGATCGGACGGCGGTTAGGGGGAAGAATGGGACGTTGTTGTTGGATCCGGAAACGGTAGCCATCGTTCATGCGGATTCAGCAGATCATGATGGAGAATTATCAGATGGGGCAATTTTGCTTTCGGACGAGCCGGCGGATGAATCATCAACATTTCTAATTAGCGATACAGCGATTTCTAATGCTTTGGCGAGTGGAGATGTTTTTATTCGGGCCACTAAATATATCATCGCTAATGATGAGGGCACTCGCATATTTGCGGACAGCGCTAGTACCAGCTCATTAATAATGGAATCAGGTGGAAACATAACGCTCACGCCAAATACGGATATTAATTTAGGCTTGGGAGATTTTATCGCTATAGGATCAATCGAAGGACTTTGCAGTGATTGCGTAGCAGACATAACAGTATTAACAAATGGCGCAATAAATACTAATGGAAGTATCTATTTTTTGTCTTCCGGGCAAACAGTCTTGTCTGGTACAAATATCGGTCGCAGCCTTGATGGAGTGCAGAGTAGCATGCCCACCGATATATATTTGTACGGTGGTGACGTGGCTGTTCTTTACCTTGATGCTGATTTGGAAGTCTCTGGATATGTCAAAGTAGAGACTTTGTCTCAGCCAACTTTAAACACAATATTATTGCCTTCCGGCATAACGTACGAAGTGCCAAAGTTAAAGACATTGGCGTCTGATAGCCAGGAGACGATTTTCGATACTGATCCCGTTCTTGGCAGAAAAGCAGAAATTACTGTCGGTAAAGGTTTGCTTGTTGATTCAGATTTCATTGGAAGCTCTGGAATTGAAATTAGTGACATCATCCTTAAAGCCAGCTCTGACGATGCTCAACTAATAATTAATTCGCAGGACGCCGTTTACCTCCCGCAAATCGGATACGATCTTTCTGGCACCCCATCATCCTCTTCTATCTCCGTAAACGTCTCCTCTAGTGCCGACATATTTGCAGAAGACAACATTTACACCGCCGGCGGCTCAGTCGCACTTTCTGCAGAAAATCTAAATTTCGGCGACTCGAACACAATTAATACTACAGGCGGCGTCCCAGGCCAAGGAGATATCCTGCTTGAAGCAGCCGGCGATATTAGCTTAGGCCAAATTTCTTCTGGCGGTGCATTGGAAGTTAGATCGCTAAATGGAGAAATTTTCTCGGAAAGCGCGCTGAATATACAAGGAAACGCACTTTTTGAAGCCGCGACGCTTATTAACCTTAGCCAGGGCTTCTCACTAACTGCGGGTGGTGACGTCCATTTTTTTGCAGAACGCGTAGGTAGCTCTGACTTCCTCCCTGGCCTGACAATCGTTTCTACGGCGGGCGATCTATCCTACGAAACTTCAGGCGGGTCCCTCCGGTTGCGGGGTTTATATAACGCTCGGAGCTTAAACATAAAGAGCAACGGTGGACAACTCGAAGGCGGCGAAGTAGAGCTAAATATTTCTGAAAATGTCGATATCAGTCTCGGAGCAGGAAGGTTCGATTGGGTTTCCGGACGCATGGTGGTGAACGCGGGTTCATTTTCAGCGGAGGGGAGTGATCTCTGGTTAGGAGACGTAATAATTAACACGGATATAACTAAGGGGTCCGGTGAAATCAAACTCATCGCCTTGGGTTCGTCTACCAGCTCTTCTAGTTATGACATTTGGTTGCCTTCAATTAATCCAGATGGGATTTACACTACGGGAAATCTCTTGGTGCAAGCGCCTGGGAACGTAGTAGTCAGAAATACGAGTTCAGGAGAAGCAGAGCTATTTGGTTATTCCAATCTAAGCGGATCCGCCCAATTTGACGTAGGCGGCGATTTATATCTTCCCGAAATTAACGTTACAAATCCTCAAGGCGAAAGAGATATCACGCTAAATGTAGGAGGATTTCTATATCAAAATTATGACGTTTTTACTGGGGGAGCGAATTACATCGCCACTGCGTCAGAATTCGTCTTTGGTGATGGGGTTCAGATTAATACCGACTATTTAAACGAGGATCAGGATGCTCTTATTGGTAGTGGTAACGTCTCAATCGAAACATCTTCTAATCAGCTTGAACTATTTCTGCCAAATATAACCACGCAAGTTAATTGCGTCGATACAGTCAGCTGCGGCACCTTGAAAATTTCCGGGGCAAATAATATAGATGCCGATGGCAACATGCGTATATCCGGGGATGCGACATTTGATGTTACTGGGGACCTTCAAATAACAGGTAACGACCACACAATTTCTCTTGTGCTTTCCCATGAGTTTGGAGGCAATTTATCTGTCACTGCAAATTCTGCCCAAATTAACGCAGCAAGCAATCTCCGCTTGGGCGAATGGAATTTAAGGTCCGTAGATCGTCAATCAATTATAACCGCCAGTGAAAGTGGAAATATCGAGGAAGATGGTACAAGTATCATTGCGAACGAGGCCTTGATCATCTCTTCCCAGCTGTTCTTTGTGGGGAATCATGTAGAGATAAAAAATCCTGAGTCTGAAATTGGTGAATTGGCATTTATTGTAAACAGCATTGATGTTGAGTATTCTGGTGATATGGTTTTATCTGGAGGGTATATTTATGGTGGAGCAGATTCTGCTGCATCAAGATTTAGAGTCGGAGGTAATCTAACATTACCATCAGATAGGTTTATTGCTGGTGGCCCTGTCACAACTACCCCTGATATTTTGGATGTTGATGCAGCAGCGCCAATAATTTTTGATGTGGATGGAAATCTAGAGCTGTTAGGCGAAAGAAATCGGCTCTCCTCTATTCGAATACTAAACGCCAAAGATGTCGATGTTTTCAATAATGGCGATCTAACCCTCGATGGCGTAAATGCTGAAAGCCTTTCGTTAAATATCCTGGGCAATATAGTTCAATCAGATGTAATCAATGTTGCTGGTGAAACTTCAATTGTTGCTGCGCCAGATACCAATATTGATCTTTTCAATCCTTTAAATGATTTCAATTTCCTAAACGTCGAATCCACCGGCGCATTTGCTATCAACGTAGCTGATTCCGGAGCCATCACTTTATCCAACATTAATCTAGATGGTGCGGGACAAGGCGGCGAGCTGAGTATAACAGCAGCATCGATTACACAGGCCGAAAGTACCAGCATTCTTTTGCAAGATGGCGCGCAGCTTAATCTGAACGGCGATTTCATAACACTGGGTGCAAATGGCACTTCAATGGTGGATATCAACGGCGCTGTTTTGAATGGCGCCTTTACTAATGACGTTAATATTCAAGGCGCCATTCGCGGCGCAGCTGGTGTCGCGGACGCTCAGCTGGCAGGGTTTTATATCAATGGTTCAGCTGCGGACAATTTTGTTGAGATTGCGGCAGGGGCGTCTATAACGGGCGATTTTCGCGAAGGCTCCAGCATTGCAATGGGAGATGGCGATGACATCGCCAATATTGCAGGGGATGTTGCGATATCCATAGAAGGTGGAGCTGGCCAGGATACCTTTACCATAGCGCCTAATATCTCTGTTGCCCAGATTCTCGGCGGCGAGGATCTCGATACTCTGAATGGCCCCAACGCCGATAGCGTATGGACTATTGGGGAAAATGGCGATGGAACTGTTACCACGAGCAGTGCATTGAGCCTATTCGCAGGAATCGAGCGTATTAATGCTGGTGATGCATCAGACGAATTTATTATCGAGTCCGCGTCGGTTGCTCTGGAATTAGATGGTGGTGAAGGTGCGAACCGCTTAACGGCAAATCCGAACGACTCCTCTATCAATAATCAGTGGATTCTAGACGGAATCAATTCGGGTTCTCTAAACGACCTGCTTTTGTTCTCCTCGGTGGAAAGTCTTATCGGTAACGGCGGAGCCGATAGCGTTACCTTTGTCGAAGGCGCTCAAATCGAGGACGTAAGCACAGGCCTTGGTGACGATGTATTTACACTCGCGGCCAATGTTACCGCAGGTTTATTGGATGGGGGTGATGGTCAGGATACCATCAATTTAATTGGCCTAGATTCAACCTATACCTATCTGAATGTGCTTGTTGCCAGTGACGCAGATTACGCAGCTATCAACTTTGAAATTGAAAATAACGAAGGCGGCAGTAAGACCATCGTTGGCGTCGACGGTTATGACGCAGAATGGATTATTGATGGCGACGGGAGCGTCGTTATTAGCTCTACGCAAGGTGGAGTAACGGAAACCAACCGTTTTGCCGATGTCACCCGCTTGGAAGGCGCTTCCGGCAACGATACGTTCATTTTACAAGACGGATATATTGCGGATGGTATCGTCGGTGGCCAGGGTGGTACTGATACGCTTCTCGCCGATACAGACCTCCGCAACGAGTGGTCTATCGATGGCGTAAATTCTGGCAACGTCAAAATTGCAGAAGCTGCTCGCGCGCAACTATTCGAAGCGATTAACAATCTAGTCGGCGGCACCGGTGATGATGTCTTCAATATTTCAAATGGCGCTGTTTTTAATGGCTCGATTAACGGTGGAGCTGGTACGAATAGTCTTGCTATTCTCGATTCTGAGGCCAGTAGTGTTTGGACCATTGCTTCGACGAATAATGTCCGTATTAATTCTTCGGACGACGTCGTTTCGCAAATAAATTTTAGTGAAATTCAGACGTTAGTTGGTAATGAAAATGAAGATGTCCTGGATTTGTCGGCGATCACAGGATCTGTTGATCTAGAAAATCAATCTGCCGAAGATTATACAATACGGAATTTTGATACATTTGTATCTAATGGAGGCGGGCTTACAGGGGCTAATCGTAGCTCTGTTTGGAATTTAGATCAGGTCTCAACTGTTTCGTATATAGATTCAAATGGTGTTGCCATAGAAAAGACCTTTTTTGGATTCAAAGATATTTCAGCGGGTGAAGAATCAGATACATTCTATGTCAACGGAAACTGGTTTTCTGGGGAAGGTAATATCTATGCTTTCTCTGGGGCCGGAATGGTTGATAGAATCGAGTCAAATATAGCCAATACGGACGTCGCATGGCATTTTAATAGTGCTTCAACTCGTGTGTATTTGGATGTTGATGCAGCGGCTCTTTTTGAGATGAGCCGAAATGATATTCCATCTTCGTTAGGTGATGGAACGGAAACTTTCTCGCTTTATGGTTTCGAGGAATATGTTGGTGGTGAAGGAAGTGATGCTTTCTTTGTTTATGCAGATGCAGAAGAGCACCAAGTTATCATTGACGGACGTGGCGGCAACGACTTTTTGAGCGCTTGGAATTGGGGTGTTCCGCAAAATATCATTTGGAATATCAGCAAGGATTTTGGGGGCAACGTTAATAACAAGCTGGATTTCGACAATATTGAAAACGTGAAATCTGAAGACTTCCTAGATCTACCTGCATATCAAGATCTCACTTCGACATTTAACATCTCGACCGGAGTCTCAATAGATCGTGTCATTGGTGATTCTCGCAACACAATATTTAATATTGGATCAGGAGCAATAATAGGATCCATCTCAGACAACGGCGGCGTTGACACTATAAACGTAGCTGATGGCGCTAATATCTGGCAGCTGACAGAATCTGGTGGCCAACTCAACTCCACTGTATTTGCCGGCATCGAAGTCCTCAACGGCGGCAGCGGTGCTGACGACTTTATTCTCACGTCCTCTACTACGTCAGTTACTCAGATTAACGGCGGAGGAGGCGTCAATTCCCTCACGGCGTTTGACCAAGCCAACAGTTGGATTCTTAATGCAGCGGCTAGCACTCTGAATGACGTCCTGCAATTCGACAATATTGCAAACCTAATCGGTGGTGCAGATGTTGACACTTTCGTCGTTAATGAACGTGGGCTGTCATTCGATATTGACGGTGGCGCGGGTGTTGACGAATTGCGTGGCTGGGAACAAGAAAATGCTTGGTTTGTAGATGAGATCTACGCAGGCAATTTAAACACCACTGTCGATTTCACAAGTGTAGAACACCTTCAAGGCAGTTCTTTGGTTGATGAGTTTGTGATTGCTGAGGGTGCCAGCATTGGTCAAATTGCCGGTGGTGACGGTGAAGACGTAATTACTATGGGCTCAGGCGCCACTGCAATCAATATCTTAGGAGAGGCTGGGTCCGATAGAGTTGTACTTGGTGACCTTGTCAGTGTCACCGGTGTGCTAGACGGGGGTGTAGGTGATACAGACGTTTTGGATATTAGCGCTTTCACCGCGGCGTTCGAATTTGATTTCTCCACCGAGACGAGCAACATTGGCTTGGCGTATAGCAATTTCGAAGAGGAAATATTGCCATCGACGGGAACGTCTTTCTTTGGTGGAGATGGTGATACCCGCTGGACATTTACCACTGAGAATTCCTTCACTATTGAAAAGCTTGATGCGGAAGGGAATGTCATTAAGACGGGTACATACAGTGGTTATGGAATTCTGCGTGGAGGCAATGGCACCAACGCATTTTTGCTATCGCCATCCGGAAATTTTGACGGAGCGATTTTGGGCAGCGCCGACGGCAACAATAGTCTGACCGCAGCAAATTTAATTAATCGCTGGATAATCGATGGACAGAACCAAGGAACGCTCGAGGGCGATTCCATTAACACCATCTTCAGTAATATCGCCAATTTAATTGGTGGTTCTGAAGCGGACTCTTTTGAAATCGTCGCTGGTGGCGCAATAACCGGAACCATCTACGGCGGTACGGGCGCAGATACTTTGACAATCAGCGATGCCACCGTCACCAATACTTGGCAGCTGGGCGAATCCAATGCCGTAGGATCCGTCGCATTCTTCACCGAGATTGAAACGCTGATTGGCAATGCCAATAACGATATTTTCAGTTTCACCGGTGCGACTGACGTTATTGCCATTGAAGGTGGCGACGGTAGCAACAGCGTCAATTGGCAGGCCGGTGATCTGGTTGTTGATCTTGCCTCCAATCAATTGAATTCCATCCTCTTTACTGATATTAGTTCTGTAACGGCAGATGCGGCTAATAACGCGACTTTGGTCGGCGCCGATACAGATAATCTTTGGACACTTACCGCTACTGATAGCGGCAGTGTCAATGATTTCACTTTTAGTGGTTTCAATAAGCTGCAAGGCGGCAGCGATAACGATGTGCTGCAAGCAATCGATGGTGGCAATAGCTGGACGAATGTCGATGCCACAACCAACGCGTTAAATGATGCGCTGCTGTTTAATGGCATGGAGCAATTAATCGGTGGTGCTGGTGCTGATGAATTTGCGGTTGAATTAGTGGGAGTTACGGCAATCGACGGCGGCTTGGGTATCAACCAATTGGCAGCATCAGGCTCTGCAAATAACGAATGGTCGATTGACGGCGACAACAGCGGTTCATTCAATTCCAGTTTGGCTTTTGAGCGAATTCAAAATCTTGTTGGCGGTGCTGGCAGTGACACCTTCACCTTCTCCGCCAACAGCAACATCGGCAATATCAGTGCTGGCGCTGGCGACGACACCTTTGTGTTAGCCAACAACATCACCGCTGGTATTTTGGATGGTGGTGATGGCGTCGATATCCTGGATCGCGGTTCGCTTAATTTCATCGTTACTTACTTAAATGCACTCCTTGATGGCGATGCGGTTTATACCGCTGCGAATATTGAAACTGAGACCTCTACCGGTGGCGGCACGGCGGTAGTGGGTGTCGATGGCTATAACGCGCAATGGACCATCACTGGGGATGGCAGCCTGAGCGTCACGGCGACCGGCAGTGACGGCGTTGCTGTTACCAACCAATTCAACAATGTCACTCGCGTTGAAGGTGGCACCGGTACAGACGAATTTATCTTGTCGGAAGGCGGCACTCTTGCTGAGGGTATTTTCGGTAACAGCAATGATTCATTGCAGGCGAGCGACACGACCAATAACTGGAGAATCGATTCCGAAAATGGCGGCGTTCTGACTGTCGACGAAAGCACCACCCTGCTCTTCCAAGGTATTGCCAATCTTATCGGCGGTGGTGGTAGCGATATTTTTAATATCGCTACCGGTGGTTCCATCACGGGCTCTATTGACGGCGGCGCGGGTGCGGACAGGCTGGTGATCAGCGATGCCAGCGTTACTAACCAATGGCAACTGGGCGCGGCAAATAGCGTCGCGCAAGTGGCGCGTTTTCAGGGAATCGAAACCATTACCGGCAACAGTGGTGACGATACTTTTGCGTTTACCGGCGCTAGCGATGTCACCGCAATTGAAGGTGGCGACGGCAACAATACTCTGCTCTGGAGTGCTGGCGATCTGGCGGTCAACCTGGGCACTGGTTTGTTGAACGAGGAAATTTTGTTCAGCGGCATCAGTGCCTTTGATGCGGATGCAGCGGCCAACAACACCCTGACCGGTGCTGATGCAGTGAATTCCTGGTCGATCGATAGCGATGCGGCAGGCACGGTCAGCAATGCTAACGGCTCAGTCGCGTTTAGCGGCTTCCAGACCCTTATCGGTGGCGCTGAGGCGGACACCTTTACCCTCGCTGCCGGCGTCAATCTCAGCGAGATTTACGGCGGTGCCGGCAATGATGTCTTCGTGATTGGCGAAGGTGTTGTTGCCGATAATTTCTACGGTGAAGCGGGCGATGACAGTTTCGACGTGGAAGTGGGGCTGGTGCTCAGCGGCGTGCTGGACGGCGGCACCGGCGGTGAGGTGGAAGGCGACTACATCGATCTCAGTAAATACACCATCCTTGATGCAACGGCGGATCTGGAAGCCGCCCTTGGCTTTGCTTTCCGCAATTTCGAGCGCATCGACAACCCTAATAATCGCGGTGTGTACTTCGGCGGCAACGGCACCAACTTCTGGTATATCACCGGCGCCAACCAAGGCCGTCTGGAGATTCGTGACGGCGAAAACGCCGGGGTTTATGAATTCTCCGGCGTGCACAGCCTGCGTGGCGGCGCCGGCGAGGACATCTTTATTTTCGCCAACGACTCAGCGGCCATAACCACGCTGATCGATGGTGGCGAAGGCGCTGGCGCCAACACTCTGGATCTCAGCGCTCAGGGGCTGATCAACCAGTGGTTGCTGGACGGCGCCAACAGCGGCCGGGTGAGCAACAGCAGCAATGCCGGTGGCAATATCTTCACCAATATCGCTTACCTGATCGGCGGCTCCGCAGCCGACCGTTTCGAACTGCACGCGGGCGGCAGCATTGCCGGCGCCATCGACGGCGGCTTGGGCAATAACGAGCTGGTGGTTGCAGTCGAGCAAACCAGTAACTGGCGCTTAGGTGAGGTCAATGGCCACAGCGTCACCGGAGTGGCCAGCTTCAGCAATATTGCAGGGCTGATCGGCGGTGCCGGCAGCGATATTTTCGATATCTATGCCGAACTCACCGACATCCGTCGCATTAACGGCGGTGAAGGATCTGATGCCGTCAACTTCCGCTACGACGCCCCCATAAGTGTTGATCTCGCCCGTGGTCTCGCCGCCGGCTTGCTCGTCGAAGGCATAGAGCGCTTTACCTCGCTCAACGCGCTGAGCACCTTGATCGGTGTTGATGCCGAGGCCACCTGGAGTGTCGATGGCGCCAATGCGGGAAGCGTGCGTTATCTGCTGGTCACTGGAGAGGACGCCATCAATGTCGCCTTCGACGGCTTTGGCAATCTGGTCGCTGGCGCGGGGGATGACCGATTCGTGTTCACCCAGGGTGGCGCTCTGAGCGGCACGCTGGACGGCGGCGCTGGCCGCAATGCTGTGGATCTGCAGGGCCTCGCAAACGACGTGCATGTGGCTGCTGCAGATGTGGCGCTGCCGGCTGGGGTTGCGGGACTCAGTCTTGCCAATATTGATGAGTTGATCGGCAACGGTAGAACCTGGCTCTACGGCGCCAGCGATCATAGCTATACCTGGACCATCGACGGCGCCCGTTCCGGCCGTGTCACTAGCACGTTGGTGGACGACGACAACCGCCTGCTGGCGTTTGAGAATCTGTCCGCAATTCGCGGCGGCGCGCACGACGATATCTTCCAGGTGACTGTCGCAACCCCGTTGCTGTCTCTGGATGGCGGCAGCGCAATCACCTCAGACTTGGTGGACTATTCCCAGGTCAACGGCAATCTGCGCATCAATGTCGCAGAGGCCTTGAGCGGCCAGAATGGCGTCATCACCGGCATCGAAGGCATTCGCGGTAACAATGCTGGGCCTGACTCACTGCACACCGCTGAATTGATCGGCCCGGACGGCGGCGCGATCTGGCGCATCGGTAACTTCGGCGGCTTGGCGGACGGTGTCAACGACGGCGAAGTGGCCTTTGGTGATCAGACCATCAGCTTCCTCGACTTCAACCTGCTCACCGGTGGAGCCGGTAATGACACCTTCAACCAGACCTCTGGTGTGGTGCTTGGCGTGCTGAATGGTGGTGCCGGCAACGACACCTTCAACATTGATCTGGCTGGCGCTAACGCAGGTACGCGCGTTATCGGCGGCGCCGGCACCGATACGTTGCTGCTGCGCGGTGGCGAGGCGGAGGGTGTGATGACCTATACCGCCGCAGCCAACGGCGGTGAGTTCGACTACGGTTTTGCCGGCGATCATTACAAGGTGAGTCACCAGGAGGTTGAAAACCTGCTCGATCAGTCTTTGGCCGAGACACTGGAAATCCGAGGCTCCAGCATTGCGGAAACTTTTGCCCTGGGTAATGGCCGCTTCCAGGTGAACGGCGCCGACGCGATCGCATATCGCAACAAACGCGATATCGCGGTGCGTACCGGTATCAACGACATTATCGACATCACGGAAAACCTGCAGGTCGCGGGCACTCTGACCCTGGCGAATGGTACCGTTACCGCTAACGATCCCACCAACGCCTCCATTACCGCGCCGCGCTTGGTGCTGGATTCCGTTCGGGATGTAGGCCTGGCCAGCACCCGTCTGCGCACCAGCGTCGAGGATTTGCTGGTGCTTAACAGCGTTGGCGATATTTATCTGCAAGAGCAGAACGGGTTGAACCTGGCCGAGTTCAACGCCAATGGCGTATTCGACCTGCTCCTGCTCAACGGCGACCTGATTAATAGCGCGCCGCTGTACTCCGCAGATGTGTTCAGGGTTTCCGCCGACAATGGCGATATCACCCTGACCGGCGCCAACCAGTTGCGCGACGACGTGGCCCTCACCGGCCAGCGTGTGGAGCTGCACAACGCCACGACGCTCACCCTTGTGGAGGTCAGCGCTGAGGAGCTGATTCTGCGCACTCAGCGCGGTATCGAAGGCGATGGCCCGGTGGTGGTCTCCGGTTTGACCAGCATCGATGCGCAGGGCGATGTGATCTTTGATTTCGCCACCAACGACTTTAATAAAGTCCGGGTCACCAACGCGGTCAATCTCACTTTGGTGGACCAGAACGCGATCGAGCTGTTGGACATCAACGCCTCCGGTGCTGTGGTGATCCGCAGCACCAATAACCTGACGCTGACGGATCAGGTTACCAGTGGTAATGGCGTGTCCGTATCGTCTGGCAACGGTTCCATCAATCAGAATGGCACTATTACCACCAACAACGGCGCTGTGGTGGTTTCCGCCGGCAATGGTGAGGTCAACATGGGCGATGAGGCGCTTATCGTCGCCAACGGCGGCAGCGTCAATATCAATGCCGGTGCGGGCGACGTGAACATGGGCGGCGGCACGCGCATTACCGCCAACGGTGGCGACGTCAACATAGTGGCGGCGGATAACGTGGTGGTGGCGGAAGTGGTGAGCTCCGGCACGGTCGTACTCAACGCTGGCACTGGCAATGTCAGCGACGGTAATGGCGGGGCCACCAACGTGACCGCTGGCGGCCTGCAAAGCTCCTCCAACTCCGGTTTCGGCAGCAACGATGCCATCGAGACTGAGGTAGGGAATATCGACATCTCCACCAACACCGGCAACGTGGTGGTCAGTAACACCGGCGCCGTTACGGTGGATGGCGTGCACACGGGCCAGGGCGATATTTCGATCGTCAACCAAGGTGACGTCCAGCTCGGTGGTGGTTCTATTTCCGCGCAAGATGGCGCCAACGGCGGCAGCGTCGATATCAGCGTCAGCCAAGGTAGCGTAACCCAGAGCGGCTCGACCCAGATTCCCGCCGTCAAAGGTACCGGTTCCGTTGTCATCAGCGCGCCGGATGGTGCCATCGGTGGTGGCGGCGGTCTGCGGGTGGATGCGCCCATTGTCGAGATTATCGCAGCGATTAAAGCTGGCGAGATTTTCGTCAACCCAGGCGCCGACAAAATCGAGTACTTCTCCGGCAGCTTCAAGTTCGATGATCAGTTGTTGGCGATAGCGCCGCTGGAAGATATCAATCCCGCAATCTTCGCCAACGTCAGAAGTTATTTCTTCAACGACATTTCTCTATTGTTGCCGAGCGACCAACGCTACGACGATGAGGAGCGTGAGGAGGAAGAATAAAAAGGTGCGTCGGGTCGCGCTGGGAACCGCGACCCGTTTTTTCATTTCTCTGTTCACTTGTCGATTCGCGTAAAATCCGCCCGATCCGTCTGCGAATAACTGAAGAAGGAAATTCGTTCACTATGAAGTCTTATTTGTCTCGCGCGCTGGTTGCGCGCTTGTTGTGTTTTGCTGCGTTCACTTCTCCCTTGGCACAAGCGGGCTTTCTCGAAATGCCCGACACCACCGAAGTGCCGGAAATGGAGCGGGAATCCATGCTGAAGGATTTGGATATTCCCGCCGTGCGCGAGCGCGATCCCAATCCTATGGCCGGCCCCCGTCTGAATATCACCGAGTTCCGCGTGCAGGGTGTGGTGGAATATCCGGAACTCGGTATTACCCGGGAATCGCTCAATAAACTCGTCGAAGGTATTCGCTTTGAAATGATGGGCGAAGGCGAAATGCTGGATTCGGGTTATACGCTGGACGAAGTGAGCGAAATTTCCGACTTAGTGGCGGAAATTGAATCGCAGACGCAGGGTCAGCAAGTTGGTCCGGACGAGGTGCAGCGGCTGGTATTTTTGATCCGCGAACAGCGCCGCCGCCGCGGTGTGACTGTCGGCATGATCGAGACGGTGGCTGACACCATTACTCGCTATTATCGCGAGCGCGGTTTTATTCTCGCCAAAGCCTATATTCCGGAACAGCGCGTTCGCGACGGTGTGGTGACGCTCACCCTGCTCCTTGGAAATCTCGGTGAAGTGAATGTGCTCAATAATAAGCACTACAAAGAAAAAACTTTGCAGAATATTTTCAAACCGGTGCTGGGCAAACCGGTTACCGCGAGCAATATTGAAGAGCGTTTGTATTTCGTCAACGACCTGCCGGGCATGTCCGCCCAAGCGTATTTTGAACCGGGTACGCAGGTAGGTGACACGCGCCTGAATATTAATACGGTGCGGGAAGAGCGTTTTGCTGGCAATATGCGCATCGATAATCACGGTTCGGAAAGCACCGGCGAATATCGACTTTATACCGATGGCTATTGGCACAATCCGGGCGGATATGGCGATCAATTGCACATAGGCATACTTGGCACATTTGAACCGTCCAATTCCTATTACGGTTCCATTCACTACGGTGTGCCTTTATTCAGCCCGCGCGCAAAATTCACTTTCGGCGGCTCCACCAACGACTTTGTTTCCGATTCGCTGACCGGTGTTACCCTCACCGGTAAATCCGTAGTTTACGATGCGACGCTGAATTATATTTTGCGCCGCAGCCGGGTAAAAAATCTGTCCACGGAGTTGCGCTTTTCTGAAGTGACTTCCGAAATCGAAGAAAAAGAGGGAAGGCTGCCGTTGGCGGAAGGCGAACTCGATGACACGGTGCGCAACCTCGACCTCGTTTTTAACTTTGATATATTGCTCGAGCGCTGGCGCGGCATGCATCAGGGCGGTGCGCGTTTGACCTACGGTGATTTTGTTAAAGGCCGCAATTACCGTCAGGATGAAAATCCGCTGAGTTTCTCTTTCAACTATTCGTTGATCAAATTTGCCAAAGTGCCTTTCACCAACGCGAACAGCCGCATCCAAGCTCGTGTTGCCGGACAGTACAGCGAAACCTCTTTGCCAAGCACCAGTCAATTTTCGTTGACGGGGCCGACCAAACTGCGCGCGTTTGATATCAACCAATACAACGCCGATTCCGGGGCTTATGTTGGCGTGGATTGGATATTCAGCGGTCCTGGATTTCTCGATCTGCAATTGGGCGGAGAAAAACTCAGCGACGTATTGCAACCTTACGTATTTGTAGAAGCGGGATACGGCGATACCAAAGACAGCGGACTTCCCGTTATTCGTCCTGGCGCAGCATTCGCGCCGGAACAACCCGGAACCTGGGTGGTGTTGTCGGATGTGGGCGTGGGGTTCCGCTTGGCCATGCGCAATAATTTCCGGGCCAATTTCAGCTACGCTTACGTCACTTCCTACGAAAGCGATTTAGGTCCATACCTCAACGAGAGCACAAGCGATCTTGAGGAGAGAAGTAAATTTTATTTTGATATGCAGTACAGTTTCTGATTCGATGTGGCGCCTTTCGGGGCGCCATTTTTTATTTCGGCAATTCATCAATTCCCAATTCACCCCAGAGCGCATCGATTTTGCGCTTGATTTCCCCGCTCATTACGATAGGCCTGCCCCACTCACGCTGAGTTTCTCCCGGCGATTTATGGGTGGCGTCCAGTCCCATTTTGGAGCCGAGTCCGGCGACGGGTGAGGCGAAATCCAAATAATCGATAGGTGTATTTTCAACGAGTACTGTATCGCGCGCCGGATCCATACGCGTCGTAATTGCCCAGATAACATCGCGCCAATCCCGCGCATTGATGTCGTCGTCGGTGACTACCACAAATTTGGTGTACATAAATTGGCGCAGGAAAGACCAAACTCCGAACATCACGCGCTTGGCGTGTCCCGGATATTGTTTTTTCATGGTCACCACCGCCATGCGGTAAGAGCAACCTTCCGGCGGCAAATAAAAATCGACAATTTCCGGAAATTGTTTTTTCAGAATCGGTACAAAAACTTCATTTAAAGCCAACCCCAATACTGCCGGTTCATCTGGCGGCCGCCCGGTATAAGTGCTGTGATAAATCGGATCGCGTCTGTGGGTCAGCGTGGTCACGGTAAAAACCGGAAACTTCTCGACCTCGTTGTAATAACCGGTGTGGTCACCGTAGGGGCCCTCCTCCGCCATTTCACCGGGTTCGATAAAGCCTTCCAGAATAAATTCCGCATTTGCGGGGACTTGCAAATGATTGCTGATGCTTTGGCTGACTTCGGTTTTGCCACCGCGCAGCAGGCCGGCAAAGGCATATTCGCTGAGGGTGTCGGGCACCGGTGTCACCGCGCCGAGAATGGTAGCGGGATCTGCGCCTAGAGCCACTGAAACCGGAAAGCGTTCGCCCGGGTGCTCTTGTTGCCACTCTCGAAAATCCAGCGCGCCGCCACGATGACTCAGCCAGCGCATAATCAATTTATTGCGGCCGAGTAACTGCATGCGATAAATGCCGAGATTTTGCCGCTCTTTATGCGGCCCTCGGGTAATCACCAACGGCCAGGTAATCAAGGGCGCGGCGTCACCGGGCCAGCAGGTTTGGATCGGCAATTTCGTCAAATCGACCTCATGATCGCGATACACAATTTCCTGACAAACAGGTCGCGACACCACCTTGGGTGACATATTCAGAACCTGTTTAAAAATCGGCAATTTTTCCCAGGCGTCGCGCATACCTTTCGGTGGCTCTGGCTCTTTTAAAAAGGCCAGTAATTCCCCCACTTCTTTCAGCGCTGCTACGGATTCCTGGCCCATGCCCAACGCGACGCGTTCAGGCGTGCCAAAAAGATTGCCGAGTACAGGAATGGAATAGCCGGTGGGATTCTCGAACAGCAAAGCCGGACCGCCTGCGCGCAAAGTGCGGTCGCAGATTTCGGTCATTTCGAGATTGGGAGAAATTGCCTGAGTGACGCGCTTGAGTTGTCCGCGGCGCTCCAGCAAATGAATAAAATCGCGAAGGTCTTTCATGGCGGCAGGAACGGTCGGGCAGAGGAAAATCGCGGCTGATTCAGCCGCGATGTGAGGGGTTTATTTGCCCTTCATGGACAGGAAGAATTCATCGTTAGTTTTGAATGCTTTGAGTTTGTCCGCCAAAAATTCGGTGGCGTTGACATCTTCCATATCGTTGAGCAGTTTGCGCAAAATCCAGACGCGCGCCAGTTCAGACTCGCCCATCAACAGATCTTCGCGACGGGTGCCGGAGCGGCGGATATTAATTGCCGGATAAATACGTTTTTCGGCGATTTTACGGTCTAGGTGCAATTCCATATTACCAGTGCCCTTGAACTCTTCGTAAATCACTTCGTCCATTTTTGAGCCGGTGTCGATCAGTGCGGTTGCCACGATAGAAAGGCTGCCGCCTTCTTCGATATTTCGAGCTGCACCAAAAAAGCGCTTTGGTCTTTCCAGTGCATGAGCATCGACACCACCGGTCAACACTTTACCGGAGGATGGAATTACCGTGTTGTAAGCACGGGCGAGACGGGTGATGGAGTCGAGCAGAATCACCACATCTTTTTTGTGTTCGACCAAACGTTTAGCGCGTTCAATCACCATGTCGGCTACTTGCACGTGACGCGAGGGCGGTTCATCGAATGTTGATGCGACAACTTCACCGCGCACTGAGCGCTGCATTTCCGTCACTTCTTCCGGGCGTTCGTCGATCAGCAGAACGATCAAATAAGTCTCGGGATTATTGCGCGCAATCGCCTGGGCGATATGCTGCATCATGATGGTTTTACCGGCTTTCGGCGGCGCAACAATCAGACCGCGCTGGCCCTTACCGATGGGAGAAATCAAATCAATGATGCGCCCCGTCAGGTCTTCGGTGGAACCGTTACCGGTTTCCAGCACCATGCGTTCCTGGGGAAAAAGAGGTGTCAGGTTTTCGAAGAGAATTTTGTTGCGGGAGTTTTCAGGTTTGTCGAAATTGATTTCATTGACTTTCAGCAGGGCAAAATAACGTTCGCCCTCTTTCGGCGGGCGGATTTTTCCGCTGATGTAATCGCCGGTGCGCAGGTTGAAACGGCGGATCTGGCTGGGCGAAACGTAAATGTCGTCAGGGCCCGCGAGATAAGAAGAGCCGGCTGAACGCAGGAATCCGAAGCCGTCCTGCAAAATTTCCAAAACCCCATCCCCATAGATGTCTTCACCGCTTTTGGCGTGGCGCTTGAGCAGGTTGAAAATTACATCCTGCTTGCGCGAGCGGGCGAGACTCTCCAGGCCCATGGCAGTCGCCATGTCGATCAATTCTTCGATGGGTTTGGTTTTCAGATCGGTTAGATTCATGTGTGTATGTACAAGTGGTTGATTGCAGATTGGCAGGGCCAGAGAAAAGCCGAGCTGGTATTTTGTTATTAAAAATTTTTAGAAAAAATGATTAGAAAGCCGCGTTTCAGTTTTGCCAGACGTCACGAATAGTCATAGAAAATAAATCGAGGAAATTCA
>Ga0065721_10050444_pt1 | contig 20116 bp, 18 predicted proteins | sample Mesricmetagenome_FD_59108 | JGI IMG/M metagenome (GOLD analysis project Ga0065721, IMG submission 59108) | Mesophilic microbial community from rice straw/compost enrichment Sample: eDNA_1 v2 (version 2) | ecosystem: Engineered > Solid waste > Grass > Composting > Bioreactor | place: USA: Davis... | reverse complement strand
CACGAGGTTGATAGGCTCGGGGTGGAAGCGCGGCAACGCGTGGAGCTGACGAGTACTAATCGGTCGAGGGCTTATCCTAATGATACGGATGGCCGATGTTTCAACTTTCACCAACGCTTTGTTTCGCATCCAGTTTTCAAGGCGCAAGCCTACATATTGCAGAGGAGCAGCGACTACGTGTCGCTGCTTTTTTGCGTGCGCGGAAAGCACTCCTGAGTAATATCCCCTCTCCTGGGTAATCTTAAGAACAATGATTATGTCTGTCGAGGGGTCTTTTTGTAATGTCTTACCGTTCTGAGAATCTCGGAATTTTCCCCATCTACTGCATCGTGATGCTGGGAATCGGGTTAATGAATCACGTGATGGTATTGCCCATGCTGCTTCTAGTAGCGAAGAGAAGCGCCTGGATCAGCGTGTTATTATCTGTCGTTCCGTACTTGATGTGGATCGCCGCCTTGCATTTCATTATGAAGCGGATGAAGCAACAGGCGCTGATGCCGTGGCTGCGCAATCGTTTCGGGTCTGTCGCGAGTAGTCTCATGAGAATCGTCTTTATGCTCTATCTATTTTTCATTTCGGCGACAACGTTGAAAGATACGGTAACCTGGACGCATGGCACGTATTTGCCGCGGACGCCGGAGTTCGTGCTCAGTTTGTCCTTAATGTTGCTTTGTTTCTCGGCGTCGCGGTTCGGCATTCGCCCGATTGCGATCGTTGCCGGCGTTCTGCTGCCCTTCGTCGTCCTATTCGGGGATTTCGTCATGAGCGCGAACCTTCCTCGCAAGGACTACAAGTTATTGACCCCTATACTAGAGGACGGCATCATGCCGGTGCTTGGCGGAGCCGTGTACGTAGGAGGCGGTTTGGCCGAACTGGTCGTCCTCTTATTGTTGCAGCATCATATGAAGAAGGAAGCTCGATACTGGTCCTTAGCCACGTTGGGAATTTTCTTGATCGTACTGATCATGGGTCCGGTGACCGGCGCGATCGGGGAATTCGGTCCGATCATAGCGGCAAGCTTGCGGTATCCCGCATTCGAAGAGTGGAGGCTCGTCAAGCTAGGCAGGTACATTCAGCACATCGATTTCCTTTCCATCTATCAATGGTTATCCGGAGCGTTCATTCGCATATCCGTGTCGGTCTATCTCATGGTAGAGATGATTACGGACGGGAAGAACTCCAATGAAAATCCCAGCGTCATCGCGTTGACGGGCGTGTGCAGCGCGCTAATCGTACTAGCGGCTTTGCCGTTCAGCGATATGCAATACCTCAGATTTATGAAGCACGTGTATTTGCCGTCATCGCTCTGTCTTGCGACGGGATTAATCGTTGTTCTGTTCCTGCTTGTTCTTATTCCCGATCGATCGAAGGTGAAGCCGAGTGGTTGAGATGAACGAGGAGCTATCTCCGGATATCATCCGCGATATGTTCCAAGGTATCGAAGAATTTAAGATGAAGCGCTACGAGCTCGGAGACGACAAGCAGCCAACTTGCGTATATTTGCTGTATTGCGAAGGAATGATCCAGTCGAAACAGATCAACGAGACGGTTATTCCTCGATTGAACGATCTGTTGGCGGATCCGGAGAGCGCGGACAAACTCGATGTTAGAATGAACATCAGCCGAATGCGAATAGAAGAACTCGTTATCGAAGTGTTCTCCGGACAGTTGGTCGTTTACTTAGAACACCAGGGCGTTCTTTACGGTATGGATCTCGCCGATATCCCCCAGCGTCAACCAGAGGACTCCAACACGGAAACAGCCGTTAAAGGACCGAGGGATGCTTTCGTCGAGGAATTGATCTCCAATATATCGTTGATTCGCAAGCGGCTCCGAACGAACTCCTTACGGTGCGAGCGATTCAGGATCGGCAAGCGAAGCCAGACCTCTGTAGCGCTTCTCTATATTCAGGATATCGCAAATGCCGAAATGATCGAGGAGGCGCGGAAGCGGTTAAACCGAATTGACATCGATTCGCTAATGGGCAGCAGCCCGTTGGAGGAGATGCTTGCGGATAAGTCATACTCCTTATTTCCGCTACTCAGCTATACAACCCGTCCAGACTTCGCCGTGGATTGTCTCATTCGCGGCCGATTCGTAGTCATCGCCGAAGGGGCGCCGACGGCCGTCATTGCGCCCGCGAATTTACTCTTTATGCTGCGTTCCGCGGAGGACACGTATTTCTCCTATTTGCCGGCTAGCTTCAGCATTATTTTCCGGTACATTGGTTTGTTGATTTCCTTGCTGCTTCCCGGATTTTATATCGCTATCACGTCCTTTAACGTAGAACAACTGCCGTATCCTCTCCTGGCTACGATCGGGATGTCCCGCTTAGGCCTGCCGTTCCCGGGGCCTCTGGAAGCGTTCTTGATGGTTGGCATGTTCGAGGTGTTCCGGGAAGCCGGAGAGCGGTTGCCCAAAGCGGTTGGTTCAACGGTGTCGGTCGTCGGTGGAATCGTAGTGGGAGAAGCGGCGATTCGCGCGGGATTGGCATCGGCCACCTTAATCGTCGTAGCGGCTATCACGGGGGTGGCAAGCTTCACGTTGGTCAATCAGACGCTTGTCCTTGCGGTCAGCCTAACCCGATTGGCCATCATGATCTGCGCTTCCTTCTTGGGAATGTACGGTTTCATGCTTGCCTTAATGGGATTGCTGCTCTATCTGGCATCGCTCAGTTCATTCGGCTTGCCGTACCTTGCGCCGCTGTCTCCGGTCACATGGAGGGACTTGACTCTCGTATTCAGCCGGGTACCCTGGGTGAAGAAGAACAGTAGGCCGCGAATGTTGAATACGGTCGATGACATGCGCCAGAAGAGGAGATCTTAATGTCCCGGTTCAGAATGTCGATTCTAACGATCTGCCTGTTTCCCCTCCTGTTAACGGGATGTTGGGATCTGAAGGATCTCCAGGAGATTAACTACCTTACGGCGATCGGATTCGATCTAGTGGACGGACAATTCACGGTTTATGGGCAGATGCTCGACTTCACCTCGGTTGCCAAAATCGAGGGGGGCAAGTCGGGTGCGATCCCGGTTTGGGTAGGAAAGGGTCATGGTAAGACGCTCATTCATGCGATCGATGATTTATACCGGACGTCTCAACTCCGGATCTTCTACGGCCACGTTAATGCGATCGTCATCGGAGAGAAGGTGTTGAAGGACAAGACCAAGATGGAACAGCTAGAGCAGTTTTTCAGCCGATACTACGAGTTGCGCTTTACACCTTGGATATTCGGCACGTCAGAGGATATCGGCTCAATATTCAGCGCAACGTCCGTATTCGATCTCTCCCCGGAAATATCCGTTCTGCATCAGCCGATGGAAAGCTTTAAGCAAAGGTCGATCTTCACGCCGCAGAGCGTTCGTACTTACGCCTTGGAGACGAACGAGCCGAACCGAACGGTATTGCTTCCGACGATCTCCTTCTCTAAAGGCAAATGGACCAAATCGGACCGGCCCGAGCAGTTACTGACGATTAACGGGGCGTATGCCATGGGTGGCGATGAACTGCTCGGATGGTTTCCCGCTGACAGAATGCTTGGTCTAGCCTGGGTAAACCCTGAAGCCTATAGGGGACCTCTCGAACTGTACGACGGGAAGGAGCTTGTAGCCGGGTTTAGCATCGAGAAGCCTAAAGTGACGATCAATCCTCGGGTCCGCGGAGGGAAGGCGGAGTACAACATGAAGGTCAATTTATCCGGTACGATTAATATCCTGATGATTCAGACGACGGAGGCAGACCTCGAGCGCGAAGCGGCGAAGCTCATTCAGAAGCAAATTCGGGAGTTATACAACGAAGGGTTAAAGCATAAAGCCGACGTGTTGAACCTTAGGACTTCTTTATACCGGAAGAACAACCGAGAGTGGAAGAAGCTTCACGGCAGCGACCAGCTCGAGCTGACGCCCGAATCTTTAGCAACGATCGACGTATCGGTGAAGCTAAGGCGTTCAGGAAATATGAAAATGAGGCTTCAGATTAAGTGAGATCCCAGCTTGAGCGCGGAATTCGTCCATGTTGCAAATGTTCAGAAAATGCGTATAATATGTGTATAGTCAAAGAAAGTCAAAGTCAGAACACTCCGGAAGGAGATGAGCGATGCGTAACATTTCTGATCTAATCGAACATTACTTAAAGCAAATCCTGCAGGACAGCTCGGAAGGTTCCGTCGAAATCCAAAGGAGCGAATTGGCTGACAAATTTTCATGCGTCCCTTCGCAGATCAACTACGTGATCAGCACGCGTTTTACGCTGGAGAAGGGATACTACGTAGAGAGCAAACGCGGAGGCGGCGGCTACATTCGCATTCAGCGCGTCGATCTTCCATCGCTTGAAGCCGTCCAGCGGCACGTAAGCCATACGGTCGGGACGGAGATCGACCAGACGGCGGCGGAAGGGCTTATTTACCAGCTTGAGGAAGCCGACTTTCTGTCGGAGCGCGAGGCGCGGCTCATTAGAGCGGCGATTGCCCGCGAGAACTTATCGATCAGCCTTCCGCTTAGGGATCAGATACGCGCCAAGCTGCTCAAGGCGATGCTGATCACGCTGCTCGCCAAGTAGCCGCCCCATTCGCTAACAGTACTTTATTTAGGTTAGGAGGCGATGCCATGCAATGCCAAGAGTGCGGCAAGCGTCCGGCTACGCTGCATTTTACGAAGATCGTAAACGGAGAGAAAACCGAGCTCCATATATGCGAATCGTGCGCCCGCGAGAAAGGCGAGCTGATTCCGGGTACGCAGAGCGGGTTCTCGATCCATAATTTGATTTCAGGATTGCTCGACTTCGAAAGCTCCGGCGCGAGCGCGATGGCGAAGCAACAAGCCGCGATCAAGTGCGAGACGTGCGGAATGACCTACGCGCAATTCAGCAAGATCGGACGCTTCGGCTGCAGCCATTGCTACAAGCAGTTCGCGGAACGGCTGGATCCTCTGCTGAAGAGGGTGCACGGCAACACCGTTCATGTCGGGAAGGTGCCGAAGCGCGCGGGCGGGCGCCTGAGGACGAAGCGAGAGATCGATCGTCTGAAGAAGGAAATGCAAGGCCGAATCGAGCGAGAGGATTTCGAATCGGCGGCTCAGCTGCGAGATCGCATTCGCGAGCTAGAGAAAGAAATGAGCGGTTGAAAGGCAGGTATGACGCGATGGCCCATCGAAAATATGTGAAGCAAGCGCTCAGCGAGTGGATGGCTGGGGATGAAACCGTCGATTCCGATGTCGTAATCAGCAGCCGCGTGCGTATTGCCCGCAACTTGCGGGGCATGCCTTTTCCGATGATGGCGACGCCGGCGCATTCCGCGGCAGTGGCGGATCAGCTGCTCGGAGTCGCGGAGAGCGGCAGACTGAACGGACTCGGCAAGCTGGAGCAGATACGGCTGTCCGAGCTGACGGAGCTCGAGAAGCTCGTCATGGTCGAGAAGCATCTGATCAGCCCGAATTTGGCGAATGAATCGCGCGGCGGCGCATTAATATTAAGCAGTAAAGAAGACATCAGCATTATGATTAACGAAGAGGACCATCTTCGCATCCAATGTCTTAGCCCGGGTTTTCAGATTAGGGAGACATGGGATCGGGCCACGAAAATCGACGATATTTTCGAGGAACAGGTGGATTACGCCTTCGATGAGAAGCACGGCTACTTAACGAGCTGTCCGACCAACGTAGGCACGGGCATTCGCGTATCGGTCATGATGCATCTGCCCGCGCTCGTCATGACCGGACAGATCAATCGCATCCTGACCGCCGTCACCCAAGTCGGCTTGGCCGTGAGAGGGCTGTACGGGGAAGGCAGCGAAGCGACGGGCAACCTGTTCCAAGTGTCCAACCAGATTACGCTTGGGCAATCCGAGCAGGAGATTATCGAGAATTTGTACCAGGTCGCCAAGCAGATGATCGAGCACGAGAGAGCCGCAAGAGGCAAGCTGTTCGCGGACAATCGCCCTCGGGTCGAGGATCGGATCCGCCGCTCGTACGGCGTGCTGTCGCAGGCGATCATCATGGACTCGAAGGAAGCGGCGCAGCGCCTATCCGATTTAAGGCTTGGCGTACATCTCGGCTTAATGCCGGAGCTGAACGACCATACGTTGAACGAATTGCTCGTGGCGACGCAGCCGGGCTTCCTGCAGATTACGTACGGGGAAGCGATGAATCCGGACGACCGAGACCGGTCGAGAGCCCAATTTATCCGCTCCCGACTGGCAACAAATTCATAAATGCTTTATTCTAACTTTAATAGGGAGGTGTTGTCTCATGATGTTCGGAAGATTCACTGAACGCGCACAGAAGGTATTGGCACTGGCTCAGGAAGAAGCTGTGCGGCTGGGACACAACAATATCGGCACGGAGCACATTCTGCTCGGGCTGATCCGCGAAGGAGAGAGCATCGCCGCTAAGGCGTTGATCGCATTAGGTCTGGGTCTGGAGAAAATCCAGGACGAGGTGGAATCGCTCATCGGCCGCGGACAAGAACAACCTACCAATATCGCATATACGCCGCGCGCCAAGAAGGTCATCGAGCTATCGATGGACGAAGCGCGTAAATTAGGTCATACGTACGTCGGCACGGAGCATATTCTGCTCGGCCTCATCCGCGAAGGCGAAGGCGTCGCTGCCCGCGTGCTGAACAATCTCGGCATCAGCTTGAACAAAGCTCGCCAGCAAGTGCTTCAATTGCTCGGCAGCAACGAAAGCGTACAGTCCAATCACGGTCCTTCGGCGAACGTCAGCACGCCGACGCTCGACGGTCTCGCCCGCGACTTGACCGCAAGCGCGCGCGACGGCCATATCGATCCGGTAATCGGCCGTCAGAAGGAAATCGAGCGGGTCATTCAAGTGCTGTCCCGTCGCACGAAGAACAATCCAGTTCTAATTGGCGAACCGGGCGTCGGCAAGACGGCCATCGCCGAAGGCTTGGCGCAGCGCATCATCAACAACGAAATTCCAGAGACGCTTCGCGATAAACGCGTCATGACGCTCGACATGGGCTCCGTCGTCGCCGGTACGAAGTACCGCGGGGAGTTCGAGGATCGTCTGAAGAAGATCATGGATGAGATCCGTCAAGCCGGCAACGTTATTCTGTTCATCGACGAGCTTCATACGCTCATCGGCGCAGGCGGCGCGGAAGGCGCGATCGATGCCTCCAACATCCTGAAACCGGCTCTAGCCCGCGGCGAGCTACAATGCATCGGCGCGACGACGCTGGACGAATACCGCAAGTATATCGAGAAGGACGCAGCTCTTGAGCGCCGGTTCCAGCCGATCACGGTCGACCAGCCGACGCCTGAAGAAGCGATTCAGATTCTTACCGGCTTGCGCGACCGTTACGAAGCGCATCACCGCGTGAAGATCACGGACGATGCGATCGTCGCCGCAGTTAAACTGTCCGACCGTTATATCACCGACAGATTCCTGCCGGACAAAGCGATCGATCTGATCGACGAAGCAGGCTCCAAGGTTAGACTGAACTCTTATACGGTACCGCCTAACCTGAAGCAATTGGAAGCCCGCCTGGAAGATATCCGCAAGGAGAAAGACGCGGCTGTCCAAAGCCAGGAGTTCGAGAAAGCCGCTGCCCTTCGCGATACCGAGCAGAAAATTCGCGAAGAGCTTGACCTAACGAAGAACCAATGGAAAGAGAAGCAAGGCCGTACCGATTCCGAGGTTACGCCTGAGGATATCGCTCAAGTCGTCGCCAGCTGGACCGGCATTCCGGTCAGCAAGCTGGCCGAAGAAGAAACCGAACGCTTGCTGAAGATGGAGAGCATCCTGCACGATCGCGTCATCGGCCAGGAAGAAGCGGTCAAATCCGTGTCCCGCGCCATCCGCCGCGCTCGCGCCGGCCTCAAGGATCCGAAGCGTCCGATGGGCTCGTTCATCTTCCTCGGTCCTACAGGTGTCGGTAAAACGGAGCTGGCCCGAGCCATCGCGGAAGCGATGTTCGGAGACGAGAACGCCGTCATCCGCATCGACATGTCGGAGTACATGGAGAAGCACTCCACGTCCCGTCTCGTCGGAGCGCCTCCGGGATATGTCGGCTACGAGGAAGGCGGCCAGTTGACGGAGAAAGTCCGCCGCAAGCCTTACTCGGTCGTCCTGCTCGATGAGATCGAGAAAGCTCACCCTGAAGTGTTCAACGTGCTGCTGCAAGTACTCGAAGACGGTCGCTTGACCGATTCCAAAGGCCGCTCCGTCGACTTCCGCAACACGCTGATCATCATGACGTCCAACGTCGGCGCCGAGCAGATCAAGAGAAACTCGACTCTTGGCTTCACTGCCGCTCAAGACGCGGGCAAAGACTATCAGAACATGAAGGACAAAGTGCTCGCCGAGCTGAAAAAATCGTTCCGTCCGGAGTTCTTGAACCGGATCGACGAATCGATCGTCTTCCATCCGCTGGCCGAGGAGCATATCGCTCAGATCGTTACGCTGATGGCCGACGACCTTCGCAAGCGTCTGATCGAGCAAGACGTTCGCTTCGATCTTACCGAAGCGGCGAAGAACTTCCTCGCCAAGGAAGGCTTCGACCCGCAATACGGCGCTAGACCGCTTCGCCGCGCGATCCAGAAGCACATCGAGGACCGTCTGTCCGAAGATCTGCTCATGGGCAAAATCCACAAAGGCGACACGCTCGTCATTGACGAGGAAGAAGGCGGCTTAGTCGTCAAGCAGAAGGACGAAGTCGTATCGCCAAGCTAAATCAGGTTAACGATTAGCTTTCTAAATAATCGCATAATCAAATGATTATATAGAACCTCCGGGTGCGCCTAGCCATAAGCTAGCATAAGCGCTACGCGGTTCGAACGACTCCCCGTGCCGCCGTTCATTCGGCGAATGGCGCGGGGAGTTCTGCGTTGTTGCGGGCCGCACGCAAGGGAGGCGTTCGCGTGTTTCGCAGAAGGGGCGGAGATTTCGGGTGGAATCGAATCATTCGCAGTCTGTTCGGAGGTATAGTTGCCGTCATTTTGCTCATCGTATTCCTGAAGCTGTTCATGATTCTCGTATGGATGTCCGGCGGATTCATCGTGCTGCTGCTTCTGCTGTGGCTGGCGTGGAAATGGTTCCGGTAAGAACCCTCCCGGTCGGGAGAGTTCTTTTTTTCTCGCTACACTCTTGGGAATCATCCGTACCTCCGATATAATTATTAATTCGAATAGGCAGAATTGATATTGGATTAGGAAGCGGGTGTTGTATGGCTAAGAAAAAGAATGTATACATTTGTAGTTCATGCGGTTTTGAACATCCCAAGTGGCAAGGAGCATGTAACAACTGCCGAGAGTGGAACACGCTAGTTGAAGATGTGGTAGGCGGTCCAAGCGAACAAAAGCAAATCACCGTAAAAAAGAACGTATCCATTAAGCGTCTTACGGATACGATCTCCCATAATAGCGATAGAATTGTTACTTCGTACAACGAGTTTAATCGGGTGATGGGCGGGGGAATCGTTAGGGACTCTCTGACCATCATTACGGCAGTACCAGGCGCGGGGAAATCTACGCTTTTACTTCAAATATCCAATGATGTAGCAAGCAAAGGGTATAAAGTGTTGTATGCATCCGGGGAAGAAAGCGAATCCCAAATTAAGCGAAGAGCTGAACGTATATTGCCGAACCATATCCATGAAGAGGTATGGGTATATAGCGATAACAGTTTAAATAACGTGTTGGGATGTATTGAAGAAGTGGATCCCGACCTCATCATCATAGATAGTATTCAGACGTTCGTACTGGACGAGTATCCTTCTAGACCCGGTTCTCCAACGCAGACCATGGAATGTGCCACGGCATTACTCAAAGTCGCCAAGGATTCAAGCCGTCCAAGAGCGATAATGATGGTCGGTCAAATGACCAAAGACAATGAGCTGGCGGGACTTAGAGCCTTAGAACATTTGGTCGATACGGTTCTCATCCTTGAGGGCGAAGAAGGAGAAGAGTTGAAGACGTTGTACTCTTCCAAGAACCGCTTCGCGGGTACGGGCGAGATCGGCTTTTTCATCATGGAGGAGACGGGTTTATCGCCTGTAGACAATCCTTCCGAGTTTTTCATGACGCAGCGGGCGGATAATGAAATCGTTAGCGGCAGTGCTTTAACTGTCGTCAAAGAAGGCACAAGAGCCATTATTCTAGAGATTGAAAGCTTGGTTTCTCAGACGTTCATGCCTTATCCAAGCCGTATTGCCGAGTGTTTGAAAAAAGACCATGTGAATACGCTGATCAGCATCCTGGAGCAACGAGCCGAGATTCTCATGCATGACAAGAACGTGGTTGTAAAAACCACGGGAGGAATGAAGCTTAAAGAGCAGTCGTCCAACTTAGCGGCAATCATGAGTATCGTATCATCCGTTAAAAACATCGGTATTCCGAATGACACCGTATTTATTGCGGATATCGGACTTACCGGTGAATTGAAGAAAGTACCGACCCTTGAAATGCGTATCAGGGAAATAGAACGAATGGGATTCACGAAGGTGTACGTTGCATCGAACGGCTTAAAGCCGACAACCACTTTCAAAACCATTCAGGTCATTCCATGTAAAACATTAAGCCAAGTGATCCATTCCGTGTTAGGTTCAACGCCTAAAAGGAATAATCAGCCGGCACCATGGGAGGAATAAGCGTTTCTTTCCATGGTATGGAGTTTCCTTTATACTTGTAGTGTGAATAAAGGATAGTTCTAGCGTATGGTTCAGTGGTCAGGTGTAATGAGCATATTATAGATAGTGTTCGGTCGCCGAAGAGCTTAGGGCAGCGTTGGAATAGGGGGAGTCGTTCACATCATGAAGGATGCTAAAGATAAAGAACCTAAAGATAAAGAACAGCTGCAGCAGGAGACGATGAACCAGCTGCTTCAGATGGTCGCGCCGGGCACCCCTTTCAGGGCGGGTTTGGAGAACGTACTGCGTGCCAAGACAGGCGCGCTTATCGTCGTAGGTAATAGTCCCGAACTCATGGAGCTCGTCGACGGAGGCTTCTCCATTAACTGCGAATTCAGTCCCAACTACTTATACGAGCTGGCCAAGATGGACGGCGCGATCATCCTTAGCGAGGATGCCAAACGAATATTGTACGCGAATACGCAGCTTATTCCGAGCCCTTCCATCACGTCGACGGAGACGGGCATTCGCCACCGTACCGCGGAGCGAGTCGCGAAGCAGACGGGCAAGCTCGTCGTATCGATCTCGCAGCGAAGGAACGTAATTACGCTATACCAAGGGCAGCTCCGCTATGCATTGAAGGATATGAGCGTCATCCTGACGAAGGCGAATCAGGCCATTCAGACGTTGGAGAAGTATCGAGCGGTTCTGACGCAAGCGCTTACGAACCTGTCTGCATTAGAATACGAAGAATTGGTTACGATGCATGAAGTCGCGCATGTATTCCAACGCGCCGAGATGGTGCTTCGCATTAAGAATGAAATCAATCGATACGTGCTGGAGCTCGGCAACGAGGGCCGTCTGATCAGCATGCAGAAAGACGAGCTTGTCGGCACGGCCGAGGAAGAAGCCTGGCTGCTGCTTAAAGATTACGCGAAGGAAGACAGCGACGAGAAGATCAAGGAAATTCAGACTGCCGTTCGCAAGCTGTCCTCGGAGGAGCTGCTCGATTCGGCGCTGCTCATCCGTCTGCTCGGATATCCGTCCTTGAGCACCGTCACCGAAGAAGGGCTCATGCCGCGCGGATACCGCATGCTTAGCAAGATTCCAAGATTGCCTAGCGTGATCATCCATAATCTCGTCGATCGATTCAACGCGCTGCCGCATATCGTGATGGCTACGATCGAGGAGCTGGACGAAGTCGACGGCATCGGCGAGGTCAGGGCACGTACGATTAAGGACGGCTTGAAGCGTATTCAAGAGCAGGTGTTTATTGACAGACAGATTTAACGGGAATACAATTGAGGTTGGTCTTCATCAGGCAATATAAACAACTTTCGCGTCCTTGCGAGACGCTTAACCTTCTAACCGATAGGGCATAGTAAAGTCGAGGTGGCAAACATGATCACTAAATCCATACCGAATATGTTCACGATCGGGAACCTATTCCTAGGCGTGATCGCGATAATAATGGCGTTCAACGACGAGCCGAATACGGCGGCATTGCTCGTTATCATCGCCATGCTTCTGGATGGACTGGATGGTCGCGTCGCACGCGCGCTTAACGCGCAAAGCGAATTCGGCAAAGAATTAGATTCGTTATCCGATGTCATCTCGTTCGGCGTCGCTCCGGCATTCATTATGTATCAAGCGGCTTTCCAGGACGTGAATCCCGCGATGGCGTGGATCGTTACGGCGATCTTCCCGATCTGCGGCGCTCTGAGACTCGCGCGCTTCAATGTGATCGCAGGCATCCCCGGATACTTCATCGGTCTGCCGATTCCGGCGGCGGGCGGCGTGCTCGCTACGCTGGCCTTGTTTAACTCGGAGCTTCATTTCTCGATGCTGCTGATCAGCACGCTTGCTTTATCGTTCCTAATGATTAGCAATATGAAATATCCGAACTTCAAGAAGCTCGGCTTGCCGAGAGCGGCGATGTGGTCGATTCCGATCGTCGTGGCAGGCGCGGCTGCGTTGGCCTATACGTTCCAAGAAGCGATTCCGAAGATGATTCTCGCGCTGCTGCTCTTGTACGCGCTCTGGGGCCTAAAAAAAAACGTTGATCGACTGCTCCCAAGAAGACTCAGAAGCAAGAGCCGGCTCTCGCACGAAGAAGAAGAGACGCACAAGCATAGCGCATAACGCGCAATCGACCGAAAGCATCGGACAACCCGAATAGGGGTCCGGTGCTTTTTTGATGTTATAAATATGGTAAAATATTGCTAATGGCAGAGGGGGGTTACGGATGCGTTACGGGGATAGAGAGGAACGGCCTAGGTTGTTGGAGCTCGTACGCGAAAGGACTATCACGTACGATGAATATGCGGAGCTGCCGGACGACGGCTATCGTTACGAGATCGCGGACGGAAAGCTGGAATTGATGTCGCCTAGTCCGAGCGGATATCATCAGCTGCTTTCCGCGACCTTATTGCAAGCCGTTAAACAAACGTGCGGCAAAGAATACATCATTCTCGCCGCGCCGCTTGACGTGATCTTCTCTCAGACCGACGTTAGGCAGCCGGACCTCATTATTTTTCATCGAAGCCGCAAATCCATTGTCACGAAACGGGGCATTGAAGGGATACCCGACGTTGTCGCGGAAATCTTGTCTCCATCCACCCGTATAAGAGATAAGAGGGACAAGTTAAAAACCTATGCGAAATATGGCGTACCCGAATACTGGATCATCGATCCGGCAACGTACACGCTGGAACAATACTTGTTGCGTGAGCCAGGTTATTACGAATTGTCTGAGCTTTACGAATCGGACGAGCCTGTCGTATCTCCGAGTCTGCCCTGTTTGGCCATAACAATGAACGATATCGCTGCAGAGTTGAAGGACGTGCTTGGCGAACAATAATCGCATACAACAACGCCTCCGACCCTTCGGACATCGAAGGAGAGGAGGCGTTGTTCGTTATGGCGGCGGCATCTTACGTTAAGTTAAATTAAACCATCCTAGCGTGGAGCACTTCTCGGCTTCCTTCGTGACGACCTCTTGCAGGTTAATATCCAGCGCGTTGCACAGTGCGGTCATATAGAACAAGTTCTTGCCCATCTCGCTCCGGATCGCGTCGCGGCAATGCTCGCAGAGATGGCCTTCCATGTGAGACTTGGACTGCCGGTTCGCTTGGTCCAGCTCCATATCGGCGGAAAAGCCTTGGTGTCTAGCATTTAATTCGATGCAGCCGCACTCGGTTATGGATTTGGCTACGGCCCGATTCACGGATGCATTGGATTGGCTGTACTTGGTTACGACATCGAGCAAGCTGCGATGACGGAGCAACAGTTCCGACACCTGACTCTGAAATTGCTGGAGCGTAGGTGCGCTCATCCGTTCCCACCTCGGTTACCTTTAGTTTACTTTTCCACCTCTCATTATAGAGCAAGGAGCTTCGAAATTCAAAAGAAGTTAGCGAATTGGGCCAACTTGGAATACGGGGTCCCGAGTACGGTTAGCTTTCTGAAAAATGGAACATACTAGTAACGGAAAATGCGATTTTTCAGAAGTTAGGGAGTGATTTATTAATGATGATGAGAAGAGCCATCCAGGTAGCAGGCGTGCTGATCGGGGCTTTGCTCGGGCAACAAATGTCGACGTGGCGGACGACGGGCGGCGCGCAGTGGATGGACCCGCTGATCGGCGCGAGCTCGAGCTCGGGGAGCATGTTCGCGACGGCTGTCGGCGCATTCGTAGGCTTTATGCTTGCCACATCGATCGCGGCGCCGCTGGCCCGCGCGATTCAGAGAGGCATCGATAGGCTTTCGGTATTTCCGATGGCAGATCTGCTGTCGGGTTCGGTGGGGCTTACATTCGGACTTGCGCTATCGTCTTTCCTGTATCCTTTCATTTCCGATATTCCGCAGATCGGGGGAGTGCTGGCGGCCGGCGTTGCATTGACGCTAGGTTACGCAGGCATTCGGCTAGGCATTCATAAGCGCGGGGAGTTCGGGGATTGGATCAGCAGCACGCGCAAGGCGCCGGAGCCGGTCAAAGAGGAGAGTCCTCGCTACGAGGAGCACAAAATTCTCGATACGAGCGTCATTATCGACGGCCGCATCGCCGACATTTGCAAGACTGGATTCATTGAAGGGACGCTCGTCATTCCAGAATTCGTGCTCGAGGAGCTGCAGCATATCGCGGATTCCTCCGATCTGCTCAAACGCAATCGAGGCCGCAGAGGTCTCGACATTCTGAACAAAATTCAGAAGGAGCTCGACGTTCGGGTGCTGATCTACGAGGATGCGTCGGAGGAGCCGGGCGAGGTGGACAGCAAGCTCGTCAAGCTGGCGAAGGTGATGAAAGGCAAAGTCGTCACGAACGATTTCAACCTGAACAAGGTGTGCGAGCTGCAAGGAGTATCGGTGCTGAACATCAACGATCTCGCCAATGCGGTCAAGCCTGTTGTACTGCCAGGCGAAGAGATCGTCGTGCAAGTGATCAAGGACGGCAAGGAGCACGGGCAAGGCGTAGCTTACTTGGACGACGGCACGATGATCGTCGTCGAAGGCGGGCGGGATTTCATCGGGACGACGATGGAAGTGCTCGTGACGAGCGTGCTGCAGACGTCGGCGGGCCGCATGATCTTCGCGAAGCCGAAGCTATTGGAAAAAGCGCTCTGACAAGGTATGATATTAAGAATACGGGCGGGACGCGCGTTACGGTCCCGTCTTTGTTATTTTTGCTCGGCTAGAGGGGAATAAGCGGATGGATTGGGGAGCCGTTATCGTCGCCGCCGGACGGGGAACCCGAATGGGTTCGGCGGACAACAAAATTTATTTAACGCTGGAAGGACGCCCGGTGCTGGCTCATGCGCTTGCGGCGTTCGAGTCGTGCCCGGCGGTAACGTCCATCGTGATCGTAGCCGCCCCGGGCGAAGAGTCGAGAATCGCCGATATCGTGGCGGCCGAGCGACTCGCGAAGGTAACGGCGATCGTGGCCGGCGGGGCTGAGCGGCAGGATAGCGTGTACAACGGATTGACGGCTTTGCGGACGGAAGGCGTGCTCGTTCATGACGCGGCCAGACCGCTCGTGACGTCTGAGCAGATCGAGGCGTGCTGCCGGTCCGCGGAAGCTCACGGAGCGGCTGCCTTGGCGGTTCCCGTTAAAGATACGATTAAAGTGTCCGACGGCGATGGTTTTATCGTGGCGACGCCCGAGCGCAAGACGCTGTGGGGCGTGCAGACGCCGCAGGCTTTCCGTCGCGAGGAGCTGATGGACGCGCACCGGCAAGCGATATACGACGGGGCGGCAGCTACCGACGACGCGATGCTGCTCGAGCGGCTCGGCAAGAAGGTAGCCATCGTGAGCGGAGACTACAGCAACTTAAAAATAACGACGCCGGAAGATTTGCCTGTCGCGGAGCTGCTTCTCTCCCGTCGTCGGAAGGAGAATGGACGGATATGATTCGAGTGGGACAAGGCTTCGACGTGCATCAGCTGGTAGAAGGCAGGCCGTGCATTATCGGAGGCGTTACGATTCCGTACGACAAAGGGCTTCTCGGCCATTCCGACGCGGACGTGCTGCTGCACGCGATCAGCGACGCGGTGCTGGGGGCGCTTGCGCTGGGGGACATCGGGAAGCATTTTCCGGATACGGATCCTGCCTTTAAAGACGCGGACAGCGTGAAGCTGCTCGAGCGCGTATGGGCGCTCGCAACGGAGCGGGGCTATAAGCTCGGCAACGTCGATGCGACGATCATCGCCCAAGCGCCGAAGATGGCGCCGTATATCGGGGAGATGGCGTCGGTCATCGCCAAGGCGCTTGGCGGAGAGGTGACGGACGTGAACGTGAAGGCGACGACGTCCGAGAAGCTGGGCTTTACGGGCCGCGGCGAAGGGATTGCCGCTCAAGCGGTCGTATTGCTCGTTAAGGAATAATTGATTGATATAGGGTAAATCGAGGAGGAATCATCATGTCTGCTAAAGTTCGCGTACGTTATGCGCCAAGCCCGACGGGACATCTACATATCGGCAATGCGCGCACGGCGATATTCAATTATTTGTTCGCTCGCCATCACGGCGGAGAGTTCATTATTCGGATCGAAGACACGGATCTGAAGCGCAATATCGCAGGCGGCGAGGAAAGCCAGCTTACGTATTTGAAGTGGCTCGGAGTCGACTGGGACGAGAGCATCGACAAGGTAGGCGAGTACGGACCGTACCGCCAGACCGAGCGGATCGACATCTATAACGCTCATACGGCGCAATTGCTGGAGAGCAAGCAAGCTTATCATTGCTATTGTACGGAAGAAGAGCTGGAGCGGGAGCGCGAAGAGCAATCCGCCCGCGGAGAGACGCCTAAGTATTCCGGCCGTTGCCGCCATCTCTCCGATGCGGAGCGCGAGAAGCTTGCTGCGGAAGGACGCGTGCCAAGTGTTCGGTTCACGGTTCCGGCTAATCGGACGTATACGTGGAACGATACGGTCAAGAGCGAAATTTCCTTCCAATCCGACGACTTCGGCGACTTCGTCATCGTGAAGAAAGACGGCATCCCGACGTACAACTATGCGGTCGCGATCGACGATCATCTGATGGCGATCACTCACGTGCTTCGGGGGGAAGACCATATTACGAACACGCCTCGCCAGCTTATGGTGTACGAGGCGTTCGGATGGACGCCGCCGGAATTTGGGCACATGACGCTGATCGTCAACGAGCATCGCAAGAAGCTGTCCAAGCGCGACGAATCGATCATCCAATTCATCGAGCAGTACGATAAGCTCGGCTTCCTGCCGGAGGCGCTGTTCAACTTCATTACGCTGCTCGGCTGGTCGCCGGAGGGCGAACAGGAGATTTACGGCCGCGAGCAGCTTATCGAGATTTTCAACGCGAACCGGTTGTCCAAGAGCCCGGCCGTATTCGACACGGCGAAGCTGAATTGGATCAATCAGCATTATATGAAACAAGCGACTCCGGAGCGGGTCGTCGAGCTTTGCTTGCCGCATCTGAAAGCTGCGGGACGGCTTAGCGACAATCCGAGCGAGCAAGAGCTGGAGTGGGCGAACGCGCTCGTTCAGCTGTTCCGCGATCATCTGCGGTACGGCGCGGAAATCGTAGCGTTGTCGGATTTGTTCTTCGCGGACGTGCCTGAGCTTGACGACGAATCGAAGCAAGTCATGTCGGAGGCGACGGTTCCAGCAGTGCTCGCCGCGTTCCGCAATCAAGTGGATTCCGCGGGCGAAGCCGGATTCTCGGTCGATAACATGAAGGCGCTGATCAAAGCCGTTCAGACCGAGACGGGCGTCAAAGGCAAAGGCCTGTTCATGCCGATCCGCATAGCGCTTACGGGACAGATGCATGGACCGGACTTGAACGGAACGATCTGGCTGCTCGGTCGCGAGCGCGTGTTGAAGCGGCTTAGCGATAGCCTAGCTGGGCTGGTATAAGCCTCACTTGTCACCTTTACGGCGTTGGGATATACTTGCTGTATATCGAACATGTGCGACGAACAGGAAAGTACGTTTCGCCCCGCGAATGCCCAGAGAAGACGGTCTAGGCTGAGAGCCGTCCCATTCCGACGAGACCGAATTGCGCCTGGGAGCTGCGCCGCTGATTGGAAAGCCGACGGACGGCATCGAAGCGAACGCCTCGAATCGTCCGACGTCATGGCCAGGTAAGCGGTGCCGGGTTGTTCCCGTTACCAACCGAAGGAGTTCGCCTACGTCGTCCCGATACAGGGACTTGCGAAGGCGCAAGCAGAGTGGGACCGCGTCTGATACACGTCTCTGCAGCGAAAGCTGCAGGGGCGTTTTTATTTTTCCGGAGGAGAATAAGAGAGAGGCAACAAATGGGGGGATAGTTATGGGGTTCTGGAGCAACGTGAAGTCCGATATCGATGTCATACTAGAGAACGACCCGGCGGCACGCGGCCGGTTTGAGGTCATTTTCTCGTATTCGGGCTTGCACGCCATATGGTCTCATCGTATCGCGCATTTCTTTTACAGGCACAGGTGGTTCACGATCGCCAGGTTCATCTCGCAGATCAGCCGGTTTTTCACCGGTATCGAAATTCATCCGGGCGCGAAGATCGGGCGCAAGCTGTTCATCGACCACGGGATGGGCGTCGTCATCGGGGAAACGTGCGAGATCGGGGACGAGGTCGTCATCTATCAAGGCGTTACGCTCGGAGGAACGGGCAAGGAAAAAGGCAAACGGCATCCGACGATCGGCAATCGGGTCGTCATCGCCTCGGGCGCGAAGGTGCTCGGATCGTTTACCGTCGGAGACCATTCCAGCATTGGAGCGAACTCGGTCGTCCTGCGCGAGGTGCCGCCGAACAGCACGGTCGTCGGGATCCCCGGCCGGGTCGTGAAGCGGAACGGGCAGCGGGTCGGAGATCGGCTTAACCATACGAACCTGCCTGATCCGGTCATTGAGACGTTCCGTTTCATGCAGAAGGAGATCAACGAGCTGAAGCGCGAAGTGGAGCGGCTGAAGGGCGAGAACTGCCCGACCGAGGAAGAGCGGAAGAAGGAAGACGAGAAAGCGGCGGAAGCCGTGGGCGCCGCCTACCTATACGATATTTAACTAAAGGAGCATGAACTCGTGAACTTGAAGATCTACAATAGCATGACGAGGAAGGAAGAGCTCTTCGTTCCGCGCGAAGAGGGCAAAGTAAATATGTACGTATGCGGACCGACGGTGTACGACTACATTCATATCGGCAACGCCCGTCCGGTTATATTCTTCGACGTGGCGCGCAGATACTTGGAATCGCTCGGACTCGAGGTAAACTATATTGTGAACTTCACGGACGTCGACGATAAGATGATCCGCAAAGCGAACGAGATGGGCATTACCGTGCCCGAGCTGGCGGAGAAGTTCATCGCGGCGTTCAAGGAAGACCGCGACGGTCTGGGCGCTCGTCCGGCTACGCTGCAGCCGCGCGTGACGGAGACGATTCCGGAAATTATCGATTTCATCGACGGCCTGGTGAAGAAGGGCGCGGCGTATGAAAACGGAGGAGACGTCTATTTCCGCACCTCGACGTTTCCGGAGTACGGCAAGCTGTCGCATAAGAACTTGGATGAGCTGCAGTACGGCATTCGCATCGACGTCGACGAGCGCAAGGAAAGCCCGCAGGACTTCGTGCTATGGAAAGCCGCGAAGCCGGGCGAGATTTATTGGGCGAGCCCTTGGGGCAACGGTCGTCCGGGCTGGCATATCGAGTGCTCGGCCATGGTGCATAAATACGCAGGCGATACGCTCGACATCCACGGGGGCGGCCACGACCTGCAATTCCCGCACCACGAGTGCGAGATCGCGCAGTCGGAGTCGCTGACGGAGGAGCCGCTGGCTCGGTATTGGATGCATAACGGCTTCGTCAACATCGACAACCAGAAGATGTCGAAGTCGCTGGGCAACGGGATTAACGTGCGCAACTTGTTGAAGATGGCGAAGAAGGAATCGATCCGCTATCTGATGCTCGCCACGCATTATCGCAGCCCGCTCAACTTCAGCGACGAGATTCTGAAGCAGGCGGACAGAAGCGTCGAACGGCTCGCGAACAGCCGGGACAACGTCGTGCATCGCC
>Ga0065721_10050443_pt1 | contig 20128 bp, 2 predicted proteins | sample Mesricmetagenome_FD_59108 | JGI IMG/M metagenome (GOLD analysis project Ga0065721, IMG submission 59108) | Mesophilic microbial community from rice straw/compost enrichment Sample: eDNA_1 v2 (version 2) | ecosystem: Engineered > Solid waste > Grass > Composting > Bioreactor | place: USA: Davis... | reverse complement strand
CCACCGAGAAAATAGACGCGTTGCTGTTTTTTGTTTGCGACTCGCAGCAGCTCGGGAACGAGGTCCGAGCCGGCGACGCGTTCCGGTAAAGCATTTCCCAGCCAGCGCGACGCCCAGACGAGCGGTGTGCCGTCGCACAAAACGAGATCGGCGTTAACGAGAATGCGACGCAGTTCCGCGTCGCGCCGCGCCTGCACGAGAAAATCGACATTGGCGGTGACCACTTGATGTGGTTTTCGCGCGGCGATGAAGTTTTGAATGCGTGCGACGGCTTGCGGCAACGTCACGGAATCGAATGGAACCCCGAGCATCGCAATCGCCAAAGCGGTGGGCGATGAGTCAAACGGGCGTCGATGCAGTGAGATGGATTCTGTGCGAGCGGAAGAAGGCCGGCTAACGGAATCGAGCGCGAAAGCCGGTTTGAATGCGACTGGTTTCGGCAGCACGACGCAAGCAAAGAACATTTTGTTGCGAAGAGGCAGTAGGTCTTGTCCTTCTCGGCGCGCGCGAATGACGAAAAGCACATTGTCACGTGGGGTGCTTACCTATTCTCCTTTTGCGGTCTTTAACCCAATTACGCCGTTGGTGCTGCGACTTACGGTAGGCGGTGTCGCGAAGAAGTGTAGCCGGATGAAACGAGAGCGAACCCAACCAACTGCGTATCCGTTGTCGCCAATGCAGCAGGGCATGTTATTTCACGCCCTCGCCGCCCCGCGCACCGGAGTCAACATCGAGCAAATCATTCTCACGCTGCCCGAGGCGTTGGATGTCGCAACTCTGGAACGCGCGTGGCAATGCGTGGCAGCGCATCACGAGATGTTGCGCACAGCGTTTCGTTGGAACGGTTCGGGGCAACCGCTGCAGGAGCCGCAAGCGGACGCGGCGATTCCGTTCCATTGTGAAGACTGGCGGTCGTTGGCTGCGCCGGAACAGGAAGTCGCTTTAGATGCTTGGCTGCGCGCGGATCGATTGAATGACTTTGATCTCGCGCAAGCGCCGCTGATGCGCGTAACGCTGTTTCGCACCGGCGAGGCGGAATGGAAGTTAATCTGGACGTTTCATCATCTGCTGTTGGATGCGCGCGGTATTATCATCGTTTTGCGCGACGTGTTTGCCGCGTATGAAGCTTTGCAAATCGGGGAAGAGCCGAAACTCAGAACTACTCCGTCCTTACGCGAACACATCGAATTTCTGCAACAACAGGATCGCGCGGCAGCGGAAACATTCTGGCGCGAGCGATTGAATGGTTTTGCGATGCGGACGTCGCTGTCATTGCCGACGCCTACCGAGATTGAATTGGATGGAGAAAATTACGGACGACACAGCATCGCGTTATCGGGAGAGCTTTCGGGGCAGCTTGCGGAATTTGCGCGAGCGAACGAGGTCACTGTTCACACGCTGATTCAAGGCGCGTGGGCGTTGTTGTTGGCGCGTTACAGCGGAACGGAAGATATCGTTTTTGGTGCGGTGCGATATGGACGGCGTTCGAGCATTGCGGGCGCGGAAGACATCGCGGCGTTCATGGTGAACACCGTTCCGGTTCGCGTTCGGGTGACGTCCGATGAGCTGTTGATTCCGTGGCTGCAGAAATTGCGCGAGTTCTGGGTAGCGGTGCGGCCGTTTGAGCACACCGGGCTGGCGGAAATTCAAAGCTGGAGCGACGTGCCGCGCGATCAGCCGCTGTTCGATACGTTGGTTAATTTTCAGAACCGCTCTCTCGCATCAGTCTTGCGAGCGCAAGGCGAGCGATGGCCTGGCCGCCGCATGAGTATCCGCAATCAACCTAACAATCCGGTTACACTGGATGCCTGCGGCGGCGCTACGATGCAACTGCGTCTCATCTTTGATCGGAAAAAATTCGAAACGGCAACAATCCAACGCATGCTCGGTCACCTGGAAATGTTGCTGACCGGAATGGTTGCGCAGCCAAATGCGAAACTTGGCGAGCTGTCGTTGTTGCGAGCAGACGAGCGCGAGCAGTTGGTGCAGTGGAATGAAACTGACTGCGAGTTTCCACGTGAGAAATGCGTGCATCAACTGTTTTCCGAGCAGGCGAAGCGCACGCCTGAAGCGATTGCGGTCGAACAAGGTGAACGTCGGCTTACTTACGCGGCGCTGGAAGAATTTACCGATCGGTTGGCGACGAATCTGGTTGCGCAAGGAGTGAAACCGGAAGCGCGCGTGGGTATTTGCATGGAACGCTCCATTGAAATGGTGGCGGCGGAACTGGGGGTGCTTAAAGCCGGTGGCGCTTATGTGCCGCTCGATCCGACGCATCCACTGGAGCGATTGGTGTTGATGCTGAAGGATGCGGACGTTCGCGTGGTGCTGACGCGGAAACAGCTTTGCATCACGCTGAGTCGGGAGTTGCCGAAAGTGGAAGTCGTTTGCGCGGACGATTGGTTTGCAAATGGGTTGCCGGTGGAAGCTGCGCCGGTGGCGCGCGATCCCGTTCAGCCGCTTCCGCAAGTGAAGTCGAATCGCCTCGCTTACGTGATTTACACGTCCGGTTCAACCGGCGTGCCGAAAGGCGTAGAAGTCGAGCATCGCAGTCTGGTGAATCTGATCTCCTGGCATCAACGCGCTTATCAGGTCACGACCGATGACCGTGCGTCGCTGCTGGCAAATCCGGCGTTCGATGCGTCGGCATGGGAGCTTTGGCCATATCTGACGGCAGGAGCGAGCGTGCACATTCCGGAAGACGAAACGACGAAGTTCCCGGCCCGATTGATGACATGGTTTTCGGAACGCGATATCACGCTGGCGTTTGTCCCGACGCCGATGGCCGAAGCGATGTTTGAAGAAACGTGGCCGAAGCGATGTGCGCTGCGTGCTATTCTGACGGGAGGAGACAGGTTGCATCACGCGCCGCCAGAAAATTTTCCAGGTCCACTTATCAATCACTACGGCCCGACCGAAAACACGGTGGTGACGACCTGCCAAACGATTCTGCCGTCGCACGATAACAGTGCGCCCGCGATTGGCCGATCGATCAGCAATACAAAAGTTTTCATTCTCAACGAGCAATTGCAGCCTGTGCCAGTCGGTGTGCCGGGTGAACTTTGCATCGGCGGCGTGGGACTCGCGCGCGGATATTTGAATCGTCCGGAACTCACAGCGCGCGCGTTTATTTCGGCGGACGTCGGTCTGGGGCTGGGAACGATGCGATTGTATCGCAGTGGTGATCGGGCGCGTTGGTTGGCTGACGGCAATATCGAGTTTCTCGGGCGCGGTGATCATCAGGTGAAGATTCGTGGCAATCGCATTGAGTTAGGCGAAATTGAGAGTGTGCTTCATCAGCATCCGTCCGTGCGCGAGGCAGCAGTGTTGGTGAGCAAAGAAGCTGAGCCGCGTTTGACGGCGTTCGTCGTCGCGAAACCGGCGTCGGATCTGAACATTGATGCGTTGCGAAGTTTTCTGAAACACAAGCTGCCGGAGTTCATGATGCCGGCGGCGTTTGTTTTTCTCGACGCTTTACCGCTGACGGCGAATGGAAAAGTCAATCGCCAGGCGTTGGCAGCTTTGACGCCGGAGAACGCGAATCGGTCGGCGTTCGTCGCGCCGCGCTCAGCGGTGGAGAAGACGATTGCCGGAGTCTGGCGGGACGTGCTCGAGGTCGAGCGCGTCGGCATGCATGACAATTTTTTTGATTTGGGAGGTCATTCGCTGCGTGCGGCGCGAGTGGTTTCCCGCCTGAACGAACTGTTTCAGCGCGATTTACCGCTGCAAGACTTGTTTGACACGCCTACCGTCGCGGCTCTGGCTGAGCGCATCGAAAGCGAGCAAAGTCCTCCGGCGAGCTATCGGCTTGGAGTTCCGCGACTACACGGCTGCACCCGTCCGGAGACGGACGGAGCGGAACTTCAGGCCACTCTTTCGCAACCGCTGTCCTTTGCGCAGGAGCGGTTGTGGTTTCTGGAACAACTCCATCCCGGTACGGCGTTGCACAACATTCCGGCGGTGTTTCGATTGGAAGGCGAATTGAATCTTCCGGCACTTGAGAATGCGCTGAACGAAATCGTGCGCCGACACGATGTGTTCTGGGCAGCGTTCAAAGTCGGTGAAAACGGTCAGCCGCTGATGCAATCACAACCGCCGAAGCGTTTCCAGGTGGCGCTGGTGGATTTGCGTGACGTTGCTGAAACCGAACGCGAAACCAAAGCGCATAGGCTCAGTCGCGCCGAAGCGCGGCAGCCGTTTGATTTGAGTGGCGCGCCGTTGCTGCGGGCAACGGTGTTGCGATTGAGCAAGACGAAACATTGGCTTTTGCTGACGACGCATCATCTGGTTTGCGACGGATGGTCGATGGATTTGTTGCGCGCGGAACTTGGCGCGCGGTATCGAGAAAACTGCGGTGGACCGCCGTTGCCGAAGCCGGAGCGGAAACTGCGTTACGCGGAGTTCAGTCGCTGGCAGCGCGAAACGCTTCAGGGCGAGAAACTCGAAAAGTCATTAGCGTATTGGCAGCAGCAATTGCAGGACGCTGCGCCAACGTTGGAGCTTCCGACGGATCGCCCGCGACCGGCAGTGCAAAGTTTTCGCGGCGATATCGTGCTCGTGCAGTTTCCGGCGTCGCTCTCTGCCGATCTGAACAAGCTGAGTCGCGAGGAAGACGTGACGTTGTTCATGGTGTTGCTGGCGGCATGGCAAACGGTGCTGTATCGCTGGTCGGGGCAAAAAGACATTCTCATCGGAACGCCGACAGCAGGGCGAACGCGAGTGGAAGCAGAGAAGGTCATCGGGTTGTTTCTCAATACGCTGGTATTGCGAAGCGATCTCAGCGGTGCGCCGACGTTTCGCGAATTACTGCAACGCATTCGGAAAACGGCGTTGGAAGCGTTTGCGCATCAGGACGTGCCATTTGAAAAAATTGCGGAGGCCCTTCAGCCGAATCGCGATCTGAGTCGCTCGCCGTTATTTCAAGTGTTGTTTGTGCTGCAAAACGAACCGCAGCAAGCGTTGGAACTGGCAGGGCTGCGCGTGACGCCGGAACGCGTTCATAGTGGGACGGCGAAGTTCGATTTGACGCTGTCGCTGGAAGAAACGTCTGACGGATTACGTGGTTATGTGGAATTCAACTCTGACTTGTTCGACGCGGCGACGATCGAGCGATTGATCGGAAGTTTTCAAACGTTACTCTCGGAAGCGGTAAAAAATCCGGTGGGTCCGATTTCAGAGCTGCCGCTGCTCACCACGGTTGAACAGAAACAATTGCGGGAGTGGAACGATACGCAGCGGGAGTTTTTGCAGGAGAAGTTGATTCACGAATTGTTTGCTGAACAGGGGGCTCGCACGCCAGAGGCGGTGGCGGTGGTTTGTGGCGATGACGAGTTGACTTATGCCGCTTTGAACGAGCAGGCGGAGCGATTGGCGACGACGTTGCGTGAATTGGGAGTGGGGCCGGATGTGCGAGTGGGAATCTGTGTCGAGCGCTCGCTGGAAATGATGGTGGGGCTGCTGGGAATTCTGAAAGCAGGCGGATGTTATGTGCCGTTGGACCCGGCATATCCGGCGGAACGTCTGGCATTCATGCTGACGGATTCGCAAGCGACGGTGCTCGTGACGCAGGAAGACATGCGCGAACATCTTCAGCTTCCGAATTCGCTTCGCACGGTAAGTCTGGATTTGCGGAATGGTGAACTGCGTTGTGCTGCTTCCACCGCGACCAATTCTCCCGCGCTTCCGACACCGTCTCGGCCGACGCAATCAAGCGATCTTGCCTACGTCATTTATACATCGGGTTCGACCGGCAAGCCAAAGGGCGTGATGGTGACGCATCAAAACGTCGTGAATTTCTTTACCGCGATGGACGAGGTGTTGGGCACGAAACCCGGTGTGTGGCTCGCTGTGACGAGTATCTCGTTTGATATTTCGGTGCTGGAACTATTCTGGACGCTGACGCGCGGGTTCAAGGTGGTGATTCAAGTTGAGGCCGGACGAAGATCGACGGAAACGCTGCCTGCGGCGAGTCGGCGAATGGATTTCAGTCTGTCGTATTTCGCGAGCGATGCCGGGGATGGAGCGAAAGATATTTACCGGTTGTTATTCGAAGGAGCGAAGTTTGCGGATCAAAACGAGTTTTCCGCCATCTGGACGCCCGAGCGACATTTTCATCCTTTCGGCGGCATTTATCCGAATCCGGCAGTAATCAACGCCGCGTTGGCGACGTTAACCAAGTCGGTGCAATTGCGCGCGGGCAGCGTTGTGTTGCCATTACATCATCCGGCGCGGGTCGCGGAAGAGTGGGCGATGGTGGATCAACTTTCGCTAGGGCGCGTCGGAATTTCGATAGCTTCGGGATGGCACGTGCAGGATTTCGCGCTCGCGCCGGAAAATTACAGCGAACGCAAACAGATCATGCGGACGCAAGCGGAGTTGCTTCGGCGACTGTGGCGCGGTGAGGAAGTAGATTTTCCATCGCCCGAGAACAAAACAAAACGACTCCGGATTTTTCCGAAACCGTTGCAAGCGGAATTACCGATCTGGATGACGTCGTCCGGGAATCCCGCTACGTTTCAGTTGGCGGGCGAACTGGGCTTTCATCTGCTGACGCATCTTTCGGGACAGGACATTGAGAAGCTGGAAGAGAAAATCCGGATTTATCGCACGGCGCGGAGAAAGCATGGTCACGATCCGGAGGCCGGTTGTGTCAGTCTGATGTTGCACACGTTCGTGGCGGAGACGGAAGCGGAGGCGCGGGAAACGGCGCGTGAACCATTGCTGGAATACCTGCGAACGTATCGCAGCCTGAGTCAGAATTCGCATTTACATTCGACGCGAGCGAACGGAGCGGTGTCGAGCAAGAGCGCGCCGGAGTTGAATCACATGCTGACGGAAGCGACGCAGCGTTACGCGGAAACGTGCGGGCTGATTGGAAGTGTGGAGTCGTGTCTGCCGTTGGTGCAAAAACTTCAGGCGCTTGGCGTGAATGAAATCGCCTGCCTGATTGATTTTGGAATCGCCGCCGATTCGGTGCTGGCGAAGCTGAAGTTCCTGAATGAGCTTCGGAAGCGCGCCGGTGATTCTGGCGGGAGCCGCGGTCGGCGCATTGTCGCTGCGGATATCAATGGCCGGTGGCGCACGGTCGCGGAGAACATTCTTCGTCATCGCGTCACTCATATGCAGTGCACTCCCTCCTTGGCCGGAGCCCTGGCTCTGGCGCCGGAGTCGTTTCAGGCCATGCGACGGCTCAGCCATTTGCTGCTGGGCGGGGAGGCACTGCCGGCGGACCTGGCGCGCAAACTTCGAGCCGATTGGAATGGCGAATTACTCAATCTCTACGGGCCGACGGAGACAACGATCTGGTCGGCAACTTATCGCATAACCGACGTTGAGCAGTTGAGCAGCGTGCCGATTGGACGGCCGATTGCGAATACGGAAATTCTGATTCTCGATGCGAATCGCCAACTCGTGCCTATTGGTGTGGCGGGAGAATTGCACATCGGCGGCGCGGGTGTGGCGCGCGGATATCTCAATCGGCCGGAGCTGACGCGGGAACGTTTCATACCGCATCCGTTTCGCAACGCTGGCGCGCGATTGTATCGCACCGGAGATCGGGCGTGCTGGCGCGCTGATGGAACGTTGGAATTTCTCGGGCGCATGGATCAGCAGATCAAGTTGCGCGGGCATCGCATTGAGTTGGGAGAGATTGAATCGCTGTTGCGTGATCATTCTTATGTGCGCGAATGCGCGGCACTGATTCACGAGAATGCGCCCGGAGATCAACGCCTCGTGGCATATATCGTTCCCGGTCGGCCCGGCGGAATCACGTCAGGCGAGTTGCGACATTTCCTCGAAACAAAGTTGCCGGATTACATGATTCCCAATGCGATGGTGATGCTGGAAAAAATGCCGCTTACGCCGAACGGCAAACTGAATCGCAAAGCGTTGCCCACGCCGGGTGAACCAGTTGCGGAAAAGAAAACGGCGTTCGCTGCACCGAAGTCGGAACTCGAGAAGATCATTGCGAAAATCTGGTGCGAGTTGTTGCGGGTCGAGAAGGTCGGTCGAAACGACAATTTTTTCGATCGCGGCGGGCACTCGTTGTTGGTGGTGCAAATGCAGGCGAAGCTGCGCAGCGCTTTGGGCCAAGACCTTCCCGTGGTGCGATTGTTTCAATATCCGACGGTCAGCGCGCTCGCAGAATTTCTAGGAAACAACACTAAGCGGGACGAATTGCAGAATGTTCGTGAGCGCGGTCGGCGCCAGCGAGAGATGTTAGCGCAATCCGGCGCGAAGCTTTCTGCAAATGGAATTCCGAAAGTCATGGCAGCGCGGGCGGGCAGGCGGCGACCCGAACAACGTCGTCCGCGCGGTGAGTCGTTGGGTCGCAAAACGGAGATGTCTTCATGAATCACGTTGAATCACATTCCACCAGCCTGGCCATTGTCGGTATGGCCGGACGTTTTCCGCGCGCGGGCAACATCGCGGAATTCTGGCGCAATCTTTGTGCGGGCGAAGATTGCATTTCATTCTTCAGCGATGAAGAGCTGGCGACTTCGGGCATCAATGTCGCGCCGGAGGATTCAAACTATGTGAAAGCGCGCGGTATCCTGGCGGCTGCCGATCTGTTTGACGCGGCGTTCTTCGATATCAAACCCAAGGAAGCGGAAGTCATGGACCCGCAGCATCGGGTGTTCCTCGAATGCGCCTGGGAAGCGCTGGAGCACGCGGGTTACGACGCGACGAAATACGACGGCAACATCGGTGTGTTTGCCGGGATGAGTCAGAACACCTACCTGATGAACAATGTGGCGACGCGGCCTGATGTGCTCGGGGTGGTGGGCGAATATCAGGCGATGTTGGGCAATGACAAAGATTATCTGCCGACGCGCGTGTCGTACAAATTGAATCTCACCGGGCCGAGCTTAAACATTCAGACTGCTTGTTCGACATCGCTCGTGGCGGTGTGCGTGGCGTGCCAACATCTGTTGACGCTCCAATGCGGAATAGCGCTCGCCGGCGGAGTTTCAATTCGTTTTCCGCAGCGACAAGGACATCGGCATCAGACCGGTGGAATCACATCGCGCGACGGACATTGCCGACCGTTTGATGCAACGGCGAGCGGAACGGTTGCAGGCGAAGGCGTGGGAATCGTAGTGCTGAAGCGACTTGATGATGCGTGGCGGGATGGCGACACGATTTACGCCGTCATCAAGGGGTTTGCGACGAACAATGATGGCGCGGAAAAAATCGGTTACACCGCGCCGAGTGTGCATGGACAGGCGGAGGTGATTGCCACCGCGCAAGCGATAGCGGGCGTTGCGCCGGAGGAAATCAGCTATGTCGAAGCGCACGGAACGGCAACGCCGCTCGGCGACCCGATTGAAATCGAAGCGCTGAAGAAAGCGTTTTTCACGGAATCAAACCCGCGCAACTGGTGCGCGATTGGTTCGGTGAAGTCGAACATCGGTCATCTCGACGCAGCGGCAGGAATCGCGGGCCTGATTAAAACCACGCTCGCGTTGTATCACCGAAAGATTCCCGCGAGTCTGCATTTCAAAACGCCGAATCCGGAAATCGATTTTGCGGACAGTCCGTTTTTTGTAAACGACCGATTGCGCGATTGGGGCAGCGACGGAAAACCGCGTCGGGCCGGCGTGAGTTCATTCGGTATCGGTGGGACGAACGCACATGTTGTGCTGGAAGAAGCACCGGAAATTCCGGTTTCCGAAAACATGCAACCACCCGAGTTGTTGGTGTTGTCGGCAAAGACTGCGGCGGCGCTGGATGCGATGGCGATTAATCTCGCCGCGCATTTGAAACAGCAACCGGAACCAAATCTGGCGGATGTGGCTCACACGTTGCGCGTCGGACGACGCGAGTTTGCGCATCGGCGAATACTGGTCGCGGATTCCAGTGCGGATGCGGCGCGGGTTCTGAATTCCGGGGATGTGAAAAGGATGTTTTCGCACGTGACAGGAAATGTCGGTGCATCGGTGGTTTTCATGTTTCCGGGGCAGGGCGCGCAGCGAGTGAACATGGGACGGGAGTTGTATGAAACCGAACCGGTATTTCGTGAAGAGCTGGATGCGTGTCTGGAGATTTTGAATCCGAAGTTGAAGCATGATCTGCGCAGCATTCTGTTTCCTGAACCGGATTCTGCAGCGGAAGCCGTGGCGCGGTTGATGCAAACGTCGCTGACACAACCCGCGTTGTTTGCCGTGGAATACGCGTTGGCGCGGCTGTGGATGAGTTGGGGCGTGCAACCGGCAGCATTGGTTGGCCATAGCATCGGCGAATACGTCGCAGCGTGTCTGGCCGGAGTGTTTTCGTTGGCGGATGCGTTGGAGTTGGTCGCGGAACGAGGACGGCTGATGCAACAACAACCGGCAGGCGAGATGTTGGCGGTGCGAATGAGCGAGGCGGATGCGCAGCAATTTCTAAGTGCTGAAATTGCGTTGGCAGCAGTGAACGCTCCGGAACGATGCGTTCTGTCGGGTTCGACGCAAGCTATCGCGCAGGTGGAAAAGCAACTTGCAGAACAGAACATTGCGTCGCAACGACTTCGCACTTCGCATGCGTTCCATTCGCCGCTGATGGACGGCGCGATGCCCGAGTTTGTTGAACGAGTAAAAGCGATTCGTTTGCACGAGCCGGAAATTCCGTTTGGGTCGAATGTTTCGGGCACGTGGATTACGGCGGCGGAAGCGACCGATCCGAATTACTGGGCGCGACATCTGCGTCAGACGGTGAGGTTTTCCGACGGCGTTGCGGAGTTGCTTCAGGATTCGCAGCGTGTGTTTATCGAGATCGGGCCGGGACAGACGTTGAGTCAGTTTGTGAAGCAACAAGCGACGCGTGATCAGGCAGTAAAAGTGATTGCACCGCTGGCGCGTGGCGGCGGAGAAATTTCCGAGCGGCAGGCGCTGTTGTTCGCGTTAGGTCAGGCGTGGGCATGTGGAGCGACAGTGGATTGGTTGCCGTTCTCATCTGAAGAATCGCGAAGACGTGTGCCGTTGCCGACGTATCCGTTTCAACGAAAACGTTTCTTTGTGACGCCATCAAAGGTGATGACTGCGACAGCGCCAGCGACGGATCGAACGAACTTTGAAGCGCGTTCAGGAAACGAAGACCAGGTCGCAACCAACCGCGCAAGTAACGGCGATTTGCATTCTGTTGCCCTTCCGAAAACGTCGCGTGAGACGGATTCGCGGCAGCAGAGAGTGGCGCGGGAACTTCGCGGTTTGCTGAGTGAACTTTCCGGATTGGATCTCACGTCGTTGAATGGCGAAACATTTGCGGAGCTTGGATTTGATTCGCTGTTTCTCACGCAAGTGAGTCTGGCGATTGAGCGGCGGCTGCACGTGCGCGTGGCGTTTCGCGAGTTGTTGGAGGATTACGCAACCGTGGATGCGCTCGCAGCGCATCTGTTGGAAGAGTTGCCGGAGGAGAAACGCGAAGCAACGAACGGAAAGATTTCGGAATCGCGAGCAGCTTCGGAATTGGTTGCAACCGACGCCAATGGCTTGCCGCTTACTGCCGCGCAACGCGAATTGTGGTTTGCGTCGCAAGTCAGCGATGCCGCTTCATGCGTGTTCAATGAATGTCGGTTGCTGCGTTTGCTTGGTTCGCTGGAGGTAGCGGTTTTGCAAAAGGCGCTGGAAGAGTTGGGGGCGCGGCATGAAGCGCTTCGCACGACGTTCGCTGCCGATGGCTCAAGGCAATTCATTCATCCGGAATTCAAACTGCAATTTGAGCAAATTGATCTGAGCGCGAGTCCGGCGGATCAGGCGGAACGAATTGACACGATTCAACTGGAAGAAGCGCGAACGCCATTTGATCTGGTGCATGGACCGTTGATTCGCGCCCGACTGATTCGTTGTGGTGCCGAGGAGCATGTTTTGGTTGTCGCGGTGCATCATTTGATTTGCGACGGACAATCATTCGCGCTGCTGTTGCGTGAACTCGATGCGTTGTATCGCGCGAAAGGAAATGCGGCGGCAGCAAGGCTTCCAGCGGCGGTCCGGTTCAGTGATTACGTTCAGGAAAAGATTCGTGCGACGAACGATCACGTTCAGGCGGAGGCGTATTGGAGTATGGAATTTGCAGAGATTCCGCCGCCGCTCGACCTGCCTACCGACGCGCCACGCAGCACGCAATGGAACTTTGAAGGCGCGCGCCAAACGGTGCTTCTCGCTGAATCGCTTACCGACGCGGTGAAACAGTTGAGTGCCCGCTGCGGTTGCACTCTGTTCACAACTCTGCTCGCGGGTTGGAGCGTGGTGTTGTGCCGGTTGAGCGGGCAAAGCGAAATCGTGATTGGAATTCCGGTGGCAGATCGCGGTCGGGCGGGTGGCGAGCAATTGATCGGGCATTGTGTGAACTTCGTTCCTGTGCGTGCGCAGGTAGCAGATTCGGCGTCGTTTGTGGATTGTCTCGCAATGCTGCAACGCAAATTTCTCGACGCGCACGAACATCAGCACTTCACGTTTGGCAGCCTGTTGCAAAAGTTGAATGTGCCGCGCGAGGTCGGGCGCCTGCCGTTGGTGTCAGTGACGCTCAATGTGGAACGGCGCGAAGATGCATTGGATTTTGGCGGCCTGGCGGTTGAACTAAGCGCGAATCCGCACAGTTATATCAACTTCGATCTCAACCTGAGCGCGACCGAGGAGCGCGGTCGGCTTCGTCTGGAATGTCATTACAACGCGCGACTGTTCAACGCAGACACCATTCGCCGCTGGCTGAGACATTTTGAAACAGTTCTCAACGCGATCACGCGCGAACCAAAGCAGTGCGTGGGCGACATTTCGTTGCTTCGCGACGAGGAGCGACAACAGATGCTTCGCGAATGGAATGACACCGAGACGCCGTATCGTCGCGACGTAACCGTTTCTGAGCTCGTTGCGAAACAGGTGATGCGAACGCCTCAGGCGATGGCGTTGCGCTTTGGCAATGAGCAAATGACGTATTGCGAATTGCAACAGCGCGTGTCGGCGTTGGCGCAACGTTTGCGTTGCGCGGGGGCTGCGCCGCAAACGCGAGTGGGCATTTGCGCAGACCGTTCGCTCGAAATGGTGGTGGGGTTGTTGGCAATTCTGGAAACCGGTGCGGCTTACGTGCCATTGGATCCAACGTATCCGCGAGCGCGATTGGCTTACATGTTACGCGATTCCGGATGCACGGTTCTGTTGAAGCAGGAACAACTGTGGCAGGGACTCGAGTTGGACGTTTCGCAATTGAGAGTTCTTTGCCTGGATGCGGCGATTGAGGCGATTGAGACTGCGATGGATGCTCGGGCCGTCGTGGCGGCGGCGAGTGCGGAAGATTTGGCTTACGTAATCTATACCTCGGGTTCGACCGGCCAACCCAAAGGCGTCGCCATTCGACATCGCAATATCGCGAATCTATTCGCGGGAATGGATGGCTTGTTAGGCGAGCAACGCGGCGTCTGGTTGGCGGTGACCAGTATCTCGTTCGATATCTCGGTGGTGGAACTGTTCTGGACGTTGGCGCGCGGATTCACGGTCGTGATTCAACCGGAAACAGAACGCGCGGAAGACGACGCTCATCCGGCTTGGCGCACTGTCGCGGAAAATATTTGGCGCGAAGGTGTGACGCATCTGCAATGCACGCCGTCGTTGGCTAAAACACTGGTCGAAACTCCGGAAGGACGAGCGGCGTTGCGACAACTGAAGCAGATTCTGGTCGGCGGCGAAGCCTTGCCGGCAGCGTTGGCGGAACAGTTGTGTGAACTAGGGCCGCAAGTATTCAACATGTATGGTCCGACGGAAACGACGGTGTGGTCCGCGGCGTATGAAGTTAAATCGAGTCGCAATCCTGTGCCGATCGGACGGCCGCTGGCGAACACGCAGATCTACATTCTTGATACTCAGCGGCGGCCGGTGCCGATAGGAGTTCCAGGCGAGTTGTACATCGGGGGCGAAGGACTGGCACAAGGCTATCTCAATGGTCCGGAACTGACGGAAGAAAAATTTGTTCCTGATCCGTTCAGTGCGGATGCCGAGGCGCGGATGTATCGCACGGGCGACAGCGCGCGATTTCGAGCGGATGGAGTTATTGAGTTTCTCGGGCGACTCGATCAACAGGTGAAAGTGCGAGGGCATCGCATTGAACTTGGCGAGATAGAGACGGCGCTGAGCCAGATTTCCCAGGTGCAGGATTGTGTGGTCGTCGTGCGGGAAACGAACGGGGATCAACAACTCGAGGCTTATCTGATTAGCGAAGAAAGTCGGCTCGCGCCGAGCGAAAATGAATTGCGTCAGTCGTTAAGCCGACGGTTGCCGCGCTATATGATTCCGGCGTCGTTTACTTACCTGAAATCTTTTCCGCTGACACCCAATGGAAAAGTGGATCGCCGCGCGTTGTCGCGAGTGGAGCGGAAGCGACCGGGGGAGATAAACGATTTTCAAAAACCGGAGACGTTGGCGGAGCAAGCGGTGGCGCGCATCTGGCAGGAATTACTTGGAGTCAAAGAACTCGGTACGCGCGACAACTTTTTCGAACTCGGCGGGCATTCATTGATGATGATGCAGGTGCTTGCGCGCTTGCGGGCGCAGTTTCAGATAAACATCACGATGCGCGAATTTTTTCAGAAACCAACCATCGCCGGTCTGGCCGAAGCCCTGGAGGACTGTTTGACCGACGAGATTTCGCAACTGACCGAGGCGGAAGCGCAGAGTCTGGTTGGCGCTTCGAAATAAACCAAAGGAGTTTCAAGATGGAGACGACTGCGACAGCAGCCAAAGCAGTGTTGTCCAAAGCGAAGCAGTCTTTGCTCGCCCAACGCTTACAGGGGGCGCGTGAGCCGGCCGCCGCGCGAACGATTCCGCGACGAAAAACTGCAGACGCGCCGCTGGCTTTTGCGCAGGACCAATTGTGGTTTCTCGAACGGCTTGAACCGAACAGTTCGCTTTACACGATGGCCATCGCATTTCGTGTGTACGGTGAACTGGATTTGCTCGCGCTGGCGCAAGCGTTGACGGCGATTCTCGCGCGACACGAAATTCTGCGCACGCGATTCATCGCAGTGAACGACGAACCACGGCAGGTCGTCGAACCGCCGCGACCATTCGAGTTGAAAACGGTTGAACTGACTGACGCTACGACAGCCATTTGGCAAACAGCGGTCGCAACTGAAGCGGCGCGACCGTTTAATCTTGAAAGCGATCTGATGTTGCGCGCGACCGTTTTCCGCCTCGCGCCACAGGATTGCGTGTTGTTGTTCGGGATGCATCACATCGCTTCGGACGGGTGGTCGTGGGCGATTTTTCTGCGCGAACTTTCCGCGCTGTATGCTGCGGCGAAAGATGGCAAGGAGGAGGTCTTGTCGTCGCTCGCAATTCAATACGGCGATTATGCGAGTTGGGAACGGGAACAGTTTCAAGCGGGAAAATGGAGTGAGCAATTCAGTTGCTGGCGGCAACACCTGGCGGGCGCACCAATGGCCCTGGAGTTGCCGAGCGATTTCAAGCGACCGACAGCGCAGAGTTTTCGCGGCAGCCGCGAAAATCTGATGCTGGATGCAGAGCTGACCGAGCAATTGAATCAGTTGGCGCGTCGCGAAGGTGTCACGCTTTATCTGCTGCTGCTCGCCGCGTTCAAGGTATTGCTGCATCGCTACACGCAACACGAGGATCTGGTGATCGGTTCGCCGGTGGCCGGTCGGAATCAGATCGAGACCGAAGGGTTGATTGGATTCTTCGTGAAGACGCTCGTGTTGCGGACGGATTTGTCAGGCCGACCGGGCTTTCGCGATTTGTTGCAGCGCGTGAAACAGGTCGTGCTCAATGCGCACGCGAATCAGGACGTTCCGTTCGAGCGATTGGTGGAGGAACTGCGTCCGACGCGCAATCCTGGTATGCCGCCGCTGGTGCAGGTGATGTTTGCGTTTCAAAACACGCCAGCGCGCGAGTTTCATTTGCCAGGAGTTACCGCGACTCCGATCGAACTGCCGACGCAAACGGCGAAGTTCGATTTGACGTTGTTCGCGGAGGAAGCGCGCGGGCAACTGAGATTGTCAGCCGAATACAACACCGATTTGTTTACAGCAGCAACGGTGTCGCGGTGGTTGCGCCATTTGAAAGTTTTGCTGACGGGCATTGTAGCGAATCCTGAGCAATCAATTGCGCGATTGCCGTTGTTGGAGGAATGGGAACAGAAACTTCTGTGTGACACCTGGAAAGGTAACGAGGTTGAGTTTCCACGAGATTGCAACATTGCCCAGTTGTTCGAAACACAAGTTGAACGAACACCGGAAGCAATCGCAGTCGCTTACGGCGAAAGCCAGCTCACATATCGCGAACTCAATGTGCGAGCAAATCAACTCGCGCGTCATTTGCAAACGCTCGGAGTCGGACCGGATCAATTTGTCGCGGTCGTCATGGAGCGGTCGGTCGAATTGATCGTGGCATTGGTGGCAACGGTGAAAGCAGGCGGCGCGTACGTCGCGCTCGATCCAACGCATCCGCAGGAACGGCTTGCGGCGATGCTGAAGGATTGTCGGCCTCGCGTTCTGTTAACGGTGAAGAAATGGCAATCGTCGCTGAAGGTGACGGAATCCGTTCCGCTGATTTGTCTCGATAACCTTCCTGTCGCAGTCACGGAAGCGAGTGAAACAAATGTTTCCGGTGCAGCGACGGCGACCGATCTCGCTTACGTGAGTTTTACTTCGGGTTCGACCGGCGGGCCGAAAGGCGTTTGTGTGCCGCACCGCGCGGTCGTGCGACTGGTGCGAAACACGGATTACCTGCAATTAAGTGAGGGAGATGTTGTCGCGCAGGTTTCAAACTGCGCTTTTGATGCTTCGACTTTTGAGATCTGGGGTGCGTTGTTGAATGGCGCGCAGCTACAGGTGTTTCCTCAATCGCTGGTGCTTGCGCCGGAGCTTTTTCGTCAGGAATTGGAGCAAAGGAAAGTCACGGCGTTATTTGTCACGACGGCGCTGTTCAATCAATTCACGCAGGACGATCCGCAGATTTTTTCCAGCGTGCGGAATGTGTTATTCGGCGGCGATGTGGTGAACGTGCGTCGCGTCGCGGAAGTGCTGCGGCACGGGCGACCGCATCGGCTGTTGCACGTGTATGGACCGACGGAATGCACGACGTTCGCGACGTGGTATGAAGTGCGCGAGCTGTCCGATACCGAAACCACTGTGCCGATTGGTCGGCCGATAGCGAATACCGAAGCATATGTTCTCGATGCGGAACTTCAGCCTGTGCCGATCGGTGTCCCGGGGGAATTGTATCTGGGGGGCGATGGGCTGGCGCAGGGTTATTTGAATCGGCCGGAACTCACGGCGAAAAAGTTTGTGCGTCATCCGTTCGCGAAGTCGCCGGAAGCGCGCTTGTATCGCACCGGCGATGTGGTGCGATTTCGCGCGGACGGGAATCTCGAATTTTTGGGACGCGCGGATCGGCAGATCAAGTTGCGCGGCTTTCGCATCGAATTGGATGAAATCGAAAGCACGCTCGCGAGCTGTGCCGGCGTGCGCGACTGCGTGGTTTCGGTTAATAGCGATGAGGTCGGAGAAAAACGCGTCGCGGCATACGTCGTGGTGAACGGCGCGTCGGAGCCGACGAGCGATGACTTACGTCGCTACCTGCGCACGAAATTGCCGGACTACATGGTGCCCGCGGCGTTTGTGTTCCTGCCGTCGCTGCCGCTCAATGCCAACGGGAAGATCAATCGTGCGGCGTTGCCGAAACCGGACTTCAGTCGTGTAGCAACGGATGCGCAGTTTCTTGCGCCGCGTGATGAAGTGGAGATCCGGTTGGCGGTCATCTGGCAGGAATTGCTGGGTGTAGAACGCGTAGGAGCAACGGATCACTTCTTTGATCTCGGCGGACATTCGTTGTTGGCGGTGCGGCTGCTGGCGCGTGTCGAACGGGAATTCGGTCGCGCATTACCGATCACGACGCTGTTTCAGAATCCAACGCTGGAACATTTCGCGAAAGCGCTGCGCGGCGCACGAACAGATGAGCCGCACGCAGCGACAGCGTTGGTGCCGATTCAATCGCGTGGCAATCGACCGCCGTTGTTTCTCGTGCATGGAGCAGGCGGCGGCATGTTCTGGGGATACACGAATCTCGCGCGGCATCTTGGTGACGATCAGCCGGTTTATGCGTTTCGTTCGCGCGCGCTCGATGGTTTGCCGGAGTTGCGTTCCATTGAAGCGTTGGCTGATGCGTATCTCGCGAGTCTGCGCGCGTTTCAACCGCACGGTCCGTATTGTCTCGGCGGATATTGTTTTGGCGGCAATGTCGCGTATGAAATGGCGCGAAAACTTCGCGCGGTGGGAGAAGAGGTCGCCGTGCTTGCGCTGATGAATGCGCTTCCGCCGGATTCGAAATACAAGCGCGTGAAGTTTTCGTGGCGGTGGTTCAGACGCTTTGCGGCAAATGTGATGTATCTGCTGCGCTGGCATTGCGGACGTTCGCACCAACAGCGCCGGGATTTCATCAAGTGGCAATGGCATGCATCGGTGGCGCGACTGAGACGGCGATTCAGTCGCAAAAATCACCAGCGAATCAGCGCTGCGGATTTTGTGGATCTTTCGGCGTGCACGCCGGAAGAGCGACCTGCCTGGGACGCGCATGTGGAAGCGTTGTTTCAGCATCGGACTGACAACTACGACGGGCCGGTGTGGCTGTTTCGTAGCTGCGGCCATCAATTCTGGTGTTCCTTCGATCCGGCGTACGGCTGGCGTGAATTCGCCCGCGGTGAGTTGACGATTTGTCCCGTCGCTGGCGCACACGAGCAGATTCTTGAAGAGCCTTTCGTCGCAAGTCTCGCGAACGAATTGAAACGGGCGTTGGCATCGGTGGCGGTTGTGACCGTCAAATCAAGCGACGAGAAGAATGGCCGAGTTGTTGCGGGTGCTTTGGAATGTTCAATTTTACCCAAAGCCGAGTGGAATCGAACGCAGCGGGATTTTCCGGTGGAGCAAAGTTACGCGCAGGCGTTCGAAGCGCAAGTGGCGAGGACACCGGAAGCTATTGCGGTTCGATTCGAAGGAAAAGAACTCAGCTATGCGGAATTGAATCGGCGCGCCAATCAGATCGCACATTTTCTCAGAACGCAGGGTATTGGGCCAGAAGTGTTGGTAGCGGTAAATCTGGAACGGTCGGTGGAATTAATGGTGGCGCTGCTGGGAGTTTTCAAAGCCGGCGGTGCGTATTTGCCGCTCGATTCAAAATATCCGCGCGAACGATTGCGCTACATGCTGTCGGATTCGCGCGCGTCGCTGTTACTGACGCAGTTAAAGTTTCAGGACGATTTCGCCGGCAGCGCTGCAAAGGTGATTTGTCTTGATGACCCGAAGTTGCAGAAAACTATCGGCGCGGAATCGGAAACGAATCCACCGTCGTGCGCTGTTGGAGAGAATCTGGCTTATGTGATCTATACGTCCGGTTCGACGGGAACGCCGAAAGGCGTCGAGATTCTGCATCGCTCACTTCTGAATCACAATTTTGCCGTTTGCGAACGCTACGAGCTGTCGAGAACGGACCGAGTGTTGCAATTCAGCCCGTTCAGTTTCGATATCTCGGTCGAAGAGATTTTTCCGACGTGGCTCGCGGGAGGAGCTGTGGTGTTAAGAACGGAGGACGCGCTTTCGTCACCTGCACATTTTTTCCGCTTCGTGCGAGCGGAACGGCTGACGGTGCTGAATCTGCCGACGGCGTATTGGCATGAGCTGATGAACGCGTTGCCGGAGCAAAAATTTCCGGAATGCGTGCGCGCGGTAATCATCGGCGGAGAACGGGCATCAGAAGCGGGGTTTCGGCGGTGGAAGGAGCATGTCGGAGCGCGGGTAAAGTTGATCAACACTTACGGGCCGACGGAAGCGACGGTGATTGCAACTACGTATGTCGCAACTGAAACCGATGATGGTGCGCTGCCGATTGGAGCGCCGATCGCCAACACACAAGTTTTCATTCTTGATGCGGATTTGAAGCCGGTGGCAGTGGGTGAAAGCGGTGAGCTTTACATCGGAGGAACGGGCTTGGCGCGCGGTTATTTGAATCGACCGGAGCTGACGGCGGAAAAATTCATTCGGAATCCGATTGCGAGTTCCGATTCATCGGAGCGGCTTTATCGCACCGGAGATTTAGCGCGATGGCGTACAGACGGAAACATTGAGTTTGTTGGTCGCGAAGATCAGCAGGTC
>Ga0065721_10005020_pt1 | contig 20144 bp, 20 predicted proteins | sample Mesricmetagenome_FD_59108 | JGI IMG/M metagenome (GOLD analysis project Ga0065721, IMG submission 59108) | Mesophilic microbial community from rice straw/compost enrichment Sample: eDNA_1 v2 (version 2) | ecosystem: Engineered > Solid waste > Grass > Composting > Bioreactor | place: USA: Davis... | reverse complement strand
TTGACTTTCACTTGGAAGTAATCCGGCTCGTTGCCGGATTATATTCAGATCCTGCCTGGCTCCTTCCAGGTCATTTAAATGAACCTTAGCCTCTGCTCGAATGAGATAGATTTCGGCCAGACGAAGTATCATTGTATATTCACTTGCTTCTTGCATATTACCACGAAGCTTGTATTTATAACAGTAATGGTAAAGTTGTCCGTTACTGGTGATATTTCGAACCCAACTAATTTCCCGCTGATCTGAAGGTTCCAAATCCTGTCGTATGTGTTGAGAAAGCGATATTAACTGGGGTGTTGTTGTAAGAATCAGGTTATTTCCAATGAGTGTACTGTTACGTGGTGGCAGGGATTGAATTTGAAATATAGCTTCAGAGCTATTCTTCAAAAAAACTTCATCCAGGTTTGACAAAAGAGTGAATTTTTTAGATTCGATTATTTCCTCAGATTCATTGAATGCGTTTGCATATCTACGGTTAAATAAATATACTTTGGCTAAAAACGCGGATACCACCCACTTATTTGCTCTCACCTTCTCCTTAGAAATAACATTTTTTCCGTCTAAGTAATCTTCTGGAAGAATTGACTTGGCCCGAGTTAAATCGGTTATAATAAATTCGTAAACCTCTTCTATAGTTGTTCGTCCCAGAAGCAGGTTTTCTTTATAGTCTATATTGATAACCAAGGGTACATCACCATATAGGTTCACCAGATAAAAATAACTTAAGGCACGAAGAAACCGGGCTTCACCTTCCACGAGTTTGCGAACGTTTTCCGACAACCCGCTGGATTTCTCCACAGACGATAGTATCGCATTACATTGATAAATAATGGAATAAAATTTTGCCCATAAGCTAGCTGTATTTGTATTGTTTGCGTCAAGACTTGCATTGTAGAGGTCACTATTGTCTTTTAAAAGATTGTGACAAACGCCTTCATCAGAAGAAAAGGCTGTATACACAGTCAGATTGTATAAAACTGTCTCCTTTTCAAACTGGGCATAGATTGAGAGCAACGCTGCGACAGCAGTCTTGTCGTTTTCAAATACGGTAGACGTAATGAGTTGTACCGGCGGTGGACCTACCTCCAGATATTTTCGACATGAGCCAAAGAAAAGTACACTTATTGAGGAGATTATGGCAATGATAGATCTTTTCATACTTTAAAAATTTAATTGAATTCCGGATGTTATCATTCGTAATGGTGGCAATAGATGCTTTGTCTCGGGGTCAAGACCCTGATAAGAAGTCAGGGTAAAGAGGTTTTGAGCTTGCAAATAGACCTTCAATAATACTTTTTTGGAGTACATTAAGATTTTTGGAGTCCATGAAATATTTACCGTTTTCAACCTAATAAAAGATGCGTCATCTAAAGAAGCATCACTTAACTTATAGTTATTGTATGCCACATTAGTAGCAGAATTTGAAACAGCGACACGTTGATAACGTGTCATATCACCCGGTTTTCTCCATCTATCAATCAGCCATGCCGGTTGATTACTTGATATCCCTGGTGTCGCAAATGCATTTAGATAACTTGATGCAGATTTTTGCCGTACATATTGTACAAATACAGATAGCTCGATGTTCTTAAACTGTAAGCTTTGATATAATCCTCCGAAATACTGTTGGCCTGTGAAAACGATTATTTGATTATCTGCCGGTGAAGAAATGTTGCCATCTCTATTAAAATCAGTAAACGTATACAATCCTGTCGAAGAGTCAATCCCGGTACTTTCAAATCTTTTTTGAATAAAGAGAGATTTCCCAACTACATAAGTATTTGCATAAGAAGACGATTCCAGCCCATCAAAAGACAATAAGCGATTTTCAGGTGAGCTAAACGTAAATGTGGATTTCCACATCCAGCTCTTGCTCTTTAAAAGCACCGCATTAATTTCCAACTCTATTCCACTGTTTCGGATTCTTACCGGAATATTTCGAAGCACACCGTTAAATCCAACGAAAGTTGGCAGTGAATAATTGACAAGTTGGTTAGTTGTGATATGATGATAATAGGTTCCGCTAAGAAGTATACGATTTTGCAAAATCCCGATGTCAAGGCCAAATTCAGCTTTCCTAACCTTTTCCCAACTATAATCGGGATTGAATAATTGAGTCGGCTCGAGTGGGCTTATCCCCGAATAAACAGTGTTGTAGGGACTATATGTATCCAGGTATTTGTAATCGCCAATTTGATCGTTACCGGTAATACCATAACTGGCTCTGATCTTTCCAAAGCTCAACCCGGGTATAAATGATTCAAAAAATTTTTCATTATGAAAAATCCACCCTATTCCGGCAGAACCGAAATTAGCAAATCTGTTTTCCGGACCATATCGGCTTGAGCCATCTCGCCTTGCCGTAACGTTTAACAAATACTTTTTATTCCAGTCCACGTTTAAGCGACCAAACCAACCACTATAGCGATAACGCGTAAAAATGTCACGGGTAGATCGCACTGAAGAGGCTGCCGAGATACTATAAAGAAGTTCGTCACTGGTATAGCCATCGGCCATTAATTGACGACCCTTATGTGTCGATGTTTGAAACGTTGAGCCAACAAGCATAGATCCAGAAAACCGACCAGCTTCCCTCTTATACTCAAGCTGCGGTTCTGCAATTATCGTGCGTATATCACCATTGGCAAAACCTGCAGAGGCTGAAACCACCACAAGCGGGTTAAATGCATTAATAGGATTAACGGTGATCTCATTTGTCGATAACAGGGAGTATCCAAAACTGGATTTCGCTTCAAGAAAAGGTATAATCTGATAACTGATTTGAACATTTGAAATAAAATTATCACTATTGTTTTCAGCTGTTCTTCTGAGGCCGCTTAAGGGATTCGAGAATGTGGAATTTTCCCAGTTGAGATTGCCCAGACTATCATATAAAGCAGGTGCATTCGGTGGGAGGATGATATTTGAAAGTGCATCAATTTGAGGCAGTTTTATTTTTGTGTGTACATAATTTGATTGCACCCCCAATTTAAATTTTCGGTTTGCGGACTGATGGTTTAAGCTCAAATGACCAGATATTTTTTTCTCCCCAAAGTCACTTCCGTAGGCAGTCGACTGTTCATGATACGTAGTTGTAAATAGCAGTTGGGTATATTCGGATCCTCCGGATAGTGAGGCGTGAACGTCAGTATACCTTGTAGTTTTACCCGCGAAAATTTTTTCCCAATCAGTGTATCGCGTAGTATCCCATACAAGTAAGTCTGGTGCATTGGATGTTGTAGGGATGATACCACTATTTTTAAATGCCTCCCGGCGCATGGCAAGATATTCTTGGGTGTTCATCATTTCAATCATCCGGGTTATGGTACCCCAGCCGGTTGAATATTGAAAATTTGTGGATGTCTTACCAGATTTACCCTTCTTTGTTGTAATGAGTATTACTCCATTCGCAGCCCTTGAACCATAAATTGCGGTAGCGTCAGCATCTTTCAAAACTTCAATACTTTCGATATCATATGGATTAATGTTGTTTAACGGACTATAACCCACACTGGCAGCACCAAAACTTGAACTGAGCAGATCAGAAGGAAATGGTACGCCGTCCACAATATAAAGCGGGTCATTACCGCTTCCAATACTGTTTCGGCCTCTCAAACGAACAGTCACGCTCGATCCAGGTACACCAGAAATTTGTGTTACTTGCAATCCGGGGACTCGTCCGCTCATAGCTAACAACGGGTTTGATACAGATTGTTCACTAATTGTTTTCGAAGTAATACTTCCAACACTCCCTGTCGCCATCCTACGTGTTGTTTTACCATAGGCGATCACAATCGCTTCATCAAGTACGCTCTGTTTTCGGTTAACCTGGATATTCAATATTGATTGCCCCACGATGTTTATTCGCTGCGTCTCAATCTCCGCACCACTAACTTCGATTTGATTATCCGAATCCCTGGCAGTGATCTTAAATAAACCGTTTGCATCACTAAAGGCATATTGACGTGAAGGCAAAACCAAAAGTGTAACCCCGGCCACGGGTTCGCCATTTTCGTTTGTAATTCTTCCTGTAATAACTTTTTCTTTCGGTGGCTGAGACTCTGGTATCTTTAATCGTACAGTTATATGCCGGTCACTGATATTATAGGTAAGCGGTTGTTTGCTGAAGCACAGGTTTAGCACCTGGTCAAGGGACGCATTTTGTACAGAGAAGCTAACCAGTTTGGCAGCAGCAATCGCTTCAGAAGTATAAATGAAATTGTAACTGGTCTGTTGCTCGATGGCAGAAAATACTGTTTCGATTGGCGCGTCCTTAACGGATATGGTAACAGTCTGACCTCTTGCTGCCGAAAACATAGCAAGGGAAATGAATAATAAGACCGTCCACGCACGCAGTTTTGCAAACAATTGCATAGATTTGTTTTGTTTGGGTTAACAATGAATAGCTCCTAAGGCATTTTTTTGGGTGACCCAGACATTTGGCCGGGTAGTGTTGCCGCACATCCCGGTTTTTTTATGGGTCACTTTGACTCTGTTATTTCATTATAGTTATTACATTATCCTTTATTTCAAATTTCACCGCCCCGGTTTCCTCAAGCAACTTCAACAACTGACTAACGGGTACATTCCGGTTGATGGTTCCATTGAAGTGTGTTTTGATGTCAGCATTATAAACAACCTTCGCATCATACCAACGCTCCACCAACCGCATTACATCCCTGATACCCGCATCGCGAAAACGAAATGTGTTCTTTGTCCAGGCGGTGACAGTTGCCAGGTCACTCTGCTTAACATGTTTCCAATTTGTACCGGAAATACTGATCTGCTCTCCTGGCAGCAACAGCTGTTGTTGTTCATTTCCTTTTACACGAATTCTTCCTTCGATCAGTGTCGTTTGAATATCTTCACCCGAATATGCCTTTACGTTGAAGGCCGTACCCAATGCCTGTACCTGGATTCCATTAACATTCACTATAAACGGATGGTCTGCATCCTTTGCCACTTCGAAAAATGTTTCTCCCGTCACACTCACTTCCCGTACATCGCCAAATTTTCCGGGAAACCGGATGGATGATTCTGCATTGAGAAAGACTTTGGTACCATCCGGAAGTTGCAACTTGTAATAAGCTTTTCGCGGTATTATAATTTCCTGCATTCCGGGATCACCAGGTGAAGCCACCACTTCTCCATCTCTTACCTTAATGGCTGCATTTATTACCGTGTCAGTATGTTCACTCAATATGATCAATCTTCCATCTGCCATTTTCAGCTGTGCATATTCTGTTCCGGGAGATATATCCATGGCTAACGGTGACGATGCCAGTTCATCACCACCCCGTTTCCTGTCCAGCAGGAATGCAGCGATAAGTATAACAGCGCCCGTAAAGCAGGCTGCTGCCACGTATCGCCATGGCACCAGAAGAGGTCGTTTTCGGGATAACCCTAATTTCTTCCGCACGGAAGCCAGGTTCTTTTCAACATCTACTCCCTGGTACCATTTTAAATAGTGTCGTGCGATTGGTTTTTCTTCGTCAGTAATTTCGAGGAACAGACTCAGGTTATTACCTTCCCCGAGCCAGCGGTCAAGCTCCTCCTCTTCTTCCTGGCTAAGTTCTTTGGTGATGAATCCTGCAATCAGGAAAGCAATGCGGGACGATTTATCAATGCCCGAAAATTGGTCTTGATTTGATTCCTGTTCCATATTGTTAGGGTAAATATGACTCCAGCCGTATATAGACCGGATTTCGTAAGAATTTGGACTAGTCGAATAATGCTTTTTTTTCCGGGAATTTGTTAACGTGCCCGCAGATTTTATTATCGAGGTTGAAAATTCGTAGCAGATCAACCCGGGAAAAACCGTTCACGAATCACTTTAAGGGCCTGCTTTCGCTGATTCATGACTGTATTGACCGATGTTTTTAAGAGCTGGCTTATTTCTTCAGTGGAACGGCCGTCAAGATAGTAAAGCTGGAAAACCTGTTTCACTTTCGGTGTAAGTGTTTCAATAACGTTATGAAGCTGCTCAATGGTTTCCGTCAAAATGATGTGCCTGGCAATGTCAATATTTGCAGGTATCTCCCGGTAAGGCAATTCCGGTTCAGTGGCCATTCTTTTTTCCTTTGTCATCCAGTTGATGGCTTCGTTATGAGCAATGCGATACAGGTAGCTCTTTACATTTTCTACCTTGCTTAACCTGCCCCGGGACTTCCAAAGTTTAATAAAGGTTTCCTGTCCTATGTCTTCAGCGGGCGCGCTGTCCCCTACCAATGTCAATATATATAAGGTAACCGGCCGGAACATCAGTCGAAACAGGCTTTCAAAAGCCTCCTCATTCCCTTCGGCAATGGAACGCAGTAATTCCAGATCGCTGTTATGTTCAGATGGCAAGGGCATAAAAAAGCGCGGGTCTCCACTTATCATTACTGAGGCCCTCGGAGGCCCGACCATGAATAAGGGAGCCCACGCCTAAACGTGAGCCCTTGCTTATTGTCTCATGGTCTTGAAATTTCCGAGGTTTCAGTAATGAGACGCAAAGCGAAAGCTTCAAATAATATTTACTTATTTAAAAGTTTCGCAAAGTTGTCCGACAGAGGTAAAATTAAATAAAAAATATACATATCGTTATTTTTTCGATACATAATGTTAGTTATTACAACCATACCAGATGCAGCTATTTACCTTTTGTCATAAATCACATGGCTACGTCGGAAAAGAAAAATCAGTTTCGCTCCATCCAGTCCTTGTTCCTTCAGAAAAGTATTAAGAGAATGAAGGATCTTGAAGATCTATTCCCCACGGCTGTCGCGAAAAGTCTCAAAATAAATCATAGCAGGTACATTCAAAAACTGTATAAACCCGACACTTTTACCATTAAACAGATAAAAGACTTAGCCGCATTGTTGGAACTAGATCCACGTTTAATTTTGGATGTAATCCTAAACCAACCCGGATCCGCAACCGTTACCAGGAAAAAAAGTAAGTAATAATTCTGGCTATCCGAAAGATAGAGCAGTGTTAACCCAAGAAGTGAAGAACTCCGGCCCGGGAATGGTTAGTGAGGAGACGACCTTCATATCTGAAATAAAAATGCGCTATCGTGAATGGTATTTTCATCATGCTGATATTTTGACCAGATGAAATAATCTCATCTCCTTTCAAAATACCTTACTGCCTTTTTGATACTTCCTCCATTCAGCAGGAGACATCCCAAATTTCCTTTTAAACCGGGCACCAAATGCTGAAAGGCTGGTGTAACCGGCATCGAGGGCGATATCCATCACAACGCTGTCAGTGGTGATCAATAGCTTTGCCGCATGTTCTAACCTGCGGTCCATCATCCTTTCGAAAGGAGTCATCTTGAATATCGCTTTGAACCCCCGGAATAATACATGTTCCGGGAGTCCAACCATCCTGGCCAGGTGTCGTGTAGTCATCTTTGCGTTAAACTCTTCAACGATCCTTATATCTGCGGAATAAATAGCCGCTCTTTCTTTATTGGTAAGGTTGTCCGGCTCATCTGCCGACTCACCCTGAAAATGGAAAAACAGCAAATCCCAAATTCGGCCATAATAGAAATCCCTGACATCTTCTTCCTGGTACCGGCATTGCAAAATATCTTCTGCAATCGTACGCATGTATACGGGAAGAGACCTGGGTTTACAAGCTACGAACTCCTTTCCCCTGGTCATGTTCTCCAGGTATTGAGGGGAAATATATACGACTAAAAAATCGCAGCCGCCGGAGTTTGTGTAGTGTGATTGATAATAGATGTCGTTTGTTACGTGGTATTGGTTAGCCCGGAGTAGTATTGCTTTCTGGCTTTCCTGTTTAACGGGTAATGTACCGGACAATACAATTTCCATCCGCATCCAGTGATTTAATTCCCGTGTGAAAAAGTTTATGGCATTGAGGAACTCGTACTTTCTCCAGCTTAATGCCCAGCTGCCTGTTTTATAGTTTTGGTTTATAAAACTAAAGTCTTTCGTTTTGGCATACTTTAAATTGTTTCCGGCAAGACGTAATCCCCGGAACTTACGAATATTTCCTTCCCTGAATAATACAGGATCGCCGGGATCAATGGTGATTTCGATCATTAGGAAATCTGAAAAAAGGGAAATTAACCCTGGGGCTTAAAACCAAATTGTTGCAAATGAGAAAATCATTGTTGCGATTGCTACCGTCAGATCCCTAATGATCAAATTTATACAATTTTATCTATAATAGTGGCACGGCCTGTTACGGAAAACCTCCCTGCCGAAAAATATGTCGTACAAAATTTCCAATGGAAATCTAAGGTAAAGGCATTACTGATTTAAACTGTTTGCTGTCAATATCAGACCAATTGACCACTAATAATAAAGGCGGACTTGCAACAATGGAACAGGCGGTTTTCGCTACTTTATCGGCTTCGACAAATATCAGCGGTATGGTGTGGGCAAATCTTGTTTAACACGGCAGAGGAAGTAACGGCCATCGCCCAAGCCATCATGGAAAAAAAGGACAACTAGTTTACGCCTGGCATGCACTGACTTTTTCCAGTCGGACACAAACACCCGTGATGGTTGGGAGCAGGAATAGCCTGCCCCACATTTACCATTAACCAGAGTGGTGAAAGTATTCTATGGGTGCTTATTTCCATTTAACTTAACCGCCGGACGTTCATGCCTCTGCACTGAAATTAACCATGCTTTATTTAACAAAAATTCGCAAATAAGTTTACATATTTTGTCAACATTTTTGTAAATTTAGGGGATGAAAATTCAGCATTGTAGTACTGGTACCGAAATTGATGTTATAGTCGAACCGGTAACTGCTGAAGACCCGGGAAAATTAACAAGGAAGAGATATTTTTTTGACTGGAAAAAGGCTTTTAATGGAACTACATTATATAAACTTAGAATCAAAGACCATGAGGATATTAAGGGGGTAATGGCACTTGTCGATTATCCCGATGAGATGCGGATTCAAATTGAAATTTTGGCGGTATCAGCAGAAAATGTAATACTAAAAAAGGACAAGGGCAAAAAGCAAAAGGAGTACGAAAACATCGCGGGCAATCTAATTGCTTGGGCGGGAAGACAGGCAATAAAGAAGTATGGTGCTGTAGCTTGTGTATCGCTTAAACCAAAAACATTGCTAAAAAAACATTATATGACAGCATATGGAATGAGTGATGGGGGAACTCAGGTATTTCCGGAGGGACCAAATTTAATCAAACTTATAACTGACCATAATCTATGAACACAAAGAAAATACTTGAAAATATAGAACCCCGTGAAGCTGTAAGATCTTTTGTATTTCCTGTTAAAAAAACGCGGCAAGGGAAAGATAAAAGTGAACTGGATGACGCACGGAAAAAATTGAGATCAACAATGAGTGATAAGGATCGACTAATTGCTGAGCTTTTACAATTTAAATTCCAGCTTGAGGATTACATTAACAGCGATGCTTATGATCCCAAAAAAACCTTTGGGAAATTCCTTCTGAACTACCTTTCTGTTATTGGAAAAAAAAGCAGTGAGTTTGCTAAGGATATAAATGTACATAAAACCGAAATAAGTCACATCATTAATGGTTCCAGGTCGCCTAATGACAGGTTTATTGTCAGGCTTGAATTGCATTCGAATAGCAGTATCCCGGCTGAACACTGGCGGAAATTGTCTCAAAAATACGAGGTGTACCAATTAAAAAACAACAGGTCTTTGCGGGCATCGGAGAAACGCAAAATAAAGAGTAAAATACCCGTACGACTTTAACGTTCTTTCCTATTTTAACTTTTATATTGAATTCCTGTTCGCGAACAGTAAATAAAACAGCTTGCGCATTCGGGTCTTGTATTAAAACTAAATCCGGAACAAATCTGTTGCAGGCAGAATTCCAAAGAGAAAATGCTATTGCCAAAAATAACCAAACAAATCACCTACCCCACTCTCACCTGCCACTTCACCGGCGGATATTGCAGGAAAAAAGATGTAGCGCTGGTGTATATGTATTCCTCCTTCGAATAAAAATATTTTTCCAGCGAAACGTGATTGATGTAATGTTGAATAACTTTCATACAGTCACATTGCAGCAAGTCACACAAAACCTGAAAGTCCGCCGGCAGCATCAATAACTTTTCTTTCGAAATACGGATCGTTTCCGGCCTCAGCCGTTTATGAATTTCGGCATACCAATTTTCCACTATCGATGTATACTTTTGAAATTTCTTCCGGTAAGTTCCGCGACTTCTGATCATCCGCATAATCTGCTGCACATATTCCAACTCCATGATATACTTATATCTTTTTTCCAACACAGTCTTCTTTTTCGCCTTTAGCAGGTAATGATTAAAAACCGTGTTCGCCATCGCACCAATCGTTTCGCAATTACCTGCCAGGTGCGCGTACAAAGTGACGTTGCTCACAAAAAATTGCAACGCTTCAACCGGTTGTATTCTGAACAGCCGGCACGCTCCCGCAAATCCCGTAAACAGTTCCAGTTTGGTTCCTTCTCTCATAAACTTCCGCTTATTACCTCATCAATTCCTCCTGCTGATTCTGTGTGTCGCGCACCATTCAACAAGTAATCAAACACCTTAATTTCATCCTTCACCGCAGTTTAACTGCCATTCACAAAGTAAACCTCTCATATAATTCCGGATCTCAACTTTCCGGGGAATGCCGTTACAATTTTTCCGCCTGCATCCGTGACGACTGTGATAATACTCGTCGGCTGTTGATCACTGTCGAACCCGGCAACCATTCCCACATCAAACGTGCGATGGAAATTCAGTGAGCCTGGTATTTCCATGGCAGTCACATGCGCTGCGTCGCGCAGAAAAGATAATACCTCCGCTAACGGAACCGTGAACTTGCTGATCCCGGGGTACCTGGGTATTTTATAATAGTGTCTTTCGATGATATGCGCGAGTGCTGTCACTCCCAGGAAATAGGATTTCCGTTTCAATTTTCTCCATTGCTTCACCGGAAGCTGCATCATAGCCTTTGCGGCCATTTCATTCAGCCAGTTTTGGGTATCACTCAGTAAAAAGATCATCCTGATCCATTCACTTTCGCTGAATAAATTTTCGGGATGTACCGTATGCAACATCTTTTCCTGCCCCGCCAAAATGGATGTATTGGGAGCCGTTTCCTTTTCTTGTCCGATGACCATTCTCACATTGGCCGGAGACACACTAACCTTGGCCATTTCACTACTTTTTTTAGGGATTCACACTTGTCGGATTCGATTTTCTGCAATATTTTTCAGAAGCGAATATTGCACAAATATTTAGCAATTACCTGATATTACCAAATTTTTGGACAAATTTTTTAGCTTTTAAAAGTTATGTCAAACTTCTTACCAACCAACCTCGTTTTCCTGAGAAAGCGTTATAAGGTTTCGCAGAGCCAGCTTGCGTCACAGGTAAAAAAAGGCCAGACAACGATTGGCAATTGGGAGAATGATGTAACGCAACCTTCCGTTGAAGACCTTTTAGAGCTTAAGCAATTTTTTATTGTAAGTCTTGATGATTTACTGGAAACCGACTTAAGGAAAATTGAAGAATCCCGCCTTAAGGAAATTGTCAAAAAAGAAGGGGAAGTAAAAGAAAACAATAAAGTAAACTCTCAAAATTTCCCCGATTCAGACACTGATTTTACCGTGCGGGAACCCGATGCCACATCACTCTGGGCAATCATGCATATCCTTCGCCAACAAGACCAGAAATTGGATCAATTGCTTGACCTGGCACAAAACAAAACTTTAAAAGACGCTAAATAGTCGCCCCAATTCATCTTCGGAGATGGCACGATAATTCCATTGCATAAACCAGGATACTTATGTTGTATTGTCGTACATCAGGTCAATCCCACGCTGCAATTTCATATATGCTGCAACCATCAAAATCTTTTTCATGAATGATTTATAGTTTAGTTACTCACTAAAGTAAAAAAGCATAAACTATTGCCTTTTGAAATTTTGGTGAGCATTGCTACAGGCAAGGTGAGTGAAAGTATCTCATGCCTGAACGCGGGTTCAGTGCACCAGCCTGGATTGGCAGATAACATAGGCATGGTAGCGCTGCAGGGACAGCAATTGGGACACAAGCGGATCAAATATTGTTGTATCAACACATTTATCCGGTTGATGATGCAACGTAAAATATGTTATATCCTGGTCCGTCCTTCCAGACTGGAAGTATTGATAAAACGGCAGATTTTCCTGTATAAATTTTTCCAGTCGAAGGGATTCACGTGACCAGAATTCCTGAATCCTTACGGGATCTTTTTCTGCATACATGAAGAGCTGTGCATGATATAACATCCGGTAGTAATTAAGTTCGGATGTAAACATTGGTCGGACATTTCTGTAAAAATGTATTTCCTCTTCGATAGTAGGAAATCTGTATTGTGCAGATATCTCGACAACTTTCAAATAATACCAATTGACTACCTGAAAACTCAGTTCAGTCTGTTGCAACGGACCGTTTACTTTAGCTTTAATTTTATCCAGATCATCTGATAATTGCCGATACAAATCGTCGCATTTTGCGAAAAGCATAGTTTGGGTTTTTACATATGAAGCATTCACCAACTTCCACCCCATTAACCTCTCGCCACTTCCCATTTATTAATCTCCATCTCTTCTGGAACCCTCCTGTTTTTACCAGGCACCCCGGTAACCACGAGCACTTTTTGACGGAAAGCTTTGGCATATCGTAAACTGATGGGAAAAGTCTTGTTCCGGATAACCAAATTCTCACTCCTGAAAGATTCTATATGCTGAAGGGAAACAATAACCGAACGGTGTACCCGGCAAAATTTATCCGGCGGCAGAACCGATTCGAATTTTTGAAGCGTGGTGGTTGTGATATGTTTCCCGTTATGTGTGACGACGGATACATAATCGCCACAAGTTTCTATATAAAGTATATCCGACAATTGAATTTTTACAAACCGTTTTCCGGTGTCAAGAAAAAAATAATTCTGCATAAGTGTTTTTAATTAATGGCAATAGTTTATTCGCAGCCATTGAGGCTACTCTCCGGCGATGCAGTTATATACAATCCATCTGGTAGTTTGGAGTTATTGCTATTAAGACAATTGGGAAAAAGATAAGGGCTATTGGCCCTGGAAGGTTTTTACGTTTTCCTGACAATATGCATGCCCTTTGAATAAAATTCAATAGTTGGACTCGTTTTTGAAAATTTCACGACGCCCATTTTTCTGAGACGCGATGATTGTTCCGATTTTCGAGTCTTTGTTACAAAATTTATTCAACCAGTTTCGGAGCTACTTAGCCTGACTTTGCTAACGCTCTTTTTAAAGCAAGCTGTAAGACATTCTTTGTGATATCTCCTTCCTGGTTACGATACTGATCAAGTGCAAGGCGGTAATAATGCGCAGCCTTGTCGTGCCCGCCCTCTATTTCATATACCCGTCCAAACCAGTAGATCGGTTCATACATTCCCGGCCTGCGGGCCAGTGTCAGCGTTAGATTGGTTTGTGCGAGGGCTGCCTTTGCTGCAACATAATTTCCTGTTGCCAGGTGGGCTCTCCCAAGCCACAGGTAATACTTTGCCTTGTATTCAGCCAGGTCTGATTTCTCTTCGAACGATTCGAGCATCGCCTGGTATCTTTCCACAAGTCCGTTTCGCCAGTATGGTTCCAGGTTTTCGAAGTCATTCTCAAGGGAAATATCAATATATTTTAAAGCTTGTGGTGTTGGTGCTTTTTTATAGCTCACCTCACGGTCGCCATGTTTCCAGGTGATCTCTTTTAGAAGACAACCTTTGATAAAACAGGCTACAGAACCGGAGCCGTTCATCCATTCCAGTTTTTCTTCACCTGTATAACTTAGTTTAAGCCCGTGCATCACCGCAATCCGGGAAACCGGTCGCCTGCTGACAGGGTTGAGTTTGTAGATGGTAAAATGGTAATCATTATTCAATTTTCGCAGGCAAAGTTGTCTCCACTCACCGTAACAATGACCGCTGATATTAATTCCGTCCCGGCAGATGATGTGATCATTTGAAACAAACTTGATGGCACTTTCCATTAAGAGCTTCATAACAAAGGTCAGATTTGAAAATATTCCGGGGCGTCCGGGTTGTTAGTTGTGTCTGCCAGGTCTTAATCTTTTCCTGGTCACGTTGCGGTAAATCAAAAAGTATTTTAATAAAAAATAAAAGGGTAAGTAGAAACAAACCCTTGTTGTTGATATTATAACCAAAAGTCAACATGAGAAAATACATTGCTGGCACTAAACTAATCGGAATGAAAAATTTTCAAAGGCCTATTATCTCGAGTGATGGAATTTCACCGGTGAATGAAGGAATTATCCGGGTCAAATTCGTTTGTCGGCTGATATCATTCACTGAAGCCGTTGTTTTAGCTGTTTGAGAGAAAGCAAACACAGGGTTACGACAGGCATTGAGTATTAAAATGATTCAATTAATACTGCAAATCAGCGTGTTCTTCCAGGTACATTTCAAAAACATAGCAGGACCAGGTTACCCTCCTGTAAAGTCCTTTCAAATTCCAGGGTTGAAAGGTAGAGCATGTATATAACACTTTACCCGGATATAAGGCAGATATGTATCGTGCGCGTTTCATTTTTATTCCCCGGTAATATCCGGAGTCAACAAATGCAAAACCCATTTTCCTGAATTCTTCCATCAACTGGGTGCAATGTTCGATGCGGTGCAGAGTATGTGCCAGGCGCCAGCCGGCTTGAGGGTTCACATCGACATAGATAGTAGACAGGGGCATTATCAGTTCGTTGCCGGCCGTATCAATAACCAGCGCCCGGTGACGTGATGCAAACTCTCCTTTGCCGGCATGCAAAAAATCGGTTGAGTGGTTCTTCATAAATTGCTGAACACAGGGTAAGTCAATGCATGCGGCCAGCGACATGAACTCGCCGGCGCTTAATGCATCCTTTGATGGAGCTGGTGGGAGATCCTTCAAGTCCCCGGACCTGGTGGCCTCCAATTCGCCCGGACTGACACGATAAAATATATAGGACACTGTATCGTATAGACTATTGGGCTGGAGAACCATCCTGTCTGCTTTTGACACTGTTGAGCCGTATGGCGTAACAGAGGCTAGGTAAAAATTGAAGACAGTATCGCCGGTTTCTGAAATGGCAAGTAATCGTGGATACCAGGACGCACTTTGTCCGTCAATGATCTGATATTGACCATTTACATGACTGGTATCATGTTGTCCGTGAATTACCGTCTTACTGGTAAAACTGCCGTCGCGTTTCAGGCGGAAATAACAGAATGCTTCTGATGTGTAGCCTGACCATTGTCCAAGCCACTCCTCGCCCTCACGAACGATTTCCTTATCGAGAATTTTTTCACGTTTTCGATCGACCCAGTTCCTGACAACCAGAAACAGTGCCACGACGAATGCTAATACGACAAGATTGTTTAACCGCATACTTACACCAGGCTAAAAAGAAACGAGGTACCACTTCCCTTCTCTTTTCACCATTTCAAATTTCTCTTCATGGGTCCCGTCAGGACCGAAGAGAATGTTAACGGAAGCCTTTTCTCCATTGATCACAGGTTCATCTTTCACCCTCCCCTTGGCAAAGTATTTCCGGAATTCTTCCAGGATCGTCTTATCCCTGGCTGCCTGAGCGATCATCCTGCTGTCATTATCTGCATCCACATCAATTAAGGCTGCAAGGCCTTCGGTATTACCACTTTTAGCCGCATTGAAAATGGCTTCAGCCACATCGCGGGGATTGCCCTGGATTTCCGAAGGCTTTTTATCACTACAGGCAATAAACATCATGGTGGCCATAGCTATTGATATAATTGTATAATTCATTGTGAAGGATTATGTAGTTTTTGATTAAGGAGTTCGAAATCTTTGAATGTGGAACTCAGGCTTTCATAAACTCGCAAAATTGACGACTAATTGTAACAAAGGCGACATCAGGTTGATTACCCGGTTTCAGGATAGTTGCTTTGCTGCCCGATGTAGTTTTGATCTGCGGCTTCTTCGTTTTGATTTCCTTAGCTTTCTCAACGGTCTTAACAACTTTCGACGGAGCAGGAACTGGTATAAACTCTTGTTGTTTTCCACCGGCCTTACGTCCTGCAGCGGTTTGTGCATTGATTACTGCACCGAAGAAAATGGATACGGTAAACAAAATGATCTTTTTCATATTAGTTGTATTTAAATGATGGTATGATGTGTTTTTTATTTAACAAGAGAGCAATCAAGCAAACCTTCGGATCCCCAAAACTTATTGAACTTTAGGGGCCCATATTTTCCGCCACCCAGGTAATCCTCTTTCAAACTCACCGATCCCAGGTAGCATTTTCCGTTTTCTTTGTAGATCACTCTTACATATGGCCGCACATAGCGGTACAGGATGACACCGAGCTCATTTTTTACCACATCTTTCAACACTCCCTCAAAAGGTGGAATGACGGCCTTGATGATATTAACTGAAGGAAGATCTCGCTTAAGAATGGCCATAATCTTCGCGTTGCTCAGCTCCGGATCAGAGATTTTCGCTGGTTTGGAAAAATATTCAGGCATCCTGTCCATACGCAGGCTGTTCTCTATGACAGTTTCACTGGCCTTTTCGATGTTCTTCATATGTGCTGCCACATCTTTTTCATTAAAGTGAAATATGAAGCTTCCGGTAATATCCGGCCATTTCTCGATTTCATCCAACTGGCCCCATGCGTTGTAAGATTTCAAATAAACAGAGATATCAACCTTGTAGTCACCTGTCCTCCAGTAATAGTCACTATTATTGAGAAAAGGATCAAAGAAGCCTGCTCTTTGGCCGGTGGAAAAATCATCGAGGATGGAAATGTATGTGGCTGCTTCTTCAGCTGAAGGCAGTACATCAAAATTCAAGGTTGTTCCGTTCTCTGCGCCATTGATCAACTTAATGTATGATTCCCGGTTTGCGAATTTTTCCCGGCCATCATCACGTACGATGTGATAAGTTGCAGCCAGGTAGAGATGATCTGTCTTTAATGACGACATCCCGAAAGCATCTTTCAGAGATCCTTTATCAGACTCTATGCGGCCGTAGATAAAATCACTTGATTTGAACTCGATCATTGCATTTGTATGATCCTTGAAAAAAGGCCTGTTNGAGAAATACATTTTCCCTTTTTGTGAAGTCTGTGCCAATGAATCCTGCGGAGAAAGGTTAGTGCTCATAATAGTGATAAATAATATAATAAGGCTGCGATGCATGGTTTTGGTTTTATTGTGAACAGAGAATTCTCTTAAGACGATTTGCGAAGCCGTTTAATCGGAACAATCTGCTTTGAACTTTTCACATACCGGGGATACTGAACTCAATTATTGAAGAAGCAATCCCTCCAATCTCCTGAGCCTCTTATCCAGGCTGGCATTTTCTGTTCGCAATGTTTCAATGATTTGTTGTTGCTCCTGAATGGCTTTAACCAGCGGTACCACGAAAGATGAGTATTGGAGTGAATAAAGTTTGCTGTTACCCTTTGGGGCTGTAACCCCGTTGAAATCATAATTACATTCTCTGGCTGCCTGTTGCACTTCCTGTGCAATGAAACCGCTTTGTGTAATTTTTTGTATATCGTATTTACTTCCCCACTGCGCAGTGTCTGCAATACCCGCAATAGCGTGCTGCCGGGTAATATTGAGACGATAAGTAACCGGTCGCAGTTTCGAAATAAAGGCAAGCCCGGGGACATCTGCCTTAATATCATCCTTTATCTTTTCATCACTGTAAGTACTCCATCCCACCTGTCCGCCGATCCACATGACACTGGTGTTGCCAATTTCAATCGTGTTGCTGTTACTTCCTACCTGTCCTGCCCCATATCCAATTGCTGTAAAATTTTCCGTAGCACCCGCACCGGAGTAGGGACCCGCTGCAACACCAATGGCCGTATTGCGACTTCCCGTCACGACATTAAAAAGACTATAGTAACCGACAGCTGTGTTACTATGTCCTGTTGTATTCCGAAACAGGGCCACGTTGCCCAGCGCAGCATTCATTATACCACCATTACTGGAATACAGCGCTTTTGAACCGACAGCTGTGTTTAATCCCCCCGACATACTACTATACAAAGCGGAATCGCCGATTGCCACGATGTTGGAACCTTCCCGGTTGCGAAACGACGCATAGTGTCCGATTGCCACGTTTGAATATCCTCCGTTATTGAAATATAGTGTGTAAGCGCCCAAAGCCGAATTGCCGGAGGCGGTTTGGCTATTGGATAAGGCATTGTAACCAACGACTGAATTGTAAGAACCGGTAGTATTCCTGTAAAGTGAAGAGGTGCCAACTGCCGTATTGAAATTTCCCTGGTTCGCGCTGAGCACGCTTGTTCCCACCGCAACATTATAACCGCCGCTGATGTTTTCCCTTAGTGCGTGACCCCCTATTGCAATATTTCGTGAACCATCCTTGTTTTTGTAGAGCGTATAAAAACCTATTGCGGTGTTCACGCTGCCATCCGTGTTTTCACCAAGTGCATTCGTACCCATCGCCACATTGGCAATGCCATCTTCGGTGGCTTTCGTAAGACTGTTCAGTCCGAGACTGATGTTTGCCTCATTTACCCGGCTGATGTGGCCAGCCGGTGTATTATTTATCTTGAAAATAAGTGGCTGATCATCGGTAGTACCGATAAATTGAGTTGCCGGGTTGATGCCATTGTTCCCCGAAAGCGACCACCCATTGCTGCTCCCGCCAAGTAGCACCCAACCTGGTAACTCAGGTGTACCGTTATTAAAATAAAAGCCTGTATTGCCATCATTCTGAAATATCAATAGTCCTTTTGCCGGACTATGGATTGCATCACGTTGTGCCTGGGTCATAGTCGGTATCAGCAAGCCACCGCTGGTGCTGTTGATTTCAAGAGCTGCACTCGAATTTGGTGTTGTGGTGCCTATTCCAACATTTTGCCCATTTACAATTGAGCTGAAGAAAATTATCACGACAAACAGAAGAATATTTTTCATAACCCGTGAATTGAAGTGTATAGTTTTTGGTTTATACCATTATTGCTTTATGAGACGTATTGTTTTTATCTTCCTGCTTTCAGGCCATTCTAATGAAACAAAATAGATTCCTGCAGCTGACTTACTTAGGTCAACATCATGCTGGTTGATACCATTTAGTAATGCCAAACGCTTGTGCTCAACCGTTCTACCCAATGCATCCGTCACGCGCAGATTAACCTGGCTGACTTCGTTTTGACGTATTTTAATGGTAAATGAGTTTGGGAAAGGATTTGGCCAGACCTGGAACAATTCCGTTCCGTCACAATCTGCACTTGCAATAGAAGAATACTGCACGCTTCCATCAATGTCATACTGTGCTACCCGGTAATAAGCTGTACCAGTTGAGCTATAGTCGTTAAACTCATAAGTTAATTCTGTATTACTGTTGCCAGCTGCCGTTAATTGCCCGATTTTGAACCAGCCGGATCCACTGTTCTTCTCCACGATGAAGTGACTGCTGTTTAATTCCATAGCCGTCTTCCAATGCAATTTCACCCTGTCATCCATACACTGCAGGTTGAATCCGGAAAAGATTACAGGTAAAGAAGAAGAATGAGTGAACAGTGTCCAGGTCGAAAATGCATCGATGCCTGTTCTGTCCACATAGTTTTGTGAAGCATCGCGACCGCTGAAGTTTTCGTAGTCCCACCTAAGACCATCGACACTACGCCATAACCCCAGATCCTCTTCAGGCAATCCATTCAATTCACTGTCGAGGTACCTGAGTCGAAGCGTGGCGTCAAGGCCACCATTATTCGACGGAGTGATCACATAGCTGCGTTGTATACTTTGGCCGTTGGTTAGTGTGATAGCCCGGTGACCTCTTTTGATTAATACCTCACCAAGGTTTTGAACACTGCTGATTACTGCGCCTAAATTTCCGGCATTTACAGATGAGGGTGCATTGAGTGGAACAGTTACTGTCACCTCTCCTCCCAAAGGTCCAATGATATGGCTGGTCTCGCTTTCATTTATGAGAGAGCCCTCAGTTCCCAGGTCGATATTATTTCCATTGAGGTCCAGGATACCCTGATTGAATTGTAACCGGCTGTTTACCCCAATGGAACGTTGCAGCTGAACGGACTGGCCCGGGTCTTTATTCAGGTGAAGGATATAGAATTGAACAAATCCAGAACCATCAATGGTCGTGTTTGATATTCCTGA
>Ga0065721_10004798_pt1 | contig 20146 bp, 15 predicted proteins | sample Mesricmetagenome_FD_59108 | JGI IMG/M metagenome (GOLD analysis project Ga0065721, IMG submission 59108) | Mesophilic microbial community from rice straw/compost enrichment Sample: eDNA_1 v2 (version 2) | ecosystem: Engineered > Solid waste > Grass > Composting > Bioreactor | place: USA: Davis... | reverse complement strand
AACACGACCGTTAAGCCCTCCAGCGCCGATGGTACTTGGACCGCAGGGTCCTGGGAGAGTAGGATGTTGCCAAGCCGACAAGCAGAGAAAGCACCCGTAAGGGTGCTTTTTGCATTGGGGTATAAGAGCTATTCTGGACAATGAATGTCGGTTGGCGGAAGGTGCATCACGTTCCGATTTGACATAAGGTAAATTTAGAAGTAAAGTATTTACCTAATCGGGATATTGGGAGGATTCGAATGGCTACCGTCAAGCAAATAGCTGAACTTCTGGGCATCTCCAATGCGACCGTGTCGCGGGTACTGAATCATGATCCCAAGATATCGGTAAGCGAACAAACCAGGGCCGCGATCTTTAAGACGGCCGATGAGATCGGCTATACCAAGAAGAAGATCAATCCCAAAATCGATAATATCGCCTTGCTTTACTGGATTGAGGAGGGCGAGGAGCTCGACAATATTTTTAACGAATCCATTCTGAACGAGATTGTAAGCCAGGCGCAGAGCCGGAACATGAGCTTGGTCAGATACGATAAGCGGGACGGCATTGCGGCGGTTAAAGAGGATATGGCCGGATTCGTTGCGATCGGCTGGTTCGACATGGAGGAGATCGAGCATCTCAGGCGAATAACGCGCAAGGGCGTGTTTATCAATACGCGGCCCGACGAAAGCCTGTTTGACAGCGTCCAGGCCAATCAAGACTCCATGGTGAGGCAGATCGTCGATTACTTCGTTACGAAAGGCCACAAGAGCATTGGCTTCATCGGGGGCCCCGATTACGAGATGGTCACCCATAAGCCCCTCATGGACGTTCGGGAATGGTCCTTCCGCCAGACGATGGCCTATTACAATCTTCTTAGGGAAGAACAGATTTTTATTGCGGATGGTTTTACCGTCAAGGAAGGATATCGCATCGGCGCCGATGCGATAAACAAGCTGCAGGATGCCATGCCGACCGCGTTCTGCGTGGCAAGCGACGCGCTCGCGATCGGCGTCCTTCAGGCATTTAACGAGCGGCAGTGGGAGATTCCGGGCCGGGTCTCCTTCTTCAGCATCAACGACATCGGCATCGCCCAGTATGTCTCTCCGCCGCTGACGACCTTCCGCATCGACATCTCGATTATATGCAGCTCCGCCTTGGACCTGCTGATGGAGCGCGTGCTAAAGAACAGGACCACGACCAAGACCGTTTATATAAACGGCACCCCGATCTTCAGGAGAAGCTGCTGACTGTTGCTGCGACCGCTCACCGGCGGTCTTTTTTTATGCGCGGAAAAGAAATACGACTTCGTCGGAAAGCGGTTACAAATTTTAATTGACAGATTTAGGCGGTCATGCTAAGATTACCACAAGTAAATAATTTACCATAAAATAATAAATAATTTATTCGAAAGGTGAAGTTGATGGCGTTTATCAAAGGCATGGACATTTCCGTTCAGACAGAAATCGAGCAGTTAGGCGCCAAATATTACAATGGCGGAGAGGAAGGCGATGCCGTTCAGATCCTCGGGGATTACAACGTCAACCATATCCGCCTGAGGCTGTGGAATAACCCTTATGACGCCGACAACAAGCCATACGGCGGAGGTACCAACGACCTTCCGACAACCATTAAACTCGCGCAGAGAGCGGCGCGGAGAGGAATGGGATTCCTGTTGGACCTGCACTACAGCGACTTCTGGGCCGACCCCGGAACCCAGGTCAAGCCGAAGGCGTGGCAGGACTTATCCGGCGAAGCGCTGGAGAGAGCCGTGTATCATTATACCTTTGACACGTTAAAGGAGCTGGACCGTAACGGAGTTCTGCCCGGTATGATTCAGATCGGCAATGAGATCACCAACGGCTTGCTCTGGTCGGATGGGAAGTTTGAGAACAGCAAGACGTTGTTCCGCTTGCTGGCGGCCGGCATCGAGGCGGTCAGAGATTACAACCCCGCTATTCGTACCGTGATCCATCTGGACTGGGGCGGCGACAACGCGCTGTACCGGAAATGGTTCGATAAAGCGGCCGCCGCCGAACTGGACTTTGATATTATCGGCTTATCCTATTATCCCTTCTGGCACGGTACGCTGGAGCAGCTCACCCATAACATGAACGATATCTCTTCCCGTTACGGCAAGGATGTGCTTATCGCGGAGACGGCATTCCCCTTCACGACGGAGCAGATCAAGAGCGAAGCGATGATTTTCACCGAGGAGCATGCCGCCTCGGTGCCGTACACCATCGACGAGAAGGGACAGAGTCAATTCATGCTGGATCTGATGAGCGCCATTCGAGCCGTCGATAACAACAGAGGCATCGGCTTCTTCTACTGGGAACCCACCTGGCTCAATATACGTGAGGCAAAGTGGGCTACAGAGGAGGGGAAGAAATACTTGAGCAATGACGGCATCTCCGCGAATGTATGGGCCAATCTTGCTTTGTTCGATTTTCGAGGCAACGCTCTTCCCGCTCTCCAGACTATAAGGGATTTCTGATCCGGTCCGGGCCGGAACCAAGGAAGGCAGTTCATAAAGGGGGAACGACAATGAGAAAGGTAACCCAGGCAATGCTTGCATCGGTAATGAGTCTGGCTGTTCTGTCCGGGTGCGGCAACAACTCCGCGAATTCGGAATCGGCGCCTGCGACGGAGTCCCAGCCCGCCGATTCGGCGGGAAGAAGCGGCACTTCCGGGAAGGGGGGCGAATCCATCACGTTATGGACCAACTTCCAGGTAGAAGCGGAATTGCTTCAGAAGTACGCGGACAAGTGGTCGGAGGAGACGGGCAACAAAGCGACGGTCGTCCAGACGAGCATCGAGCTTCAGCAATTCGCCCAGGCGACGAACAGCGCCGGCGGTCCCGACGGAATATTCGGCATTGCCAACGACCAACTCGCCAGCTTCGTAACCGCCAACCTCGCGGAAGAAGTACCCGCCGACTTCTACAACGACAGCGATTATGTCAATGCGGCGGTTCAGGCCAGCTACGTGGACGGCAAGCGGTACGGGGTTCCGATCGCGGTGGAGACGGTTACGCTGTTCTACAATACCGACAAGGTATCCGCTCCCCCGACGACCTGGGACGAATTGCTCGAGACAGCCAAGACAAGCGGCGGTATCAAGTTCGATGCGACAAGCATCTATTACGATTTAGGCTTCGTCAGAGCGTTCGACAGCTACATCTTCAAGTGGGCGGACAAAGCCTATGACATCGAAGACATCGGACTTGGCAACGACGGCGCGGTTAAGGCTTACGGCTACATCAAGAAGATGGTTGACGAAGGCTTCATCTCGTCCGACATCACCTTCGATATTGCCAGAAGCGCGTTCGAGAACGGGGAAACGGCCTATTACATCGGCGGTCCGTGGGACGTGGACGCCTTCGCCTCCGCAGGCGTGAACTTCGCGGTCGTTCCGATGCCGGCCCTGAACGGGAAGCCCTTCGTGACCCCGGTAGGAACCCAGGTCGGCTTCGTAAGCTCCAAGTCGACTCACAAGGACGCGGTGTGGGGCTTCTACCGATACCTGATCGACGAGGCCTCCGCGGAACTGTATCAAGCGGGCGCCCGAATTCCGGCCAAGTTAAGCGTCCAACAGCAGATCGACATAGATGAGACCACGGAGAGCTTCATGATGCAGATTGCCAGCGGAGAACCGCTTCCGTCCGTTCCGGAGCTGGGGCAATTGTGGACCCCGTATACCGATAATATGCGTCTGCTGTTCCAAGGCAAGCTATCGCCGGAGGAAACCGCCAAGTATATCGAGTCGCAATTCAAGGAAGCCATCGAGCTTATGCATTCCGGTTCGTAGGCAAGCGCGTCAGGAGACAGCCGAATGAGAAAAGCGAAGAGTAACCTCACTGCGTATGCTTATTTATCGCCGGCGCTGATATCGATTTTCGTACTGACTTTTCTGCCGGTCGCTTACACCGTCTATATCTCTTTTACCAACTACAACATGTACCATCTGGATTCCTACGACCTCGTCGGCTGGAAGAATTACGAGACCCTGCTGAACGGCACCATCAAGAATGTGTTCTTCTCCGTATTGGGCTGGACAGTAGGCTTCGCGCTTCTCAGCACCGTCTTGTCCTATGCGGTAGGCATGGGCCTGGCCGTCTTGCTGAACAATCCGCACATGAAGGAGTCCGGGATTTACCGCTCCCTTCTGATTATTCCTTGGGCCTTACCCGCGACCATCGCGATTCTGTCCTGGCAAGGCCTTCTCAATGAACAATACGGCGGCATCAACCACTTGCTGGAGACGTTCGGCATTGAGGGAGTTCCCTGGCTGACGAGCGTTTTCTGGGCGAGGGCGGGAATTATTCTCGTCAATGTCTGGCTGGGCTTCCCCTATATGCTGAACGTGTGCATGGGAGGGCTGCAATCCATCTCGCCCACCTTCTACGAAGTGGCCAACGTGGAGGGCGCATCGAAGTGGTATGCCTTCCGCAGGATTACTCTGCCCCTTATGTTCAAGGTAAGCATTCCGTTGGTCGTGGCTTCGTTCGCGGCGAACTTCAATAACTTCGGGAATATTTACATGATCACCCAGGGCGGACCGGCCAAGGTTAATTCCCAATTCGCCGGCAGCACGGACATCCTGGCCAGCATGGTCTATAAGATGACCACCTGGTCGAACCGATACGATCTGGCGGCGACGCTCAGCATCTTCATCTTTATCATCGTCGGAATCCTGACCCTTGTGAATCTCAGGCTCTCCGGGGCATTTAAGGAGTAGATCGGCATGGGGCAAATCGGATTGGAAAACGGGAGGGCGGTACGATGAAGCGGACGCAACGGGCGGGCCTATGGATAAGCCGGCTGGTAATCTGGATCGCCATCCTTTGCACTTTGTTTCCGGCCTATTGGATATTCATGGCTTCCTTCTCCGCAGGACAGAGCTTCTTCAGCGCCACGCTGTTCCCCAAGGCTCTGACGACACAAAATTACGAGCGATTGATCTCGGAGACCGACTTTATGCGATGGGTGGGCAATTCCCTCAAGATCTGCCTGTGGGTGTCGCTTATCCAACTGTTCCTGACCAGCACATCGGCTTACGCATTCTCGCGCCTGCGCTTCCCCGGAAGGAAGAACGGGCTGATGACCTTGCTCGTGCTACAGGTATTCCCAAGCAGCATGGCGGTCTCAGGCTATTACATTCTCATCTATCGGTTCGGGCTGTCGGACAGCGTCTTCGCCCTGATCCTGGTGTTGGCGGGAGGAAGCGCCTTTAACATCTGGCTTCTGAAGGCCTATATCGATACGATTCCGAAGGAGCTTGACGAGGCGGCCTTCGTATCCGGGGCCAGCCATCGGGTCGTGTTCACCCGAATCATTCTGCCGCTGGCGCGGCCTCAGCTCGCGGTTATCTTCGTCTTCTCCTTCATCGCGTCGTACAGCGAGTACGTGATTTCCTCGGTCTTCCTGAATAAGCCGGGCAATCACACGCTGGCGCTCGGCCTTCAGACCTTTATCACGAATCAGTTCGCGGCGAACTGGACGTTATTCGCGGCCGCCGCGGTGCTGTCGTCCTTGCCGATCATGGTCATGTTTATGTTCATGCAGCGATTCATTCAGAACGGTCTGGCCGCAACCGGGGTCAAGGGCTGACGACCGTTCCCTCCCGGAAGGAGGTGATCGTCCGACTCGATTGGAGTCTGCCGGCAGGTACGTGCGTATCAGAAGGCAAGTGACAGGAGACCGAATAAGAGGAGGTTTGAATGATGTTGAGAAAACGGTTGCAAAAGACGGCGACGGCGGTGCTCGCCGCTGCCATTCTGCTTGGGGGAAGCATAAACGCTCCTGCTCCCGCCTCCGCGGAAGAGTACGACGATTTTATCCGAGGCGTCGACGTATCCATGCTAAGCATGGTGGAAGACCTCGGCGGGCAATTCTACTCGGACAACGTCGAGGGCGACGCGCTTGAGATTCTCCACGACAACGGCGCCAACTACGTGAGACTGAAGCTGTGGGTGGACCCATACGACGCGAACGGCAACCCCTACGGCGGGGGGACCAACGACTTCGAGACGACTCTGGCTCTGGCCAAACGGGCCGATGAGCTGGGAATGGGAATCTTGATCAACTTCCATCTGAGCGACTGGTGGACGGACCCGTCCAAGCAGATCAAGCCGAAGGCCTGGGTCGGATTGTCCTTCTCCAGCTTGAAGACGACGCTGTACAATTATATGAAGGACACGCTCGACGACTTCGCGGACGAGGGCATCGTTCCCGACATGGTTCAGGTGGGCAACGAGATCCCTACGGGAATTCTGCATAACGACGGCAAGGTAGGGGACGGCAACGACGACTTCTCCGACCTGGCCGAGTTGCTCGGAAGCGCCATCGACGGCGTGAGGGATTCGGCGGCTTCCAGTGCCAAGATCATCCTCCACCTCGACCATGGCGGCGATAACGGTCTCTACCTCTGGTGGTTCGGCAACCTGCTCGACGCCGAGCCGAATCTTGACTTCGATATTATCGGTCTCTCCTTCTATCCGATGTGGCACGGTACCATGACCGATCTGCAATACAATCTTAACGATATCAGCAAGAGATACGACAAGGACGTGCTGATCGTGGAGACCGCCTACGCCCACACCCTTGACGACGGCGACGGAGCGGGCAACGTATTTATAAGCGGCGACGAGAACATCGCGGGTTACTCTGCGACGCCTCAAGGCCAGTTCGACTTCATGAACGATCTGGAGGCCATCATCCTCAATGTCCCGGACAGCCGAGGGCTCGGTTATTTCTATTGGGAGCCGACCTGGCTGCCGGTGGAGGATGCGGTCTGGGGAACGGCGGCCGGCGTGGCGTACGCCAACGATTCCGTAACTCCGACCAATACGTGGGATAATTTGACGCTGTTCGATTTTGACGGGAATGCCCTCGATTCCATGAATCTCTTGAACGAGCCCGCTCCGAACCTCGTGACCAATCCGAGCTTCGAAGCCGACGGGTATACGAATACCCCATCCGGCTGGAACGTGTGGCTTCCGAGCGGCGTCTCCGCCACGACCGTCAAGACGGAGAGCGGCTACGCCTTCGACGGCGATTACAAGCTGACGTTCTGGAATTCGTCGAGCTACAGCGCCTCCATCTACAAGACCTTCACCGGGCTTGAGAACGGAACGTATTCGTTCAGCGTATGGGCCATGACGAACGGGGATCAAACGACGCTGCAGCTCTACGCCAAAAATTACGGAGGCTCTGAGCTCACCACGACGATCGGCACGAGCGATATCAACTGGAACCTCTTCACCATCGACAATATCGAGGTGACCAACGGAACGTGCGAGATCGGCATCTATACGGCAGCAGGGGCGAACGATTGGCTTAACCTGGATAAGGTTATGTTTAGAAAAGTGGAATAGCTCCTCTTAGGAGGGGCGGATTTTCCCCAAGCAAGGCCCGGGGCGCGGTTGATTCCGTGTCTCGGGCTTTTTCGGTTCTTTTCTCCCCCCAACTCATACAGAGGAATAATCCATTTTCGAATAGCATCCACGCTTAATTAGTTTGGCAAACAAACAAAGTAAGGAAACTTCGACTTTTAGCCGCTCTGCATGGAGTCTGTAGGAAGCCGGGAGCAGGTTAGCTAAACTAGGCTCCCCGCAAAGGGTGATCATCCATGCCGGAACACTGGGCTGTCCATACAATATTGGATATACCGGGAATGCAACGGCATAAGCGGATCGTTGATCCTGATCGGAGGAGAACTGATAAATGAAATTCGTGATCATGGCAGGAGGGCGGGGCAATCGCTTATGGCCTCAGAGCACCGAAGGGAGACCTAAGCAGTTCCACTCCCTGACGTCGAGCGAATCGATGCTGCAGACGACTTATCGCAACCTTGCCAGCCGGGTCGCCGAAAGCCGGATCTTCGTCGCGACTGCCGCCCAATTCCGCTCCCTGGTCCTGGAGCAGCTCCCGGAGTTGGAAGAGAACCGATTGATCAGCGAACCTCAGCAGAGGGACACCGGACCTTGCGTCGCGATGTCCGCGTTGCATTTTCTAAAGAAACAAGATGACGAGGTGATGGTCTTCCTTCCGTCGGATCAGAATATACCGGATACGGGCGCCTTAATGGACTCATTGACGCTAGCTGCGGAGTTCGCGGGGGCTTCCGGCTCGATCGTGACTCTCGGCGTGGTTCCGACCCGGGGAGAGACCAATTTCGGCTACATTCAAGCGGAGAGGGGATCTGCGGTCGAACGGATCTCCAAGGTTAAGGCTTTTATCGAGAAACCGAATGAAGGAAGGGCCCGCGAGTTGGCTTGCGCGCCCGACGTGTATTGGAATAGCGGTATTCTTATCTGGAAGCCGTCAACCATCAAGCGAGCGATGGAGCTATATCAGCCGGCCATGTGGAAGAAGATGGAGGAGGCCGGCGATCGGCTGGAAGCGATCTATGGCGAGCTGCCCCGTCTATCGGTCGACTATGCTGTTTTGGAGAAGAGCGATGAGCTGTATACGATCCCGGTGTCCTTCGAGTGGGACGATATGGGACGTTGGACGTCGCTTGAGAGAGTCAAGAGCGCGGATGAGACAGGAAATATCCTGCAGGGACCTGTGGAAACGAGCGAGAGCAGCAACAATATCGTCATCGCGGATCGCCCGGCTATCGTCATCGGAGTTCAGGACCTGATCATCGTCTCGTCGCCTCAAGGGCTCCTCGTGAGCAGCAAAGAGAAGGAGTCGGCTCTGAAGGCGATCGTACAGCGGATTGAGAATCGCAAGGAGAACTTGCAGGAATGAGGCATTGGACCTGAGACCCGGATGCGGATCCTCTCGCAATGAGGTAAGATAGGAGGAAAACGGAAGCAGGTGCCGAATGCAAATCCGACAGCTTACGGAGAGAGACTTCGACGAACAGATTTCGTTATCCGAGTTCGCTTTTCAATATCGTCTGACCGCGGACGAGCGGGACGCGAAGAGGGAGAAATTCCGTCCGGAGCAGAGCTGGGGAGCTTTCGACGAGCAAGATCGGCTGCTTTCCCAGCTGACCATTCTTCCTCTGGAGTGCTGGGTTGGAGGCCGCGCGTTAAGAATGGGCGGGATCGCTGGCGTGTCGACCTGGCCGGAAGCGAGAAGAATGAACTGCGTGACCCAGTTGCTCGCGAACTCGCTGTCGCATATGCGGGAGCAGGGGCAGACGATCAGCATGCTGCATCCGTTCTCCGTCCCGTTCTATCGGAAGTTCGGTTGGGAATTGACCATCGAGCAGAAGAAATATGAAGTCGAGACGGCCCTGCTGCCCAAACGAAAGGACGGGCCGGGGAGAATGGAAGCGATCGACAAGCGGGGCGAATCGTTAAACGAGCTGTACGAGACGTTCGCCTCTTCCTACCAGGGAGCGCTAAAACGGGATGCCGACTGGTGGGCGAACCGGGTGCTGGTTAAGCCGGGAAGAGTATCCGCGTGGAGGAATGAAGACGGTGCTTTGGAAGGATATCTCTTCTACGAGGCGAAGGAAGGCGTCGTGACGGTTCGCGATTGGGCGGCGCTGAACGAAGAAGCCCGATCCGCCTTGTGGACCTTCTTGGCCAATCACGATTCCATGGCGAAGACGATTCGGCTGGAAGCTCCGATCGACGACGGCATTTCCTTTCTCCTGCCCGACCCGCGCGGCGTCAAGCAGGAGATTCGCTCCTACTTCATGTCCCGCATCGTGGATGTGGAAGGGTTCGTCCGCCAATATCCGTTCGCCGAGGCTCCGGCTAAGGAAGAATTGACGATTCGGGTAACGGACGAGCACGCTCCTTGGAATCATAACGTCTTTAAGATTACTTGGGAAAAGGACGGCAAGGTCAGCGCGGCGGCGACAGAAGGTGAAGCGGAAGCAAGCTGCCATATCCGCGCGTTGGCGGCGATGCTTCTCGGCAACCGCAGGCCCGAGTGGCTTTACCGCAGCGGATTGCTCGCCGGGAGCCCGGAGGCCGCTAAGCTGCTGGAACGGAGAATACCCGTCCATACTCCCTTTCTTCCCGACTTTTTCTAAAGGCAGGAACAAGCGGCAGGCAGAACGAACTTCGTTCTCGCCCGCCGTTTTGCTTTAACGGCTGTTAACGCGGCTAAGGAACCGGGTAAGAATAAGCGAGGAGAACGGCTCTCCGGCATCCTTCGTGAAGGAGATTCCTTATCCAATCGGGGAATCGTGAATACCCTAATAATCCGAAGGGTTAGACGCGCGTCCGTCCGATAAAATGCGGCGGATTTGTCTATACTTGTACTGTAGGCCGGGTCCTGCGCTGCGGGTAAAAAAAGGCCCGGATCCGCTTCAAACCAAATGAATCGGCAGGATAACTCCTAGCCACTTGGCAATTCGTGCAAGAGTGATTATAATGAGTATATAGTCAAAGAAAGTCAAAGTCAGAGTCAAGCTTCGGAAGGGAGGTCGGTCGATGCGCAACATCTCGGATCTGATTGAACAATACCTAAAGCAGATTTTGTCGAGCAGCCCGGGTGGGGCCATCGAGATTCAACGCAGCGATCTCGCGGAGAAGTTCTCCTGCGTTCCATCCCAGATCAACTACGTCATCAGCACGCGATTCACTCTCGAGAAGGGCTATTACGTCGAGAGCAAGCGAGGCGGGGGCGGTTACATTCGCATCCAGCGCGTGGATCTGCCCAATCTGGAAGCGGTGCAGCGGCACATTCAACTGACGATAGGCGATCAGATCGATCAAACCGCGGCGGAAGGCTTGGTTTATCAATTGGAGGAAGCTTGTTTCCTGACTCCCCGAGAGGCTCATCTCCTCAAGGCGGCCATGTCCAGGGACACGATTCAGCTCAAGCTTCCGCTAAGAGACGAGCTCCGCGCCAGGCTGCTTAGAGCCATGCTCGTTGCTTTGCTGTCCAAGTAGCGGCGGCAAGGAGAAAGGAGGGTTCACGATGTTATGTCAGGAATGCGGCAAGAGGCAAGCTACTTTGCATTTTACGAAAATCGTTAACGGCGAGAAGGCGGAGCTGCACATTTGCGAATCGTGCGCCCGGGAGAGGGGGGAACTGATCCCCGGCACTTCGAGCGGGTTCTCGATCCACAATCTGTTGTCCGGCCTGCTCGACTTCGAGAATCCGAACGCCGGCGCCAAGGCTCCCGTTCTCCGCTGCGAAACCTGCGGAATGACATATACTCAGTTCAGCAAGATCGGCCGGTTCGGCTGCAGCCAATGCTACAAGCACTTCGCGGATCGGCTGGACCCTCTGTTGAAGCGGGTGCACGGCAATACCGTTCACGTCGGCAAGGTTCCGAAGCGCGCGGGCGGCAAAGTCAAGACGAAGCGGGAGATCGAGCGCCTGAAAAAGGATATGCTCGGCCGTATCGAGAGAGAGGATTTCGAGACGGCGGCGCAGCTGCGGGACCGCATCCGGGATCTCGAGAAGGAGATCGGCGGCGGATAACGGCCATGACGCCATGCTTCACGCGAAAGGAGGAGGATACCCGATGACCAAGCCCGAATTCGCCAAGGATGCGCTAAGCCCTTGGATGAAGAAGGACGGCCCAGACAGCGACGTCGTGCTGAGCAGCCGCATACGGATCGCGCGCAACCTGCGAGCGTATCCTTTCCCGATGCTGTCGACGCCGGCTCAGTCCGAGGAAGTCGTCGAGCAGCTGCTCGGCGTAGCGGAGAGCGGCAGACTGGGAGGCCTCGGCCCGATCAAGACCTATCAATTATCGAACCTGACGGAGCTGGAGAAGCTGGTGCTCGTCGAGAAGCACCTGATCAGTCCGGCTCTGGCGAGCGAGTCCCGCAACGGAGCTCTGATCCTTAGCCGGAACGAGGATATCAGCATCATGATCAACGAAGAGGATCATCTGCGGATTCAATGCTTGTACCCCGGCTTCCAGATTAAGGAGGCATGGGAGTACGCCAGCAAGATCGACGATATTTTCGAGGAGAGCGTCGACTTCGCCTTCGACGAGAAGCACGGATATTTGACCAGCTGTCCGACGAACGTCGGAACCGGGATTCGGGCTTCCGTCATGATGCACCTGCCGGCGTTGGTGCTGACGGGTCAGATCAACCGGATTCTCTCCGCCGTCACTCAGGTCGGATTGGCCGTTCGAGGCATTTACGGCGAAGGCAGCGAAGCGACGGGCAACCTGTTCCAGGTGTCGAACCAGATTACGCTCGGGCAATCCGAGAGCGAAATCATCGACAACCTTCACGCCGTCGCCCATCAGATTATCGGCCACGAGAAGGCGGCAAGGGAGCGCCTGATGGGCGAATCCCGGGCGCGGCTCGAGGACCGGGTGAAGCGCTCGTACGGCATTCTGTCCTATGCGGGAATCATGGATTCCAAGGAAGCGGCGCAGCGGCTGTCGGACGTTCGGCTCGGCGTGAACCTGGGGCTGCTGCCCAGCCTCAGCCAGCAAACGCTGAACGAGCTGATGGTCTCGACGCAGCCCGGATTCCTGCAGCAGAAGTTCGGAGAAGCGCTCAGTCCGGAGCAGAGGGACATGACAAGAGCGGAGATTATCCGTTCCCGACTGGCAACCTAAGCTCAAATGTTCTATTCTATCTCTATAGGGGAGGTGTTGTCTCATGATGTTCGGAAGATTCACCGAACGAGCACAAAAGGTGCTTGCGTTGGCTCAAGAAGAAGCCGTGAGACTGGGACACAATAATATCGGCACGGAGCATATTCTGCTCGGATTAATTCGCGAAGGCGAAAGCATTGCCGCCAAAGCGCTTATCGCTTTGGGCCTCGGACTTGAGAAAATCCAGGACGAGGTGGAATCGCTGATCGGCCGCGGTCAAGAGCAGCCGACCAATATCGCTTACACCCCTCGCGCCAAGAAGGTCATCGAGCTCTCGATGGACGAGGCGCGCAAGCTTGGCCATACCTATGTAGGAACCGAACACATTCTTCTCGGCCTGATCCGGGAAGGAGAGGGCGTCGCCGCCCGCGTTCTGAATAACCTGGGCATCAGCCTGAACAAGGCCCGCCAGCAAGTGCTTCAACTGCTGGGCAGCAGCGAGAGCGTATCGCAAAGCCACGGTCCGTCCTCGAACGTCAGCACGCCGACGCTCGACGGCCTGGCCCGCGATTTGACCGCCAGCGCCAGAGACAATAATATCGATCCGGTGATCGGCCGCTCGAAGGAGATCGAACGCGTCATTCAGGTTCTCTCCCGCCGCACGAAGAACAATCCGGTGCTCATCGGCGAGCCGGGGGTCGGCAAGACGGCGATCGCCGAAGGCCTGGCCCAGAAGATCGTCAACAACGAGATTCCGGAGACGCTTCGCGACAAACGCGTCATGACGCTCGACATGGGCTCCGTCGTCGCGGGCACGAAGTATCGCGGCGAGTTCGAGGATCGCCTGAAGAAGATCATGGACGAGATTCGCCAAGCCGGCAACGTCATCCTGTTCATCGACGAGCTGCATACGCTGATCGGAGCAGGCGGAGCGGAAGGCGCGATCGACGCCTCGAACATCCTGAAGCCGGCCCTGGCTCGCGGAGAGCTTCAATGCATCGGGGCCACGACGCTGGACGAATACCGCAAGTATATCGAGAAGGATGCCGCGCTGGAGCGCCGCTTCCAGCCGATCACGGTGGATCAGCCGTCCCCCGAAGAAGCGATTCAGATTCTTCACGGGCTGCGCGACCGCTACGAGGCTCACCATCGCGTGAAGATCACGGACGAATCGATCGAAGCGGCCGTGAAGCTGTCGGACCGCTACATCACCGACCGCTTCCTGCCGGATAAGGCGATCGACCTGATCGACGAGGCGAGCTCGAAGGTCCGCCTGCGCTCCTACACGATTCCGCCGAATCTCAAGCAGCTGGAGTCGCGCCTGGAGGATATCCGCAAGGAGAAGGACGCTTCGGTGCAGAGCCAAGAGTTCGAGAAGGCGGCTGCCCTCCGCGATACGGAGCAGAAGATTCGCGAAGAGCTCGAAGCGACGAAGAACCAGTGGAAAGAAAAGCAAGGCCGCACCGACTCGGAGGTGACTCCGGAGGATATCGCCCAGGTCGTCGCCAGCTGGACGGGAATCCCGGTCAGCAAGCTGGCGGAGGAAGAGACCGAACGCCTGCTGAAGATGGAAGAGATCCTGCACGACCGCGTCATCGGCCAGGAGGAAGCCGTCAAGGCCGTCGCGAGAGCGGTTCGCCGGTCCCGCGCCGGGCTGAAGGATCCGAAGCGTCCGATCGGCTCGTTCATCTTCCTCGGACCGACCGGCGTCGGCAAGACCGAGCTGGCCCGGGCGCTCGCGGAAGCGATGTTCGGCGACGAGAACGCGGTCATCCGCATCGACATGTCGGAGTACATGGAGAAGCACTCCACCTCGCGTCTGGTCGGAGCGCCTCCGGGATACGTCGGCTACGACGAAGGCGGCCAACTGACGGAGAAGGTTCGCCGCAAGCCGTACTCGGTCGTCCTGCTGGATGAGATCGAGAAGGCGCACCCGGAAGTGTTCAACGTTCTGCTGCAGGTGCTCGAAGACGGCCGTTTGACCGACTCGAAGGGCCGCACCGTCGACTTCCGGAACACGCTGATCATCATGACCTCCAACGTCGGGGCCGATCAGATCAAGCGCAATTCGACGCTCGGCTTCACGGCCGCGCAGGATGCGGGACACGATTACGCCGTCATGAAGGAGAAGGTGCTGGGCGAGCTGAAGAAGTCGTTCCGTCCGGAATTCCTGAACCGGATCGACGAGATGATCGTCTTCCATCCGCTGGAGCAAGAGCACATCGCCCGGATCGTCACGCTGATGGCCGACGAGCTTCGCAAGAGACTCGCCGAGCACGACGTGGAATTCGAGCTCACCGACTCGGCGAAGGCGTTCCTCGCGAAGGAAGGCTTCGATCCTCAATACGGAGCCCGTCCGCTGCGCCGCGCGATCCAGAAGCATATCGAGGATCGCCTGTCCGAGGAGCTTCTGCTCGGCAAGATCCAGAAGGGCCACAAGCTGCTGATCGACGAAGAGGAAGGCGCGCTCGTGGTCAAGATGAAGGACGAAGTAGTATCGAATTCGTAACGGGAATTAGTCGGAGAGGGCGCAGGGAAGCCTGCGCCCTCTCTTTTTGCATTTCACCATGCATTTCACCAAACGGGGAGGCGGGCCATACCCTATAGCAAATCCGAAGGCGAAGAGGGGAAGCCCGATGTACCGAAGGCGAAGAAAGCCGATCCTCTGGAGACAGCCGTTCTTGCTTCTTCTAAGCGGAATCGGATTCGTTCTGCTGCTGCTCATTCTGAGCAAAATCCTATTTGTCCTGTTCTACTTGTTCGGAGGCGTTCTGCTCGTCGCCGTCGTCCTGTGGTTTGCTTGGAGATGGTGGTGGTATCGCTAGCTCCGGCTCGGGGCTGTCCATTGGGCAGTCTCTTTTTTAGGCAAAAAATCGACATTCCGCCGTTAGACGCATTTTACCCTTTCATCCGAACATGGTACACTTTTTAATATCGAATCTTTGAGGGGACCGAGATGGCTAAAGTCAAGACGAAATTCGTGTGCAACGAATGCGGCACCGAATCGCCCAAGTGGATGGGCAAGTGCCCGGGCTGCGGCGCCTGGAACTCCATGACGGAGGAGACGGAATCCGTCACGAAGGCTCCCGTGGGACGAAGCGAGATGCTTCGCACGAAAGAAAAGCCCGCTTCCATCATAGATATAGATAGCGGACGGGAACCGCGAATATCTACCGGACTTACCGAACTGAATCGAGTTCTCGGAGGAGGGCTCGTTCCCGGCTCGCTGATGCTTGTCGGCGGAGATCCGGGGATCGGGAAGTCGACCCTTCTGCTGCAGACCTCCAACTCTCTCGCCAGTCAAGGCTTGAAGGTCCTGTACGTATCGGGCGAGGAATCGGTCCGGCAGACGAAGCTAAGAGCCGACCGATTGGGCACGCTAAGCGAGAAGCTGTTCGTGCTCTGCGAGACGAATCTCGATTTTATCGAGGAAGCGATCACCTCGCTGGAGCCGGACTTTCTCGTGATCGACTCGATTCAGACGGTTTACCGTCCGGACGTTCCTTCCGCGCCGGGCAGCGTCGCCCAGGTCCGGGAGTGCACCACTCAGTTCATGCGCATCTCCAAGATCAACGGGGTCGCCACCGTGCTCGTCGGACACGTAACCAAAGAAGGAGCGATCGCGGGGCCGCGGCTGCTGGAGCACATGGTCGACTGCGTGCTTTATTTCGAAGGGGAGAGGCATCACTCCTACCGGTTGCTTAGGGCCGTTAAGAATCGTTTCGGCTCGACCAACGAGATCGGAATTTTCGATATGACGGAAGACGGGCTTCGGGAGGTAGCCAATCCTTCCGAGCTGTTCCTGTCCGAGCGGCCGCTGGGAGTCGCGGGCTCCTGCGTGGTCGCCAGCCTGGAGGGAACCCGTCCGGTGCTGGTCGAACTGCAGGCGCTGGTCGCCCCGACGAGCTTCCCGTCTCCGCGAAGAATGTGCTCCGGGCTCGATCATCATCGAATTTCGCTGGTGATCGCGGTGCTGGAGAAACGCATGGGCTTGTTCCTGTCGAACCAGGATGCTTACGTGAACGTGGCGGGCGGAGTGAAGCTGGATGAGCCGGCCGCGGATCTGGCGGCCGCGGTCAGCCTCGCTTCCAGCTTCCGGGACTTGCCGACGAAGCCTTACGACGTCATCTTCGGGGAAGTCGGCCTGACCGGCGAAGTAAGAGCCGTATCCCGGGCGGAAACGCGGGTGAAGGAAGCGCTGAAGCTGGGCTTCAAGAGGGTCATCCTCCCGGAGCAGAGCATGAAGGGCTGGCAGCCGCCCGCCGGGATCCAACTGATCCCGGTCAAAACCGTGGCGGAAGCCATGAAGGCAGCATTGGAATAAGGGGGTGCCGAACCGATATGAAAGAAACCAAAGAAAAAGAACTCAAAGAGAAAGAGCATCCATCGCAAACGATGAATCAGCTGCTGCAGATGGTCGCCCCCGGGACGCCGTTTCGCGACGGGCTGGAGAACGTGCTGCGCGCCAAGACGGGCGCTTTGATCGTCGTCGGATGCACGCCGGAGATCATGGAAGTCGTGGACGGCGGCTTCAGCATCGACTGCGATTTCAGTCCCAACTACTTGTACGAATTGGCCAAGATGGACGGAGCGATCATTCTAAGCGAGGATGCCAAACGCATCCTCTATGCCAATACCCAATTGATACCGGATTCCTCGATCTCCTCGATCGAAACCGGGATCCGGCACCGCACGGCGGAGCGGGTGGCCAAGCAGACCGGGAAGCTCGTCGTCTCCATCTCCCAGCGGCGCAATATCATCACGTTGTACCAAGGCAATCTGCGCTACTCCCTCAAGGAGACGGGAGTCATTCTCACGAAAGCGAATCAAGCGATCCAGACGCTGGAGCGGTACCGCGCGGTTTACAACCAGGCGCTTACCAACCTATCCGCCCTCGAGTTCGAGGAGCTCGTCACGATGCATGAGGTGGCGTACGTCATCCAGCGATCGGAGCTGGTGCTTCGGTTCAAGGCGGAGATCAACCGGTACGTGCTGGAGCTCGGCAACGAAGGAAGGCTCATCAACATGCAGATGGTCGAGCTGGTCGGCTCGGCCGAAGAAGAAGCCCGCCTGATGCTGAAGGATTATGCGCGGGATCCGAGCGAGGACAAGATCAAAGAGATTCAAGCGACGCTCCGGAAGCTAACCTCCGAGGAGCTTCTGGACACGAATTACCTGATCCGCTTGCTTGGCTATACATCCATCAGCACCGTCGCGGAAGACGGCTTCCATCCGCGCGGCTATCGGCTGCTCAGCAAGATCCCAAGGCTGCCGAGCGTCATCATCCACAATCTGGTGGAGCGCTTCGGCTCGTTCCCTCACATGATGATGGCTTCCATCGAAGAGCTGGACGAAGTGGACGGCATCGGGGAAGTGAGAGCCCGTTCCATCAAGGAAGGATTAAAAAGAATTCAGGATCAGGTGTTTATTGACAGACAGATTTAACGAGTCTAGAATGAACTAATGGCATCGGCCCCCAGCGCGGCTAAGGCGCGAGGCATGTACATGAACATAAAGTCATTTTTTCTTTTTTTTTTGATTTTGCTTCGGATGGGCATAGTAAAGTCGAGGTGGATCCATGATCACGAAATCCATACCGAACTTATTTACAATAGGCAACCTGTTTCTCGGCGTTCTCTCCATTATTTTGGCGTTCAATGACCGGGCGGACGGGGCTGCTCTGTTGGTGATCATCGCCATGCTCTTGGACGGATTGGACGGACGGGTCGCACGGGCCTTGAACGTGCAGAGCGAATTCGGCAAGGAGCTGGATTCGTTGTCCGACGTCATCTCGTTCGGCGTCGCCCCCGCATTCATCATGTATCAAGCCGCTTTCTCGACGGATGTCAGCGAAGCGCTTGCATGGATCGTTACCGCTATATTCCCTATTTGCGGAGCCCTTCGGCTCGCCAGGTTCAACGTTATCGAAGGGATTCCCGGGTACTTCATCGGACTGCCGATACCGGCCGCCGGCGGGGTGCTGGCTACTCTTGCGCTGTTCAGTCAAGACTTGAACGTGTACCTGCTGCTTCTCGCCACGCTTGCCTTATCGTTCCTGATGGTCAGCAGCATCAAATATCCGAACTTCAAGAAGCTCGGGCTTCCCCGGGCGGCGGTGTGGGCGGTGCCGCTCGTCGTGGCCGCCGCCGTCTTCCTGGCGTTCCTGTTCCCGCGGGCGATCCCGAGGGTCATCCTGGGACTCTTGCTCCTGTACGCCATCTGGGGCCTAAAAAAAAACGTTGATACTTTGGTGTCCAGACGCCGCAAAAAACGGTCGAGGGACGAGAATCCNCGTTCGAAGCATAGCGCATAAAGCNCNGCCTGACGCCATTCATAGCAGTCGACACAGNCGCAAACGACAAAGGGCCGTCTCTTCCGAGACAGCCCTTTTTGGCATTCAACTGAGCTTGACGGCGATCCTTAACGTATGATCGTTCGGCAGCTCCGTCGCCGCTTCGTATCCAAGCAGCTCGGCGAGGGAACGGAAGGGAACCAGCAGCACGTCCCCGGCCATCTTCGGAGCCGCATCCAACTCGAAGGATCGCCCGTCGGCCTCGGCTTCGGTCTCGCCTAGCTTAAGGAAATACTTGCGATGCTCCCGCGCGAGGTGCAAGGTCTTCGTCTCATTGTCCCATTGCAGGCTCGCCCCGAGCACGGTGGCGGCTTCCTTGGCGGGCACGAGCAATTCCTTCTCCCCGACGGCGCGAATCTCGGAGAAGGTCGGCCGCTGCTCGGCGTCGCCTCTCTTCAGCGAGAACACCGCGTTCCGCACGCGGTTGCCATCGGCGACGAGGAGCGAAACGAGCTGCTCCTCCAGCGTATCCGCGAACGCCCTGACGTTGTCCGCCGTGACCCGGTACTTCGCGTCGTCTTCCCCGATTCTCTCCGCGATCCAAGTGTTGACGTTCTGATTATAGTGGGACAAGTCCTTGTAAAGGCTCAGATCGAAGGTGATGTCCGCTTCCGTCTGGAAGTCGTAAACCTTCGCGTTGGGCAGACGGTCGAGCTGCTCGAACATCCATTCCCCCATCTCCAGCTGATTGCGGTACCGCGCTTCGTTCGTGGTTTTCCACACCTCGTGTCTTAGAATGCTGTAAGGCGGATAGAAGAAAATAAATTGCGTCTCCGGATGAAGCCGCACCAGCGAAAGGATATTCGTCGTAAAATTCTGTTTTATGTACTCGAGAGGCTCCTCGTTGAGCCCGAAGTACTTCTCGTTCACCTGAGCAAGCCGATAGTCCTTCATTACCTTCTCGGCCGAGAAGCCTCCGCTCTCGTTCCAGTTGCCCAGATACTCCAAGTCCCGGTTATTGCCGTTCCGGTGGGCGTGCAGCAGGCTCTTGGCGAGCATCGTGTACACCGACAGGTTAAACCAGTACTTGTAGTCGTTCGTCCAATCGGAGTCGTAGAGGTAATCGGGAAAATCGGCCGCGAGCTTAGGATCCTGCTCCTTCAGCGCGAAGTAGTCGAGCCCCCACAGCACCTGCTTCACCTTGCCCGTATCCAGCGCAAGCTTGGCGATTTTGTGCTGTTCGTCCGCCATCGAGCCCCGCATCGACAGCTTCATCGCCTTCCCGTGAAGGGCTTTCCCCACGACGGACGGCAGGAAGTTCTCCGTCATCGAGGTGCCGACGATAATCGTGTCGTAGTCGAAGTTCTTGGCCAGCCCCGGATTCTGGTA
>Ga0065721_10004799_pt1 | contig 20148 bp, 18 predicted proteins | sample Mesricmetagenome_FD_59108 | JGI IMG/M metagenome (GOLD analysis project Ga0065721, IMG submission 59108) | Mesophilic microbial community from rice straw/compost enrichment Sample: eDNA_1 v2 (version 2) | ecosystem: Engineered > Solid waste > Grass > Composting > Bioreactor | place: USA: Davis... | reverse complement strand
TGAGACAATCGCCGCAATGAGCGATGATCCGCTCATCAGCCTGCCCGCTGAGGCAAGCTGATCCGGCACAGTCCGGAAGGCACGGTGATCGCAAAAGCTACACCACGACGAGGGACACGATCGCCACAACTACACGATCTCCTTTCGGGGCACGGCTCGAAACGTGGACTATGCCGGCTTCACCCCGCGAGGCGAAGGCCGTCCCGCGGCAGGCCCATCGTTCCGTGTTCTGGGAGGCGGCGACACGGGAAATAATCCATTTACGCGCCAGGCCCCTTTGGAGCCGGGAGAATACGACCTGATCCTCGTCGCCGCAGGCCAGGGTGTCGTTGCTCGCCAACCAATTGAAGTTGTGGCCGCATCGAACGGCTTTAACGCAATCGGCTCTGTCGAGCCCGGCCAGCGCTTCCCATTCACCTGGCGAGGCCCTAACCAGCTCAGCGAACGCATCGTTATCGCGCGACCGGGTGCCGCCCCAGAGGATTATCAAGGGGACTGGGGCTACCCGATGAGTAACGCATCGACACAGTCGATGAGGCTTACTGCGCCCACTGATGCAGGGATCTACGAGCTCCGATATCTCTCAGCGAACGGCAACAAAATCCTGTTCTCTCGCCAGTTTGGCGTCGGCGTCCCATTCGAGGATGGTGACAGCACCAACACAGCGGACCTAGCGGCTCAGGCTGCCGCCGCAACGCAGGCGGAGCCCGGCCAGGACGCTATGCCCATGGTTCGGGCGACTTTCCGTACGCCGGAAAATTACCCGCAAATTCCGCTCTGGTGGGATGCGGTTCCGCTCGATCCGGACATGATGCCGGAGGCCTATGCGCCGATCTCTGAACTTGTCGTCTGGGACAACGAATTTGAACCAGGCCGCTATCGCGTATCGGCCACCGGACCGGGCGAAACCGAGTTCAGTGCAATCGTCGAAATCTATCCCGGTCAGGACAACAACTTTATCATTCCGGTGGTTGGCGGAGGGGATGAGGAAGCCGCAGCGCCTACCCTCTCTGGCCCATGGCAAGTCGTCGGCGTGCCGCCCTATCAGGTTCAGGCGGGGGCTGACGAATTGCTGTCTCTTGCTCTGGAGCAAGCAGCGCCGGGCGCCGCCATCGGCGGGTCGTGGGTTGCAGGCGAGAGGCTGGCCGGGCCACAGGCGACGGGCCGAGAGGGCCAATTCAGTGAAAGCCGGATAGAGGGGGATGCCATCCGCCTCACTTTCACCGTCGGCGCGCCAATCCCCGAGCCGATGTCACTGTTTCTACGCCCTTATGGCATCGGTTATGCAGGTTCGCTGTCCTCCGGCGGACAGGGCATGAGCGTCGTTATGTGGCCCGATGGATATGAGCTGCCCTCGCTCGCCGAGATGCGCGAGGCCGTACATGGACCTGCACCTTCAGATTTTGTCGACATGGCCGCAACGCCACAAGTCACACGGCCAACCCAGTCTGCGACAAATGTCATGGTGCCGGTACGCCTGCGGACGCCCTTCGAAATCGGTGATGTGGGCGTACAATGGTCGGCGATCAGGAAAGATGCCGTCGAAATGGATGTGGCATTTGCAAGCCATGACCTGGAGACCAGCTTCATCACCAGTCTGGTTGCTGGTGGCACCTACGAGGTCGAGGGCGTCAATGAAAGCGCTGGGATCTACCTCGCCGACACCATCACCATCGATCCCACCGGACGGAATGATTTTGAGATCCCGTTAGCCGTGGATTCCGGAAACCTCAATCAGGACAGTGCATTTGCCTGCTCGAATACACCGGCGGGCTGTCGGGTCAGTCATGCCCCAAGTAGCATTTCACTGACCCTTCCAGACGGCTGGGCGATGAGCGAGCCCTACTTTTATGAAACCGCCAGCGGCGCCTCCAGCGATCTACCGAGTGCACGGTTCTTTGCAGAGAAGAGTGGCCAGGTGCTCAATATCGAGCTGAACCCTCGCCAGTGGCTGGACCCAAACGGGCCTTGCCGAACAATTGGCACGAGCCAGCTCTGCATGATGCGTGATCAGGGACCTGAGGCAGATGCCGCCTTTGCGGAGATCACGCGAACCCTGACCATCGGTGACACGGGAGGGGCAGCGGCTGTTTCCCAGTCAGGTAACGCCATGCGGATCAGAACGACATCGACGACCCAGTTTGGGGCAGGATGTTTTATTAAGTTCGAGACGGATAACCCCTCGGGCGCAACTTTTACCGCATATGCTCCCGTGTCAGCCAGCAACAATGGAACGCCTGTTGTGCCGCTCATTGGTGACGAGCCGCTAATGATGGAAATCGTGACAGCCGGTGATTATGGCGCAGCGCTGGGTCAGGCCATGTTTGGTAGTGCCTGCGAGCGGCTCGCAGTCGAAGTCGGACCGGTGCTCTGCCGCATGGGTGCGCCACCGGCGGGTGATTTGGTTGCATGTCCCCTTCCTGTCGAAGTGGCGGGCGACACCAAACTTTCGGCAGTGACGATGGTTGCTGAGGCAGCGATTCCATCGCGCGCCCAACCGGTTCTGTCCGCGCAGAAGGGCGGCGAAGTCTATCCCATAAATCTCGGCCGCACGACGCCGGAAGAATTTCGTCAGCTATTGGCCAAATGAGGAGCCAGGACATGTATCGGTTCGCGAAAATCGGCGCGCTGGCGCTATGCGTCACGGTCTGGTCGTTCTTCGGTGCGGCCACGGCTCAGGCACAGTATGTCCAAACCGCGATTTGTGGTTCCTCCGGCTGTACGTGCCGCGTCAGCACGATGACCGTTGATGATGTCGAAATGGTCCTGGGCGCACCCGCCGTCACAGGCGCTATCGATATGATCCTGGTCGAGGATGATACCGGCTTCAGCTGGCAAAACCTGACGCCCGCCCAACTGGATCGCAAATACGGGGGTACCGGCTCTTGCCCGGTGCGGGTGGCTGACCATTCCGGACTGGAGGATGGCCTCTGGCAAATCAGTGTCGGCGCGACTGACACGTCCGCATGCAAGATGGTCAATGGGCAGATCGGGGCAGGCATGACCGGACAATCCCGCAATATTGCGTGGGGCAGCGAGTTTCACCCGGACAAGCTTTTCGTGGAATCCGTGGGCATGGTGCGCTGGAGCAAGACAGGGCTGCAAACATGGCGAGGAGTTGTGGTCTACGAACAGATGTCCGCCAATGGTGGCTCGTCTGGCGCCAGTGTCATTCACACCCTCAGAGTGGACAGCTCAACCCAGGTCAGCGGCAATACGGTGTTCGAGTACAGCCTCGACATTCCCGGCCTTGAAGGCGCAGCCATCGGCATCATCGCTGGCATGCAGTGCAAGACTGTGACACCCTTTACTGCCCGCAAGATGGGATAGCGTCGGCATTGTCATTCCGCAAGGCGTGGTCATGGCCATGGGTATCTTCGCTAGTCCGGCCGCCATAGGGCTCATCGCCCATGCCACCAGACCGCCATTCTGCTCCTGTGCGACGCCATGGTGGCCATCGCTGTCAGCGTGGGCAGCCCATAAGTGGCTATAGTCCGCTCTACTGGGAGCACGTCCCAAAAGCCGCCTGTCGCCCTCCACCCATAATTCGCCACACCTCCGCTCAATCGGCAATGTCGGCTTTCAGGCATTCGCGAAGCCCTGGTTAACGACCGAAATGGTGAAGGGTTTGGGATGCCGTTAGGCGTCGCAAATCCGTGCAGGCCTCGACGTGACCGCCCAGAGCAGCGGTGCGACAGGTCTCGATCGCCGACATGACCTTGAGTTGGCTCAGGCTCAGATGCCCGGCATGGGCGGCGCGATAGGCAGGACCGGCAGCCCGGAAGATATCGGCGACCTCGATGGTGGCGCGCACCAGCTCAGGCGGGTGGAGGCGTTGTCCTCCATCAGAGCCATCAACCGGTCCAGGGGGCTGGCAACCGCCTGGATCGTGCGGGTCGAGACCTTGGTCGTAGAGCGCGGTCGTCTCGAGCTTGGAGTGCCCGAGCAGCACCTGGATGACCCGGATATCGACATCCTGCTCCAGCAGATGGGTGGCGAAGCTGTGCCGCAGGGTATGCGGGCTGACCCGTTTGCGGATGCCGGCGACCTCGGCCGCTTCCTGCACGGCGCGATGCAATTGCCGCGACGAGATCGGATCGGTTGGGGAGCGCCCCGGAAACAGCCAGCCATGAGGCAGCATGACGCCCCGCTGCTTGCCCTCGCGCCACCACAGTCGCAGCAGGTCCAGCAGTTGGGGCGAGAGCATGGCGTTGCGATCCTTGCGGCCTTTTCCCTGTTCAATCCGGATCAGCATGCGGGCGCTGTCGATGTCGTCGACCTTGAGATGGGCCACTTCGGAGACGCGCAGCCCGGCGCCATAGGCGACCCCGAGTGCGGCTTTATACTTGATGCCTGGCGCCGCCTCGGGCAGCCGGGCCGCTTCCTGGATGCTGAGCACATCAGGCAGCTGGCGCTGATACCGGGTGATCACCAGGGCCCGCGACAGCTCCCGCCGCTTCAGCGTCACATCGAACAGGAAGCGCAAGGCCGAGACCGCACTGTTGATCGTGGAAGGGCTGACGCCGCTCTCATGCTGAAAGAGCTGGTAGCGGCGGATATCATCTGCCGTGGCCACATCAGGGCTCTGACCTAAGAAGGCGGCGAAGCGCCGGACGTGGCGCACATAATCGTGCTGGGTGTGGACGCCCAGGCCGCGCATCAGCATGTCCTGTTGCATGCGTTGGCGCAGTGGCGTGGTGGGAGCAGCGGTCGATGACATAACCATGGGGAGTTCCTCTCGTTGAAAGAAACTCCATGGTCCGACTGCGACCTCAGCCGCTCAAAGGTCTAAACGATAACGCTGAACTGACCGCGCGCACCCCTCCCGCGGAGCGGGTTCGTGCATGGGGTCGAAAGACGACCACCAACTGCAATGCCCCAAAATAATCTCAAAACCTGCGGGGATTTAACACAACTGACCCCGCCCGGTCCGTGTCCCAAGACGTGATGAACCCGCGAGTACCCCCTCCACGCACGGCCGCACGCCTATAGGGAATCTGCCCGTGCGTGCGACCAGGCGAGAGGGCTAAAGCCCCCTCGCTGGCATATGGTTTCTATTGATTGACCGCACGGCCCGTGCGGCTTGATTTCATTTCACTTTTTGTCATTCTGCATTGGGTCGGTGCGATCCGTGCGAACGGCCGTGCGGTGCGGATTCTGAGTCAAAATCTCAATCGTCGCTGAGAATGCCCGGTGCGGTTTCCGTGCGGTTGCCCCAGATCTTTCTCGACCCGGTTATCGCAGTGGCCGAAGCTCTCCCGATTTCCTCGAAATGACGGTCACCACGCACATCAGAAACCGCCTCGTTACCCTTTCTCGTAAGGACGTAACCTGATCTGGTGAGATCGAGCATGCCATCCCTACGCAGCGACTCCAGAGCCGACTGAGCACGACGCTTGTGCACTTTACCCTCGTGATCCTTCCATCCAAGCGCTTCTGCGATCTTGGCCTGTGACAACTTCGGTTCGCGCTCGACCACGAGGAGAACGTCATCCTCGTCGCGTCGCGACTCCACTTGGCGCCGAGTCACTTCACCTTCAGGCACTACGGATGCCAATACGGTTGGAACGTCCCGGCCGCGTGAATCCTTGAGCATTGGCGCGGTGACGGTTTCAAGGTCAAACATCACCGGGTCAAAGTCTGGACCGCGGTGCTTTCCCTGCCAGTGCAGTTTCACGGTTCCTGTTTCCGTGCGGATGCAGACCAGGTTGCCGTCGACTTCAGCCAGGAAGGCGCCGCCGCCTCGAGGCAACAGGTTGGACTGATCGGCACTCTTGGTTGGGTGGCAGGCCACCAGGACGCAGGGCGCGCCTGGCAATGTGGTCAGGGTGCGCAGGTTCCGTGCATGCTTGCCCATATCCACGTTGCTGTTTTCGTCGGTCCCGTTGAAGTACGCCGCACTAGTGTCGATGATCACGAGATCGACCCCACCGATCGCGGCAACGGCGGAATCCACTTCAGCGATAAGGCTCGCGATGTCGAATGTTCCTGGTACGAAATGGACGTCGATCGCCGCAGGATCGAACCCCATATGGTGCGCGGCGCCGATCCAACGCATACCGACATCGTCTGGATTCTCACCGGCAAAGTAGAGCACGCGGCCTTTCTTGACCTCTCGCGAGCCAAGCGGCTGACCGAGGGCAGCAAGCGCGCTGATCAGCAACAGAATGGCGGTCTTGCCGGTGCCAGTGCTGGCAGTGACCGAATATAGAAAGCCGGTCTGCGCAATACCGTCGATCGCGTAGTCTGGTGGGCTGAAGCTGCGCACAAAGTCGGCGCTGGACAAAATGCCTGGCCATTTGGGGCGAGGCTTGGCGGCCAGAGGTGCATTGTCATTAGCTGGCGAGGGCGTTTCTGGGGTCGCAGCCGCGTTCATCTGCTGAGTCATGTATGCCACCCATCCCAATCCACTTTCGGCCAACCGGCGCCGGCCTTGTTCGGCCCGCACAGCGTTGCGTTTACGAAGTGCCGCCTCACGTCGCTGCCGGCTGGCCTGGACCCAGCGGATCTGGTCGGGAACAGCCAGCGTCGATAGCTGCTCAAGCGGCCAAGCGGCCAGATCATAAGCTCCCGGCAAGAACCATTTCACCGGCTCTTCGAGGCGAATGCGAATATTGGCCGGGTCAACCGACGTTACGGATATGGTCATCTGGGGCAGTGCCCTCCATTTCGAGAAAAACTGTAGCGGCCGACCGGCCTATCTGGCTGTAAGCGCGGGGTGCGATCTGGGCCGTCCAGCGGCCGCCGCGGCCAGGGGGTGGGAACGCGCGCAACCCTTTAGGGGTGTCGCGGAGTTGGCAGTCTAGGAGAGTGACATCTGGGGTCACTTCCAGGTCGAAGAGCGCAACAAGCGTCCCCGCGTCGCCAACGCGACGCAGGTTTGAAACCTCCATATGGAGTCCTCCTACGAGTGAGCTGCCATCCGGGCAGCGGGTACGGCCACCGGTGCGAGGCCGGCGGCGATGGGTGGTGATGGGGCTAGGCGGCTAGTGGGGCTTGGGGAATGCTATTATTTGCGCAGTGTGTTGTTGCGCGGATGTGACTTTGGGGCGGTCATTGATCGCACTCAGGATCGCCGCAACATATGGGTCGCGAAAGCCTTGCGCGGCCTCGCTTGCCAACATTTGCGCGATATTCGGCACGCATCCACAGCCGTATTCGTACCCAGGTGTCGACAGCCATTCCGCCCGACGACCCGCTTCGATCGTCAAGTCCACCAGAAGGTCGGCCGGTGGCGCAAGTTTCAGCAAAGCTCGCGCGAAGCTTGAGACGTCGCGTTGGAACGCACTCGCGTGGGTGATTTCATTTACTAGCGCCTCAGCAATAGCGGCTTTCTCGGGCCGAGAGAGTCGGCTCACGCTGCCACCTCCTTGCGGCTTGCATTATCGTTGGCCGGTCGAGCAGCAATTCGCGCGTCTATCCATGCTTCAACCTCTGCCCGCACAAACGCGATACGGCGTTCTCCTAACCGGACGGGCTTAGGGAACTCGCCCTCTGCCGCCATGAGGCTGAGAAGAGGTCGGGAGAGGGAAGTTGCTATCGCGGCGTCCTTTGGAGACATCAGGCGTGGTTTGTCGTCGGTCATGGTACACAGCCCTATATGTTGATGATTAATGCACAATATGCGTTTATATTCCGTTTGTCAATAGGTGTATTGCGTGCATTAATGATTTAAGTTACGAAGCTAGCACACAGCGAGAGGTTCAGATGGCTTCACAGAAGCAATTGGTGGCGGTGGTGGCTGAGACTATGGGGGTGCCGATCGAGTCCGTAACCGTAATTGACCGATACTTGGCGGAGGCCGGTCTACGCACCCGCGCGCTTCGGGGTAGGGGGCAAACGTCAATGACCTATCGCGATGGCGCGCACTTAATAATCGCCACTGCATGGGAAGCGAATCCGAAGGATGCGGTGGCGCTCGTCACCAGCTTCGGACAGTTACCAGCAAGCAGAGTTGTTGAGGATGCGTACGTTTCGGAAAATGCTCTAGGAGCCACGTTTGCTGAGGCATTGGCAAACTCGCTTGAGTTTGTTCCAAAGCATCGAAAGCAATTCGGCGCCCATGAGGATAGTCCGGATTACATGTCTCTAAAGGTAATAATGCGCCAACCTCACATTGAGGCGGACATCATCCTCTACAAAGAGGGGCGAAAACATACATTTCAGTATCGCCAGCCCTGGGATCGTCGTCGCGGCGTCTTTGCCGTTGGAGATTTGTCGCGCAGTGCTGAGTTTTCTCAGATCACATTAGGCTTTGTAGGGGAGGTTATCGCGGACGGTGTCGATAAATAATCTGCCCATTCCTGCATCATCTCGGCACGCTTCGCCAATGCCGTTCCGCGCCGATAAGCGGCCTCCGCTTTGTCCTTGATCACGTGGGCAAGCGCAGCCTCGGCCACGTCGCGCGGGTACTGAGTTTCATCACCAGCCCAATCCCGAAAACTGGATCTTAGGCCATGCAGCGTTGCGTCGCCGGCGCCAGACTCGCGCAGCACCTTGACCATTGCCGTGTCGCTGATCGCCGCGCCCTCCTTACCGCCCTCGAACACGAGATCGCTGGTGGCTTTCTGGCGCTGCCCTTCGAGAATGGCAATTGCCCGGTCGGACAGGGGTACATCGTGTGCCTTGCCCGACTTCATCCGCTCTTTCGGAACGGTCCAGAGGCGGGCAGAAAAATCTATCTCTGACCAAGCCGCTTGCCGAACCTCGTTTGATCGCGCGGCCGTCAGTGCAGCAAACTCAACCGCCCTGGCAGACGTCCCCACTGACTGCCGAAGCTTTGCTATGACTTGAGGCAGATCTTTGTACGGCACCGCCGCATGATGGCCGCGGGTTAGCTTCTGGCGGGCCGGTAGCAATTCTTTCAGTCCGCCTCGCCATTCTGCCGGATTGTCACCGACATAAAGGCCTCGCGCCTTGGCATGATCAATGACAGCGCCAATGCGCTGGCGGGTCCGGTCTGCCGTCTCCGGGATACTCGTCCAGATCGGGCGCAATGTTTCAAGCACGTCGTCGCGGGTGATTTCGGCAATCGGCACTTTGTGGAGCGGCTTAGCATAGGTGTCGAGCGTCATGCGCCACTGGGCCTTGTGCTTGTCATTACGGAAGCTCGCCTGCTTGACTGCAATGACGTCCTCCATCACTTCAGCAAACGTCTTTCCGGCAGTATGCAACTGCTCACCGCGGGCAAGCCGCTCACGAACGGCTTGAGCCTTCTCCCTAGCGAGCGTCAGCGAGACCGGTGCAGTCCCTTGTCCATAGCCGCCTAAGCCAAGCTCAACTCGGTTGCCTCCGCGTCTAGTGATGAAGAACCATTGCTTCGATCCGCCAGCCCGGACGCGTAGAAACAATCCATCGCCGTCACTGTAAACGCCGGGAGCCGTCAGTGTCTTGATCTTGGTTTCAGTCAGCTTGTTCCGAGCCATCGCCGAGTCCCGTTGCCATAACCGAGGCTACGAAAATGGGGCAAATATTGAAAATAGCAATAGCTACACGCCCGGATTTGCTAGGGTTTCACCGGACAGGCGGGCTTTCTCTCCGCCACTTGCCCTCGCTAAAGCGTTCTCCCGATTCGGCTGCGGCCGGATTTTTCCGTTGTTTTCGAGGGTTATGCAGGACTGGCTGAGCACTGGCCCCTGCGCCAGGAGGCCCGGAAGCCGTCTCTCAGGGCCGATATTCTCCACACCTGTTGACTGGACGCGCAAAGGTTCAGTTCACGCAACCTGTTGAAATCGAATGGTTTCGGTCGATGAAAAGCTGTTGACTTCGACGACAGGGGCTACCTGTCGAGATGGAACGAATGTCGAACCTTCGCCAATGAGGCGAGGCGTTCGGAAGATCAGCCCGGGTTGCTTTCAGCACTACTCCAGTCATTCCGTGTGGCGAATGTCGCCTTCGCCGATCTCGATACTGGGCGCGCCAGTTGCCAGCCATGAGACCAGCGCAGAGCAGGTCGCCGTGACCTGGTTCGGCTTTCGCAACGCGCATTCCCATACTGTCGCCACGCGCCACCCATCTGCAATCAGCGCCTCGCATGCCGCACGATCGCGCCTGACATTCGCGGCGAACTTCTCTGCCCAGAACTCGGGGCGGGTCGCGGGCGTGGTCCCGTAACGGCAGCCTTCGTGACGGTGCCAGAAGCAGCCATGCACGAAGATGACGGCCCGGTGCTTCGCGAGGATCATATCCGGCCGACCGGGGACACCCTTTCCATGCAGCCGATACCGGAAGCCGCGCGCGTGCAAGGCGCGCCTCAGCACCATTTCCGGCTTCGTATCCTTGCCCCGTATCCCGGACATCATCCGCGAGCGGGTCTGTCTGTCGACGATGTCCGCCATTTGCCTCCTGGCCTCTGCGTCCGGACCTGGTATACAGCTTGTAATCCGAATTCGAGAGGCCCCTGATTTGCCAGCCACTTTCGGCATCGTCGATCTGTTTGCCGGCCCTGGCGGGCTGGGCGAGGGCTTTTCGTCCCTCGATGTCGGCGGCCACGCGCCGTTCCGGATCGGCATCTCGGTCGAGAAGGAGGCCTCGGCGCATCGTACGCTGACGTTGCGCGCCTTTCTGCGGGCGTATCAGGCGCGTCTCGGGGCGTTGCCGAAGGCCTTCATCGACTTCCACGCCGGACTGATCCCGGAGCCCGACTGGAGCGAGGTGGATGCGGCGGCGTGGCAGCATGCGACGGCGGAGGCGCAATGCCTCGAACTCGGGACGGAGCCGGCTGCCGCCGCCATCGATCATGCCATCGGTGCGCTGCGCCGGGATTTCGACGACACCATCCTGATCGGCGGCCCGCCCTGCCAGGCCTATTCGCTTGTCGGGCGCGCTCGGGCGAAGGGGAAGGTCGGATACGTCCCCGAGGAGGACGAGAGGCACTATCTCTTCCGCGAGTACATCCGCGTGCTCGACCGCCTGCGCCCCGTCGCCTTCGTCATGGAAAACGTCAAGGGCATGCTGTCCTCGACGGTCGAAAGCCGCCTCGTCTTCGAGATGCTGATGGAAGACCTCGCCTCGCTCGGCACCGGGCGGGGGCATCACTACGAGATGCGGGCGATCCGGGTGGCGGACGGCAGGGCCAGTCTGCAGGAGGCCGCACAGTCTTCGGATTTCATCGTCCGCGCCGAGGAATGGGGGGTGCCGCAGCGGCGTCACCGGGTGATCATCGTCGGCATCCGGTCAGATCTGGCGGACAGGGCCACCGGGACGAGTGTACCGGTTTCCGGGGTGACACGGACTGTCGATGACGCCATCGGCATGATGCCGGACCTGCGCAGCGGCCTGAGCCGAGGTCGCGATGACCCGGCGAGCTGGCGGCGAGAGGTCGTCGAGGCCGCCCGGTTGCTGGCAGGCATCCACCGGGGCAAGGAAGACGGGCCGCTGCGCGACGCCTTTTTCGCCGTTGCGACGGGCCTGAAGGATGGACAGCTGGCACCCCGTCTATCGGCATGGCGCCCCGAGGGCTACGGCACGTCGAACGACGAACTCCTCGCCTGGCTGGAGCGCCCTGCGTTGCGCGGTTTCGCCCAGCACGAGACACGCGGGCACATGCCCTCGGACCTCGGGCGCTATCTGTTCGCAGCCGTCTTCGGCGCGGTACGCGGTTACAGCCCCAAGGCCGCCGATTTCCCGCTGTCGCTCAGCCCCGACCACCGCAACTGGCACAGCGGCGTCTTCAACGACCGCTTCCGGGTCCAGCTCGCCGGCGAGCCATCGACCACGGTCACGAGCCACATATCGAAGGACGGCCACTACTTCATCCACCCCGATCCCATGCAGTGCCGCAGCCTGACCGTGCGCGAGGCGGCGCGCCTGCAGACCTTCCCGGACGACTACCTGTTCCTCGGGAACCGGACGCAGCAGTACGTGCAGGTTGGCAATGCAGTGCCGCCCTACCTCGCCCGCCAGATCGCCCAGCTTCTCTTGCGCGGCCTTTCCGGACCGCCGTCTTGCGAACCGCCAGGGACCGAAGCCTCCGAAATGGCTGCTCGTAGCCGCGAGATTTCTTCGGCCAGGACGCCCGCGTCCGAGAGCTTGCCGAGGAGATAGTCGAGAGCGTTACGTTCTCCCCGGTCAAGAGTAGCGTGGCCTTCCTGAAGGGTTTCGAGCGCGGATTGCGACTTCGGTGAAAGCCAACCGCGCTTCCCGGATTCCTGCCTCACTTTCCGGGCAGCATCCGCCATGCTCGACCCCGACATCGAGAGCTCGGCCTCAAGTACCTCAACCTGTTTGCCGTCTTCCGATCGCCTGCCAGGTGCGGCGTCGGGGCTGTCTAGGATCCCCGACGTTCCGCCTCGAGTGGGGGCGGACTGATCGGGCACGCCGAAAACCCCGTCGAGGAAACTGGCGAGATCGCCCCGCGGCAGGTCCGCAAGGGACCTGATCTCGTTGCGGACCCGGATGCGGAGGATCGCGCGACGCATGATGTCCTCCATGGCCCCCTTGCCATGATGGCGCGCAGCGCGGAGCCATGCCTCTGCTACGGCAAGGGCAAGAACGTGATCGCCCCCGATGCTCGGTCGCTCGGTAATCTGCACGAGGGCATCCTCGGTCAGCGCCTCCAGCAATCCCCAGCGCTCGGGATGCCCCGGCCCCCGGTCGAGTGCACGACCACGCATCCAGAGCCTCTGGAAGGTATTGCGCACACCCCCGGCGTAGCGCTCTGTCGAGCTGCCGAAGCGCCAGTAGGTGATGTCCGGGGCCATGACAGCGGCAACGAACGCCCAGACATCATCCCGGAGGGCCTCGCCGGTAGTGAAGAGGTCAGATCGAGCAAGCCAGGCGGCGGCATCGGCATCGAAGCCGGCATGGGACTGCCGGGCGTCTTGCTGTCCAAACCCATGTTTCCGGGCAATTGCGACGAGGTCCTGCCGCACGGATGCAAGGTACGCCGCAGGGACGGGTGCGCCGCCGGTTGCGGCAAAGCGTACCTGATCAGGAAGATCATCGGGGCGAAAGCCCGCCCAAGCGGACGGGCCATGCTCGAGAAACCTGCGAACGATGACGTCGCAGGCCGGACCGGGCAGTCTTGGAAGCAGAAACGTCATTCCGGAACTCCCGGCTCCGCGAGCGCAAGCATGGTTGAGCGGAAGACGCCGGGACGGCTTTCGAGGACAGAGCGGATGAAGGAAGCGTCCTTGCCAGGCCACGCCTTGCGCAGCCACGTTGCGGCTTGGGCGCCGAGCGACCTCGGCTCCGACGCATCCATCATCGTCTCGGCTTCGGGGTCGGCAAGAAACCGCTCGCAGATCTGACTCATGACATCGCCAAGCAGGAACTGGATCGTGACCGGGTCCTCGTCCTCGATCCGCTGAAGGGTCTCGCCGGACTTCGCATTGAGGTAAAGACGAACCGCTCCGTGGAAATCGCGCGTCCAGTCCCCCGGCGACCAGTGCAGGTGCCACGGCGCAGCACCCGCAATTCCACCACCGAGCATCTGCGCGAGGTCTACCGTCTCGATGGGGAAGCGGGGCTCCTCACCCTCGAGCCTGACCCGAATAGTCTCCGACCAGAGCCGGTCACCGGGATGGACGGGTGACAGCGCCGAGGTCTCTGCGGGGGCATTCGCCAAATGGAATTCCGTCTGCAGGTCGAGGATCATCGAAAGCCGGCGGCCCTCGATGGTCTGCTCGAACTCCCATGAGGTCTCTCCCGAACGAAGCTCCCGACGCGTGCGGGAAAGGACCTGGCGGGGTAGCCTGCCCTGACCCGTCCCTATCCTCACCGAGGCCGCCACAACGAGCTGATGGACCGGGATCCCGAGATCGGACGCTGCACGTTCGGGATCCAGGTGCAACGTCCTTCGAATTCGGATGTCGCTCGCGCTGTCCCAGTGGGGAAGGAACTCGCCCGCGGCGGACCATTCGACGCCGTCAAGGGAAATCTCCCACGCCGAGGCTTCCACGGCCGCCTCGGTCAGCGTGAGGAACGGGAATGCAACCCGACGATTCATGTTCCGACCTCCGGAATGACATCCGCATCGGCCGTCACCGCGCAATCATCCGGCACACGGACACGGATCTCGAACCGTCCTTCCCGGCCGCCAAGGTCAATGGTGTCGCCAGCGGTTTCTGCCTTTCCGTCCAGCCACCTGACGGAAAGAACTTCAGGCCTGCCGACGGTGTCGTCGACTGGTCCAAGCGTCGCGCCTTCCACTGCCACGGAGGCTGAAGCAATCAGCTTCGCGCCACTTCGCCGCGCGTCCTGCGTCACCTCCGTGAGGAAGACGGCAATACGCACGGCATCGCCAGCCTCGAGGCGCTCGAACACGGGACGACTTGCCCGCGCCCTCGAGGGTCGCCCGCCTCCTGAACCACCCGAACTGCGACGCCGCCCTGCGCCGTCGCCCCCGACGTTTTCGAGCACAGCCCCAAGGCGCCCGGCAAGGCGCGCAAGCGGTGGACCGGATCCGTCCCCCGGCCTTCGCGAGATCGGCTCCATGCCCATCTCGGAGGCGATTTCCTTCAGGCGCTTCAGCGCTATGTTGACGTAGCGCTTTTCGTTGCCTTTCGGCAGGTTGTCGGGAACCCAGTCATCATGGGCAGGCGGTTCGGAATCCGCAAAGGCCTGCTCTACCTCATCCTCGTCGCTGGCGATGAACACGCCTGCCCATTCCAGCCGCGCGTCGGGGAGCGGATTGCCCTCGAGATACTTCACGACGAGCTCAACGGGCCGCATCAGCGCAATGTGGTGCATCTGCTCGGGGACAAGCCGGACGTCCTCGTCCGCAGTCAGGTAGCGTCTCGGCGACCGCAGGCCCTTCTCGATGGCGAGCGTGCCGAGGATCTTCTGTGGCTTCTGGGACTCGATCCGCCGAACATTGTTTCCCGTGCGGGCCCGCGCCGCGGTCATTGCCTTGCACAACAGATCGAATGGGGCGAATTCCTCTGGCGCCGGAACGAGCAGTTCCCGATCCTCGACCATCACACTGCAGGCAAAGCGGTGCTTCGCCGGGGCGTCGCGCATCATCCGCGGCCAGAAATTCCAGAGCAGCGTCTCGACGATCCGGTTTCCGGTTGCCGTCAGATCGTCATCGTCGGTCTGGAAGCCGAGGATCATGATCGTGGTCCCCGATCTGCCCGGGCCGCGTTCCGGCAGACCGAGTTGACCGGCCAGCGCCGAGGCGGTATCACCCGTTGCCGGATCGGCGATCCCGTCCGCCGGATCCCTGACGCCCCACCAGTGACGGCCTGTGAAGCGCCTCCTCATCCCGTTCTCCGGCTTTTCGAAGGAGCGGCCGACATGGCATGCCATCAGGCGCCGCCCCTCCGGACCGGCTCCGTCGGGCAGCGTGTCGACGATGATCGTGCTGCACGCGCTGGCACGATACAGGGCGACCTTGCCGAAGCCGTAGGTGCCGCCCCCCTGCTCGGTGTCCCGAGCTGTGCCGATGTTGCGAAGGAAGTCGATGAAGTTGGTCTGTTCGGTTCCTACCGGGATCCGGTCCGACCGCGTTGGGCCGCCAAGCCCCACGGTGCCGAAGTCGCAGATCTCGAGTACGACCGCACTTTCGGCCTCGAGGAGGCCTGAGATCGTGGCGGACGAACGCGGTTCCTCCGGAATCTCGGCAAGTACGATGCTCCGAAGGATGTCGCGCTGGGTGTCCGAGAGAGTCCGCAGCCTGATCAGGATCTCGGGCCCGACGCCCGGTCGCGCGGCGTCGGCAATGTTCTGGACAGATTCCCGGATGACCGTCTGCAACGGATCGAGCGTTGGTGCACCGAGCAGACGGCGGAAGTTCTCGCCGATGTTTCCGGTCGAACCGTAAGGCTCGGAATGGAGCTCGAGCGGGCTCAAGGTCATCCGGACAATTCCTGAAGGAGTGAGGCGAATTCGGCCGGCGGGCATTCTGCGTCGGTAGCATGCCCGAGATCGATCCTGTAGGTCGCATCAACAATACCTGCAGGGATCCTTCCGCCGACAAAGCTCGAAGGCACGATCCGGGGAAGACCTGGGCCGACACGATAGAGGCGTTCTGCCTCCGCCCTGAATGCGAAACGGTTCCATGCGGCGTCATGCACATCCGTGCAGCCGACGGCCGCGAGCAGCGCCCGCAGTCCCGCAGGGTCGTCGGCGCGCAGCAAGGCCCTGTCCCCGAGAGAAGCCACGGTGAGAATGCCGCCCTCGACCGCCTCGAGGACCAGATGCGCAAGGTGCAGAGATCCGCCCGCAGGCGGTTCCAGCTGATCGATGCCGTTGATGGTGACTTCGTTGGCCCCTGCGCCGAGCGATGCCTTGACCTCCAGCGAGACGTCTCTGGCCCGGAAGTCGTGCCGGTCTCCCGCCGGTCCGCGCCAGCAGCGCCAGGCCGAAGGCGAAATGTCGAGGAGCCGGTTCAACACGACCAGCTCGGCCACGAGGCCGACAACCCGCGGTCTGTCGATCTCTCTCCCCGCTGGCGGGACGAGAAGTTCGCGGAAGTCATCGAGCGCACCAGCCACAGCCGCGACCCCGTCCTTCCGGTCGGCTAGACGGCGGACGATGTCATCCACGACCTCGCCGAACACGGCTTCGAGATCCGGCGACGTGCAGATGACATCGAGAAACCGGATCGCGCGTTGCCCATTCGTGAGAGTCGTTAAGCCGATCTTCAAGGCACTGCCCGTCTCGAGAGCACTGATCGTCTCGCCCGCCGCAAGCGGCACCAGCAGCCGCGCCTCCCCGCCGGAACCGACGGCCAGCCGGACAGGCCCCGCCTTCGTCGTTGCGCGAAGAGGCAACGAGGGGATGCCGAGACCTTCTCCGTCGATGTGCCCTGCCCGAAGGACATTCCAGCGTCCCTGCGCCGGGCTCTCCTGCTTGGGTCTAGACACCTGCTGCCTCCGTCTGCGCGGCCTCCTCCTCCTCGATCGCAGCGACTTCCTCGGCCGACAGCGGCTGCAGCTCCACCGAGACGAAGTTCCCGCCCTCCGTGACCGATCCGGGGAAGACGATCCCGATGCCGAGCACGTCATGCACGGCATCGAGCGGCACTCTCGCCTTGCTCTCGCGCTCGGGGCGCGAGTCCCGCGCGATGGGATAGAGCAGGAGAAGCGGAACCTGTCCCACCGCGTCCAACCTCGCCGCCTTGAGTTCCTCCCAGCTTCCGTTGCCTCCGACATCGCCGGCACAGTCGAAAACCACATCGCGTCTCGACATGAGCGCCTTGATGTCCGCGATCCCGTTCGTGTCATTCAACCTTGCGCGGTTGACCGTCCTGACGGAACCGATCGTGCCGAGAGGAGCATCGGATTCGCGACCGCGGCCGGACTCGACGATACCGATGTTCCATGATGAAAGGCGCGAATCCGGCCCGTCGATGAACGGTACCAGCATGGCCGGCAGCAGGTCCGCTTGGGAGGACTCGACGGAATAGGCCTCGAGGAATCTGCGGACGGACGACCTCGGCACGTTGCGCCAGAGCTTGCGCTCCCCTGCGTCCCGATCACGCAGGCCAAGCGCCTCGATACGGCTGACAAGTTCGCTGCCTGCTGCCCAGTTTCTTTCGAGCAGTCCAGCGTCAGTGTGAGCGAAACGGAACGTCTGGCGATGGGTTCCCCAATAGCTGACAGCACAGCGCCTCGCGGCGCGCATCTTGTTTGCCGCCGTGATCGCCATGCCGGGAATTGCCCTGATCCGGACCGCCAGGTCCATCGGCGTGAGGTCGCGGAGCCGATACTGCTCGATGTCCTCCCTGATTTCCTGCTCGACGGAGGCAAGTGCCCTGAACCTCAGCTTCAGGCCGCGCGGCATCCAGATCCGCGGAAGATCCTCGTAGCCGGGCCGATAGCCGAACCAGCGTCCCATCTGGAGGAGCGTGTCGTACTGGTTTGCCGTCCGCAGGAAATAGCTGACCATCAGGCCTTCGAGGGTCAGGCCCCGAGCGAGGATGGAGCCGCCGACCACGATGTAGGTCTTCGGCCCGCCGGAATAATCGATCCTGTCGTCGCTTGCGCCGTTCTCGACCGGGAACTCGATGCCTTCGAGCACTTCCGGCAGATACTGGAAGACATCTTCCAGTGTGACCGGCCTGGCATCAGTCAGGTCGTCCGGCACGCGTCCCTGTTCTTCGTCCCAGACCCGACCGAGCCGGGATCCGATGTCCGATGCCGGATCGACAAGATCCTTGCTGTGCACGTCGACCCAGCCCTCGATCAGCGCCGCAACCCGCTCGTGCGCACGAACGTAGGCGGATGTGTGCACAAGCATCGTCATGTGCTGGTCCCCATGTCCGCGGGCGCGCCGAGCGGCGCAGCACGCCAGGAAGTAGAGGATTGCGGCCTCGAGACTCGGCGTCATGGCAGGCTGGAAGGCGTCGCGCTCTTGCCTGCTGCGCGGCTGCAGCCCCGCCTCGTCTTCATCCGGCACGTCGCGGATCATGTCGAGCCCTTCCTCGTCGGGCCGCACGTCCTCCGGGTCGACCGGCGTCTTCCCGAACAGACGCTCGGTGCCGAAGTACCGATCTGGTTTCGGCAGTGCCGTGATGAAGTCCCGTGGATAGAGGTCGTCGATCTCCTGGCCGTCGACACGATAGGGGTTGATCAGCACATTCGCGAAGGGCGTGGCAGTGTAGCCGACGTAGGTGACGGCCGGGAGAAGGCCGAGAAGTTCCCGGATGCGATGGTTGATGGCCGTCATGTCGAGCTCGCCCCGCGCCGAGTTCACGCTTGCCTGGTCGCATTCGTCGTCGATCACCAGAACCCGGAGCTGCTGCAACACGGCCGGCAATGTCTCCCGGATGGCCTTGCGCAATTCCCCCAGGGGCGAAACGTTCTTCTTGATGACGGCCAGCTGCGCCTTGTCGGAATGGGAGAGGAAACCGCCCTGAGGCGGTGCCCGGAAATCCCTGTCCACCTCGTTCGACGTGAGCACCTGCCAGTTAAGCGGATTGCGCCGAACGAGGTCGGAATACAATCTGAGCTGGGTCTGATGGCGCAGCTTGTTCGTCAGACCGGCGAGGACGATCACGGTGTCGTAGCCTGAATCTAGTGCCTTGGCGATGACGGCCGTCATGTTCGCAGTCTTGCCTGACTGGACGTGGCCGACGACCAGTCCGCGGCAGGAGAACTGGTTCCTCGCCGGATCCCGCGGGTTCTCGAGAAGTGAGACCACCTCGTTCGAGGCGTCATCAATGCCGCCCACGTCGTCCTCGTGCCACTTCTTCTCGTTGAGAAGGAAGGACTTCACGGCAGGCCAGTGCAGGTCCGTCGGTCTCGGGCCTAAGTACCATTCCGGCCGTTTCCTGATCACCGAGTGGCTGTGGAGAATCTCGATCTGTTCGAACTCGCGGGCAACGATGGCGGCCGCTTCGTCGATTTCAGCACACAGATGAGCCGCAAGCCCGGGGGAGAGGAGGTCGAGTTCTGCGCGAACGGCAGCAACCGCGCTTTCGAGATTGCCATGCCGAGGCAGCGCCTGGCGAATTCGTGCAACCAATCCATCAACCTGAGGCCCCGGCACAATGCCCTCCCGACTGTAACGCTGGCAATCTCCAGAAGAACTGGATCAAGCCCAAGCAATCACGCGATGATTTCGGGATCAAGAGGAGCATTGGACTGGAAGTGCCGAAAATGTCAGAAAGACTTCCGCTGGCTCTCCCACTCCTCCGGGAACCCGTTCATCAGCCGGGCCAAGGTCACCCCAGGTCCCTGCCTGCTGTCGAGGATCGCCGCCACCATGTCGGGTGCGAGCAGCGTCAGGCGCATGACGCGTGTGAGGTAGGAGGGCGCGATGCCCTCTCGCTCGGCAAGCTCGGCGATGGTGGCGAAGTCGCCGGCGTTCCAGCATACGCTTCCAGCGGAAGGCGCGCGCAAGGGCCTTGACGAGGGCGTCGTCGGGCCGCCGCGGGGCCTGCGCGCCGTCGGGGAGTGCGATTACCTTCCGCCAGCCGCGCCGGACGATGCGGAACGGGACATGGAGCGTCATGGTTTCGGCTGCGGGGCAGGTCATGCGGCTACTCCGATCCCGCCGGCCAGCATCTCGCGAGCGAGGCTACTGAGTCCGTCGACGCGGAGCCTAACGTTGAGCCCATCCGTGCCGATGTCCACCCGCTCGACCAGCAGCGTGTTGATTTCCGCCGAGAAGTGACCCGGGTTTTCCATTGAGAAGTGACCCGCCTCTCAGTTGTGGTTTGTGTCGGATATTGCGGTCAAGGGTCTGGTTTTCTCCTTCGGT
>Ga0065721_10005256_pt1 | contig 20165 bp, 23 predicted proteins | sample Mesricmetagenome_FD_59108 | JGI IMG/M metagenome (GOLD analysis project Ga0065721, IMG submission 59108) | Mesophilic microbial community from rice straw/compost enrichment Sample: eDNA_1 v2 (version 2) | ecosystem: Engineered > Solid waste > Grass > Composting > Bioreactor | place: USA: Davis... | reverse complement strand
AATTCTCTGCCCAAACCGTAGATCACCGTAGGATCGGTTTGCAGACGCATACCCGCTCGCAGACGCCGTACAAACACTCCTGCGATATCGCCGCGCTCGGATGCCAAGCCAGTTTCTTTCTCAATGATCGACGCCATGATCAAGGCCTCGTATGGAGATGAATAAGGAAGATCCGGCGCCCGCGTCGACCACTCCCGCTCCAATGTCTGACGCATTAACTGATGTGCCCTGCGCAACAAGCCCACATCTGAATCCCCAGCGACAAATCGATAGGTGTCCGGATAGAACCAGCCTTCCGGGTGATCCAGCCCCAAGTCCAACAACGCAAGCTGCTCTTCCAACGGCCGCCCGCCAAGGGTCACTTGCAGCTTGGGTTGCAGGGAGAGCATCTGAACCCATTCTGCAAACGTCTTTCCTTCCACCAAGGTCACGCTGTAGGTGATTACCGCGCCCGACTGCAGACGTCGCAGCATACTGACGGGAGACTCCCGCTCGGCAAAACTGTATTCGCCTACTTTAATCGAACCGGGCTGCACCGTCCGACTGTACAAACGCCAGACTCTCGGCCAGCGCAACATCTCCTGCTCGTGCAGACGCTGACCGACGCTGTAGAGGCTTTCGCCTTTTTCGATAACGAAATAGCGGTTTGCTTCGTCGATCCAATGGTCTTTATGTAGCCAGGTCCAAAAGTAAAAAGCCGTAATCCCGCTCATCAGGACCAACCAAAGGCTGACGGACACAATCACTCGCAGTCGGCTGACTTTCACTGCCATACCACCGTCCCGGTAAAAATCTCTTCGACTTGCGATTGTATCTGCGCGGTCACAATTCCCGGCACAACCCAGCTCTTTTGCTCAAACCCTTTTACCGGCCAAACTCCTCTGACGCTGTTGCTTAGGAATACTTCGTCAGCCTGAATTAAGGCATCTACAGGGAGATCATCCTCGCGCACGATTATTGAACATGCCGGGGCGATACGCTCCAGAATCAATCTGCGCATCACACCTTTAACACCCGCGTCGCTCATTCGCGGCGTCATCAGGACATGGTCTTTGACGAAAAACAGATTGTGATGAATGGCCTCGAGCAAATTGCCTTGGTGATCCAGCAACAGGCCCTGAATATCCGGGATTTCCGGCAACTCTTTGGTGGCCAATACATAATCGAGACGATTTAAATGTTTGAGACCGGCAAGGTTTGGATTGGGGTAAATCGGCAACTGACACCGATGTAATACCACCCCTTCACGAGCCAGATGCGCTGTATCGGCGAGGGGCAGACACTGCCATATCAACGTCGGAGAGCAGGTTTTTAATGGACGATAGCCCTGCCCGCCTGAGCCACGGGTGACGATCAATTTAAGTACAGCGTTGGTTTCGGCAGGGATAGCGGAGACAAAACGTTGAAAAGAGGCATCGAGGTGCGCGCGGGAAACCGTAATGCCCAGCCGCGCACATCCAACATCAAGGCGATCAAGATGGAAACTCCAGAGAGGTGCACGACCGTTGGATAAACGCAGAGTCTCAAATACCCCGTCACCAAATGCCAGCCCCCTATCGCTCACCTCCAATCGATCAACAAAAGCATCGTTGATCATGGTGAGCTTCTGGAAAGCCGTATTCATTGGATGCCTAGTGATGTCGTTTAGATCCTGCGGAAAACCAGAGTACCGTTGGTGCCACCGAAACCGAAGGAGTTGTTAAGTGCAATTTGAATCGCCTGCGGTTGTGCCTTATGGGCGACAAAATTCAAATCGCATTCAGCGTCAGGGTTATCCAGATTGATGGTTGGCGGAGCAATTTGATCCTTGATCGCCATAACGGTAAATATAGTTTCAATCGCACCAGCGGCGCCGAGCAGATGGCCAGTCATGGATTTGGTTGAGCTTACCGTCAGGCTGTAAGCATGCTCACCAAATACGGATTTGACCGCCCGGCACTCGGCCAGGTCACCCGCTGGCGTTGAAGTGCCGTGGGCATTGATATGTTGCACCTCAGCGGCGCTGATATCCGCATCTTTGAGGGCGTTCAGCATGGAACGTGCAGCGCCTTCGCCATCCTCTGGAGGTGACGTCATATGGAAGGCATCAGCACTGGTGCCAAAACCTATGACTTCCGCATAAATTTTCGCACCGCGCGCCAGGGCATGTTGATACTCCTCCAGCACCAGAACACCTGCGCCATCGCCGAGGACAAATCCGTCCCGATCTTTATCCCAGGGCCGGCTGGCGCGAGCCGGTTCATCATTCCGCGTAGACAAGGCTCTCGCTGCGGCGAAACCACCGATTCCGACTGGCGTTGTGGCCATTTCCGAGCCGCCGCAGATCATGGCATCGGCATAACCGAACATGATTTCCCGCGCGGCCAAACCAATGCAATGCGTACCTGTGGTACATGCGGTGGTCACCGCAATGTTTGCGCCTTTAAAGCCGTAGCGAATGGAGAGATTGCCGGCGATCATGTTGATGATCGAACCCGGAACAAAGAATGGCGAAATCCTTCGCGGACCTCTCTCTTTAATCGTGATCGCGGTATCTTCGATGGAACCCAAACCGCCAATTCCCGACCCTATGACGCAGCCGATACGTTCGGCATTCTCCGGGGTCACTTGCAGCCCAGAGTCTTCAACGGCCTGGATTCCGGCAGCCATGCCGTACTGGATGAAAGGATCGACCTTTCTGGCTTCTTTTTCAGAGAGATAGGGCGAGAGGTCCAGATTTTTGACGGATGCGCTGAATTGTGTGGCAAACGCCGAAGCGTCAAAAGAACTGATGGGAGCTGCGCCGCTCTTGCCCGCCAGAACAGCGGCCCACGATTCGGAAACATTGTGTCCCAAAGGGCTCACCATGCCCATACCGGTTACGACTACACGGTTTCGGCCCACTTTATTCCTCCAAACTTAACCTGGCGCAACAGCAAAACTGACCAAACGTCAGCCGTACTGAAGACGCAAAAAAGCCTCAGGATGGGATCAGGCTCTTACGGGGAAAAATAAAAGCCGTACTATTTGCATAGATACGGCTTTTATTGAAAGACGTTACTGCGGTCGTGATCGACTTACGCCAAGTGCTCGTTGATGTAATCAATCGCGAGTTGCACGGTAGTGATCTTCTCAGCTTCTTCGTCAGGAATTTCGGTTTCGAATTCTTCTTCCAAAGCCATTACCAGCTCAACTGTGTCGAGAGAATCCGCACCCAGATCCTCTACGAAAGAGGCTTCATTTTTGACTTCCTCTTCTTTAACACCGAGTTGCTCGGCAACGATCTTCTTTACTCTTTCTTCAATGCTGCTCATAACGTTTATTAGCTCCTAATAGCCTTATATAAAATCAGCAGTTCGTCATGTGGAAGTCTTGGCGGGCTTACGTCCGCTTTGCATGCCCGCCACCAAGTGCGGGGATCAACTAAAGCGCGCATTTTAGCGTTATTTTTCCGGAGTTGTAATCCATGCTTGGAAAATTCTTTGGACATTAAGAAGAAAACCTTAAAAATCAAAATATTGATACAGATTTTTCAACTAATTTCCAACTTTCAAACCAGTGATTTATGCCGGTTTTTCAACACCATCCGCGCGCCATGACAGTCGATCACGACATGTAGAGACCGCCATTTACGTGGATGGTCTCACCAGTGATATAAGCGGCGCCGTCACTGCAAAGGAACTGCACAACGCTGGCGATTTCCTCCGGTTGCCCGAGGCGGGCCAACGCTATACCGCTGACCAATGCGTTGCGCTGCTCTTCGGGCAGAGCACGAGTCATATCGGTATCAATAAATCCCGGAGCAACCGCGTTAACAGTGATATTGCGCGAGCCGATCTCTTTAGCGAGAGAGCGGGTAAAACCCATAACCCCCGCCTTAGTGGCGGAATAATTTGTCTGCCCTGCGTTACCCATGGCGCCGACGATGGAGCTGATATTGACGATTCGTCCCCAGCGCGCTTTCAACATGCCGCGCAGACAAGCCTTGCTCAGACGGTAAACCGCACTGAGATTGGTATTGATGACATCAAACCACTCCTCGTCCGACATGCGCATCAGCAGGTTGTCTTTGGTGATCCCGGCATTGTTGACCAACACGGTGACCGTGCCGAAATCGCGGGTCACAGTTTCCAGCAATTGATTTACGGAATCCGCGTCAGTGACATTGAGGACCATACCGCGACCTTGGATGCCCAGCTCGCGCAGGCGATTGTCGATCTGTTCAGCGCCAGCTGCTGATGTCGCAGTACCGATCACCAATATGCCCGCTTTGCCGAGACTTTCGGCAATTGCCGCCCCTATTCCCCGGCTAGCTCCCGTAACCAAGGCGATTTTTTTGTCTGCCATTTTCTGTCCTCGTTATTGTTGTTAAGAGTGGCTCTGAACAACTTGCGCCAATGCATCAGCGTTATCAGTGCTAAGCACGGACAACTCTTTGTTGATTCTTTTGACCAGACCGGCCAAAACCTTACCTGGGCCACACTCCACCACATTGGTAATACCCTGCTCGGTCAGTGTCTGAACGCAGGCAACCCAACCAACCGGTGAATAAATCTGCTCCACCATTAATTTGCGAATGGCTTCGGCGTTCGCCTCAGTCTCGGCGGTCACGTTGTGCACCACGGGAATACTGGGCGAGCGGAAATTGACACTGGCCATATCTTCCGCCAAACGCTGCGCCGCCGGCTGCATCAAGCTGGTATGAAACGGCGCGCTAACGGGCAACGGAAGAGCCCGCTTAGCCCCTGCAGCCTTACAGAGCTCGATCGCCCGCTCGACAGCGGCCACATGACCGGCAATTACCACCTGGCCAGGAGAGTTGTAGTTCACCGCACTTACCACTTCGTTCTGCGCGGCGTCAGCACAGCATTTTTCAATGAGGTCATCCGCCAACCCGATAATCGCCGCCATGGAACCGACTCCTACCGGCACCGCCTCCTGCATATAACGGCCGCGCAGACGCACCAGCTTCACCGCATCAGCAAAATCGAGCACGCCGCCACATACCAATGCGGACCACTCGCCGAGACTGTGACCAGCCAACAGCGCCGGACGTACGGAGGTTTCAGCGCTAATAACCCGCCACACGGCCACGCTGGAGGCCAACAATGCAGGCTGGGAGTTTTCCGTAAGATTCAGCTCCTCTTGAGTGCCGCTCTGGATCAATTGCCACAAATCGTAGCCGAGGGCGTCGCTCGCTTCGGTAAAGGTATCTTTCACTCCAGGCCATTTGTCTGCGATATCGGCGAGCATCCCGATCTGCTGGGACCCCTGGCCGGGAAACACAAAAGCCAAATTTGATTGGGTGGTCATGTAAAGCCTCTGTTAGATTTTTGGAAAAATCACCCCGCCACCGCAGCGGCCATGGTGTCGATGATTCGATGCGCCGCCTGCTCCCGAGCGACATTAAGGGCTGCGATAAACCCGGATTCCGAAGCGCTGCCGTGGCTTTTCACCACCACACCACTCAGCCCCAAAAGAGAGGCGCCGTTCAGCCGTGCCGGGTCATAGCGTGAAATCCACGAGCGCAACACCGGTCGCGCGAGCCAAGCGGCCAACCGGCCAGCGATAGTGATCTGGAAGGTGTTTTTCAGGGAGTTTTGCAGCAGTTCCGCAGCCCCTTCGCTAGCCTTGAGCAAGGCATTGCCGGTAAAGCCATCGCATACCACCACGTCGGCCAACCCGCGATAGATATCTCCACCTTCGACAAAGCCGATGAAATTCATACCAGGCTGAGCTTTGAGCAACGCCGCAGTCTCCTGCTCCAGCTCACGGCCTTTTTGATTCTCCACACCGACATTCAGCAAAGCGACACGCGGGGATGCAACACCGTTCAGTTTGGCCAACGCCGTACCCATGCACGCGAACTGGCGCAGATGCTCGGCCGAGCACTCGAGATTGGCGCCTAGATCCAGCACCCAGCACACACCATCTTTACTGGGAACCGCTTTGCAAATCGCCGGGCGCTCTATACCAGGCATAGTGCCGAGCAAATGTAGACCGAACGCCATAAGGGCGCCGGTATTACCGCCGCTGACGCAGGCATCGGCTTCGCCAGTGGCGACCATCTTCACTGCAAGTGCCATGGACGATTCGCGTTTGTGGCGCAAAGCTTTCCCTGGCTGCTCCTGCATTTCCACTTGAACTTCGGCAGGCAAGATATTGATTTGACTTGAGAATGAGGAAACATCAGCTGACAGCTGATCTCTATCGCCGATAAGGGTAAGGCGAACGGACGGATGTAAGCGGGCAAATTTGAGGGCGGCAGAAATGCAAAGGCGGGGACCTGAATCCCCGCCCATTGCATCAATGGCTATGTGAACTGGCCGTGACAATAGCCAACTAAGCCTTATTCTTCGTCTTTGCTCTCGATGACCTTACGGCCACGGTAGAAACCGTCGGGAGTGACGTGGTGACGCAGGTGCTTCTCACCGCTGGTGGAATCGACAGACAGAGTTTTGGCTGTCAGCGCGTCGTGTGAACGGCGCATACCGCGACGTGAACGGGTTTTACGGTCTTGTTGAACTGCCATGGCAATTTCTCCTGGAAATTATCGGGAGTCAAACATCCCGACCCTATTGTTTCATCTTGTCTTTCAGTTGCTGAAGCACCTGAAAAGGATTTTTCGTTTCGGCTTCGCCGTCTTCCTCAACTTCATTATTCTCCGCCGGGGTTTGTCCGCAGGGATAATCGTGAAAGCTCACATAAGGAAGATTGAGCAAAATTTCTTCTTCGAGCAGTGCGTAGAGATCAGTCTCCTCCGAATCTACAATCCAAGGATCATAGACTCCTGCAATTTCGCGGGAAGACTCCTCATCCCAAACCACCGCCAGACTGACATCGCAGTCGAGCGAGAGCGGCATGGGTTCCAAACACCGCTGACATTGCATTCGCACATCGACCGCCAGATTTCCTTTGACGACCCTCTCGCGCTGTTCGTCGACTTGAAACGCCAATTCAGCGTAGGCTTTGTCGACAACAACCTGGTTTTCCGTCAGTCGCGATAACTCTTCAACGGGAGCATAGCCCCGCAACACTACCCCCTGCTGGCAAAACCTGCGGGGATCAACGATGCGTGGCAGGATGTTTTTTGAGGTACCGTCTGACATAGGCGCGCAATAATATTGACTTGCCTGGGCAGTGTCAAAGAAAACGTGATAGATTTCGGCGTTTTTGGAGACAATCATGAGTCTAACAGGCCAAAACCTCATCCTTGCCTCCAGTTCCGTATATCGACAGCAGCTGTTGCGTCAACTCGGACTCAGCTTTACCTGCATTTCCCCCGCTATCGACGAGTCCGCCCTCCCTAACGAATCCGCAGACGCTTTGACCCGTCGCCTTGCCATCGCTAAAGCAAAGCGCATTCTGCAAGACAACCCGGATGCCCTGGTCATCGGCTCCGATCAGGTCGCCGACCTAGACGGGACGATTCTGGGAAAACCCTATGAACCGGAACGCGCTGTTGCGCAATTGACCCAGTGCTCCGGCAAAACCGTGCAATTTTTTACTTCTGTTGCCCTGCTGTCATCCGGCATGCAAAAGGTTGATGTAGTGACGACCCGAGTCCGCTTCCGCACTCTCACTGACGAGCAGATACGTACTTATATAAAGAAGGAAGAACCGCTGGATTGTGCCGGCAGCTTTAAATGTGAAGGCCTGGGTGTCGCCCTGTTCGAGTCCATCCAGAGCGACGACCCATCCGCTTTGATCGGGCTACCGCTGATCAGTCTTACCCGAATGCTTCATGCTGCGGGAGTGGATGTTCTGACTCGGTAATCAACGTATTTCCGGAACAGCGTCGCCTTTGATAGCTAGAGCCATACCTTTGCCGATGGATACGCCCAAATCCTGGAGCAGCATCTTCAGCGGTGAATCTTTGATGGTGTAGTCCCGCAGATTTTCTTCTCCGACGATCTCCCGCGCGACGTAGCGGACCCCACCCAAGCCATCCACCAAGCCGAGAGCCAGAGCCTGCTCACCATTCCAAATCAGGCCGCTGGTGACTTCCTCCGTCAGCTCCAGGCGATCACCTCTTCCGGTTTTGACGGCGTTAATAAACTGCTCGTGAGTCTTTTGCAGCACTTCCTGCCAAAACAGCTTTTCATCTTCTTTAACAGGAGAAAACGGATCCAAAAAGGCTTTATGTTCGCCTGCGGTAAAGTGACGGCGCTCAACACCTAACTTGTTCATTGCTTCGACAAAACCAAAACTTGAAGCCGTCACCCCAATTGACCCAACAAGACTGGCCTTATCCGCATAAATCTCATCTGCTGCCGCCGCAACGTAATAGCCGCCGGACGCACCTATATCCGCAATGACGGCGTACAGTTTTTTATCCTGATGCAGAGATTTAAGGCGGAGCATCTCATCATAGATATACCCCGACTGCACCGGACTGCCGCCCGGGCTGTTGATCGCCAGAATGACTGCTTTGGCGTGATCATTTTTAAAGGCATTACGCAACGCCTCACCCACTTTGCCGGCGCTGGCACTTTCATCCGCTGCTATAACGCCATCGAGCCTTACCACGGCCACATGGGACTTGGCATAGGGAACTTGTACACCACCCGAACGCGCACCAAAGAAAAACGTGGCCAACAAAATAAAGAGATAAATAAATGTCAGGGTTTTAAACACCACTCCCCAGCGGCGCGACTTTTTCTGTTCGCTATAGGTATCGCGCAGCAGATCTTCGAGCAGCAACCAGTCGCGGTTGGGATCATTGGGATTGATCTGGGACTTTTTAGAGTTCCACATAAAGGCAATTCCTCAAGTCCGGCCGGAGCCGACACGGACAGGCAGGGTTTTAATATCGGGAAAATGGTCGAGACACAGCACCGGCTCGTAGGGCTGCAACCGCTCGATGGAATGCGCTCCGTAACTCACCGCCACTCGCGGCATTTCGGCGCGGCGCGCCATTTCCATATCGTATTCGGTATCGCCCACCATCACCGCTTCAGACGGGGCACAACGAAACTCCGTCAACAGCTCATGCAACATGGTGGGATCAGGTTTGGAGCGGGTCTCATCTGCACAGCGACTGCCGTGAAAAAAATTCTGCATCCCCATTTCTTCGAGAATGCGCGCCAAGCCGCGCCGGCTTTTGCCGGTGGCAATAGTCAAGCGATAGCCTTCATCACGCAAGTGATGGAGAGTCTCCTCTACCCCATGAAAAAAATTCATCGGCGACTGTTGGTCCGCAACAAAAAATTCGGAATAGGCGCGGCTTAACGCATTCAGGGCTTCTGGCGACGTACCGGGAAAGAGACTATTCACCGCCTCGGGCAAACCGAGACCGATGATATTCAGGACTTCAAAATCCTCCAAATCCCCGAGACCGACCTTGCGCGCGGCGAGCTGCATGCAGCGGACGATTTTTCCCGTCGAGTCGCACAAGGTGCCGTCCCAGTCAAAAATAAACAGCATAAGTTAGAGCTTCTTGATAACTAGAGATGGCCTGAGGCCTGGCGTAATTTTAGTAGCAGATCTTCCAGGTCGTGAGGCAGAGGCGCGGTGACGGACAGGTTTTTGCCGTCCGGCAGAGCTAGGTCGAGTTTTTCCGCGTGCAGAAACAGGCGCCGACCACCCATTTCCCGGTAGGTTTCGTTCAAAGGCGTATCGCCATATTTGTCATCTCCTACCAAGGGGCAGCCCTTATGAAGCGCATGCACCCGTATCTGGTGAGTGCGGCCGGTCACCGGCGATGCCCGCACCAGGGTTGCCCGGGGGAACTTCTCCAACACCTCGAATCGCGTCAATGACGGTTTGCCTTCGGCATTCACCCGCACAATCCGTTCGCCGTTGTTTTGCAGAAACCGCTTTAAGGGCACATCGACTGCAGTAACGCCTTTTGGCCAAGCTCCCTGCACTAGAGCGAGATACGATTTCTGCACGCCCTCGCGTTCGCGCAGTCCTTCCTGGAAATACTTCAGCACCGAACGTTTGCGCGCAATCATCACGCAGCCGGAAGTCTCCCGATCGAGGCGATGAATCAGCTCGAGGAAACCGTGATGGCCCGGCATCTGGCGCAAGGCTTCAATCAACCCAAGAGAGATTCCGCTGCCGCCGTGGACGGCCAGCCCCGCAGGTTTGTTGACGATCAACAGCCCGCCTTCATCGTAGAGAATCGCCTGCTGCAAATGCTGCACAAGGGATTGTCCGGGAGCGGCGACAGGTTGAGCCTCGGCCAACCGCAGCGGCGGCACTCTGACCACATCGCCCGCTTGCAGCCGCTGATCCGGCTTCGCCCGGCCTTTGTTGACTCTTACCTCGCCCTTGCGGATCACCCGATAGAGCGCAGACCTGGGCACGCCTTTCAGTCGGGTTACCAGATAATTATCCAGCCGCTGCCCTTCTTCATCCTCGCTGACAGTGAATAACTGGACTTTGGCCGACATCTGCGATCCCCGGTTTGGAAAAGGTGGCATATTACCAGTTTGGAGACCCGATCCTCCTGTGAAAACATACACTTCCCCCTGCCGATCAAATCGCCACCGGTCAAAGACTCTGATCACAAAATTGAAACCCTACCTGCGAGCTGCTATATTCGGAGTCTGTGCGACCACTGGAACCCCACTGCTTCTGCCGGCTTGAAACGCCGCAGCACTATACGAAGCAGCACCATGGGTGAGTATCCGGCAGTCGCACAAATTGGCCGTTGTGTAGGCCACAGCAAATAGCAAAGAACGTAGACGTCCGGCAATCCGGCCGGACAAAAACTAAGATTGAGATCTGCGCTTTAGAGGGCGCACCCGACAAGAAATATCAAGAAGAATAAGGAGATCTGTGTAGCAGATCCTGCGTTTGAGTCCAGCCTAGGTTGTATTGGTTAGAATCCGCCCAAAGCGTTGAATCACGAAAAACCAGCTCAAGCTCGCAGCCCGTGAATGTATGCCACCGCCGTTAGCGGTCCACAATCACAACGAAACGCTACACAAGGCTGACGCAAGCCCGATCATCTCCCCGCCTACTGAAGACCATAGTTTGAAAAGACTGACGACAGAACAGACCTTAAGCCACAGAGCGAGCCATCACCGGCTCACACGGCAAGCCAGCATTCAGCTGACCTCCCGATCAGGCCAGGCGATCCGCGCAGTTGCGCGCCTGACCAAAGGCTTTCGGCAAGACCCACCTGTAAAATCCGGTCCCGCTATCACGCTTCGAGGCAATTCCGTCTCTGATTCTCTCATAGGGTGTTCTTACTGAGCGCACATCTCGCAACCGAGATATGCCAATGAAAAGAATGCTTATCAATGCAACACAGCCCGAAGAAATCCGGGTTGCCATGGTGGATGGTCAATGGCTTTACGACCTGGATATAGAAGACCGCCAAAGAGAACAGAAAAAAGCCAACATTTACAAAGGTAAAATCACCCGCGTTGAAGCGAGCCTCGAAGCCGCTTTCGTCGACTATGGCGCAGAGCGCCACGGTTTCCTCCCCCTCAAAGAAATCTCCCGCGAATACTTCCTCCGCCAAGACCAATCGGATGGCCGAGTCCGTATCAAAGATGTCATCAAAGAAGGCATGGAAGTCCTGGTTCAGGTTGAGAAGGAAGAGCGCGGCAACAAAGGCGCAGCCCTCACCACCTTTATCAGCCTCGCCGGGCGCTATTTGGTATTGATGCCCAACAACCCGCGTGCTGGTGGTATCTCCCGTCGTATTGACGGCGACGACCGCAGCGAGCTCAAAGACGCCATGAGTCAGCTGGAAGTACCCAACGGCATGGGCGTGATCGTGCGCACCGCCGGTGTCGGCCGCAGCGCCGAAGATCTGCAATGGGACTTGAACAGCCTGATGCAGCTGTGGGATGCCATCAAAAAACAAGCGGACGAAGTCAAAGCCCCACATTTCCTCTGGCAGGAAGGCAACGTCATTATCCGCGCGATCCGCGATTACTTGCGTCCTGATATCGGTGAAGTGATCGTCGACAACAAGCAGGCTTACAACGACTGCATGGACTACATGACGCGAGTCATGCCGCAAAACAAGGGCAAAGTGAAGTTCTATGAGGAGCCGGTTCCACTCTTCAACCGCTTCCAGATCGAAGGTCAAATAGAAACCGCGTTCGAGCGCGAAGTGAAGCTGCCCTCCGGTGGCTCTATCGTTATAGACGTGACTGAAGCCCTGGTGAGTATCGATATCAACTCATCCCGTGCAACCAAGGGAGCGGACATCGAAGAAACTGCCCTGGCCACCAATCTCGAAGCAGCGGACGAGATCGCCCGCCAAATGCGTCTGCGTGATATCGGCGGCCTGATCGTGATCGACTTCATCGATATGCAGCCGGTCAAGAACCAGCGCGAAGTGGAAAACCGCATGCGCGACGCCCTCAGCATGGACCGGGCGCGCGTACAAATCGGTCGCATTTCACGCTTCGGCCTGCTGGAGATGTCACGCCAGCGCCTGCGCCCCTCACTAGAAGAAACCACCTCCAAAATCTGCCCGCGCTGTAACGGTCAGGGCACGATCCGCAGCACCAAATCCCTGGCCCTGTCGATCTTGCGCCTGGTGGAAGAAGAAGCCAAAAAAGAACGCAGCGCGGAAATTCGCGCGGTGGTGCCCGTCACCGTCGGCACTTTCCTCCTGAATGAAAAACGCAATGCCATTCTGAGCATCGAACAACGCCACAACGCCCGCGTTGTTATCCTGCCCAACGCCGATATGGTTACACCGCACTTCCATGTCACCCGTCTGCGTGATGACGACTTCGAAGAAGTCCAGGAAAGCTACAAGATCACTTTCGAAACCACGGAAGAAGAGCTGGAAGAAGCGATGGAGGCCCGCACGGGTACCGTGCAGCTGCCCAAACCTTCGGTGCAGCATTCCACCCCCGCCATGCCTGTGCCGGAGCCCCGCGCTGCTGAACCTGCGCCAGTTGCCGCAGCGCCGGCCAAACAGCCCGGCCTGCTCAGCAAGATCATCAAAGCGATCACCAGCTTGTTCGAACCCGCCAAGGAAGAAGAACCGGCCGAGGTGAAACGTCCACAGCAAAGACATCAGCATTCTGACAACCGCCGCCATCATAGGCGCGACCGCCGCGACGCGCGCGATGCGCGCAATCGCGACAAAATCACTGACAACCTGAACCACAAGCCCGAAGCCAAGAATAAGGACAACGAGCCAAAAGAGCAGAGAGAGCAGCGCGAACCGCGTCCCGAGCGGGAAGGCAATGGCAACCGCAATGATCGCAATCGCAATCGCCGCAATCGCCGCCGCAATGAGGGGGGCGATTCTTCTGCAACTGCAGACAACAACCGCGAAGCCGCTATAGCAGAAGTCGTTGAGAGTCCGACGGAAAATGAAAACCTGCCGCAAAGACGTCCCAACAACCGGCGCGGTCGCAACAACGAGCGTCAACGCGGTCCCAAGTTGGAGATTGGTGAAAAGTTGGAGGTTGGTGAAAAGTTAGAAGCCGGCGAAAACCTGGAAGCTCAGGTAGAGGCTCCAGTTCAGCCCCCTGCGAAGCCTGTCGAAGCTCAGCGACCTATAGTCCAGGAGCAACCTATCGCACCAACGGCCGCTCCCGTCGCTGCCGAACCTGTAGCCGTGACACCAGAATTCCCCGTTGCGGAGCCTGAAGTCACAGCACCGGTTGTTGAAGCAGCGGTCGATGCACCAATCGCTGAACCGGCTGTAGAAGAAAGCGCGGCGGTTGTGGTTGCAAGCGAATCTATAGCGGAACCCGTGGTCTCCTCAGCAAGCGAACCCGGGCTGGCTCCAGTGGCAACATCGGCGGAACCCATTAAAAGCTACACCAGGGCCGCCAATGATCCGCGGGCCAATCCCAAGCCGGTGACCCATACGGAAGTGGCGAGCGTGCTCTACTCCGTAAGCCGCAGCCGCCCTTTGGATACTTCACTGCCGGTGAGCATTGAACGCAATCCGCGTCCACTCCCCCGCCCGGCGAATGACCCACGGGTGTCAGGTGGTGCTCCAGGTCGCACTGAAGCAGAGGCATTTGCAGGATAATTTTTCATTAAAACCAGGGATGGTGACTTGTCGAGTGCGCAAAGCTATGTATAATTGCGCGCTTCCGGTGGGCTGGCTGAGTGGTCGAAAGCGGCGGTCTTGAAAACCGTTGAACCGAGAGGTTCCTGGGGTTCGAATCCCTAGCCCACCGCCATTTCCCCTTTCGCGTATCACTTCTCTCTTTGCTTTATAATCGCGCAACGTCTTCATTTGATTTGTGGCGAGCCAGAGCAAAAGCATGATTTTCAGTCTTATCATTCAAGCCTCAGCGCAAAAAACAGAATTGGTCGCAACGGCGCTGGAATTCGCCCGTTCCTTACTGCGCAATCAACACACGATTCACCGCATCTTTTTTTACGGCGAGGGCGTATTACTCGCAAATTCCGCCAATGTTTTTCCGCAGGATGAGCAGGATGTGCACGTCGCCTGGCGTACATTTATTGCGGAGAACAAAATCGATGCTGTCGCCTGCATTGCAGCCGCACTGCGCCGCGGCCTTCTGAATGAAGAAGAAAAAAGTCGCTACCAAAAAGCGGCTGCTGTGTTGGCACCGGAATATGATCTGTCCGGATTGGGCCAACTGATCGACGCTGCCGTTCACTCCGATAAACTGATTACATTTGCGTGATTTTTATGGAATCGGGAGATTTGCTTTTTATTTTTCGCTCACCACCCTATTCCACGCCAATTGCACAGGAAGGTGTGGATGCGCTTTTGGCTGCCGCAATTTTCGATCAGAAAATCGCAGTCATTTTTATGGGTGACGGCGTATTTCAATTGCAGAAAAATCAGACGCCCAGCAACAGCCGCAATCAAATGAAAATGCTGCAATCGCTCTCCATGTACGATATAGATCAGGTCTTTGTTCAGGAATCCGCTTTAAATGCGCGCGGATTGGATGCTGCGGATCTCGCCATCGCAAACACCTCACTTAGCGACGCGGAAATTCATCAACGCTTAGCCAGCGCCGCGCATATTTTGAGTTTCTGAGTCCGATTTATGTTGCACATAGTGTCCGCCTCGCCCTATCAAAATTTCGCACTGCGCGANTGCCTGGCTGTTGCCCAGGNAGGNGATGCCATCGTGTTGCTGGCGGACGCNGTATATGCAGCCCAAATGGAGCCAGCCACTTTTGCGGGATTGGGTATTTTTGCGTTGTCCGAGCATCTTCAGGCTCGTGGTATCGAATCCCCTGAATGGATACAGCCTCTCGATTACGACGGCATGGTGCAATTAACCTGTCAGCATCACCCCGTGCAAACCTGGAGCTGATGTGACCGGCTACGCCACTGACGCAGAAGGCTATTTGCAGAACCTGGACGACTGGAGCCCCGAAGTTGCTCTGCAGATCGCCGAGCGGGAAGGTATCACCCTGACGCCAGCTCACTGGGAAATCATCACCCTGATCCGGCAATACTACGCGGAGTTCGATCTGTCCCCGGCCATGCGCCCACTGGTGAAATATGCAACTCTGAAACTCGGTTCGGACAAGGGTAAATCGGTTTATCTACTCTCCCTTTTTCCCGGCAGCCCACCTAAACTTGCTGCCAAAATCGCCGGTTTACCTCGCCCGGCAAACTGCCTTTGAAAGTTTCAGCAGCTGAATACTTAGCGGGTTCCATACTCAAAAACACTGCGCCACGCACCAATTTGCGCTCCAAGCTCGCACCAAAAAGCTGATCATGCACCAGCTTAGGTCCGCAAAATTTCGCTTGGACTTGCATAAAAACTTTTTTACAATAGCGAACAGTTATTACCCCTGTTACACGTTATTTAGTTGGTGTGGTCTCCATTTTCTTCTGTACGCACCAAACCCTGCTTTGAATCCATCGCATTAAGAGTCTCGTTCGACTCGAGCGGTCCAGTTTCGTTAACACGTGCCACTTTATATGATTCGTCTGTGTCACTACGTAACGTGCAGCGCCTTGATCTTGATAAGCCTACCAAGTGCTCTGGCATCGGCTGTGGTATCCGATCTGCAGAAAATCGAGCACCAAATTCAACTGACCCGCGATCAGCTCTCCCAGGCAGCCGCCGAATTGCGGGATGCCAAGCTCACGGCGACCGAAAAGATGATGGAATATGAGGCAGTGAAGGAGCAGCATGAGCGCGACGCCACTTCCGTCAGCGCCAACTCCCTTGATCACGCGCAACAACGCTTGGCTCTGGCGGAGATGGGAGTCGAGTCCAAAACATCACGTTTCGAGCGCATTCAGAAAAAACTTAGCGAATTGGCAGATGCAAAACAGGAAATTCTCGCTGAGCCACCAACTCCAGAGCAAACAACTCTAACCCTTGCAGAAAACCAACAGAACCCACCTGCCGCACCCTCCGAAAATTCGAATATCGCCTCTCCCGCCCCATCATCAACAGCCACAGTAGAACCAGATGCAACGGCGCAGCTGGCTCCCTTGCCTTTGGTCAAAAAAATTTTGAAAAGTGATTCAGGCAACGAGCCTGTGCTTACCCATCACGGCAAGCTTTCCGATATTTATCAACTCAATACTGAGTTGCAGAGATTGGAACGTCATCTACTAGAACAGACGGCTGTTTCCGACACCCCAGTGCAAGCAAAAGTGTTCGGCACAGCGATCACTGGCGAGGTTCCACTGGTGGAAATGGGAGGCAATCAATTTTTTGCGCGCTTTCCGGCGCCCGCAGGCGAGGCCAGCTTGATTATAGGTGCGCGTCATGCGAACGGTTATGCGCGTACGGTTATGCACGTTACATTTTTACCAGAGGAAGCGGGCAAGGAATTTTTCCTGATTTTTGACTTCAACAATCGCGACCAACCCCGCGCACTGGTATTTCAGGAATCTCTTGTTTTTACCCGGGAAATGTTTGCCATTCACAGCGATTTTTGACGCTGCAGCATTCCTTCTTTTACACCATCTTTAATCCAATGTCCGCATCCCATGAATCCGAAATCCTTATCTTGTGTCCACGGCATGATCATTTTGATGGTGCTGCAAATCGCTTTAATGGCTCATTCACCGCACGTGAACGCGGAGACGGATTTGACTGGTTTTATCAATGCAGTGGGAGGTTATGCCACAGCGCGCCCAACCCTGGGTTATGAAGCCGATACGGCTACATTCAACCGGGACAGTTCTATCGGTATTCAGATCAGCCACGATATTTCTCCCCAAATTACCGCGACGGGACAGCTGGTTGCCAAAGGCGCAGATGATTTTGAAACCGAGGCGGCGTGGGCGTATCTGACCTACCGCCTTTCCGATTCAGCCCGTTTCCGCATGGGGCGATTCCGCGCTCCTTTTTTTATGTATTCGGATTTCCTCAACGTGGGTTACGCGCAACATTGGATCCGCGCGCCGGATGAAGTTTACGGTCTGCAATTCGACAGCGTGAACGGCGTGGACCTGAACTACAACATGTCTTTCGGTAGACTGGATGGCAAAATCCAGATGTATTTTGGCTCGTCTCAGGAGACATTCAACTTCACCAGACAGGACGCGGCCCTTGATGTGCGTCTGCGCGAGCAAATGGGTGTGATAGGCACCGCAAATTACGGCTGGTTCACTGCCCGCATCAGCTTTCATCAGGCCACCCATATGACCATCGATAATTTTGCGGAATTACCATTGCCTTCACCGCTGAACAGTATTGCTGGTTTGCGCGATGCCATACTGGCGTTTGACGCAGCGTATGATCTCGGTGCTAATGCCGATTTTTTGATAAACCATCTCGACGTGCGCGATGTTGCGGTGGAATTTTCTGAAGCGGCTATCCGTATGCAATGGACGCACTTTTTCCTAATTGCTGAAGGTACACTTTTGACTTTTGATGACAGTCCGCTGGCAAAGCAGCGCCGCCACCTGGTGAGCGCCGGCACCAACTGGCACGACGTAACCCTCTACGCGACCTACGCCCGCGCCAATGATGAACCAGTGGACCTCGCGTCGAGCTTGCCAAATATCGCGGAAGCGCGGAATCTGAGACGCACACTGCATCAGCTCACCCACTCACTGTCATTGGAATCGGAAACCACTACTTTAGGGTTGCGTTATGACCTGGATGCTGGCGCCGCCTTCAAGTTCGAAGTGAGCGAAAATATCATCCCACAACAGAATCAAAGCAACCTCATTCGGTTTGGTTTTCAGCTGGTATTTTGATGAGAATAAATCGCCCAGCCTATATATCCCGGCAACCCATTTTTAGGCGGTTGGGGCTGATTGTGTGTTTGCCTGTTTGGAGCGCCGCGGCGTCCGCCGATATAGTGTTGGCAACCCATCCAGAAAATCCCCTGCGCACTCTCGAAATGGTAGATGCGCGGCGTATTTTTCTAAAACAAACCAATGAATTCCCTGGCGGCAATAAAGCCCTGGTGGCCATTCTGGACGGGAAATCCGAAACGCGCCGGATTTTTGAAAGCCAGGTGCTGAAAATGTCCCCCAGCCAGATCAAAACCTACTGGGCCGGTTTTATTTTTAACGGCCAGAATCACCCTCCCCGTGAATTTGCCACAGAGGAAGCCATGAAAAAATGGATTGCCGCAACGCCTGGGGCGCTGGGTTATTTAGATACAAATGAAGTGGACGATACGATCAAAGTTCTGGCAACCATCGCAGAAGACAGCGATCGTTGAGGTTTCCGCCGGCGCAATGCCGGCGGGAATACACAACTTATTTCTTGCCTTTCTCACTGCTGACAAACGTCAGGCTCGCACTCACTGGAATGGCCTGTGCAATATTGGGCAGCACCGCTAATTCACGCAATTTATCCACACCTGCGGTGAGTTCAAAATCTGCCGCATCCAGAATAAAGGGAACCGGCGTAACCACCCAGATCTTATCTGCTTTCAACCTGGCCACTTTAAACAGCACATCTTTCTTAACGGATTTACCGTGCAACTCAATAGTGACAGGTACAGTGATGGCGGCAGTATCGCCGACAGCCAATTTTTGAATGTCCGCGATATTCAGCTTGCCCTTGCCGGTCGCCAGCGGAAATTTTGCGGTTTCAAACAGAAATTCATTCATACGCTCGTTGCGGATGGGGATTTGCGTTTCAACCGTGCTGAGCTGTATGGAAAACTGAAAATCCCCGGCGTCCGTTATGCTGCCGTCCAGCTGCGGAAATGTGTGGATTTCAGCAATGGAATCTTTTTTGATGGAAATAAAGTGCAGGCTGGATTCATCACCCTTCAAACTCCAATCGGCAAAAGCGCTGGACATCCAAAGCGCTGAAGACAGCGCAGCAAATTTCAGTAAGGGCCTGTTCATATTCACTCCTGTTGGCTTGGCTTCGAGGGGCGACATTCTAGCAGGCGCGAACCATTCCGAAACGTGCTTTGGTTCCGAACGCTGAGGGTGATAATGCAAAGACGGGTAAAGCCAGCAGAAGGCGTTTATATCAGCTGAGCAGTTGCCGCAATTCCGACCAGAATTCATCACATAAACCTGGTCTATGAGCGGCGCGGAAAAATACGGGCTGTTCCTGCTTATAAACCCCAAGCAACTTGTGGTTATTTTCAGAGACACAACTGCGCACATTTGCGAGACGGTCCGCAGCCTTCACCACTAAAGCCAGTTCATTTTTGCCATGGACTTTTGCAAGGCGAGCGTAAGTTTTTGCTTTACGGGACTTCCGATCCGGACCAGGGCAATCGGAAACCAAATCGACACAATCCGCGACAAACTGGCCGAAATGATTGGCCACTTCCTCTACCGTCACTGGAGTATCTTCCACCGCATCGTGTAAATAGCCTATAACCTGGGCTTCCTCGCCATAACCTTTTAGTAACTCCACCACCTGATCCAGATGAAAAACGTAAGGTTTATCACCATACATTTGCGCACCGTGGGCGCGCAGGGCAAACGCGCGGGCCTGTTGTACTCGTGGTGAAGCTGAAGCAATCGCGCTTTTGTAATCGTTGCCGGGCGAGCGATCAGAATCGGCAGGATTTGATTGCATGGGTTATTCCTCGTCGAGCTTCTCACGCAGCTCTTCGTGCTGTTTCTTCAATTCATTCTCAACTCCGCGGGCTTTCTCCAGCGCTTGTAACTGGGCCTCAGGTATAACCCCAGCGGGTTTCGCTTTTTCTGTGTCCGGACAAGAGGCGACACCCAACAAGGTTATCAACACCATCAAGCTTTTTAGCGGCATAAGCTCACCTACACGATACACGACTTCTCTTAAGTGTAAGCCAAGAAAGCCCACCACACCCCTTGTCCATTCCTGTTATACACCGCAACAT
>Ga0065721_10004801_pt1 | contig 20168 bp, 13 predicted proteins | sample Mesricmetagenome_FD_59108 | JGI IMG/M metagenome (GOLD analysis project Ga0065721, IMG submission 59108) | Mesophilic microbial community from rice straw/compost enrichment Sample: eDNA_1 v2 (version 2) | ecosystem: Engineered > Solid waste > Grass > Composting > Bioreactor | place: USA: Davis... | reverse complement strand
TCCAGAAGTTCATCGGCATGTGGGGGCACGACTGGGTGACCTACAAAGGCCAAGGGCTTGGCGCGGATGCCGATATGAACTTCCCCATCTTCCCCAACTTGCCGCTGGAGGTGCTTCGCGATCGCTTCAGTCAGGTTGAGGGGCTGTCCGGCTGGATGCACGACGACGTGCTGCGCGGTGATGACCGGGTCTTCAACGACGCGTTCGAGCTTGAACAGGAAGTCGAGGAGGAAGATGAAGAGGTCGAGGAAGAACAGGACGAGGATGATGTCGTCACCCCCGGCTTCACCGTCGTCGAGGTTAAGGCCGAGGAGAAGCCCGACCTCTATGACCCGACGCCCGAGGGTAACTTCGTCCACAATGAGTTGGACCTGGCCGGGATTGACCGCATCGCGGGCCTGGACCGGCTCATCTCCGCGGAGATGATGCGCGAGGTCCAATACTGGGCGGATGGCTCGGGCGAGGTGAAGCAGGCCTTCGTCGGCGGGAACATCCTGCTCGGCGGCGGCGGCAGCGACCTGATCGAGGGGCGCGGCGGCGATGACGTGATCGACGGCGACGCCTGGCTGAACGTCCGCATCCGCTTCGAGCATCAGGGCGTCGCCTACACGACCGACTCGATGGACGGCAAAATCTACCGGGAGGCGGATTACCGGGCCCAGAGTGGCAAGATGACGGGCTGGGACCCGGCCTTTGGTGGCCGTGCCCTGACGGCACTTGCGCTGGATCGCACGGTCAACCCCGGCAACCTGCACATCGTCCGCGAGATCCTCTACGACAACAGCGGCACCGACACCGCTTTCTACTGGGACGAGCGCGAAAACTATGTCCTGGACGGCACGAGCGACGGCCGGTTGGTGGTCGAGCATGTGCTGCCGGCCGAAACCGACGCCGAGGACGGCAACGAGGGCAATCCCTTCGACCCGATCACCGGCGCGAACCGGAGCTCGGACGGGCGCGACATCCTGTCTAACATCGAACAGCTCCAGTTCGCCGACGGGACGGTCGCGGTGATGAACGGCACCAATAACAGCGAAACCGTTAACGGCACCGGCGGCAACGACATCATCCTGGGGCTGGACGGCGATGACGAGCTGAACGGCAATGCGGGCGATGACGTGCTGATCGGCGGGCGCGGCAACGACACGCTGAACGGCGGCAACAGCGACGACCGGCTGATTGGCGGCGTCGGCAACGACGCGCTGAGCGGCGGAACCGGCAATGACACCTATGTCTTCGGGCTGACGGACGGCAGCGATACGATCACCGAGAGCAGCAACAGCGGCTCGGCTGACCGGATCGTCATCAAGACCGCGGGCGGGGCGCTTGACTCGCTGACCGCGCATGACAGCAGCACCAGCACCAACACCGGCAACCTGGTGATCGGCTACGACGGCAACCAGATCACCGTGTCGAACCACTACAGCACCACCAACAGCCAGAACGGCGTCGAGCTCATCAACTTCGACGGCGGCTCGATCGGCGGCTATCAGCTGGGCACCGGGGACTACGCGATCAGCAAGTCCGACAGTGGCAGCAGCCGCAGCGGAACGACCGGCAACGACTTCATCGCCGGTGAGAACCTCTCGAACCAGTCGATCAGCGGCGGGAACGGCAACGACCTGCTGTTCGGCGGCAGCCTGACCGACAACATCACTGGGGGCTCCGGCAACGACCTACTGGTCGGCGGCGGCGGCAACGACAACCTGGATGGGGGCGACGACGACGACACGATCCTGTGGAGGGTCGGCGACGGCTCCGACACGATCAACGGCGGTTCGGGCGAGGATACCGTCCACATCACCGGGAACGGCACGGCGGAAATCTACCACATCATGACCCGCTCGGCGGCGATCAGCAACGGCATCCCCTCGTCGCAGATCGCCAGCAACATCGAGATCGTCATCACCCGCGGCGGCATCAGTGCGAACAACATCATCGCCCGCATCCGCAACGTCGAGGAAATCGTCATCGACGGCATGGGCGGCGGCGATACCTTCGCGGCGCTCGGGAACTTCGCCGGAACCAGCCTCTCCTACAGCACGATCACGCTGGAGGGGTCGGCGGACGACGACACGGTGGACGTTTCGGGGCTGCACTCCGCGCACCGCATCTACTTCAAGTCCAACGGCGGCAACGACACGATCCTCGGTGGATTGCGCGCTCAGGACGTGATCGAACTGCCAAAGGGATCTAAGGCCTCCGACTACAGCCTGGTCGAGAATGAAGATGGCACGACCAGCTACACCAACGGCAGCCACACCATCACCTTCACGATGGCCGACGGAGTTCCTGACCTCGTTGACGGGCAGGAAGAGGACGATGTGCCGCCTGTCATAGATGACGGGGAGGATCAGGACAACGATGGCGATGATGCTCCCGATCTCGATGACGACCATGACGACGGTGACGACGATCATGATGATGACGACGATGATGATTGCGACGCCGACGATGGCGGCAGCAGCGTTGTCTCCCCACCGGGAACCGCAAAGGTCGGCACCGCCGCGGCAGACGTACTGAACGGTACCTCCGGGGCGGACACGTTGCTCGGCCTCGGAGGCGATGACGTCATGATTGCCGGGGCCGGCGACGACACCGCCGACGGTGGTGGCGGCGACGACTACCTGGAAGGTGGGGACGGCAATGACGTCATGTTCGGCGGTGCCGGTGATGACAGGATGTTTGGCGGCCAGGGAGACGACTACCTCGAAGGCGGCGCCGGCGATGATGCGATCTTTGCCGGCGAGGGCAACGACGTCGTCAGCGGTGGAGCGGGCCGAGATACGGTGTTCGGCGGTGCCGGGGACGACAGGATCGTAGCCCACGGGAGCGACGGCGATGATGTCTACTATGGCGACGACATGAACGGTGGTTCAGGCAACGACACGCTCGACATGTCGCAGATCATGGCCAACGTCACCGCAGACCTCGGTACCGGACTGATGGGTCGCGGAAGCGCCTACAGCGTGGATACCGGAACCGATACCCTCTGGGGCATCGAGAACATCATCACTGGGTCAGGTGACGACGTGATTACAGCCAGTGCTGCCATCAACGTGATTGATGGCGGATCAGGTAACGATACGTTCCGCTTCAAGTCGGCGGCCGATGCGGATGGGGATACGATCGTCAGCTTTGAAGCGGGCGATTGTATCGACCTCAGTGGTCTCGATGCCAACAGCGCGTTGGGCGGCAACCAGAGCTTCACCCTGGTGTCGGGTGCCTTCAGCGGCGCAAGGGGCGAGCTATTGGTCGGTTACGAGATCCGGGACGACGGGGATTATACGGTCGTCCAGGGAAATACTACCGGCGGCGCCGATGCGGACTTCAAGATCAGCATCAAGGGCACCCACAACCTGACTGAGTCAGACTTCAACATGTAGCAGGCCAAAGAGGGCCGGCCTTCGGGNCGGCCCTNGATCTGACGTGGCAGGGAGACGGGGNAAATGAGTAAGAACAAGGCCGGCAGAAGNCAGGGCAGGGGGTTCTCGGCAGACCAAAGGAAGAGCGTCGAGCGTCTGACCAAGGGGTTTCGCTCGATCTTCATCTTCCTGTTCCTGATCTCGGGGATCATCAACATCCTGGCGCTCACGGGCGCATTTTACATGCTGCAGATCTACGATCGTGCATTGACGAGTGGCAGCATTCCGACCCTCGCCGCTCTTTCGCTTCTCGCGATCGGGCTTTACCTGTTCCAGGGAATGTTCGACATAGTGCGTTCGCAGATCCTGGTTCGCATCGGCTCCCGCATGGACCGGAAGCTTGCACCCGCAGCGCATCAAGTGGCTATTGAAATGCCACGCTTCGGGTTCTCTACCGCCGAAGCGCTGGAACGAAACCGTGACGTGGACATCGTACGAGGCTTCCTGGGAAGCCAGGGCCCCGTTGCTCTGTTCGATCTCCCGTGGATGCCGCTCTTTCTTATCTTCGTTTACATCCTTCACCCGTGGCTAGGCGCCCTTACCTTTGGCGGCGCCTTCATCTTGACCATGATGACGATAGCCTCCGAACTGTTGACGCGCAGGTGGAATGGAGCGACGCATCAGTCGGTGATCGTGCGCAACGCGATCGCGGATTCGAACGCTCGCAATTCGGACATCTTGAAAGCGATGGGAATCTCGCGGCGCGCGGTGACCCGTTTCAATGCCGCCAACGACGAACATCTCGAATTGCAGACGCGCACCAATGACATCAGCGGGACGTTCGGCGCCATCTCGCGCGTGCTGAGAATGATCCTGCAGTCGGCGGTTCTCGGCCTCGGCGCCTTTTTGACAATCCAGGGAGAGCTCACGGCAGGCGCGATCATAGCAGCGTCAGTTGCCTCGGCGCGGGCTCTAGCCCCCATTGATCTGGCGATCGGCAACTGGAAGTCGGTGGTCACCGCACGCGCTGCATTCGCCCGTCTGAAGGAGACGGTGATGGCTTTGGCGTCTGCGGATGAGCCGATGCAGCTTCCCACGCCGGTTCGGAGCCTGAAGGTAGAGAACCTCACGGTCGCAGCGCCAGGTTCCGGTCGCGTACTGCTGAACGATGTCAGTTTCGAGCTGAGGGCCGGTCAGGCACTTGGAATCGTGGGACCAAGCGGCGGTGGCAAGACCTCCTTGGCGAAAGCCCTGACAGGGGTGTGGCCTGCGCTGCGTGGTGCAGTGAGACTTGATGACGCCGATCTGCAGCAATGGGACGAGGAGATCCTCGGGCGTCACATCGGATACCTTCCCCAGGAGGTGGCGCTGCTCGATGCAACAATCGAGGAGAACATCTCACGACTCGAAGAGCATCCGGAAGCTTCGGCAGTCGTGGAAGCCGCTCAGGCTGCCGGCGTGCACGAGATGATCGTTCGTATGCCCGACGGCTATCGCACCGAACTCGGTCCCCTGGGCGTTTCCTTGTCCGGCGGACAGCGCCAGCGGATTGGACTTGCCCGGGCCCTTTACGGGTCGCCCTTTCTCGTCGTGCTCGATGAACCGAACTCAAATCTAGATGGTGAGGGAGAAGCCGCACTCACGCGGGCAATCGAGCGGGTCAAGGCAAGGGGTGGCGTCGTGGTCGTGATCGCGCATCGTCCGAGCGCGTTGCTGGCGGTTGATCTGGTAGCAGTCGTCCAGAACGGTAAGCTTGCTGCATTCGGCCCGAAGGATGAAATCCTGGCGCCGGTACAGAGGGCAGGAGCAGCCGCGACACTTCCGGTTGACCCAATGGAGGCCGAGGAGCGCGCCGTTAGGCCGGCGCGAGTCTTGGCATGATCCGGATCAAGTCTACGAAGGGTTCAGACGCTCCCACAGCGCCTGCAGACCGCTATAAACTGAAGGACCTCGATAGGCGTTCACGGATGCCCGCGCTATTCGCTCTCTTCTTGACTGGCTTCGCTGCATACTTGAAGTCGCTCCTGCCGGCGGAGGCGGTGCGCGAGCCTGTCGCCCCCAGTGAAGAAAACCAGAGCGAGCTTCCGCCCGACGAAATCCGGCAGATGGCTGAAGAAGCGGATCGTGAAGTGACTCCGATCGAGGATCCGCAGCCATGGCGAAATGTCGCGGCGCTAGTTCCAACCAAACAACCTGTTTCGCTAGACTGGATGGAGGGCTTGGCGATGTGGAACGTCGACCAGGTGGAACCACTTATTCAATGGAACAGGCCTGGGGCAATGACGGTGACCGTTACACCTGCAAACGACAACGCATCATTGCGTGGCAGCGGTCAATCATCGGCTGGTTTAGGTGGAAGAGCGTCAGCCAATTCTCCTGCTGACCAGGGGGCCCCCGGAATTCCAACGGCGCCGGGTAACGAGACCCCGCCGCACGGAGGTGGCGACGGGTCTCATTCGGAGAGCTCTTGTGGCTGTGGCGGATCGGGCGACAATGACGGCCCCAGTGACGCGGACCCGGACAAAGATAACCGCGCACCTCGCAGCAGCGGACCCGTATACCTGATGGACGTCACAGGTTGTGCGTTCCTTCTTATTGGTCTCTCGGATCTCCTGCGCAATACCGTTGATCCTGATGGGGACGACCTCGATGTTCGCAACATCAGCGTGTCCGATGGGACCCTCATCGAAAATGGTGATCAGTGGACATTTCGGGCGGGGCCCATGCTCGAAGGACCCGTGACCATCACCTACGAAATAAGCGACGGCGAATATTCCGTCCTGCAGTTCGCACATTTTTCCGTCACGCCTTCGGTGATCGCTGGAACCGAAGGTGACGATGTTCTGGTCGGCAGCGACTGCCCGGAACAGATCGACGGGCGCGACGGCCACGACACCATTCTCGCCCATGCAGGTGATGACCTCGTCAACGGCGGAGGCGGTAATGACATCCTCTGGGGAGGCGATGGTCACGACACAATTCATGGAGGCACCGGCAACGACATTATTTATGGCGGCGCCGGTAACGACATCCTGTCCGGCGGCGAGGGAAATGATGTGTTGTTCGGCGAAGACGGCATCGACCTCCTGTTTGGGGGCGCCGGAGATGATCTGCTGTGGGGCGGTCGAGGAAATGACGTGCTCCACGGCGAGGAAGGCAACGACATTCTCTTCGGTGAAGCGGGGCAAGATGTCCTCTATGGAGGCGTCGGCGATGATCGCCTCTTCGGCGGGGAGGGTGCTGACGTTCTCCATGGTGAAGTAGGTGACGACCATCTGGACGGTGGAGACGGCAATGATGCGCTCTATGGCGGGAGCGGGACCGATCACCTTGACGGCGGTAGCGGCGAAGACATCGTTGACGGCGGTGCGGGCGATGACATCTTGATCGGAGCCATGGATCAGGCCGATGACTGCTATATCGGCGGTGAGGGCTTCGACATTCTCGACTACTCCACCGCCGAGGAGGCGCTCAGGATCGACCTGGTCTCCGGTACCGCCAGTGGGCAAGAAATCGGCTCGGATACCCTGGCCTGCATCGAGCAGGTGATCGCCGGAAGCGGAAACGATCATTTCATTGCGGGATCGGCGGATGCCATTCTGACAGGCGGAAACGGCAGCGATGTGTTCGAGTTCGTCAGAACCAACACCGCGCCAGAAACCTCCTTCGAGATTACCGATTTCCGCTTCGGAGATCGGATCCGCGTGAACAAGTACGATTTGTTCGATGAAGTCTTCGATGAGATGGAAGATCAGTTCGAGAGTGTCTTTGGCCGAGAAGTTGACGATGACGATTTCGCCTTGCGCGTGCGTTACGAAGAGCTTGGTGAGGCTTCTGTACGCACCGTGATCGAAGCGGACTTCAACCGCGACGAGTTTTTCGAGACCACGATCTATCTGCAGGGACGGCATGTCTTGGTCGTAGTGGAGCACGCATAGCTATGGATCAGGCTGTGGCATGATTTGGGAGGATGAGATGGGGAAGCAGTCCATTAAGGATACACGGACGGATGTTGATCGGTTCGGCTACGGCGGTCGCGTAGTCGTTGGAACTCTGCTTTCCCTGATTCTGATAGGGGGCGTGGGGGGCTGGGCGGCGAACGCACGGCTGAACGGAGCTGTCGTGTCGACGGGGACTGTCGAGGTCGATCAGAAGCTGAAGTCTGTTCAACATCGCGACGGTGGAATCGTCAGCGAAATTGCTGTTCGGGAAGGGGATTCGGTTGGTGTCGGTCAGGTCCTCATTCGCCTTGATGATACACAGGTGAAGGCGGAATCCGAAATCGTTCGCGCGCAAATCCTTGAGTTGGCGGTCAAGCGAGCGAGGCTAATAGCAGATCGCGATGGGCAGGATCGCATCGTCCTTCAGCAACTGCCATTCGCGCCAGATGAATCCGTTCTCGATCTCGCGCTCGCTGGAGAGACGCGGCTGCTGAAGGGCAACCGGACACATCGCGAAAGCCAGAAGGAGCAACTCGAACTTGCTACCCAGCAGGTGCGGGATGAAGTCCGGGGTCTGGAAGCGCAGTTAGACGCAAAGGTTGCTGAGATCGCTCTCCTCAAGACAGAGTTTGCTCGCGTAAAGGGTCTGGCGGAGAAGAAACTGATAGAGACCTCGCGGGCGAGTTCCCTAGAACGCGATCTGACGAGACTGATGGGAGAAGAGGGTGAAATCTCAGCGGCAATCGCACGTGCGAATACGAGAGAGAACGAAATAAGGCTGCAAATCATCGGCATAGATGAGGCTTCTCGGACTGATGCTCAACGCGAGTTGGTGCCGATTGACACGCGATTGTCAGAGTTGCAGGAACGGTACACGGCGACCCAAGACAGGCTGATGCGGACCGAGATCCGCGCTCCGATCGCCGGGATCATCAATGAACTAAACGTCCATACGCTGGGTGGCGTCATCTCTCCCGCCGAAATCCTGGCCACCATTGTGCCTCAGGACGCGCGCCTGCGCATCGCCGTGAAAGTGGCACCACAGTCAATCGATCAGGTCTCGGTCGATCGACCTGCAAGGCTCCGCTTCACGGCCTTCAACCAACGTGTAACGCCAGAGCTTGCAGGGCGCGTTGTCCACATCTCACCCGCCACTACGCGAGACAGTGCGGCCGAGCAGCCGTACTATCTGGGTGAAGTCTCCCTTGATGAAGGCGAGCTGGCAAAGTTGCCGGAGGCACGCCTGCTGCCAGGGATGCCTGTTGAGGTCTACATTTCTACCGATGAGAGGACCCCGCTATCGTATTTAGCCAAACCCATCGCGGACCAATTTGCTCGAGCCTTTACGGAAAGGTAGCTGCTAGACGGATGCGTGCGATGATGCACGCTCAGTATTGAACAAAGTTCAAATAACATGACCATCCTGAGATATCGGAGGTGGACCGCATTATTTGCCGAGCGCAATTCGTGCAGCAGAGGCAGGCTGGGTGTGCCAACTTCGAGTTGCGTTCGATAGTGGCGCCATACGCATCCTCCTCCCATTGGCGAGTCTGCGCGATATTCCGACGATTTCTGGTGAACTTTTCGCCAAGTTTCAGACACCGCTTTACAGCGATCCGGTCGATCCAGTCTTCAAGGCGTGGAGTAAATGCCTGGAGTGAACTCAAAAATGGATCCGGCGTGGGCAAGGTCAATCCGCTTCCTATCCACTCGGTGGCTTAAAAGCGGCAATAATCTCCGGCCTCTCAACCCGCAAGTTAGCAGTAAGGCGGGTTTAGCGGCTAAGACGGCGGTGATATCGACGCGACCGTGCTAAGTGACGGTCTCATCGGCGGCCCACCGCAGATCTATGCCAGTGATGCGCCGGAGCAGGAACTGCAGGAGGTCCTGAGGCGCGCGTTCCTGCCGGCTGATCGCCTGACGCTGAACCTCAACACCCTGCTCATCGAGACGAACGGCCGCAGAATCCTGCTCGAAGCCGGCGCCGGGCAGACGATGGGGCGCAAGGAGGCCGCATATTTGAGAACCTGGCGGGGATCGGCTTGCAGCCAGAGGACATCGACATCATCGTGGTCTCTCATACCCATCCGGATCATGTGGGCAATCTTCGCACGGCCGACGGCGGCAGGGCTTTCCCGCGCGCCACGGTCTTTGCGCCACGGGCAGATTGGGACTTCTTCGTGCGCAACGATCCCGATCTTTCTTATATGCCGGTGTCCGAGGACTTCCGCCGCAATTTCGCGGCTGCCATCAAGCGCAGCGTTGAGCCCGTAGCGGATGGAATTGAACTCTACGAAGCCGGCACGGAGATCGTCCCGGGCCTTCATACGCTCGCCGCATCCGGGCACACGCCTGGCATGGCAACCTTTCTCGTCCAGTCGGGGAACGATCAGCTCTTGTTGACTGAACTGCCCCCCGTTTCGACCGGACAGTCGGCATAAGCAGAAAGGCTCAAGCACAGGCTTGGGGACAGGCTTATGTCTAACGAATATCGACACGTTGAATTACTGACGGGTGACGTCCGCCGCAGGCGGTGGACAACTGAGCAAAAGCTGACGATCATCGAGCAGAGTTTCGAGCCAGGCGAGACGGTATCATCCACCGCTCGCCGCCATGGGGTTGCGCCCAACCTGCTCTATCGGTGGCGCAGGCTCTTGAGCGAGGGAGGTGCTGCGGCCGTGGAATCTGACGAGCCGGTTGTCGGCAATTCGGAAGTGAAGAAGCTGGAAGACCGCGTCCGCGAGCTGGAGCGCATACTCGGCCGCAAGACGATGGAGTCGCCTTCTCCAAACCCTATCTGACTATCGAAGCTACGCTATTGACCCACGCCGATAGGCGCGAGAGCTCGATTTCGGATTTCGACCTGCCGGGGGTAAGAATCGCGGCGACCCGAGGTGCAGCCTACCAGAAAGTTCTTGCGGAGAGCCTTAAGGCCGCTCAGCTGGTTGTCTTTGAAAATCCCAAAGAAAGCTTAAGGGGCTTTTTCGCCGAAGGCCTAGACGCAGTCGCAGGCATCCGCGAATCTCTTTGTGCCGAAGCGCTTTCAACGCCGAACTTGCGTGTCCTACCGAGAGGGTTTGCGTCGATCCAGCAATGCGTGGCAGGTCGAATTCAAGCGACTGGACGAGGACTTCTTCGGCGAGGAGTAGGTGATGGGCGGAGATAATTTCCGCTTCTTGCCTCTGGATCGTCCTGAGCATCTGAAATAACTGAGCTTCAGCCCCACCGCCCAACTCTCAGAACAACTCCGAGGTCTCATGAGCCTTGCCGTCCTCTCTAGGATGCGAGCCGCAACTGGGTCACAATGTGCGCCGAATCGCAATCATAGGTTGCGTAAACTATAAACGGCAATTTTTAAGTACAATCGCTTATAACGTGGTTAATATCATGTTAAAAAGTAAGTAATGAAAGATTAAATTAATGTATTACCCTTCTCGGAGAGGGCTGCTGTAACTTTAGGTTGGTTCTAATATATCGACAAGAATAGCATAATAGGTATGCGCTTCTGGATTGGCCAGAAGACGATCGTCCTACGTAAGGAGTTATGCTATGAAGTCTACCAACAGATTTTCCGCGTCAGTCTCTGCTATCTATGAGACCTTGGAGATCAACGACGACGCAGTCCGCCGAGAGCTTGAGGAAACCGCTTCCCAGCTCATTGGTGCCCGCAGGCATTCAACGGAAGCCTCTTTTGAACTGGGCGAGTATCTCGAGCGCGCTGCCCAACTCCTGCCGGACGGGCTTCTCGATAAATGGGTCGTACAGCGATGTGACTACACCCCGCGTCACGCGCGGACGTACAGAGCCATCCACCGCAACCTCTCGCCTTACAAGGATACCCTTGTCGAACTGGCAGTCGGTTCGACGGTGCTTGGAAAGCTGAGTGCAGCCGAGCCTGACAAGATCCAGCGTTCAATCGAGTTCGCAAAGGAGAGGGGCAAGCTTCGGGTCGCAGACGTTGCTCAGATTCTTGCTGATGAGGACGCTGATGAAGGCCGCGTAGCCGAAAGCCCCTTTGATATTGGTGGGATTGATGGCCTCAAGCTGGTCATCGCGGCAAAGATCCAGGAGGGCGTGAAGTCCTTTCTCGGGCATATCGAGGAGATCAGAGCGGAGGTTGCCGCAGCACTTCTGGAGAAGCGGATCGTCAAGAAGACACTGGCGCTGCAGATCCAGTATGCAGCAAGGCTAGCGCGTAAGGAATTGGAGAGCTTGACGCAGTTCGTGACTCCAAGCCCACACGCGGAGTACATCATTTGGACGCGTTCGCTTCCAAGTGAAAGCCGCTGGCATGAGGTTGGTGAGCTCCTTCACCAAGTCGGCGGCATTGATGATTGGCCGGAAAAAGAAAAGGTCCGAAGCTGGCTTGAGGACGAAGTCTTGCCCGTTCTCGAATGGGCCTCGACCAAAACAAAGCATCCGTCTTGGCCGAAGGAAGCCACCACATCGTTGTCCGTTGCTGAATCTGTCGCGCCAACCACCGTCGCAGCGGCGACTCCGGAACAGATCCGGAGGCCTGTGCGAACCGATGCGCCGAGCTGGATGCAGTCACTGAATGAGGCAGTGTCGAAACCCCGGCCTGAGTTCAAGCCGCCTGCATTCCTGGAGAAGGGAAAGGCCGCCGCTAAGGACACCGCGGAAGCCGCGCCAGTTGTCAGTCCGTAACCGCGACGAATCGAAAACCAAAGAGGGCCGCATGTTGGCCCTCATTTTTTATGGAAGCAGTGCGTTGAAGTCGACGGGTCGCGAGCTTCGACGTCTCCCAAGGTCAAGAATCGTACCTGGTTTGTTCTTTTTTCGTTTGGGGCACTTGAGCACTGCCGCGGGTCCTGCCAGGTTAGCGGCGTTCGAATGATCGGACAAAAAAGCGGCCCAAGCCGATGTTCCAGCATCGACAAGGGCCTGACCCTCAACCTTGTAGGAAAGGAATCGGGCTATGAGTATGTTTACATCCGTGTCCCCTCAGCGGGAAGTTCTTCATGCGGCGATGACGGGGGTGCCCGCCTCGTTCGGATCAGTTGGTGGTGTCGCGACATCAACGACTGGCGCAACGGGCATCGTCGGGGAATGCCGCCGCTATCCCAATCGGGTCGAGTACGAGGACGTTCAGGCCGATCTTGATCTCCTGATCGACCGCACCATCGCCGCCCTCGAAGAGGCGGACCCCGTTGAGGATGAGATCCTTGGTCGGTACGTGCACCTCGCATCCCTTGCTCGCGCCGTCTGCTTCCGAGAAGGCAAGCTTCTTGAACTTGCTGTCGAGCGACTGGCAAAAGCCAACCCCAACATTACCGTGCTGACGCAATCCCTGAGGCTGCCGCTGGTGAAAGCCGCGTTGGAAGCGGTGTCTGGCAACAACTGGTCTGATCTCGACGGGATCAAGCTCGACTGCGAGGCTCCGTCAAAGGGAAGCTATACACCCGATCTCATCATCCTCAACCGCGCGCGACGCATTGCCTATATCCTCGACCTCAAGCGGTCGCTTGCCTCCTATGGCGACACCAGTCGGCTCGAAGAGTTGAAGCTGAAGATGATGGCGTCCGCGATGGTCTTGCCGGACTGGCTCTACAAGAACCACAAGCGGATCATGGTCGACACAGTTGAAGTGGCAATCATTGATGGGGCGAGCCGCCCGAGCGACCATGCCAACGGCGTTTGGGCCTTGTCGGAGATCGACGACCTGCTCGAGATCGATGGTACGGCGGCCTGCATGGCAGAGCTCCGTCTGCGCTTTGCCGACCGCGTCCAGCGGCTGCTCAGCGCGGAGGCACAGAAAGCAATCCGCGTCGAACCAGTGAACGCGGCCGCTTCAACCTCGGCCACACCTGCTGAGCTGTCAGCCAGCTTTGCTGATCTGGCTTACTGCCACGACCATGGCCGTGGGTTCTGGTCGCAGGTGGCTCACTACACTGGGCAGGTAGCTTGCCATGCCAGGTCGGCGACCGATGTCGAGCCGCAGCGTGAGCGAATAACCGTGGGCTTTGCCCGGCGCGCTCGTCCGGACTGATCCGCAGCTGCGCTGAAGTCAACAGTCGGGACGTAATGCGTTTGCGCTGTTGCACCATCACCTTCTCCCCATTCTCCTCTTGTGACGCCGGATGCAGATGTTCCGGCGAGGATAGATCTATGCCCGACAACCACTGCACGACTTTTACCCGCTCCCTTAGGCGAGCAGGCCAGACCCTTCCAACGCCATTGCTCTGGACCGAAAGCAGATGGTCGCAAGATGTCCGCATGCAGCTAGACAACATTCTGCCCGTCGATTGCCACGCTGATGATCCAGCTGTGTTGATCGGACTGGCCGTCAGCTTCATGCGGCAAGGTCACCGTCCTGATGACCAATTGCTACGGCCGTTGTTGGTCCGGCTGCACGCTCTTGCCAGTGATGGTGATGCCGCGTGCCGAATGGTGCTGGACTGGATCTGGAACCGCGGTGGTCCGAGACAGCCGGATGAGCTCAGTTCCCTTCTTGCCACTCAGGACGTTGCGGCGAACGGAACGCAACGTCTGACCCGCTTGCAGCACATGGAAGGCCTGTCCAACAGCAGAACGCAGCAAGACTGCGGTGAGGAGCGACCTGGTCACGAAGAGGAGGGGGGCGTTCAGGAAACAGCGGGGGGCATTGACGCGGTCAAAGCCTTGCTTCTCGAAGGTGGACGGGGAGAGCACCTCCATGGATAGGCTCAGCCGTCTCCTCGTGAACCGACTTCGGAACCTGGCTCGCCGGGAGGCGCGGCGCAGATTGCTCCCGACATCAAGTTCCGCGCCATCAAGTTCCGCGCCATCAAGTTCCGCACCATCAACCAACCAGGTGATCGTCGCGCTGCTATTGGCACGCGCCATCCGGGATGGGCAGAAATCGCTTCGGGAGGTCCTCGACACTGTCAGCTCGTCAAGCTCCACCATCATCCTCCACGCAGCCGACCATGGCTTTACGCGCGAGGCCCTGAGGCTCATGGAGGAGACGTGTTTTGTTCCGAGTGGTCCGTATGTGACTGTGGACGCGGACTACCTGTACGACGATGAGGCGTACAAGGCGCCGGACGGCGAGACGCGAAGGCCCGTTGTCCTGTTCCAGGGAGAGCGTGGCCGACCGATCAGGGGTGAGCATGTTCCAAAGCGGATGATCGGTGCCTGTGTCCACGGGTTTCCGATCCTGGCGATCACTGAAGACCAATCCGCCAATCACGATCTCATGTATGTCTTTGCTGACCTTGTGCTCGAGGTCGGAAGACTGGATCCGGCACTTCTGCGTGATCTGGTCGAGGTCTTTTATCCGGAGGCATCTACAAGCATTGAGGTGGACCTAGATAGCTCCACGCAATGGCTAACGGTCGATGACCTCATTCTGGCTTTCCGCCCCGGTCGCGATCTGGAAACAGTGTTGAGAATGATCTCCGCCCTGGTCCAGTTCAAGCGGGAGAGGGTAGAACGTTCGGGAGTTGATGGTGGATCAAGAGGCGCAAGCGATCTTCCCGCTTCGTCCGCCAGCACAGCATTAGAGCTCAACGGGTTCAGGGTCACGGCCAAACCTGTTGGTGCCGGAAGTTCATCAACGTCCGCAGTTGCCAGTGCCCGTACAGGCCGGGACCAGTTGTCCGGTGCAGAGATCATCCAGCCGGAGCCGATGCCAAGCTCAGGAAAGATGCCGCTGACGATCGAGACCATGTCCGGCTATGGAGAGGCCACGGCTTGGGCGCTGGATCTTCAGGCCGACCTGGGAGACTACAGATCAGGTAAGCTGCCGTGGTCTGAGATGTGCACCAAGTTGCTGCTTTCTGGAGCGCCCGGAACCGGCAAGACGACATTTGCTCGCGCGCTCTGCAACAGCCTCCAGATCCCTCTTGTAGCCACATCAGTCTCGACATGGCTGCGAGGTGGGCATCTGAATGACGTGATCGACAAGATGATGAAGACCTTTGGAGAGGCGCGAGCGATGGCACCTGCGATCCTCTTCATCGACGAGATCGATGGCATCGGCAGGCGACAATCTTCCGAGCGGGAATATGCCAACTACTGGAATGCCGTGGTGAACAAGGCTCTCGAACTCTTCGACGGTGCCATCAAGAGCGAAGGCTTGATCATCATTGGTGCAACCAATCGACCTGGCGAGATCGATGAAGCCCTGACGCGATCAGGAAGACTGGAAACGCATATCGAGATCCCCAAACCGGACACCGCGGCGCTGACGCAGATCTTCGCGCACCACCTTGGAGATGAAGCGCTGTCACTGATGGAAGATCACGAACATGGGGAGGTCAGCTTCAATGAATGAAGCGCGATACTTCGCTGGCAGAGATGGATTGGACCAGAGGCTGCCCGATCTTCTGCTGCCCACCCTAAACAGGCTGGCGACCCATGCCATGGGCCTGACAGGCGCTGATGTCGAGCGCATTGTTCGTGAAGCTCGATTGAAAGCGCGCCGTGAGAAGCGCGCGATCCGGTACGAGGACCTTGAGGACGGGATCCGCAGCCATCGTCCACCCGTGGCGCCCGATCTCCGATACCGCCTTGCAGTCCACGAGGCAGGCCATGCAGTCGTTCATCATGCCCTCGGCCTCGGACCAATTTACGGGCTCGTCCTTGACGGTGCCTTGGGTAGTCGCAACAGGCTCGGTATCCAGGCAAGGGCAGGGGGTACTGAAGAATGGTACGGGGACATGCTTGCGATGTTGATGGCTGGCCGTGCAGCAGAGGAGTTCATGCTGGGGACTGTGTCGAGTGGCTCCGGTGGAGGAGAAGATAGCGACCTGGCGCGGGCAACCCTTCTCGCATTCGAGGTGGAGCGGACGCTCGGCCTGGGGTCCCACTTGCCGCTGCTCTACCGTCCACACCCCGTCCCGACGCAGGTGCTCGATCGTGATCCGGACCTGGCTACTCGGGTTCATGCAAGGCTGGAGAAGGCATCCGACGACGCGACCGCGATCCTGACGAGACGCGAAAGAGCATTCAACGCTCTGACGAAGGCGCTATTCGAAGCACAGGCGCTGGATGAGCAGGCTGTTCTGCAGATCCTCGAAGAGGGATGATCTGGTAAAGCCGACATGCGGATCATGACCCGGCTGTGGCGGCAATCGCTGCAGGTTGCCGGCAACGCATATCAAGTCGTGGGCAATGGGAAACAATTTGCGCTATTGCGATTCAGACTTCTGGGTTCCCGATTCAGAAGTCTGCGACGACGATTCACGAACGCCGTTTCGGTCGAGGCACGGCTTGAGGATTTGAAGCAAGTTGCAGGCAAAGCGAAAAAACTTGCGGTATTCCGATTCAGTCTTCCGGGCTGGCGATTCAGAACTCGAGATTTCCGATTCAGAGAGAAACGCTGTTGCGCCGGCAGGCGGGCCGCCTGATCATTGTCATGAATGGTAGATCGAGGGGGAGGGGCGGCAGCATGAGCATGGGCAAGGCGCGGGAACGACAAAAGGCACTACGTGAGGCAAACAAGAGGGCCAGACGGCCTGAGCGAGACGACGTCGCCAGGGTTGCCCTCTTCTGGCTGATCTCGGGAGCAGTCAAGAAGGGGCGGCTTGCCGAGCTGGAGAGGTTGCAGGACAAGATTGTGGCAATGTTGGTGGATCAGGGTTTCGATCAGCGCGAGTCCGATCTGGTGTTTGACGATCTGGTTGCCAAGTACCGATCTGGCGTGTCGCCGTTTCGTCGCAAGATCCACCTGCGCCAACCTCACGACCCTGATGAAGACGGCTAGGGGGGTGTGCGAGTGCTCTCCACAGGTTCGATTTCGTGAAGAGCCGATACGAAGTCAGGCCTGTTTTTTGTAACGCCGTTTGATCTTCTTTCGACTTCTCCCCCCGTTACTCCATAGAACGCCGTTCGGTTTTGAATCGCTTTTCCAGAATCTGAAGTCAGGATCTTTCGCACCTGGTGCTCGGCGATCCGCGAGGGGCGACGTGTGTCATAAGCGAGCGGATCACGTTCGTGAGCAGTCACGTCATAACCCTAAGCGGAGATGATTTCCGCAACTCGACTAGTTCTTCCCCTTCCGGGCCCATGGCGGCGGCTGCTTGTTCTCGATCCACGGTAGGAGTTGGAGTGGCTTCCGTTCGACCCCTGAGGTGATGATTGGATAGTGTTGCAGGGCATTGCGCATCAGCGGGAGGCCTGCAGGGTTGGTGTAGCGCGTGTTGGTCTCGCTGCCTTCGCTCAGCCGTCCGGAGATATCATCGATAACTTCGGTCGGGACGCCAGCCTGTTTCAACGTGTCGGCCATCCCGTGCCGAAGCGCGTGAATAGAACGGTTCCACATTCTTTCACCGAGAACATCGCGCATGATGGGAATGAAGGTGTCATAGAACCGATCGCCTGGATCGTTGTCAGTCTTGTCAGAGAATAAGTCAGGGAACAGAGCGTCGTAGCCCAGCTTCTTGATCGCGTGAAGATACTCGATAAAGCCCAGACGAACCATTTCCTCTGGCACCGGTAGCAGTCGTTGCGACTGCGCGTTCTTCAACCGCCGAAGGTCGTTCGTTCGAAGGATGATAACGTATCCGTGCGCGTCCGTCGCGATATCGTCGACCGAGAGACCGGCAAACTCTCTACGTCTTGGCCCCAGATAGGTAAACAGAATCGGCAGATAATAGAGTGAGTCGTGGAACACATGGCTGCCCGGTTCCCGGCGTTTGCCGCGTATATAGCCCACAGAGCCGCGATAGACGGGGCTGGAGAAGATCGGAGCAATGTCTTCAGGCTTGGGTTTGTACTGCTGGAGACGGATCTGACCTGCCTTGGGTTTTCTTGGCCGCAGACCTTCGAACGTCCAGTTGTCAATTTCAAACCCATGACCCTTCAAATGCTTCAGGAAGTGCTGGAGGTTCCCGAAGTGCTTGCGGATCGTCCCAGCGGAAAGGCCCACCTTTGCCTTGGTTCCGGAGATCTGAGCCGCCTTGCGCAGCTTGTCACCCTCCGCGCGGAGTTCCGGTGCCGACATGATCCTCATTCTGCTGCTTCGGCCCCAGTCGGTCGGAATGTCATTGAAGTGCTGACGAAGCATGCCAATGTGATATTGCTCGATCTGTCCGGAGTGGTGGATGCCATGCTCCATGAGCACCGATTTGAATATGCGGACGAGTGCCATAGCGTCCCGTGCCGTTGCCGGCTCCCAGTCATTGCCCATGTTTGCGATCAACTTGTCGCACTCTTGCTCGAAATCGGCGACCGCGACTGTCCGCTGCTCAACCTCCGGAGCCTGGGAGAGCACCTTGTCTGCCTTTCCGCTCGACGAGCTATCGGCTGAGGCGGTGTCCAGATCGTCAGTCGATGCCGGTGCAGGGCGGACTTCCTCAGTCATCGATGGAGGAGTGTAGGAGCTAGGTGTGGGCGTTGCTTCGCCCATAGGGGTGCTTGCTCTGCTGCCTCCTGTGAATTCGCTCAAGGTGCGGTCGACAAGTTCGTGACGGTCATCGATGTCCAGAAGGGCTGCAGCACGACCCTGGAACATCTTTGACATGGCGCGCTCACGATTGATCGCGGTGTCGGCGATGTCGAAGTTGTAGATCAGTCTCCGGATGCCGGCTTCAAAGCCAGCGCTGCGCGCAATGGCGAGTTCCGCGCGATAGTTCGCCAGGATGGCATCGACATGCGACGTTGGGACATTGTTCTTGAGGAGATAGATAAGACCGGGACAGCCACCCTCCAGGCTGAGCTCCGAGCGGGTCCCGAATTTCGCCAGGAGCAGGCAGGCCCAGCCCGCCTCCAGGTCGAGTTCCATTTCGGAGACATCGCCGCCGCGACCGATGCGCTTGGCCATCGTGTTGATGTCATCGAGCCTCTCAAGTTCCTTGTCCCGTTCATGCTCGAACAGGATCTGGAGCTGTTGCTTTGTGCTCATCGCTTCCCTTGCGTTCATCTTCAGTTCGGCAAGCCGGGTGTTGAGCTTGCGGCCGATGATCTGTGCTTTCCTATGATCCGAACAGTGAAGGGTCAGTGAAAGCCGGCTGCCTGGTGGGCATTGAATGAAGGCGGCCGGGATGCGTGGTCGCCAGTAGAAGATGTTTCCGCGGCGGATGAGATTCTCGACTTCGTGGCGGACACCCATGACGAAGATACCCTGTTCGGGCCCAGGGTGCTTACCGGGCTGAATCCGGCTTGGGCATCACCTTTGGGCATCAGTTCTGGGCATCAGGTCGCCAATGATGCCAAAACGGGATCCGGCACGACTGGAAAACAAGAGAATCAGGGCTTTTTGGGAGAATTGGCTGGGGAACCTGGATTCGAACCAGGACTAACGGAGTCAGAGTCCGTGGGTCTACCGTTAACCTATTCCCCAAGAATGGCGCGGCGCCGTGCGTCGCTCGGTGTGGGCGGCTTATAGCCAAAGCGGGGCCGGATGCAAACCCTTTTTTGAAAAACTTTGCCCGGCGGGACGGGCGCATGTCGCGATCGGCCTGCGCGAAAGGCTCCGGCGAAAAAGCGATTGGCGAAATCGCCTGCCGCTGTTATCCTCCGGCCAACGAAACAGATGGACGCCTGCTGCATGCCATTGAGGTGTTGCGCGGCGAGATGGATAACACGTGATGAACCCCGAGGGCGGCGGAAAGCCGCAGCAAGGTGGGGCATCGGTTGCAGGGCGAGGGGCGGGAAAACCCCGTCGCCGCAAGGCGAAGCGGAACGGCAAGCACCGTCACGCGGCGCCTCGCATGCATGCCGAGGCGGACCAGCAGGCTGGTCCGGCCGGGCATCCTGGGCCGGGCAACGCCGTCGATTCCCCCCGTAAACGAAAGCGTCGCCGCGCGCGACCGGCAACTGCCGTCGGGACGGCGCGCGAAGGTGCCGCCGAACCCGTGCCGCCGCACGCCCTTCCGGAGGCCGGAGCCGCCGACGGCGGGGACAAGCGCCGCAAGCGCCG
>Ga0065721_10050441_pt1 | contig 20170 bp, 13 predicted proteins | sample Mesricmetagenome_FD_59108 | JGI IMG/M metagenome (GOLD analysis project Ga0065721, IMG submission 59108) | Mesophilic microbial community from rice straw/compost enrichment Sample: eDNA_1 v2 (version 2) | ecosystem: Engineered > Solid waste > Grass > Composting > Bioreactor | place: USA: Davis... | reverse complement strand
TGGGGCTCCCGGCCTCCTGCTCCCGCAGCACCCCAATGATCTGGGCCTCGTTGAACCTGCTCTTCTTCATGTCCGTCTCCTTGGTGACGGACTCTCACTCAAACCGAGGGATCAGGAAGGGGGCAGGTCATCCAGGCCCTTGAAACGGCGCACGGTGTCGAACACGAGTTCCGGGCTGCTGTTCTGCGTGGCGTCAACAAACGGATGGCCGCAGACTACCCGACGGCCGCGCGGCTGACTCGCTTGCGCGAACGGACCTCGACGAGGTGCAACGCCGGGCGCCACAAAGGGCAGCGGGCGGCCCGGATAACGAAAAAGGTCCGGGAGTTCTCGGGCCTTTTCAGGGGTTTGCGATGGTACCGCCCCTCCGGATCGAACGGAGGACCTCCAGAGCCACAATCTGGCGCTCTAACCAACTGAGCTAGGGCGGCCCGTCGCGAGCGGGCTTTCTAGTCGCGCCCGTCGATGGGATCAAGCCTGTGGCGGCCGATCCTGGCGCATCGCCCACAGGCCTCTTCGCACGGCTTGCCGGAGCGTTCGGCAAGGGGGCGGGCCGCTCGCTCTCAGGACATGAGACTGCGGCGGGAGGGCGCCGCCCGGCAGGGCGCCTGCCGCCTCGCGCGGCGCCGTGGCGCAAGGAGCGCGGCGGATGCCTTCCGCCCCCTTGCCTGCGTCCGGCCCCGCGGGTCCAATCGACTTCGGTGAAGGGGGGCGGTCCATGAAAGCTATTCTTCTCGCCGGGCTTGCGGTCGCGGTCGTGTCGCTCGGGGAGGCCGCCTGCGCCCAGCCCGCCAAGGGCGTCTCGCCGAAGGAGCTCACCGGTGTGTGGACCAACGCGGCCCTGACCCAGCTGCAGCGGCCCGCCGGCCTGCCGCTGGTGGTGGATGAGGTGCGGGCGCGGGCCATCGCCGCCTCCAACCCCATGGTCCGGCGGGCAGCCGCGGAGACCGAGGCCACGGACCCGTCCGAAGGGGCGGGCGAGGCGACGGACTCCATTCAAGGGCACAACGCCTTCTGGCTGGACCCGGGCTCAAGCCTCGGACGGGTCAATGGCGAGTATCGCACCTCCTGGATCGTCGAACCCGAGGACGGGCGGCTGCCGCTGACCGAGGCGGGACGCCAGGCGTCGCGGGCGGCGGCCTTGCGGCGCGACCGGCAAGACCCGGAGGGCCCGGAGGACCTGTCGCCCAACGACCGGTGCCTGATCGGCTCCCGGGGCATGGGCGGACCCGGCATGCTCAACAACATCTACAATTCCAACTACCAGATCGTGCAGACGCCCGGGGCGGTGGCGATCATGGTGGAGATGGTCCACGACGTGCGCGTGATCCCGCTGTTTGCGGACAAGGCCTCAGCCCAGGCCGGGCACGGGCCGGCGGCGCTGCAGCGGTGGCTGGGCGATTCCGTAGGCTGGTGGGAGGGCGACACACTCGTGGTGGAGACCGTCCACGTGAATCCGCAGCAGGGAACGTTCGGGCCGATCTTTCTGTCGTCCAAGGGGCGGGTGGTGGAACGCTTCCGTCGGGTTTCGCCGGAGCAGATCGCCTACAGCTTCGAGGTCGAGGACGATCACTACTACACCCGACCCTGGCGTGCGGAGATGAGCCTCAACGCCATCGAGGGGCCGATCTACGAATACGCCTGCCACGAGGGCAATTACGCCATCGCCGGGGTTCTGGGGGGCGCCCGGGCCGCCGAGGCGGCGAGCGGGCCCTGAGCGCCAGCCTCGGAGCGCCGCCTCGCCGGTTCAGCCGGCCGGACAGCCTGGGGTCTGCGGATCTGGACGCACCGCCGCCGGCCGGGCCGGGCCCTTGAGAGGACGGCCGGGCGTGGCGCCGGTCAGTTCGCCGGACCGGATCACCGGAACCCCATTGACCAGCACGTGGCGGATGCCCGTGGAATAGCGGTGCGGATCGTTGAAATCGGCGTGGTCGGCGATCTTCTCGGCGGAGAAGACGGTGATGTCCGCGAAGGCGCCTTCCTTCAGCCGGCCGCGGTCCGTCTGGCCGATCTGGTCCGCCGCCATGGACGTCATGCGCTTGACGGCCTCCTCCAGCGTCAGGACTTTCTGTTCGCGCACATAGCGCGCGAGGACCCGCGGGAAAGCCCCGTAACTGCGCGGATGCGGCACTCCCTCGCCGAAGCCTACCGGATCGCCGTCGGTCTCGATCATCGCCCGCGGATGCTGGAGGATGCGGATCACATCGGCCTCATCCATGGCGTGATAGATGGCGCTGAACCCGCCGGCGAGTTGCAGGTCGATGAGCAGACTGACCGCCGTTTCGGGCGTCTGGGGGAGGCCCTTGTCCGCGGCGAGGTCGGCAAGGGTGCGGCCGTCATAAGCAGGGGCAGAGGGCACGTGACGGAACTGCAGGCGACGCAGGTCCGCGCCGCCCCGCTGAACCAGCAGGATGCGCATCACCTCGGCCTCGATCCTCTTGCGCGTCGCCGGGTCGGCCACCCGCTTGCGGAAGGCCTCCGGCCCGCCGGCCAGGGCCCAGGAGGGAAACATGACCCCCGAGCCCGTGGCGGAGGCCGTGTAGGGATAGACGTCGTGACGGATGTCCAGGCCGCGGGCGTTGGCCGCGTCGATCAGCGCCAGGGTTTTCTCGCTCCAGCCCCACTGGCCGGCGCCGGTCACCTTGTGGTGGTTGATCTGGGCGGGAAGCTTGGCGACCTCGGCGATGCGGATCAGCTCGTTCACGGAATCCAAGACGCCGCGGCCTTCATCCCGCATGTGCGAGACATAGATGCCGCCATGACACGAGGCGACCTTGGCTAGGGCGATGACCTCATCGGTCTTGGCGAAGTTGGCGGGCACATAGAGCAGGCCGGTCGACAGACCGAGCGCGCCGTCCTTCATGGCCGCGGCCACGATGGCCTGCATGCGCACAAGTTCGGCGGGCGTCGGGGCGCGGTTCTCGACGCCGAGCACCTGGGTCCGAGCATAGCTGTGGCCTGCGAAGAAGCCCACGTTCGGGGCGACCCGCAGGCGGTCCATATAGGCTCCGAGCGGGTCGGGCTGGGCCCCGCTATGCAGGCTGGCGATGATGGTGGTGATGCCCTGCCGCAGGAAGTTCTCGGCTAGGGGGTGCTCGTGGATGTTGGTGGCGATGTGGGCGTGGTTGTCGATGAAGCCGGGGGCGACGACATGGCCGGTGGCGTCCAGCACCTGGTCGGCCTCGCTGTCGGGCAGGGCTTCGCGGGAGATGCGGACGATCCTGTCGCCCTTGGTGGCGACGTCGGCCCGATAGGCCGGGGCGCCGGTCCCATCCACCACCTGACCGCCCTTGATCAGCAGGTCATAGGCCGCAGCCAGGCCGGCGGCGGGCGTCAGGACCGTGGACGCCGCCGCCAGGGCGGCCAGCCCGCGCCGGCGTCCCCGGGCGACCCGTGAATGTCCAGACCGATCCTGCCTCATCCCACGCATGCGCCCCTCCCGTGTTGATGGGAGGCGATGATCGCGCACGCGCGACGGAACGGCCCTTACCGAATTCGCGCGGCCTCATAGCCGCTGGTTATCAACCGGCGCCTTGAGGGGCGTTGCGCATAGCGTGGGGCTATGGAGCGCCAAACACTCGGAAACAGTCAGCCTGCAGGAAGGGCCGCATCCTTTCCCCGTAGCTGAGAGCGGCATGGAGGGGGCTTTGCGGCGTGGAATCCTGAGCGGCGCAGGCATGGGCGCCTTGGCGGTCTGCATCCTGGCGGGATGCGCCCCTCTGACCGGGGGCGCGGGCGGGAAGCCCAGGCAGGTGGATCTGCTGATCCGCGGCGGGGAGGTCTATCTGGGCGACCTGTCGCCAGCGCGGGTGGCGGACGTGGCTATCACCGGAGACAAGATCGTCTTCGTCGGTGACGCCAGGGGCGTGAAGGCGGCCAAGGTGATCGACGCCAAGGGCAGGATGGTCGCCCCGGGCTTCATCGACGCCCATTCCCACGCCACCGGCGAGCTCGTCTCCGACGACCCCAAGCACCGGCAGCTCCTCCGACAGCTGACCCAGGGCGTCACCACCAGCATCGTCGGGGTGGACGGGGCCGGCGAGCCGGAGGTCAAGGCCTTCATCGACAAGGCGAACGCCGCCGGCGTCGGCAACAACTTCGCCACCTTCGTCGGGTTCGGCGCCATCCGCCAGCGAGTGCTGCAGAACGACGCCCGGGCTCCGACCCCGGCCGAGCTGGAGACCATGAAGGCCTTGGCGGCGAGGGGCATGTGCGAGGGGGCCCTCGGCCTGTCTTCGGGCCTGTTCTACGCGCCCCAGAGCTTCGCGAAGACCGAGGAGGTGATCGAGGTCGCCAAGGAAGCCGGCAGGCGCGGCGGCCTCTACGACACCCACCAGCGCGACGAGGGCACGACTTCGATCGGCGTCGTGGCCTCCACGCGCGAGCAGATCCGCATCGGCCGGGAGAGTGGTGCGACCCTGCATCTGGGGCACTTCAAGGTCTCGTCGGGGGCCAAGCCCGACGGCCAGTCAATGACCGAACTCGTGCAGATCGTCGAGGAGGCCCGGGCCGCCGGACAGAACGTCACCTCCGACCAGTACCCCTGGTCGGCGTCGAATACCGGTCTCGTAGCCATCGCTATTCCGCGCTGGGCGCAGGACGGCGGGCGTCCGGCGATGCTCAAGCGGTTTCAGAACCCCGCGGACTTGGCGCGGCTCAAGGCCGAGGCTCTGGCCTTCTATGAGCAGCGGGGCGGGCCCCAGAACATCCTGATCAATGGTGCGCCGGATCAGCCCGAGCTGGTGGGCAAGCGGATCTCAGAGATCGCCGCCGCCTGGAACGTCGACCCCGCCGAAGCCACGGTGCGTATTCTCACCAAGGGCAATGCGAGCGTCGCGGTGTTCGCCATCACCGAGGCCGACATCAAGATCCTGATGAAAAAGCCGTGGAACATGTTCTCCACGGACGGCGGGCCGAGCGGCCATCCGCGGGGCCACGCCAGCTATCCCCGGCTCTGGTCCAAGTATGTGGTCGAGGAGAAGGTGATCACGCCCGTGGAGTTCGTGCACAAGTCCACGGGTCTGGTGGCCGACACCCTGGGGATCACCGGCCGCGGCTATCTCAAACCGGGCTACTTCGCTGACGTGGTGGTGATCGACCCCAAGTCGTTCCTGCCGATGGCCGACTATGTGCATCCGACCCGGCTCTCGACAGGGGTCGAGGCGGTGGTCCTCAACGGCAAGCTTGAACTGGAGAGTGGGAAACCCACCGGCGCCTTCGCAGGGCGCGGTCTCCCCAAACCGACCCCTGCGGGCTGTTCCTAGGGCGCGATCCCCTCACCCTGGCAGCCGCTGGGACGCCGTCGGCCCGCAAGGTCGGCGGCGTCTCTTCGTGCGGCCCGGCGCAGGTATAGCCCACCGCTATGAGGCGCCGCCCGGTTGGCATTTTCCAACGCCGATGAGCCCCGGCTAATCGGGATGAGCTTGTTCCGCCCTCGTCTTGCGGCGGAGATCAAAGGACCTTTCTCCATGAATATACCGGGGCCTTACCTGCTCTATCTAGGCGACGCCCGGGACGAGATTTCGGTGAAGACCTCGCGTGGCATTGCGGTCTTCCGCCCTGATCTGAGCCTGGGCGAGTATCGGCGCTCCACCGAGGCGGTGACCCTCGGGCTGCGGCAGATGTCTTTCGCCGAGGCCGTCGCCGAGGGGGCTAAGACGCTGGTGATCGGCGTGGCCAACGCGGGCGGAGTGCTGGGCCCTGAAGCCGTGGCCGATGCGGTCGCGGCCCTGGACGCCGGCTTGAATGTGGCCGCCGGCCTGCACGATCGCCTGAACGCCAATCCCGAGATCCGCGCCGCCGCCGAGCGGAACGGCCGGCAGCTGTTCGACGTGCGCGAGCCGCCGCCGGTGCTGAAGGTCGGCACAGGTTATCCCCGGTCGGGCCGCCGCCTGCTGACGGTGGGCACCGACTGCTCGGTGGGCAAGATGTACGCGACCCTGGCCCTGACCCGTGAGCTGGTCTCCCGGGGCGTGGCCGCCGACTTCCGGGCCACCGGGCAGACCGGGATCCTGGTGGCGGGCGGCGGCGTGCCCCTCGACGCCGTGGTCGCCGACTTCATCTCGGGCGCCGTGGAGATGGTCTCGCCGGCTCGGGAGGAGGCCGGCTGGGACCTGATCGAAGGCCAGGGCTCGCTGTTCCATCCATCCTATGCGGGCGTTTCGCTCGGCCTGCTGCACGGCGCCCAGCCGGACGCCATCGTCCTTTGCCACGAGCCGGGCCGGGAGAGCATGCGCGGCCTGCCGGGGCGGAGCCTGCCGGACCTCAAGGTCTGCCTGGAGGCCAACCTGGAAGCCGCGCGGCTGACCAATCCCCGGGTCGTGGCCGTCGGTGTGGCCTTGAACACCTCCAAGCTGGACGACGAGGCGGCCCGGAGGATCTGCGCCGAGACCGCCGATGCCCTGGGGCTTCCCTGCCAGGATCCGTTCCGGATGGGCGTGGACTTGATTGTGGATCGGATGGACGAATGCTTCGGACTCTCCGCGCAGGCGCCGAGCACTGGCCGCTAGCGACCCCGTTCCGGATTTCCCGGGGTGTTCGCACCCAGGCCGACTTGGTGGTGGCCGAGGTCCGGCAGGGGAATGTCGTGGGCCGCGGTGAGGGCGCGCCCATTCCGCGCTACGGCGATACGGTGGAAAGCTGCGTGGCCCAGATCGAGGCCCTGAGGCCGCAGGTCGAGGCCGGCCTTGACCGCCGCGCCCTGCTGGATGCGCTGAAGCCGGGGGCGGCGCGCAACGCCCTGGACTGCGCCCTGTGGGACCTTGAGGCCCGTCTTGCCGGCCGCAGCGTCGCTGAGCTGATCGGGCGCACGCCGCGCGGCCACGTGACCACGGCGCTCACCGTCAGCCTGGACGCCCCCGAGGCCATGGGAGCGGCCGCGGCGAAGCTTGCTCACTATCCCCTGGTGAAGGTGAAGGTCGACGGCTCCGACCCCGCCGCTCAGTTGCGGACCGTACGAGCGGCCTGTCCGGATGCAACGCTCATCGTGGACGCCAACGAGGCCTGGACCATGCCGTTGCTCGAAGAGCTGCAGCCTGTGCTGGCCGAGCTCGGGGTGGCCTTGCTGGAGCAGCCGCTGCCCGCGGCCGAAGACGCCGCGCTCGAAGGCTTCGTTCGATCAGTGCCGATCTGCGCGGACGAGTCCTGCCACCTTGCCGCGGATGTGCCGCGCCTGGCCAGGCGCTATCAGGCCGTGAACATCAAGCTCGACAAGACGGGAGGCCTCACTGCCGCCCTCGAGCTTTTGGCGGCAGCCCGGGCTGCGGGCATGACCGTGATGACCGGCTGCATGATCTGCACCTCGCTGTCGGTGGCGCCGGCCTTCCAGGTGGCCGAGCAGGCGGACTTCGTGGACCTCGACGGGCCGACGTGGCTGGCCCAGGACCGTGAGGGCGGGGTGGTGATGGAGGGCTCGGCCCTGAAGGCGCCGAGCGGACAGCTGTGGGGCGGCGAATCGGCCAGATAGTGTGAGGCGGGCGCAGGTTCGAGGGGCCTCCTGGCTGCTCCGGACGCCCTGCCGCGCATGGGTCGCCAGGGGGAAACGCATGTCCGAGACTGAAGCGTCTTCGACCCAGGCTGCGCCGCGGCGCAGCCCGCTGCAACGCTACTGGTTCGACATTCCGCTTTGGAAACGCATCCTGCCGGCCCTGTTGCTCGGGGCCGTAGCGGGGATGGCCTATGGACCAGAGGCCGCTCAGGTCAAATGGCTCGGCGACATCTTCGTGCGGCTCACCCGCATGGTCGTCGCCCCCCTGGTTTTCGTCACCATCATGGCCGGGGTCATGGCGCTCGGCGATCCGAAGCGGCTGGGGGCCCTGGGGCTGCGGACGGTGGGCCTGTTCGTGGGCACCGCCGCGATCGCCGTCTGCATCGGAGTGAGCCTTGGCCTGCTGCTGCAGCCGGGGGTGGGCGTAAGCCTCGCCGCCGCCGTCCCGCAGGAGATCAAGCCCGGTCGGAGCCTGAGCGAGCAGCTCCTGGCGATCATCCCGCTCAACCCGGTGCAGGCCCTGGTGGAGGGCGACATGCTGGCGATCATCTTTTTCGCCGTTCTGTTCGCCGCGGCGCTTCTGAAGCTCGGCGAGCGGGCCAAGCCGCTGGTTGATGCGATCAACGTCGCATCGGACGCCATGTTGACGGTGGTGAAGTTCGTCATCGAGACCGCGCCGTTCGGCGTCTTCGGCCTGGTGGCCACTGCGGTGGGGGTGAACGGCTTGGGCGTCTTCGTGAACGTCTCCCTGCTGGCCCTGGGCACGCTGGTCTGCTGCACGATCCAGACGCTGGTGGTGCAGCCGGGGCTGATCCGGCTTGCGGGCGCTCTTCCGGCGGCGCCCTTTCTGCGGGGCGCGGCCGACGCCATCCTGGTCGCCTTTTCCACCTCGTCCAGCTCGGCGAGCCTGCCGGTGGAGATGACCGTCGCCGAGAAGAACCTCGGGCTGCACAAGAGCATTATCTCTACCGTCCTGCCGGTCGGCGTCAGCATCGGCCGTGACGGAACCGCCCTCTATGTGGCTTTGCTTTCTGTGTTCGCCGCCCAGGCCCTGGGCGTGGCGCTTCAGCCGGTGGATGTGGCCCTGATCATCGGTGCGGCGACGCTGCTGGCGGTCAGCACGCCGCCGGTTCCTTCGTCTTCGCTGTTCATGATGGCGGCGGTGCTGTCGGTGGTGGGGATCGATGACGCCCAGTCCGCGCTCATCGTCGGCTTCATATTGCCGTTCGACCGGCCGCTCGACATGATCCGGACCGTGCCGAACGTCATGAGCAATCTGACGAATGCGACGCTGGTGGCGCGCTGGTCCGGTGAGATGGATCCCGATGTCCTGCGCAAGCCGCCTCGCGTCTGAGAATTTCCCGCCGGGCTTTTCGGCAGAGCGGCGATCCTTGCGCATGACGAAGCAGCAAGAGAGCGCCGTTCTCGCCGTCGCCGCGAGCAGATGCGCGTCAGCGCGCTGGTCTCGCGTCATTTCCTATGCAGCCGTTGGGAGGCGGTCGGGGACAGGGGGCGATTATCATGATGAACCTGAGACACATCGAGGTCTTTCACGCGGTCTATGTGAACGGCACGGTTAGCGGCGCGGCCCGCGCGCTGAACGTCTCCCAGCCATCCATCAGCAAGGTGCTGAGGCATGCGGAGATCCGGCTCGGCTTTCCGCTGTTCGAACGGGCGAAGGGGCGCCTCACCGCCACCGAGGAAGCCCATGCACTGTTCCGCGAGGTGGACGAAATCTACGGCCGGGTCGGGTCGCTGCAGCAGACGGCCAAGAACATTCGCCGGGGAGGCGAGGGCCGCATCCGCCTTGCGGTTCTGCCGGGTTTCGGCTTGAGCGTCGCCCCCCAGGCGGTGGCGCGCTTTCGCAAGGAACGGCCCAACGTCTCCTTCGACATCCAGACGCTCCATCACGCCGACATCCTGCGGACCCTCACCGAACGCGAGTGCGATCTCGCCATCGGCTACGAGCCCCCGAAGCATCCCCGACTGGCCCATACCCAGATCGGTTCCGGCGAACTGGTTCTCATGTTCCGCAAGCAGGACCTGCCGGACGCGCCGCCGCGTCTGAGCCTCAGGGTCCTGGAAGGGCGCGAGTTCGTGAGCCTGGCCCACAGCGGGCCGATGGGCAACCTGTTCAACAACGAGGTGGCGCGCCAGAACCTCTCGCTCCAGGAGAGCATCACCATCCAGACGCTCTACACGGCCGCGCCCCTGGTCCGGCAGGGCATGGGCATGGCGGTGGTGGACGATTTCACGGCCCGGGCCTGTCTGGATCCCGAACTCGACTATCGGCCCCTGGATCCGCCGGTGCGTTTCGGCGTTCATTGCATCTACCTCGCCGACCGGCCGTTGCCGCGGCTCATGCAGCCCTTCATCCGCGTGCTGTCGCAGTTCACCACCGAGACTGTGGCGAAGCCGCCGACGGATCGGCCGCCGCTGCGCGTGATCGGCGCCCGCTGAGGCGTCATTCCCCAGCGGGACGGATAGCTGCCGGCTATGGCCTCGCAAAGCATTGATCACTCACCTCGCGAGGCGCCCGTGACACTCTCGTGTCGCTGTTGGCGACGCGGCTGAAGGGGCCGACGAACGCCGCGGACAGGCCCGCCGGCGTCGCCTGTCGCCGAGATGAGGCGATGAGGGACGAGACGCGGACGAGGGCCTCGACACGATCTGAGGGGGCCAGCCGATGCTGAACGAACTGATGACCTGCGACGCTCGCCAGCCGCGCGTCGCGGCCTTGTGGAAACAGGGGCTTGCGTACGGCGCCTCGGCGCTGGTGCTTGCGGTAAGCGCCGGACCCGCGGCCGCTCAAGCCGTACTTCCCACCACGATGGAGCCGGAAGCCCGGTCGGTTGAGGAGGTGGTGGTCACGGGGAGCCGTGTCGTCCGCGACGGCTTTCAGGCGCCGACCCCGCTGACGGTCATCAGCGAGCAGGATCTCGAGGCGGCGGCGCCGTCCAATCTCGCCGACTTCGTGAATGACATCCCGTCCATCCAAGGCAGCGCCACCGTCCAGACCGGCAACGCCAACATCAGCGCGGGCACCGCCGGCATCAACGCGCTGAACCTGCGCAACCTGGGCGGTTCGCGGACCCTGGTGCTGCTTGACGGTCAGCGCTCGGTGGCCTCGACCATCACCGGGCAGGTGGACATCAACACCTTCCCGCAGGGCCTCATCAAGAGCGTCGAGATCGTCACCGGCGGCGCCTCGGCCGCCTATGGTTCGGACGCGGTGTCGGGGGTGGTGAACTTCATCCTCGACAAGGAGCTCACCGGCATCAAGGGCTCGATCGAGGCGGGCCAGACGACCTATGGCGACAACGACCAGTATCGCCTCAACCTGAGCGCCGGCCTGCCCTTCATGCAGGGCCGCGGCAAGGTGCTGCTGAACGCCGAACTCACCGATCGCGAGGGCATCTATGGTGTGCCGCGCGACTGGAACAACAAAGGCTACTACATCGTCAACAACCCGGCCTACGCGCCGGGGAACGGTCAGCCCGAGCGCCTGGTCACCTACAACGCCGGCCCCATCGCCGCCCCCGGGGGCGTGATCTGGAACGGCCCCCTGCGGGGCACCGCCTTCGGCGTGGGCGGGGCGGTCTATCAGCAGTCTATGGACGTCGCCCGGGACCCGTGGCTGATCGGCGGCGACTGGGAACGCAACCAGGCCAACAAGCTAAACACCCTCGACGCCGACGAGCGGCGCAAGAGCCTCTTCGGACGTGTCAGCTACGAGATTGCCGACAATCTGGAGGTCTTTGGCCAAGCGTCGTGGACTAAGCATGCCTCCTACGGCTGGCTTGGCCGGCAATATAACCAGGGCAACGTCAGCATCCGATCGGACAACGCCTTCCTGCCGCAGAGCGTGCGCGAGGACCTCCAGGCGCTGAACATCACCAGCTTCAACCTGGGCACCAGCAACGCCGACTTCCCGGTTCGCGGCACCAACAACAACCGCCAAGTCGGGCGCTACGTGGTCGGCGCCAACGGCGAGTTCGAGGCCTTCGGCGACTCCTGGCGATGGGACGCCTACTACCAGTACGGGCGCACGCGCTCATTCGAGATGGCGAAGGACATCACCAACAATAACCGGCTCGCCATGGCCACGGACGCGGTGTTCCACCCCGTCACCGGCGAGATCGTCTGCCGCTCGACGCTGACCGATCCCAACAACGGTTGCGTGCCGCTGAACCGGTTCGGGGTGGGCGTCGCCTCTCCCGAGGCCATCGCCTGGACCCATGGGGACATCTACCGGATCCAGTACTTCACCCAGGAGGTGATGGCGGCAAACCTGTCGGGCGACCCTTTCTCGACCTGGGCTGGTCCGGTGTCGCTAGCGCTCGGTGTCGAGCACCGTAAGGAGAAGGTCAGCGGCTATGTGCCGCCGGGCCACAGCTCCGGGTGGTTCGTGGGCAACTACCTGCCGAATTTCGGCGCCTACGACGTGACCGAAGGCTACGTCGAGACGGTGATCCCGCTTTGGGAGGGCTTGGACTTCAACGGCGCCGTCCGCGCGACGGACTACTCGACCTCGGGCTTTGTGATGACCTGGAAGGCGGGTTTCACCTACTCGCCGATCCCCGACATCCGCTTCCGCGTCACCCGCTCGCGGGACATCCGGGCGCCAAACCTGAACGAGCTGTTCGCCGCCGGCACCAGCCGCTCGAACCAGTTGATCGACCCTTTCATGGGGAACACGAACACCCAGTTCCTGGAGGTGACGACCGGCAACCTGGCGCTGAAGCCCGAGAAGGCGGACACCCTGGGCCTTGGGGTGGTCGTCCAGCCGCGCTTCCTGCCGGGCTTCGCCGCCTCGCTCGACTATTATGACATCAAGATCAACGACGCGATCGGCTCGGTAGACGCCCAGCGCATCGTCGATCGCTGCTTCCAGGGCAAACAGGAGTACTGCGCCGCCATCCAGAGGTCGGGTCAGTTCATCACCCGGGTCTCGATCAGCCCGTTCAACTTTGCCAAGCGCCAGGCCCGCGGCTTCGACATGGAGGCCTCGTACCGCTTCGACCTGGGCGCGGGGGCGATGACCCTGCGGGGCGTGGCTACCCGCTATCTGGAGAACTACAACGACAACGGCATCGACCCGCCGACCGACAGCGTCGGCTCGATCTCACTGCCGAAGTTCGTGTACCGGGCTACGGCCACCTGGCGCGCCGAGCCCTGGACGATCCAGGTCGTTGGCCGCGGCGTGAGCTCCTCCACCATCAGCAACGACTATGTGGTCTGCCAGAGCGCCTGCCCGGGCTCGACGACCTTCAACCCGACCATCAACTACAACCACGTCAACTCGGCCTTCTACCTGGATACGTCGATCACTTACGACATCGACGTGCCGCCGTTCTCGAGCACCCAGCTGTTCGTGAACGTGAACAACATCCTGAACGCGGATCCGGAACTGGTGCCCTACGGGCCGGCCGGCACGGCCTGGAGCGTGCCCCAGACCGACCAGGGGGTGTTCGACATCCTGGGGCGGGTGTTCCGGGTGGGGCTGCGGTTCCGCTACTGAGTTCGCGCGCAGAGAAATTTTGGGGGAGAGCATGACCCGTCGCAGATCGATCTTCCGTCGGTTCCGGACATTCGCAGCCGCGGCGGCCATGGTGCTGGGCGTCGGCGCGGCCGGCGCCCAGGCTGAGGACTATGACGTCATCATCCGGGGCGGCCTCGTCTATGACGGCACGGGAAGCCCGGGCCGGACGGTCGATGTGGCGCTCAAGGGCGACCGCATCGCCGAGGTCGGCGCCATCCCGGCGTCGGCGACGGCCTCCAGGGTGATCGACGCCAGGGGCCTCTATGTGACCCCCGGGTTCATCGATCCTCATTCCCACGCCGCGCCTGGGATCGGCACGCCCAAGCTCGCCGCGGCGGAGTCGATCCTCTACCAGGGGATCACCACCGTGATGATCAATCCCGACGGCGGCGGACCGGGCGACCTGCGTCCGCAGATCGCCGAGATCGAAAAGAATGTCCCTGGCGTGAACGTCATCCCGATGATCGGCCACAACGGCGTGCGCCAGGCGATCATGGGGCTCGACAACCGGGCGCCCACGTCGGCCGAGCTGGAGAAGATGCGGGGCCTGGTCAAACAGGCCATGGATCTCGGCGCCTTCGGGTTCTCCAGCGGCCCGTTCTACGTGCCGGGCAAGTATTCCCAGACGTCGGAACTGGTGGCCCTGGCGAAGGTGGCGGCCGCCTATCCGAATGCCTTCCACATCAGCCACATCCGGGACGAGTCCAGCTACGACGTGGGCGTCCTGGGCGCGATCAAGGAACTGATCGAGGTCTCTCGCCAGACCGGCATCATCGGCGTGGTCACCCACATGAAGATGCTCGGCCCTTCCGTGTGGGGGAAGTCGGCCGAGGCCATCAAGCTGATCGAGGACGCCCGGGCCGAGGGGCTCTCGATCTGGGCCGACCAGTATCCCTACGCCGCCTCGGGCACCTCGCTGCAGGCCTCGCTGGTGCCCGGCTGGGCGCAGGAGGGCGGCCGCGACGCCCTGGCCAAGCGCCTCGCTAACCCTGAACAGCGGGCGCTGATCCGCAAGGAAATGGCCGGCAATCTCGAACGGCGGGCCGGCGCCAACGCGATCATGATCCGCGGTTATGCGCCCGATCCGTCCCTAGAGGGCATGCGGCTGGACGAGATCGCCAAGCGCAAGCTGCAGGACCCGCTCGACACGGCGATCGATATGCTGATGAAGGGCGGCGCCGGCGTCGTCTCGTTCAACATGAATGAGGCCGACCTGGAAGCGATCATGAAGCAACCCTGGACCATGACCTCGACCGACGGAGCCCTGGTGGAGTTCGGCAAGGGCGCCGAGCACCCGCGGGCCTACGGCGCCTTCCCGCGGAAGTTCCGGCGCTATGTGCTGGACCGCGGAGTGATCAGCATGGAGCAGGCGGTCCATTCATCCACCGGGCTGCCCGCCCAGGTGTTCGCCATCAAGGACCGGGGCGTGCTGAAGCCCGGCGCCTATGCCGATGTGATCGTTTTTGACCCGAACACCATCCGCGACGTGGCTACCTACGAGAAGCCGCACGCCTATTCCGAAGGGATGCGGTACGTGTTCGTCAACGGCCGGCTCGCCCTGGCCGAGGGCAAGGTCACCGCGGAGCGCCACGGGCGGGTGCTGCTGCGGGAACGCTGAACCGGCGGGGAGAGGTCTTGGACGGCGGAGTGCAGGTTGGGGCAGGGCAGACCTGGGCGCGACGGTTGTCGGCGGAGGTCGGCAAGGCGGTGCTCGGGCAGGCCCATATCGTCGAGCGGTTGCAGGTCGCGCTCCTCGTCGGCGGGCATGTGCTGCTGGAGGGGCTGCCGGGCCTCGCCAAGACCCTGCTGGTGAAGTCGCTGGGCTCGGCCCTGGGGCTCTCCTGCGAGCGGATCCAGTTCACGCCGGACCTGCTGCCCAGCGACATCATCGGGACCATGGTCTATTCGCCCAAGGACGGGGGGTTCACGCCCCACCTCGGGCCGGTGTTCGCCAACCTGGTGCTCGCCGACGAGATCAACCGCGCTCCGGCCAAGGTCCAGAGCGCGCTGCTCGAGGCCATGCAGGAACGTCAGGTCACCATCGGCCGGACGCAGCATCGCCTCCCGGACCCGTTCCTGGTCCTGGCCACCCAGAACCCGGTGGAGCACGAGGGAGCCTATCCGCTGCCCGAAGCCCAGATGGACCGGTTCCTGTTCAAGCTCGGCCTGGACTACCCGTCGCATGACGACGAACTCGCCATGCTGCGCCGCTGGGGGTCGGCCGCCCAGGCGCCGGTGCTGGAGGCGGTGTCCGACGGGACTGAGCTTCTGCGCCTCCGGGCTGCGGTGGACGGGGTGCATGTCGCCACGGAGATCGAGGGCTATGTCCTGGCCTTGGTGCGGGCCACCCGGGATCTTGTGAAGCCGGGCGCCGACGGCGTGGCGCTGCTGGCTTTCGGCGCCTCGCCCCGGGCCTCCCTGGCGCTCTATCAGTCGGCCCGGGCCCTGGCCTTCCTGCGGGGGCGGGATCACGTGACGCCGGCCCTGGTGCAGGAGTTGGCGCAGGATGTCCTGCGGCATCGCATCGCCCTGACCTATGAGGCCGAGGCGCTGGGGCTCACGCCCGACGACGTGGTCGCCCGGACGGTCGCAACGGTGGCCGTGCCGGGCTGAGCGAGACCCCATGCAGGCTCCCCGGACGCTGGATCCCCGCGCGCTGGACGCCCTGCGCAAGCTCGAGTGGCGTCTGCGCCGCAGTCCCGTGGCGGGCCCCCTGGCGGGGGCGGCGCGGTCGATCTTCCGGGGGCGCGGACGGGACTTCGACCAGGTGACGCCATATGTCTTCGGCGACGATGTCCGCGACGTGGACTGGAACGTCACCGCCCGGCTCGGCGAGCTGCACCGCAAGGTCTTCATCGCCGAACGGGAGCCGACCGTGCTCGTGGTGGTCCAGGACGGCCCGGCCCTGCAGTTCGGCTCGGGCGCCGTCAGCAAGCGCGACGTTCTGCTGGAGCTGGCCGCCCTGATAATGCTGCTGGCGGTCATCAACCGCGAGCGGGTGGGTCTCATCCACCTGCGCGCCGACGGGGTGAGACTCCGGTCGCCCAGCCGCCATCGCGCACACGCCCTCGCGGCGGCGGCCGAGCTGTTCGCGGGGACGGCGCCCGATCCCCTGGCCGGGCCGCCGCCATCGGTACTCGGCCAGCCGATCCCGCAGGACGCCTTCCTCGTGCTGTTGGGCGATCCGCCGGAGGGGCCGCCGCCCCCGGATTGGACGCGGCTGAGGCGCCGGCACGACGCCATCGGCGTGCGCGTAGAAGACGCCTGGGAGCGGACCGGGCCGCCCGCCGGGGGCTTTGCGGCCTATGATCCCACGGCCCAGGCGCTGGCCTGGGTGGAGGCGAGTCCGGCGAGCCGGGCGGCCCACGCCGCCTGGCGGGCCGCGCGCGAGCAGGCCTGGGCGGCCTGGTGGCCGGATCCCGCCGACCGACTGATGGTGGATGCGGCGGCCGATCCCCTGGCGGCCCTGGCGAGCTTCCTGCGCCGCCGCGGCGCCCGCGGCGCGGCGGCATGAGCGCCCTCCGTTTTGAGCATCCCCTGGTCCTCGCGGGTCTGCTGATCATCCCCGCCGTGCTCGCCCTGCGCGCCTGGCGCGGCCGCGCGCCGGTGCTTCTCGTGCCCTATGCCGCCGCCTGGGCCTCGGGCCGCCGCCGCACCCGGCCAAGCCTTCGGCTGATCCTCGGCTGCCTGGCGATGGCCCTGATCACCGTGGCGGCCGCCCGTCCGCAGCGCATGGAACGCCATGCAGAGGCGATCACCCATGGCCATGACCTGATGCTGGTCATCGACCTGTCGACCTCCATGCTGGCGGAGGACTACCGGGGGGAAGATCGCCGGCCGATCAATCGGCTGGAGGCCGTGCGGCCGGTGATCCGGCGCTTCATCACCGACCGCCCCAATGACCGGATTGGCGTCGTAGTGTTCGCCGGCCGGGCCTACACCCTGGCGCCGCTCACCCGCGACCTCGCCTGGGTGGAGAGCCGGATCGAGGGGTTGAAGATCGGGCTGATCGAGGACGGTACGGCCATCGGCGATGGCCTCGGCCTCGCCCTCGCCGGCCTCGAACAGGGGCGGCGAGACGGTGAAGACGCCACGGGGCAGTTCGTAGTCCTGCTCACCGATGGGGCCAGCACCAGCGGCCGCCTGACCCCGCCTGAAGCGGCGATGATCGCCAGGACCCGCAAGATCCCGGTCTATACCATCGGAGCCGGGCGCGGGGGCGTGGCGCCGTTCCCGGTCTTCGATGACACCGGCCGGCGGATCGGTACGCGCCAGTTGCCTTCCAGCCTGGACGTGGAGGCCTTGCAGGCCATGTCCGCCGCGACGGGCGGACGATACCTCGCCGCGGGCGATGTCGAGGGGCTGAAGCAGGCTTTCGCCGCCATCGACAAGGCTCGCAAGGCCGAGGTCGAGGTGCGGCATCGCACGCAGGCCGTCGAACTCTACCCGTGGTTCGCCGGGCCGGCCTTGGCGGCCCTGTTGTTGGCCTTCCCGGGAACATCGCCCCGGTGGCGGAGGCGGGCGGCGGCATGAGTTTCGCCTGGCCGCACATGCTCTGGCTGTCGCTGCTCGCGCCGCTGGCCCTGGCGATCCAGGCCTGGCGCGACCGGCGCGCCGGGCCGGATGTTGAGGGGCCGCGAATTCTACGGGGCGAGGTTCTCGGCGGCCGGGTGCGTCTTGGCCGCATCGGGCGGCGTCGCGCCTGGCTGCACGCCGGGGCGGTGTTGCTGGTGGCGGCGGCCCTGGCCCGTCCGCAGGGCGCGCCCGGATCGGCGCCCGAAGCGGGTCTCCCCGCGGGACCGGTGGTGATCGCCCTCGACCTCTCCCGCAGCATGCTCGCCGCCGACGCCGCGCCGTCCCGCCTGGAACGGGCGCGGGCGCTCGCCCAAGGGCTGGAGGCCGAGTTGGCGGATCACCCAGTGGGGCTCCTGGCCTTCGCCGGCTCGACCCATGTCTTGGCGCCGCCCAGCGAGGATCGCGCCCTGATGGGCGCCTTTCTGCCGGCGCTACAGCCGTGGCACCTGGTGGAGGCGGGGACGGATTTCGCGGCGATGCTGGATGGGGCCTTGGCGGCCTTCGGCGAGACGCCGCGGCCGGGCAGGGTGCTGGTGGTGCTGTCGGACGGCGAAGCCCAGCCCGGCGCATGGCGTGACCGCTTGGGCGCTCTGGACGAGGCCGGCGTCGCGGTGGTGGCCGTGGGGCTTGGCAGTCCGGATGGAGCTCCCGTCGTCGATGTGGATGGTCGGCCGGTGCGAGACGCCGCGGGGACGCCTGTGGTCTCGCGTGCGCAGCCCGCGGTCCTGACCTCCTTGGCCGAGGCGACGGGCGGCCGCTACCTGGAGGCGTCCAGGCTCGACGGCCCCGGGGCGCTGGCCGAGGCCGTCCGCACGATCCAGGCGCGCGCCGGAGAGGCGGCGAGTCCCGTTGCGATGGGCCCCGGCGCCGGACGGCGGGAGTGGTCTGCGCTTTTCCTCGCCGCGGCCCTGATCATGCTGGCGGTCAGTCTCGTGCGGGAGCATCCGGCCGAGCCGAGGGCCCCCCCGCGGCGGGGCGGTCGGTTTGCGGCGGCGACGATCTGCCTGGCCGCGATTCTGCCGCTCCTGCCGCCGAGCGCCCTGTCGCAGAGCCGGCCACCGGATCCGTCTGAGGCCGAGCCGCTGGATCGCATGGTCGCCTTGGTCGAGCGCCTGATCACGAAGCCCGCCCTGGACGCGGGCGACTATCTTGCGGTGGCCGAAGTGGCGATCCGGTATGGCGAGATCCACCGTGGACATGGCCACGCCTTGGAAGACGGCGTCCTGCGCGATGGCCTTGAGGCGGTGGACGCGGGGCGTCGGCTCGATCCGCGACGCGCCGACTGGACGGCCCTGGAAGCGCGTCTGCGGCGGCTGCGTGTTCCTCCGCCGCCCGTTCCCCTGGACGATCCCGGGTTGGCCGACCCTGCCAACGAGCCCCTGGACGGGACGGGCGAGCTCAAGGCGCGGGACGAGGCGGGCGACGCGGGCGGCCAGAAGGGGACGGCGGGCGAGACCCAGGAGCCCACGGCGGGCGAACAGGGCCTGCAGAGCGTCGGCGGCGCCCAACGAGACGTGTTCGATCCAGCGGAGTGGCGCAATACCGCCCTGGTGCGGCCGCTTGCGGTCCTGGAGGCGCTGCGTCGTGAAGACTCGCCTGCGGACCTATTCCGTCTCATGCAGCCGCCCGTCCCCCATGGCGAGCCTCTTGCGGAGCAGACCTGGTGATCTGCGCCTTGCTTCGTTCATGGCTGACGATCCCGGCGTTTGCGGGCTTGGCGGTCGCCTTGGCAGCCGGCGCCGGCCAAGCCCAGACGCCGCCCGCAGCGCCCAAGGCCACGGGCGCCTTTGAGACCCCCCGGGAAGTGTGGGCTGGAGAGGTGTTCGACCTCGCCCTGGCCTGGCGGGTGAACTGGGCGGATTTCGGACACCTCGAAGGCGACATGGCCTGGACCGCCGCGCCACTGGTGGCCGAGGCCTGGAGCGAGCCGAAGCTTCGCGAGATGGCGACGGGCTCGGACATGGCCGTGATCGAGCGGCGGACCCAGGCCATGGCGCTAGAGCCGGGGACCGTCCGCCTGCAGCCCGCCCGCCAGATGATGGTGCTGCGCACGGGCGTGCTCAGGACTGAGGACTACGAGCGGGCGATCACCGCGGCCGTGCCGGTGCAGACGACGGCGGCCCAGTTGACGGTTCGCCCCTTGCCGTCGCCGCCGCCCGGTTTTTCCGGGGCAGTCGGCGCCTTCCACCTCACCTCCACGGTCGACCGGACTATGGTGCGCGTGGGCGAGACGCTGTCGTGGACCGTGTCCCTTGATGGCGCAGGCTCCTGGCCGGCGATCCGGGGGCTGCCCGCTCGCCGCCTGTCCCGGGACTTCGAGTTGATCGGGACGCCATCGGTGGAAGAAGCGGGCGAGACCCTATTCGCGCGTAGTCTGCGAGAGACGGTGAAGCTGACGCCCCGTCGCGCCGGCGACTATGTCCTGGGGGCGGTGGAACTCGTCGCCTTCGACCCGGCGGCGGGCCGATATGTCCGTCTGCGGTCCGCGCCGGTCCCGGTGCACGTCCAGCCGGGGCCCGGCGGCGAGGGCGCGGCGCCCCCGGTCGGCGCCTCGGCTCCGCCCGACG
>Ga0065721_10005536_pt1 | contig 20172 bp, 18 predicted proteins | sample Mesricmetagenome_FD_59108 | JGI IMG/M metagenome (GOLD analysis project Ga0065721, IMG submission 59108) | Mesophilic microbial community from rice straw/compost enrichment Sample: eDNA_1 v2 (version 2) | ecosystem: Engineered > Solid waste > Grass > Composting > Bioreactor | place: USA: Davis... | reverse complement strand
CTGGGCGTCACGCAGGCGGCCAGGAGGGCGCTGGCCAGCAGCACGCCGAGCAGGTTCACGATGCGAGCGCGCGCCATGCCGAGCCCTCCCGAAATTCCCGGAAAGCTTGCGGGCCAACGCTTGCGCCAGGGTTAACGGAGGGTTGCGGTGGAGCCGCCCGCCCGGCCCTGCTATAGGCGGCGCCGCCGGATGGGTGGCCGAGTGGTTTAAGGCAGCGGTCTTGAAAACCGCCGTGGGTTCACGCCCACCGTGGGTTCGAATCCCACCCCATCCGCCAGGCAAGGCTGCGCCCTGCTCTTTTGCGCTTGAGGCGGTTTGTTCATCTCCTATCTAACCGGCTTGCGGCATAGGCCGTGTCGATAGCCCGCGTTTGCACATCGGGCGAACTGCGGTAGCTGAGCGTCCTGATGTCCATCAAGAAGATCGTCCTAGCCCTCCTCGCCACGATGGCCCTCGCGGCCCCGGCGGCGGCGCAGGCCCAGCCCGGGGCGTCGATCTACGGCGTGTGGCGCAACCCCAAGAACAGCGTCCATGTGGACGTGCGCCCCTGCGGCGAGAGCGCCTGCGGCTATGTCGTCTGGGCCAATGCAGAGGCCCAGGCCGACGCCCGCAAGGGCGGGACCCCAAACCTCATCGGGCTGCAGCTGTTCCGCAACTTCAACCAGCAGGCCAATGGCCGCTGGCGCGGCAAGGTGTTCGTGCCCGACCTCAATGCGACCTTCACCGGCATGGCCGAACTGGTCGACAACGATCACCTGCGGGCCCGGGGCTGCCTGATCGCCAACATCGCCTGCAAGTCGCAGGTCTGGGTGCGCATCGCCGCCCCGCGCTGAGCGCTCAGCGCTTCTCCACCCGCGCCGAGACCCGGGGCCTCACATAGGCGGCCTGCCGCAGGCGGAAGCGGTCGGCCATGATGATGCGGATGCCCGGCCGGTAGTCGTAGATCGTCTCGCCCACGATGACGCTCTCGTTCGGCCCCAGGAACCCGGGCGGCGTGGTGGGCGCCGGGCTGGACGGGAAGTTGCGGCTGACGCTCCAGTCGGCCGAGACCACGCCCTGGGCGTTGGTGGACAGGCTGGTGATCCGCTCCCCCAACGGCGCGGTGGGATAGGGCCGCATCATGGCGTCGCCGGCCCGGAGGATGTCGTTCAGTTCGGCCTCGCCCAGCGACCGGGACTGGGAGGCGACGTCGGCGATCGAGGCCGCCACATGGCCCACCCGCGTGCGAACCTGCCAGGCCTGGACGAACTCCACCACGGCCAGGTGCAGGATCACCAGGAACGGCAGGATCAGGGCGAACTCCGCGGCCGCCGCGCCCCGCTCGTCCCGGACAAGGCGTCCCAGCGCCGCCCTCATTGATAGGGCTCGTTCTTGAAGGCGGTGCGGGCGTCCAGCATCACCTCGCCCCGCCCGGCCGGTTCGCCCACAAGCGCGATCTGCGGCATGAACAGAGGATAGCGATAGCTGGCGCGCACCACGATGATGTCCCCCGCCTCGCCCTTGTCGAAGGCGCCGTCGGGGGCGTCGTCCGCCGCCGCGGCGGCCTGGGCGAAGCTCGCATAGCGCTCCACGCTCACCCGCACCCGCTCGCGGCACCGGTCGTCGTCCTCCCCGAGGCCGCGACAGATGAGCGCCCTGAAGGCGGCCGCGTCCGCCGGTCCGTCGTCCTGACCGGTGCGGATCATCCGGCTAGCCCGGGCCACCGCATTGTCGAGGCCCGCCGAGGTCATGCCGAGGACCGCCACCTCCAGGGTGGCGCACAGCAGGAAGATCAGGATCGGCGCCACCAGGGCGAACTCGATGGCGGTTCCGCCCCGCTCGTCACGGTGGAAACGGCGCACGGCCAAGAGCGCCTCCTCGCCGAAGACAGTTGAAACCGGCGGCCATCCTCGACGCTCGGCGCAAAGGCCGGGTTAAGCCCAGGCGCGCCATGGTGGACGCGCGCTTAACCAGTTCCGCACACGCGCCGTTATCCCCGCGGGACCCATGCTCCCGCCGCCATGGGCTGGATGCGTATCCCCATGCCGCGGCGGCTGCGCCGCGGCCTTCAGCGGCTGGCCGAGGATCGCGGCAATGTCGCGATCACGGTGGCGCTCGCCATGCTGCCCATCTCGTTCGGGACCCTGGCGGCGGTGGACCTGGCCCGGGGCGCCAGCGCCCGCGTCCAGCTGCAGGACGCCCTGGACGCGGCCGCGCTCGGAGCGGCGCGCGCCACCTCGGCCGATCCGGCCGTGCTGCAGGCCAGGGGCGAGCAGCTGCTGCGCCAGAACCTGTCCCTCGGCGAGGATTTCGAGCTGGTGTCCTCGTCCTTCCGGTTCGCGGAAGGCAACAGGGTGCTGGCCCGGGCCCAGGTCCGGGTGGAGCCCTATGTGGCCGGCCTGATCGGCGCCTCCGACATGAACATCACCGTCGATGCCGAGGTGGTGCGCGCGGGCATGAAGCTCGAGATCGCCCTCGTGCTGGATAACACCGGCTCGATGGACCAGAACAACAAGCTCAAGCACCTGAAGGACGCGGCCACCGCCTTCGTCAACAAGATGGAGGAAGCGGCCCGGGGCGCCTCCGAGCCCAACACCATCAAGATCTCGCTGGTGCCGTTCTCCCACACCGTCCGGCTGGAGCCGTCGGTCTATCGCCACGCCGCCTGGATCGACCAGAACGGCAGTTCGCCCATCAACAACGAGATCTTCACCACGGCCAACGGCGTCCAGTGGGCCAATCGCTTCACCCTGCTCGAGCAGCTGGGCGAGACCTGGGCCGGCTGCGTGGAGAGCCGCCAGGCGCCCTACGACATCCAGGACACCCCGCCGACCAGCGGCGCGACGCTCTTCACCCCCTACTTCGCCCCCGACGAACCGGACCTGAAGGCCGAGTGGTACTTCGACCGGTTCCCGCACAACTACCTGTCGGACGAGACGCTCAACGCCAACTGGCGGGTCCGTCAGGGCAACCTTGCGAAGTACAAGCGCAAGCACCGCACCGACTGGAGCAAGGGCCCGAACACCGGCTGCGACATCCGCCCCATCGTGCGGCTCACCACCGACTTCGCCGCCCTGCGCACGGCGATCAGGAACCTCACGGCCTCGGGCTCGACCAACATTCCCATGGGCCTGGTCTGGGGCTGGCACACCCTGGCGCCCCTCCCGCCCTTCAACGACGGCGTCCCCTACCGGGCCGACAAGCACAAGAAGATCGTGGTGCTGATGACCGACGGCGAGAACCAGATCTCCTCCATCGATACCCCCAACGGCTCCAGCTACACGGGCATCGGCCACATCCGGCAGAAGCGCGTCCTCAACGCCGCCGGCGTCGGCATCGACCAGAACACCAGCAATCCAGACCGGACGGCGGCGCTCGATCACCGCCTGAAGCTGCTCTGCGCCAACATGAAGGCGTCGGCCAAGGACATTGAAATCTATACGATCCGGGTCGAGGTTAAGTCGGGATCCAGCACCGTTCTGAAAACCTGCGCTTCGTCCGCCGACCACTATTACGACGTCAGGGACGCCTCGCAGATGACCCTGGCGTTCCAGAGCATCGCCGGCCAGATCGCCGCCCTGCATCTGGCCCGCTAGGCGGCAACATACCGCCGCTCTCTGCGTTCAGCCCGCATGAGCCCTATGCCTGGTCCGAATCTCGGCCTGACCCCCGAAGAGCGCGGCCTTCTCCATGCGGCCCTGAACGGCCCCTTGGTCGATCTTGGTGCGGAGGAGCTCGCCGCCTGCGTCCGTCTGTGCAGCCTTGGCCTCCTGCAGCGGTCTGGCGGCGTGGCCGCCGCCAACGGCTGGCGGGGATCGCCCCATGCCTTCTTCCTCACCCGCGACGGCTGGACGCTGCTGAAAGCCGACCACGCGGCGCCGGCGATGCGCCGCGCCATCTAGGACAGGGCGCCGCGCCGGTGTAGAGGCCGGCCATGCCCTCCGACGAGATCCTGGTGGACGCCCGCGGCCACCGTTGCCCGGTGCCCACCCTGCGCCTCCGGCGCGCCCTGGAAGCCGCCCCTGCCGGCTCCCATGTGCGGCTGCTTGCCGACGACCCCCTGGCGCGTATCGACGTGCCCCACTTCGCCGGCCAGGCCGGGGCGACGGTCCTGGAGCAGTCAGAACGCGACGGGACGCTCAGCTTCGTGGTGGTCAAGCCCTAAGCACGCCCGCGTGCAGGGCCAGCTCCACCTCGGTGGCGAGGGCCCCGCCGAAGAACAGGGCGTTTACGTTCCACGACAGCCAGATCAGGAAGATCACAACCGTGGCCACCGAGCCGTAGGTGGCGCCCAGCTGGGCGATCTGCTCCACATAGAAGCCAAGGGCCCACGAGGCGAAGATGCACAGGGCCGCCGCGGCGATCCCGCCCAGCAGGGAGGCGCGCCAGTCCACCGGGTCGCGTGACATGGCCCAGCGGTAGATCATCGCCATGCCGGTGCTCATGCCTACGCTGGCCCAGGTCCATTCGCTGAAGAGCCACGAGGCGCCCCGCAGCGGCCGAAGATCGAAGGTCTCACCCAGGATACGGAAGCCGAAGAAGACCACCGAGAGGGCGCCCAGCCCGGCGAACACGGCCAGCAGCACCGCCAGGGCCAGCAGATTGAAGCCGACGAATCCCCGGGGCTTGTCCTCGTCGTGGATGAACGACAGGCCCGCCAGCAGGGCCTTGAAGCCGCGGTGGGTGGCGTAGCCGCCGACCACCAGGGCGACGCCGCTCTGCAGCGACACCGTCTCGAAGGGCGCATGGCTGAGCCGCAGCATCTCGTTCTGGAAGATCAGCCGGGCGGCGTCGGGCAGGATCCTGGCGAGGTATTCGCCCTGCCGCGCGGCTTGGGCCGGGTCCGACACCAGGCTGTAGACCCCCATCAGAATGGCCAGGGCCGGGAAGATCGCCAGCATGGCGAAGAAGCTGACGCCGCCCGTGTAGAGCATCACGTCACGCCCCCAGAGCCGGGTCAGCGCCCGACCAAGCACCACGAGGGTCGTCCGCGCCCAGTGGACCGGATCCCAGTCAGCGGCGCGCAGCCGGTCGGGAAGGCTCTTCATCGGGCGCAGGGTGGTCAAGGCGCTCCTGACTCGCAACCCGCCAGGCGAAAACCATAACGGCCCGCCACCTTGCGAGTGACGGGCCGCCGATGGGCGTGTCGTTCCATCCGGGCCGGCCGCCGCTTCGAGGGACGGGAGAGCGCGACGACCGTCCGGACGCGAAAATGCGGCTCTGTGGCTGAACCCAGTCTGAACGCCGCTTTCAGCTTCCGAGCGCCTGGATCTCGGCCTCGGTCAGGCCCCAGTCGGCCAGGGCCTTGGCGGTGTCTGCGCCGATCTGCGGCGGCGGGCCCTGGATCTTGCCGGGAGTGGCCGAGAAGCGCGGCGCGGGGGCCGGCTGGGTGACGCCCGCCACCTCGACGAAGGTCTGCCGGGCCTGGTTGTGCGGATGCTTCGGCGCCTCGTCGAGGTCGAGCACCGGGGCGAAACAGACGTCGGTGGCTTCCATCAGCCCGCACCACTCGGCCTGGGTCTTGGTGGCGATGACGGCGGCGAGCTTCTCGCGCAGCACCGGCCAGGCCGTCTTGTCCATCTGCCGCTGGAAGTCGGGATCGGTGATGCCGGTCTTTTCCAGCAGCAGGGCGTAGAACTGCGGCTCGATGGAGCCGATCGACACCCATTTGCCGTCCGCGCAACGGTAGGTGTCGTAGAAATGCGCCCCGCCGTCGAGAAGGTTCGCGCGCCGCTCGTTGGTCCAGGCTCCGGCCGCCTTGAAGCCGTAGAACATGGCCATCAACGAGGCCGCCCCGTCGCTCATGGCGCAGTCCACCACCTGCCCCTGCCCGGTCTCCCGGGCATGGATCACCCCGGCGAGCAGGCCGAACGCCAGGTAGAGCGCCCCGCCCCCGAAGTCGCCCACCAGGTTCAGGGGCGGAACCGGCTTGTCCTCGGTGCCGATGGCGTGCAGCGCCCCCGTGATGGCGATGTAGTTCATGTCGTGGCCGGCGGCGTGGGCGTAGGGTCCCGTCTGACCCCAGCCGGTCATGCGGCCATAGACCAGCTTGGGATTGCGCTTGAGCGCCACGTCGGGGCCGAGGCCGAGCCGTTCCATGACGCCGGGGCGGAAGCCCTCGAACACCGCGTCGGCCTTTTCCATCAGCTTCAGGCAGGTCTCGACCGCCGCGGGGTCCTTCAGGTCCAGGGCCACCGAGCGCCGCCCGCGCGAGGTGATGTCGGACGGGGCGCCGCCCCGACCGCCCTTGCGGTCGATCCGGACGACGTCGGCGCCGAGGTCGGACAGCAGCATGCCGCAGAACGGCCCCGGCCCGATCCCTGCGAATTCGATGATCTTGAGGCCCGTCAGCGGTCCCTGGCGCATGTGTTTCCTCCGAACTTGCCGGCGATTCTAGGAATCCTGACGCGCCGTCAGCCAAGGGCGCTCAGCCGCCGCCGGGCAGCGACTGGCCGTCGTCCACCGTCACCAGGGTGCCGGTGATGGCCGAGGCCGCCGGCCCGACCAGCATCAGGAAGGCCGCGTCCAGGTCCGAGGCCTCCATCAGCCGGCGCCGCGGGAAGCCCTTGAGCTGCTTCTGGCCGCCCTCCGTCGGCCACCAGTTGGTGTTGATGTCGGTGTCGATATAGCCCGGGCACAGGGCGTTGACGGCGATGCCGCGGCGGGCCCACTCCCGCGCCAGGCTCTTGGTCAGCATCCCCACCGCGGCCTTCGAGGCGCAGTAGGCCGACAGTCCCGGCAGAACGGTGTGGCTGGCGATGGAGGCGATGTTCAGGATCCGCCCCTCGATCCCGGCGGCGATCATCCGCCGCGCCGCCTCGACGGCGGCGAAGTAGGTTCCGCGCACATTCACGGCGAAGGTGTTGTCGAAGGCCTCGATGGAGAGCTCCAGGGCCAGCCCCTCGCCGCCCACCCCGGCGTTGTTCACGAGGATGTCGATGGGGCCGAGCCTGGCCTGCACCTCGTCCAGGGCCGGCGCGATGGCGTGGGCGTCGGCCACGTCCAGCGGCAGGGCCACGGCCTTGGCGCCGCCGGCGGTCAGTTCGGCGGCCAAGGCCTCGATCCGGTCGACGCGCCGCGCGGTGAGCGCCACCGCCGCGCCCTCCCGGGCCAGCACCCGCGCGAAATGCGCTCCGAGACCGCCGCTGGCGCCCGTGACCACCGCCACCTTGCCCGACAGTTGTCCGCTCATCCCCTGCTTCCCTCCCAAGCTTCAGCGTTTCTGCAACCTTTGCGCGCCTAGTGGTCTGTTTTGGGCGCCGCGATTCCGTGCTTAGGACACGCCATAGGCTACGCCCTAGCGTTTTTGGGATGGGGAAATGGCGTCAGGCGTGCAGGCCCGGGTGTTGATCGCAGCGCGCGATGATTCCGTGGCCGGGGCCCTGGCCGAGGGGCTGGATCAGCGCGGCTGGCGGACCATCACGGCGCGAGGGCTGGCCGGTGCCGAGGCCGCCCTCTCGGACATGACCCTGGAGGCCGTCATCGTGGATGCGGCCGGCTTCGGGGCCGAGCTGGGGCCGCTGGTCGCCCGGCTGCGGGCCGCGTGCGCGCCGCGGCGGATGCCGATGGTCGCAGTGGCGCGGCCCGATCCGGCCCTGAGCGAACACGGCTTCGACCTCGTCATCGCCCCGCCGCTGCATCCCGCTCAGGCCGCGACGCGCCTGGAAAGTCTCGTCCGGACAGCCGTTTGCGAGGAGGAGTTCGATCTGCGTCTCGACACCTTCGCCGAGCGCGGCCACGCCCTGGAGCCCCCGGCGGACGATCCCTCGCCGTTCCGCGTCCTGGCCATCGGCGAGCCCGCGCCGCAGTTCCTGGCCCTGTCCAACGCCCTGGCTCGCAACGGCGCCGAGGTGACGGGCGCCTTCACGGCCTTCACCGCCTTCGACTTCCTGCACGAGCGGCCGTTCGACGCCGTGGTGCTCTGGGCCGGCGACAGTCCGCAGGAGGCCCTGTCCATCGCCGCGGGGATGCGCCGCAACACCCGGCTCTATCACACCCCCGCCCTGCTCTATCTGAAGGGCGGGGCCACGGTGACCGCCGCCGAGGCCTATCATCGCGGGGTCAGCGACGTGGCCGCGGCCGACACGCCCGAGAGCGAGACAGCGCTGCGGATCGTCGAACTCGCCCGCGCCTTCCGTCGCCAGAAGGCGGTGCGCGAGGCGCTGGAGCAGGCGCGGCAGTCGGGCCTGATGGACGCCGCCACCGGCCTCTTCACCCGCGACCTCTTCGCCGCCCATCTGGTGCGCCTGGCTCGGGCTTCCCAGGCCCGCCGGCGGCCGCTTAGCGTCTGCGTCCTGAAGGTGTCCGAGCGTGCCGAGCTGCAAGCGGCCCGGGCCGGGGGCTGGGTGGCTCGCGCCATCCCGCAGATCGGCTCCATGATCGGCCGCCTGGTGCGGGTGGAGGACACGGCCGCCCGGCTTGGGCCCGAGGTGTTCGCCCTCGCATTGCCCGCGACGGCCCTGCCCGCCGCCTGCGCCGCGGGCGAGCGCATCGCCGCCGTCATCGGCTGCACCGCTTTCGAGGCGGGCGAAGGCGCCAAGCCCTTCGTGGTGGAGTTCGAGGTGGGCGCGGCCGAGGTCACCTCCTCCGACAGCGTGGCCCACGCCCTTGAGGAGGCCGCCGCCGCGGCCGGCCGGCGCAAGGCCGGCTGACGACGCCGCAGCGGCTTTGGCGGCCGCAGTCTAGGCCGCGAGACGGGCCAGTTCGGCCAGGACCTTCTCGGCGGCGTTCAGCCGCTGGAGCGGGGTTTCCCACTCGCCCTTCACCACCACCTTGTGGTCGGGGCGGATCTTCCAGGCGACCTGGTTCTTGGCCACGAACTGCACGAGCCCCATGGGGTTCGGGAAGTCGTCGTTGCGGAAGCTCACCACCGCGCCCTTCGGCCCCACGTCGATCTTGGCGACATTGGCCTCGCGGCACAGGCCCTTGATGGCCACGACCTTGAGGAGCTGATCGGCCTCGGGCGGCAGCGGCCCGAAGCGGTCGATCAGCTCGGCGGCCAGGGCCTCGCGGTCGTCCGCCTTCTCCGCGTCGGAGATGCGGCGGTAGATCGCCAGCCGCACATTGAGGTCGGGAATGTAGTCCTCGGGCAGCAGCACGGCCGCGCCGGTGTTGATCTGCGGCGACCAGCCCCGGTCGTGGACCAGGCCCTCGGCGCCCGCCCGGGTCTTCAGCTCGTTGACCGCGTCCTCGAGCATCTGCTGGTACAGCTCGACCCCGATTTCGCGGATGTGCCCTGACTGCTCCTCGCCCAGCAGGTTGCCGCCGCCCCGGATGTCGAGGTCGTGGCTGGCCAGCTGGAAGCCGGCGCCCAGGCTGTCGAGGGACTGCAGCACCTTCAGCCGCTTCTCCGCCGACAGCGTCAGCTGCTTCTCGGCGGGCGTCGTCATGTAGGCGTAGGCCCGGGCCTTGGAGCGGCCCACCCGTCCGCGCAGCTGGTAGAGCTGGGCCAGGCCGAACATGTCGGCCCGGTGGATGATCAGGGTGTTGGCCGTGGGGATATCGAGACCGCTCTCCACGATGGTGGTGGACAGCAGCACGTCGTACTGGCCGTCGTAGAAGGCGCTCATCACCTCCTCGAGCTGCGTGGCGCTCATCTGGCCGTGGCCGACGACGAACTTCACCTCCGGCACCTGCTCGCGCAGGAACCGCTCCAGGTCGGGCAGGTCCTTCAGCCGCGGGGCGACCATATAGGCCTGGCCGCCGCGATACTTCTCCCGCAGCAGGGCCTCGCGGATGACTACCGGGTCCCAGGGCGTGATGTAGGTCCGCACCGCCAGCCGGTCGACCGGCGGGGTGGCGATGATCGACATCTCGCGGATGCCGCTCAGCGACATCTGCAGGGTCCGCGGGATCGGCGTGGCGGTGAGCGTCAGCATGTGCACGTCGGCCCGAAGCTCCTTGAGCTTCTCCTTGTGCTTCACGCCGAAGTGCTGCTCCTCGTCGACGATGACCAGGCCCAGGTCCTTGAAGCTGACCTGCTTGGACAGCACCGCATGGGTGCCGACCACGATCTCCACTTCGCCCTTGGCCAGGCCTTCGCGGGTCTCAGCCGCTTCCTTGGCCGGCACCAGCCGAGAGAGGCGGCGCACCTTGACCGGCCAGCCCTCGAACCGCTCGCTGAAGGTCTTGTAGTGCTGCCGGGCCAGGAGGGTCGTGGGGGCCACCACCGCCACCTGCTGACCGCTCATGGCCACCACGAAAGCGGCGCGCAGCGCCACCTCGGTCTTGCCGAAGCCCACGTCGCCGCAGACCAGCCGGTCCATGGGCCGGCCGGCGGCCAGATCCTTCAGCACGTCGCCGATGGCGGCCAGCTGGTCGTCCGTCTCCTCGTAGGGGAAGCGGGCGCAGAACTCGCTGAACACGCCCTGCGGCGGCTCCACGGCGTCGGTCTGCTTGGTGGCCCGCTCGGCGGCGATGCGGATGAGGCCGTCGGCCATGGCCCGCAGGCGCTCCTTGGCCTTGGCCTTGCGCGCCTGCCAGGCGGCTCCGCCCAGCCGGTCGAGCTGCACGTTCTCGCCGTCAGCCCCATAGCGGGTGAGCAGGTCGATGTTCTCCACCGGCAGGTAGAGCTTCGCATCACCGCCGTACTGGAGTTCGAGGGTGTCGTGGGGGGCGCCCTGGACGTCCAGGGTCTTTAGGCCCTCGTAGCGCCCGATGCCGTGATCGATGTGGACCACGAGATCGCCGGTCGTCAGGGCCGAGGCCTCGGCGAGGAAGTTGGCCGCCCGCCGCCGCTTACGCGGCCGGGCCAGCCGGTCGCCCAGGATGTCGGTCTCGGAGATGACCGCCAGGTTGTCGGTCTCAAAGCCGTGGTCCAGGGGCAGCACCACCCGCTGGGGCTTCTTCGGGTCGGCCGCCTTGGCCTGGCCCCAGTAGGCCGCCAGCGGCAGGCTCGGCAGGCCATGGTCGGCGAGCATGTGGCCCAGCCGGTCCGAGGAGCCGTCCGACCAGGAGGCGAACAGCACCCGTTTGCCGTCGGACGACAGCTTCTTGGCGTGGGCGACGGTGGCCTCGAACAGATTGACGCTGTCGAGTTTGCGCTCGGGGCCGAAGTCCCGGCCCTGGCGCGCCCCCATGTCGATGACGGCCTCGCCCTCGGCCTCCTGGAAGGCGGAGAACCGCCGGGTCGGCCGCTTGGCCAGCTGTTCGTTCCACTCGTCCTTGTCGAGATAGAGCCGGGTGGGCTCCAGCGGATGGTAATGCATCCGCCGCTCGGTCGCCGTGCGGCTCTCATAGGCGTCGGCGATCATCTCCAGCCGCTCGTCGCGGGCGTCGCGCGAGAGGTGGTCGAGCGCCACCAGGGCGTCCTTGGGCAGGTAGTCCAGCAGGGTCGCGAGCTCGCCGTAGAACAGCGGCAGGTAGTGCTCCATCCCGGCCCGGCGGCCGCCCTCCGAGATGGCTGCATAGAGCGGATCGTCCCCGGGCGCGCCGAAGGCCTCGAGATAGCCGGTGCGGAAGCGGCTGATGGCTTCGGCGTCCAGCAGGGCCTCGCTGACCGGCAGCAGGCTCACCTCTTTGAGTTGCCTGGTGGAGCGCTGGGTCTCCGGATCGAAGGCGCGGATGCTTTCCAGGGTGTCGCCGAAGAGGTCCAGGCGCACCGGCTCGTCCGCCGTGGGCGGGAAGACGTCGATCACCCCGCCGCGGATAGCGAACTCGCCCTTGTCCGAGACCGTCGAGGCCCGGGCGTAGCCGTTGACCGCGAAATAGCGCTCCAGGTCGGCGATCTCGACCGAATTGCCCACCTTGGCGGAATAGCTGGCCCGCTTGACGAACTTCACCGGCGGAACCCGCTGCAGCAGGGCCGGCGCCGTCGTGACCAGCAGCACCGGCTTCTTCTCGTCGAGGCCGGCGGCGAGCTGCGACAGCGTGGCCATGCGCTGGGCGGCCACCCCCGGCGACGGGCCGATCCGGTCGTAGGGCAGGCAGTCCCAGGCCGGGAACGTCAGCACCTCGACATTCTCCGCGAAGAACCGGAAGGCGTCGACGAAGGCCGACAGCCGGGCTCCGTCCCGGGCCACGAACACCGACAGGCCCTTCCGGGCCTTGACGATGTCGGCCATCACCAGGGCGTCGAAGCCCTCCGGCGCGCCCACCAGGTCCAGGCGGCCCGGATCCTCGGCCACCCGCCGCAGTTGGGCGGCGCTCACTGGACGCGATCCGTCAGCTGCCACCGGTCATCCCCTTGGCGTAAACCTCGTCGCGGAACGCCTTGAGCCGGTTCATCAATTCGCCGTCGAACTCGGGCGGCGTGGGCAGGGTCTCGACGATCCAGGCGTAGAGGTCCTGATCGGGCTGTTCGAGCAGCCGTTCGAACCAGTCCAGCTCATCCGGAGTGAAGGTCGAGACGTGTTTGTCCGCGAACGGGCCCAGGATCAGGTCCGCTTCCCGGAAGCCGCGGCGCCAGGCCCGCAGCTTCAGCTTCTTCAGCCGTGCATCTTCGTTGGTCATCGGAAGGTCGCGGATATAGAGGTCCCCTCGCCTCTGCGCCAGTGAGCTATGCTCGAAGCATGCGGCCGGAGATTCTGTTCCCGCTCTTCGCACCGGTAAGCACGCTGAAGGGCGTCGGCCCGCGCGTGGCGCCCCTGCTTGCGCGGGTGGCCGGGCCCATCGTCCGCGATGTGGCGTTCCTGAAGCCTCACACCGTCATTCGCCGCACGCCCGCGGTCCTGTCGGCCGCCCGCGACGGCGAGATCATGACCTTCGAGGTGGTGATCGAGGAGCATCAGCGGCCCCGGGCCAACGGCCAGCCCTGGCGCATCCGCGCCTCCGACCCTACCGGCTGGATCACCCTGGTCTTTTTCGGCCGCTTCGGCGACGGTCTCGAGAAACGCCATCCGGTGGGCGCCCGGCGGATCATTTCCGGCAAGGTCGCCGACGATCGGTTCGGCCGCCAGATGGTCCACCCCGACTACATGGCCGATCCCGAGAAGGCCGAGGAGATCCCCGAGGTCGAGCCGATCTATCCGGCCACCGAAGGGCTGCCGGCCCGCCGGGTGCGGACCTTCGTGCTGGAGGCCCTGGCGCGCACGCCCGACCTGCCCGAATGGCAGGACCCGGCGTTTTTGGTCCGGGAGCGGTTCCCGGCCTGGCGGGAGGCCCTGGGGCGGATGCACGCCCCGGAGGGCGAGGCCGACCTGTCGCCCCTGACGCCGCACATGCGCCGCCTTGCCTATGACGAGCTGCTGGCCCACCAGCTCGCCATGGCCCAGCGCAAGGCCGCCCGCCGCCGCGAGCCGGCCGCGCGCATCGCCGCCAGCGCCGTCGCGACCCAGGTCCAGGCGGACCTACCCTTCGCCTTCACCGGGGCCCAGGCCCGCGCCCTGGCCGACATCCGCGCCGACTTGGCCTCGGGCGAGCGGATGAGCCGGCTGGTCCAGGGCGACGTGGGCTCGGGCAAGACCGTGGTGGCCATGTGCGCCATGGCCGACGTCGCCGCCGGCGGCGGCCAGTCCGCCCTGATGGCGCCCACCGAAATCCTGGCCCGGCAGCACTATGAGACCATCGCCGGGCCATTGGCCGCCCATGGGATCGCCGTGGTGCTGCTCACCGGCCGCGACAAGGGCAAGGCCCGGGCCGAAAAGCTCCGGGCGCTGGCGTCCGGCGAGGCGGCGGTGGCGGTGGGCACCCACGCCCTCTTCCAGGACGACGTCGCCTTCCAGCGCCTGGACCTGGTGGTCATCGACGAGCAGCACCGCTTCGGGGTCGCCGAGCGTCAGCGACTGCAGGCCAAGGGCCGTGCGGTCCACCTCCTGGCCATGTCGGCCACGCCGATCCCGCGGACCCTGGAACTGACCATCTACGGCGACCTGGACGTCTCGCGGATCGACGAGAAGCCGCCGGGCCGCACCCCGGTAGCCACCCGGGCCGTGCCCATGTCCCGCCTCGACGAGGTGGTGGGCCGCCTGCGCGAGGTGGTGGCGGCCGGCGCCCAGGCGTTCTGGATCTGCCCGCTGGTCTCGGAATCGGAAGTCAGCGACCTCGCCGCCGCTGAGATGCGCGCCCTGGCCCTGAAGAAGGTGGTGCCGGCCGTGGGGCTGGTCCACGGCAAAATGAGCGGGCCGGAGAAGGACGCCGTGATGGCCGACTTCGCCGACGGCAAGCTGTCGGTCCTGGTGGCCACCACGGTCGTCGAGGTGGGGGTCAATGTGCCCAACGCCACCATCATGGTCATCGAGCAGGCCGAACGCTTCGGCCTCGCCCAGCTGCACCAGCTGCGGGGGCGCGTGGGCCGCGGCGCCCGGGAGAGCGCCTGCGTGCTCCTGTACGACCCGCCGCTGTCCGAGACCGCCCAGCAGCGCCTCGACATCCTGCGCCGGACGGATGACGGTTTCCTGATCGCCGAGCGGGACCTGGAGCTGCGCGGCGGGGGCGACGCCCTGGGCCTGCGCCAGTCGGGGTTTCCGGACTATGTGTTCGCCGACCCCTTCGCCCATCGCGAGCTGATCGCCGCCGCCGGCGACGACGCCCGCCTGATCATCGCCCGCGACCCCGACCTGACGTCCGAGCGAGGCAAAGCCCTCCAGGTCCTGCAGGAACTGTTCGACTGGAAGGCCAACCTCGCCCTCAGGGACGCGGGCTAGGGATCAGACCTTCACCATCCGCTTGCCGCGGTTCTCGCCGTGGAGCAGGCCCACCAGGGCTTCGGGAAGCTTCTCGAAGCCCTCGATCACATCCTCCTGCACCTTCAGCCGGCCGGAGGCGACCCAGGCCTGGAGATCGTCCAGGGCGGCGGCGTTGCGGTCGGCGAAGTCCGAGACGATGAAGCCACGCAGGTTCAGGCGCTTGGTGACGATCAGGCCCGGCACGCCCCGGGGCCCATGTCGCGGCGCCTCGCCGTCATACTGCGAGACGGCCCCGCAGCACGCGATGCGGCCGAAGGTCTTCATGGCGAACAGCACGGCCTCGAACACCTCGCCGCCCACATTGTCGAAATAGACGTCCACGCCGTCGGGACAGGCCGCCCGCAGCTGCGCCTTGAAGTCCGACGCCTTGTAGTCGACGGCGGCGTCGAACCCGAGCTCCTCGGTCAGCCAACGGCCCTTTTCCGCGCCGCCGGCGATGCCCACCACGCGGCAGCCCTTGATCTTGGCGATCTGGCCGACGATCGAGCCCACCGAGCCGGCCGCAGCCGACACCACCACCGTCTCTCCAGCCTTGGGCTGGCCGCACTCCAGCAGGCCGAAATAGGCGGTCAGGCCGGCCACGCCATAGACGCTCAGCAGATGCGTCAGCGGCTCCAGCCGGGGCTGCTTGCGCAGGTTCTTGGCCGGAAGGGCCGCATAGTCCTGCCAGCCGGTGTCGCCGAACACGAGGTCGCCCACGGCGAGGTCGGGCGAATTGCTTTCCACCACCTCGGCCAGGGCGCCGCCGGCCATGACGTCGCCGGCGTTGATCGCCGAGCGGTAGGTCGCCCCCTGCATCCAGGCCCGGTTGGCGGCGTCGAGCGACACATAAAGGGTCTTCACGACCACCTGGCCTTCGCCCGCCGTGGGGCGCGGCCCTTCCGTGAGGCGGAAATGGCCGGGGGTCAGCGGGCCCTGCGGCAGCTGGTCGAGCACGATCTGGCGGTTCACGTCGGACATGGGGCTTTTCCTCGACTTTCTAGAGATCTGGGGGCTGGTCTTGCGGGGCCGCCTCGGACGGGCGCGCCTGGAAGGCCGTGAGCCTGGCCTTCGCGTCGGTTTCGAGGTCGGCGTAGAACAGATTGAAGCCCGGCGCCTTGCGGCGGTCGGCCCAGGAGCCGCTCTTGCGCAGAGAGGCCGACTTGGGCCGGCTCACATGCAGCACGCCGTGCTCGCAGCGGGCGCTCACCTGCCGGGCCAGGAAGGCCGGCCGGGCGCCCCACTCCAGACCCGTGGCGTTGGCGGCCCCCTGGTGCAGGCGGGCCGGCGCCGGGGCGTCGGTGACCGCCCCCAGCACGGGATTGAAGCAGAGGGCCGGCCGGGGCGTCAGGTTCACCAGGTCGCCGCGCTCGTTCCACACCAGGGCCCGGTCCAGCCGGCGCTTGGCGGCGTCGAACTCGCCCTCGGCCACCCGGCTCCAGGCCGCCAGGCAGCCAGCCTGGTCGCGCGCCGCGCACGGCGGGATCGGCGGGCGATCGGCGGGAGCCACCGTGTCCATCAGGTAGGCCGCCACGAGACGCGCGCGCAGGGCCGGGTCGCGGGCCACCTCCTCCTCCAACAGGCGCAGGCCCAGGGTGCCGCCCTGCTCCACCCCGACGATGAAGAACGGCCGGCCGCCGTTGTCGCGCTGCACATAGGTGCGGAAGGCCTCGGCCACGTCCCCATAGGCGAAGCGGCGCGCCTCCCGGGCGTCCTCGCGCAGGGTCAGGAGGCTGTAGAGGCTGGCCTGACGGTAGCGCGGCGCATAGACCCGGCCGATGCTGACGAAGGGCCCCACATAGTTGGGCGCCATCACCTCACGGAACGTGCGGTCGGCCTCGGGGTCGTGGATCGGCGCGTTCCAGTGTCGGCCGCCGTCATAGGTGGTGGGGGCGATGAAGAAGACGTCCGCCGTCCGGTTCGGCGGCCCGGCCTGGGGCCGCAGCCACCAGGACTCCGGCTCTGAATAGTCCGGCGCCGGCGGCGGCACATAGGTCTGGAACGGCGCCTTGGGATCCAGGGCGGTCTGCTGCAGGTCGCCCCAGTAGAAGCCGATCGCCGCGCCCACCAGCAGCACCAGGCCCAGGAACAGGCCTGTCAGCCACCGACGCCGGCGCGGCTGGCCACCCCGCTCCATCTAGCGCCTCATCCTAGCGATAGGGGTCGGGCTGGCTGAGGAAACGGCCCACATAGTCGGCGATGCCCTCTTCCAGCGGGGTCATCTTGCCGGGGTAGCCGGCCTCGAACAGCCGGTCCATCCGCGCCTCGGTGAAGTACTGGTACTTGTCGCGGATGGCGGGCGGCATGGGGGTGTACTCGATCTGCGCCGGCTTGCCGGCGGCGGCGAAGACATTGCGGGCCAGGTCCTCGAAGGTCCGCGCCTGGCCGCTGCCGAGGTTGAAGATCCCGTTCACCTGCGGGCTGTCGAGCAGCCAGCGGGTCACGTCGGCGACGTCGCGCACATAGACGAAGTCGCGCTTCTGCCCGCCGTCCGGTACGTCGTCGCGATAGCTCTTGAACAGCTGCACGCCCTGCCCCGCCCGCACGTGCGGCCAGATCTGGGCCGCCACGGACTTCATGGAGTGCTTGTGCTCCTCGTTCGGCCCGTAGACGTTGAAGAACTTGAGCCCCACCCACTGCGGCGGCGCATAGTCGCGCGAGGCCTGGCGGGCCGCGAAGACGTCGAACAGGGCCTTTGACCAGCCGTAGGTGTTGAGCGGCCGCAGGCGGACCAGGGCCTCGTAGCTGTTGTCGTCGTCGAAGCCGTATTCGCCAGCCCCGTAGGTGGCGGCCGAACTCGCATAGACCAGCCGCCGCTGCCGGTCGGCGCACCAGCGGAACAGGTCCCGGCTGAGGGTGAAGTTCGAATGGATGATCTTGTCCGCGTCGGGTTCGGTCGTGGACGAGACGGCGCCCATGTGGATCACCATCTCCACGTCGCGCCAGCGCTTCTCCAGCCAGTCGAACATGTCGTCGGGGGCCACGAAGTCGCCGATCGGATGCTTGGCGATGTTGCGCCACTTGCCGAGTTCGGCCTCGCGCAGGCGATCGCAGACCACCACGTCGAGGCTGCGGTCCTCGGCCAGTTTGGCGGCGATGTTCGAGCCGATGAAGCCCGCGCCGCCGGTGACGAAGACGATCTTGCGGCTCATATGGACTCTTTCTTCATGCGCGCGATGGCGGCGGTCGTGGAATAGCCGTCGACGAGGGTCGCGAGGCGCACCTCCCCGCCCCAGCTCTTCACCTCGGCGGCGCCCACCACCTGATCCTCGGAATAGTCGGCCCCCTTGATCAGCACGTCAGGGCGGGCCGCCTCGATCAGCTTCAGAGGGGTCAGCTCGTCGAAGGGCGCGACGAGGTCGACGCTCTGCAGGCCGGCGAGCACCAGGGCCCGGCTCTCCAGGTCGTTCACCGGCCGCCCCTCGCCCTTCAGGGTTCGCACCGAGGCGTCGGAGTTGAGGCCGACGATGAGCCGGTCGCACCAGGCCTTGGCCTGGGCCAGATAGGCCACGTGCCCCCGGTGCAGGATGTCGAAACAGCCGTTGGTGAAGCCCACCCGCAGGCCCTGGGCCCGCCAGCGGGCGACCTCCTCGACCATCCGTTGCGGGGTGGCGATCTTGGCTTCCGCCGGGGCCATGTGGGCGGTGAGCGCCGCCTCGATGAGCTCCTCGGCGCTGACCGTGGCCGTGCCCGCCTTGCCCACCGCCACGCCCGAGGCGAGCTGGGCGAAGGCGATGGCGGTCTCCAGCGGCGCCTCTGCCGCCAGGGCCAGGCCCAGGGCCGCCAGGGCCGTGTCGCCGGCGCCCGAGGCGTCGAACACCTCCCGGGCCACGGTGGGGAAATGCCGCACCGGCTCGCCGCGCAGGGCCAGCGAGACGCCCTTGCCGCCGCGGGTCACCATCACGCCCCGGGCGGGCCACAGCTCCAGCGCCCGGGCTAAGGCGTCTTCCACCTCGGCGTCGGTGTCGGTGGGCAGGTCCGTGGCGTGGGCCAGCTCGGAGGCGTTCGGCTTGATCAGGTCCACCTCGCCGTAGCGGGCGAAGGACCGGGCCTTGGAATCCACCACCACCTTGGCGCCGGTGGCTGCGGCGGCCTCGCGGCAGGCGGCGATCACCGCGTCGGTCACCACGCCCTTGCCGTAGTCGGAGAGCAGGATCACGCCTGCGCCCTGGGCGGCCTTGCGGATGGTGCGGACCAGCTCGGCCTCGCAGGCGCCGTCCACCGGACGGCTCTCCTCCAGATCGACCCGCAGGAGCTGCTGGCCGCCAGAGACGAAGCGGGTCTTCAGGGTGGTCGGGCGGGTCGGATCGGTGACGAGGAAGCCCTGCACCGCCGCCTCCTCGCCGATCAGGCGCGAGGCTTCATGGCCGTCGGCGTCGCCGCCGATCACCCCGACGAGGGCCACCGAGCCGCCCAGGGCGGCCACATTGCGGGCGACGTTCCCCGCCGCGCCGAGCATGACGATCTCGTGGCTGCGGGCCATGACCGGGATCGGCGCCTCGGGCGAGATGCGGCTCACCGCGCCATAGACGAACCGGTCCACCATCAGGTCGCCCACGCAGGCGACCCGCTTGCCAGGGACCTCGCCCAGGAGGTGCTGGAGTGCGGCCAGATCCATGGCGTTCAGCGTGTGCGGCGGCTTGTGGGGCGGGTCAAGCCGCGCGGGCCACTTCATGCAGGGCCTTGAGCTTGGCCAGCAGCGCCTCGGCGCTGTCGAGGGGCAGGCAGCTCGGGCCGTCGCACAGGGCCTTGTCGGGTTCGGGGTGGAACTCAAGGAACACGCCGTCGGCGCCGGACACCACGGCCGCCTTGGCGATCACCGCCACCCCCTCGCGCCGACCGCCCGTGGAGGCCCCGCCGGTGCGCGGGTCGGCGCCCGGCAGCTGCACCGCATGGGTCGCATCGATGGTCACCGGGACGCCCAGCTTCTTCATTTGGCCGATGCCCAGCATGTCGACCACGAGGTTGTTGTAGCCGAACGAGGCGCCCCGCTCGCAGAGGATGGTGATGTCGGCGCCGCCCACGGCCTCCTTCACCTTGGAGACGATGTTCTTGGCGTCCCACGGAGCGAGGAACTGGCCCTTCTTCACATGCAGCAGGCCGCCCGCCGCATGGATCGCCCGGGCCGAGGCCACCACCAGGTCGGTCTGGCGGCACAGGAACGCCGGAATCTGCAGAAGGTCGATGACCTCGGCCAGGGGCTGCGCCTGGTCGGGCTCGTGGATGTCGGTGCAGAGCGGCAGGCCGAGTTCGTCCTTCACGGCCTTGAGCATCTTGAGGCCCGCCTCGAGCCCCGGCCCGCGGTAGCTGGTGATCGAGGAGCGGTTCGCCTTGTCGAAGCTGGCCTTGAACACATAGGGCAGCCCCAGGCGCTCGCAGACGGCCTTGAGATGCCGCGCGGTCTCCAGCGCCAGGCCCGCGTCCTCCAGCACATTCAGGCCGGCGATGACGGTCAGCGGTTGGCCGTCGCCAATGGCGAGGTTCCAGCGGTCGAGCTTCAGGACGGCCATGACGTCTCCTTGGGTCGGGCGCGCCTGAGTGGCGCAAGCTGCGGCAGGCCGCAACCCCTCACCGCCCGACGGCGCCTGCC
>Ga0065721_10006121_pt1 | contig 20175 bp, 22 predicted proteins | sample Mesricmetagenome_FD_59108 | JGI IMG/M metagenome (GOLD analysis project Ga0065721, IMG submission 59108) | Mesophilic microbial community from rice straw/compost enrichment Sample: eDNA_1 v2 (version 2) | ecosystem: Engineered > Solid waste > Grass > Composting > Bioreactor | place: USA: Davis... | reverse complement strand
GTTGGTTGCGACCCTTGCCGATATCGGTTTCGACGCATCGATCCGTGATACGGCCGGCCATCCGATGGTGGTTGCCCATCATGCGGGCGCCACGGATGACGCACCGCACGTCCTATTCTACGGCCACTACGACGTCCAGCCAGTCGATCCGATCGAGCTCTGGGAGAACGATCCCTTCGCTCCTTCGGTCAAGGATATCGGCGCTGGGCGCAAGGTGATCACGGGCCGCGGCACGGCCGACGACAAGGGCCAGTTGATGACCTTCGTCGAAGCCTGCCGCGCCTATAAGGAGGTCAATGGCAGCCTGCCGCTCCGGGTCACCATCCTGTTCGAGGGCGAGGAAGAATCGGGCTCGCCTTCGCTGAAGCCGTTCCTGGAAGCGAATGCGGAAGAGCTCAGGGCGAGTTGCGCGCTCGTTTGCGATACGGGCATGTGGGATGGCGACACGCCGGCGATTGCAGCTGCCCTTCGCGGCTTGGTCGGAGAAGAGATCATCATTTCGGCGGCAGATCGAGACCTGCATTCGGGGCTGTTCGGCGGAGCCGCAGCAAACCCGATCCATATCCTGACGGATATCCTGGCAGGTCTGCGTGACGAGACCGGCCGCATTACCCTTGAGGGCTTCTACGATGGTGTCGAGGAGACGCCCTCAAACATCAAGGCGGGCTGGGAGAGCCTTGGCCGCAGCGCGGAGAACTTCCTTGGCGACGTCGGGCTTTCGATACCTGCCGGCGAGAAGGGACGATCCGTCCTGGAACTGACCTGGGCGCGCCCCACCTGCGAGGTCAACGGCATCTGGGGCGGCTATACAGGGGAAGGCTTCAAGACGGTGATCGCCGCCAAGGCGTCCGCCAAGGTCTCGTTCCGTCTTGTCGGACAACAGGATCCGGCGAAGATCCGCGAGAGCTTCCGTGCCTATGTCCGCTCCAGAGTTCCAGCAGATTGCTCCGTTGAGTTCCACGAGCACGGAGGATCTCCGGCGATCCAGCTGTCGTATGACTCCCCGGTTCTTACCAAGGCGAAGACTGCGTTGTCGGACGAATGGGCCAATCCGGCCGTCGTTATCGGCATGGGTGGTTCGATACCTATCGTCGGCGACTTCCAGAAGATGCTCGGCATGGAATCCTTGCTGGTGGGCTTCGGCCTCGTCGATGACCGGATTCATTCGCCGAACGAGAAATACGACCTTAAGTCGTTCCACAAGGGCATTCGGTCATGGGTGCGCATTATCGCTGCCCTGGCGGCCCGGTAGCCGAAGCTCGGCTCGAACTTTACGCACAAAAAAGGTCGGGCTGGCCCGACCTTTCTGATTCCCGATTCTTTTAGTGCCAGTACATCCGTGGTCACCCAGGAATCGGGACTGGCATTTCCGGCGCGTCCGCTTCAGGCGCTTGAGGGCAACCGCGGCTCTGGCGATCATCATCGCCCCTGCTGGTTAACATTTCGTAAACAACGAATATGCCAACCATCGGCGCGATGGCGCGGTTTCCCGCATTTGCTCACTGCGCCGGAAATGCCGATAGACCGAGAGATGGGAAGAAGGATCTCTATTTGCAAGAGCTAAAATACAAAAAGGCCGGACAGGCCGGCCTTCTCGTCAGAATTCAAACCTGAATCAGGCTGTCTGCAGCTGGTCAGCAGCAACCTTGCCGGAGCGGCGGTCGGTAACCAGTTCGTAGGAGAGCTTCTGCCCGTCGTTCAACGAGCTCATGCCGGCGCGCTCAACAGCGGAAATGTGGACGAAAACGTCGGCGCTGCCGTCATCCGGCTGGATGAAGCCATAGCCCTTGGTTGCGTTGAACCACTTAACAGTACCAGTAGCCATATCGATGCCTTTCTTATGCAAATATCGGCGATGTCCCAGCAAGGCCGGAACGGGGAAGTTCGTATTTGCAGAAAGATGGTCGAGAGCACCGGGGCGCTTAGAGCAGGCTTATCAAACAAATAGCGACGCGAAGGAGATAGAAGCGGGACCCATCCCTGTCAAGAATGAGCGGTCGATCGACTATCCTCCAAAAGCAGAAAACCCGGCGCGGGAGGAGGAGCGCCGGGTTTCCGATACTGACCAGCAACTGGGAGGAGGAGGTGTTGCCGGTCCCATCCAAGGAACGCTGGGAGGAGGAGTGCGTCCTTCGATGATTGAAATATACACCGCCCGCGCTTGGAGAACAGCGATCTTTTCGCAGCGCAGCATTGCATCATATGCATAGCAGAAATGGAGTTGCCTCTGACTCGGCTAAATTCTATTCATTCGACATGAGCCTCGACACCGTCCGCCAGTTCTTTTCCCGTTACGCACCCGATATAGAAGTCATCGTCACCGAGGAGAGCTCCGCCACGGTTGCTCTCGCTGCGGCGGCCCACGGTGTCGAGCCAGTGCAAATCGCAAAGACGATTGGCGTTCAGGCAGGCCCGACCGCAGTATTGGTCGTCATGGCTGGAACGGCCCGCCTGGACAACAGAAAATTTCGGGATCACTTCGGCGCAAAGCCGCGGATGCTGGGTGGTGAAGACGTAACGCAACTCACCGGCCATCCCGTAGGAGGCGTCTGTCCATTCGGACTGATCTCGGACGTGCCGGTCTTCTGCGACGCGTCGCTCCGTGTGGTGCCGGAAGTCATCCCGGCAGCGGGCGCGGCGAATTCTGCCGTCCGAATATCTCCGGAGCGGATGGCCGAACTGAGCAATGCGAAATGGATCGACGTCTGCCAGACGGCCTGACGATTTGCCTGGGCGTCAGTAATAGCGGCGGTACCAGGGGCTACGGTTTTCGAGTGCCTGAGTCCCGACGAGATAGCCAATGGCGAAGCCGATCGCCCCTACCAGCGTGAAGATCGTGGTTGCGGTCGCCGGATGCTCGCGGATCGCTCCGGCGACCGAGCTCGCTTCTTCCTGGACGTAGGATGCCGCGCTTCCGGCGCGGTCCGCGAGGCGGTCCCTCAATGCCGCGACCTCAGCCCTCAACCCTGCAATATCTTCGCCGATCTTTCCGTTCCGATCGGAATCAGTCTCGCCCATCGGCTTCACGCTTCCTGCAGATTCGACCATAGCAGCCTCCATCGTTGCTCGTGCCGGATCAACTTTTCGCGCTGCAATAGGTTCCGTCCCGGAGCCAGCTGCGATGCTCAGGTGCCGCGGCTTTCGGCGAGGATATGGGCGAGCGATTCGAGCTTCTCCTGCTCGCTCAGGCCCTTCTGCATGGAATGGACAAGGATCAGGGCAAGCGCCTCCCCATCGGGGCTCGACTTGCTGATGTTGTGCTCGACACATGCTTGGTCGAACACTTTCTGCAACATGCTCAGCTGGTCCGGGCCTACCGGATTGCGAACCGTCTTAGTCGGCACACGAACCTCCCCTGCTGTTGCGGCCCAAATCAAGTTCCACCCCTGTTCCCTAGAGCGGATTGATCGCATAAACTTTGGCTTTATGAAGGCGGACTTGTGCAGGGCTTGCGTCGAGGCAGGTTGCGCGCACGGAGCTGCGGGGCTAACGGCCCGAAAAAGACGTTGAGCGAGCGCCGGGGGATGGCGCTCGCTCATGGTCGTTCACGGCTCCGCCTTACGCTGCGCCGGCAGGATCGCCGATCGGCAGAAGCGCCGGATCAAGATTCGGATCCTGTGGGTTCTTCGTATCTCCTGGATCCTGAACCGGCGTCAGAGGTGGCTTGCCCTGCGTCCTGTCCGGAATGCCGGGGGTAGAGGTCGGGCCCCGAGGAGTTTCGGACGCCGGTGTCGGTATTGGATCTCTGTTCGGCATGGCATAGTCCTTTCATCGTTCAGGAGCGCAACGGAGTGCGCGCGACATTGTTCCGCTCCAAGGAGGGAAACGGCGGTCACCTGCCACGTCTTTCAGAGAACCTACTCGGTTGCGACGCTCTGCTCTTCGACAGGCTTTTTCTTCGACGCGACGAGCGTCTGATCGTCAGAGGCGACGCTTGCGGTCGTGGTGGAGTAGTCGACAGATGTCGAAGCGGTCACCTTGGGGTGTCCCGCACAGTCAGCCAACGCCGCAGATGCCATCAGGCCGAGCGCCGAAAGGGTTGCGAGAATTAACTTCACGGCATTCTCCTTCCTTGGTTGCGACTGCAGGGTACGCTCGAACTGTGAGAAGGCAAAATCACAAATCCGCTCCCTGAGCCGAATTTCCTTCCCACCGCATGAAACCACAGCGGAGGCCACGGGTTCACCTTTCGTCACAACAAGGGAGATCATTATGAAAAAGATACTCGCCATCGGCTGCGTCACCCTCTCGCTGGCCGCATGCACGGCAACTGAACGTGGCGCCGGTATCGGTGCAGCGACCGGAGCCGTCGTGGGCGGTGCCGTGACCGGAGATGTTCGCGGTGCCGCTGTCGGCGCTGCTGTGGGCGGCGCATCCGGCGCCCTGATCGGAAGCGTGCAGGATCAACCTGGCCGCTGCTACTATCGCGACCGCTACGGAAACCGCTACATCGACGACTGCTGATGTCGACGGCCGGTCTGGATCAATCGGGCCGGCCGCTTCATCTTCCTTCCCCGTTCTTCGAGACAGCGATCCGAGGGACCGGGTCACATCGACTTAAGCGATCGTCTTCTTGAACAGGACGGTACCGTCGTCCCCAATGAAATCGAACTCTGCGCTTTCATCCTTCAGGCAGGCTGCGAGGAAGCCAGTGCGCGCCTCGCTGAAGAGTGCACGGGGATGGGGCTTAACCGGACGAACCTCGGCTCCGGCTCCGGACGTAAAATAGGCTATGCCTTCATCCTCGATGCAGGACAGATCGTGATCATGACCGTTGAGATAGGCATGCACACCGTGCTCGAGCAGGAGCGGCTTTAGAAGCGCGATCAGGTCGGCAGTATCTCCGTGGCTACCGGCGCTGAAGACGGGATGGTGTCCGACGACGATCTTCCACCTTGCCCTGCTCCCAGAAAGTGCCTGATCTAGCCACTGAAGCTGAGCGCCGCGATCGAGCCCATAGCCGGTGAACTTCTCCAACAGGGTTTGTGCGACAAGGGATTGGGTGTCCAGACAGAAGAACTCGGCCTGAGCGGTTCCAGAGACATCATGGACGAATGAATAGTAGCGGCTGGGCATCCGCCAACGAGGGTTGGTCAGTCCATAGTCAATTTCGGCTTGCTGGTCGCCGCGGTGGTCGTGGTTTCCGAGCACCACATACCACGGGCACTGCAGCGCGGGTGAGGCGTAGATCTCCTCGAACGAGCTAAGCCATTGCTGATCTGAAACCCCATCCACACCGCTGCCGTAGAAGTTGTCGCCTACCGAAAGCACGAACTGCTGCGGTACCGCTTGCGCCTTGTCGGCCATTGCTTTCGCCACCCGCATCTGGTCCTCACGGCGGGCAGGGTTTCCCCAGTCCCCCAATACCAGAAACGAAAGCGAAGCAGCCTCCGCGGCTTGGGGGGGCGTAGAGAAGGCAAAAGCCGAGGCTCCGATCAGGAACCTTCTTCGGGAAAGCTTCATGGTGACCCCTCGTCGGTAAACCGTCAGATGGCAGACCTCGTCCTCACGAGGCTTCCTCCAACATGGCAAGTTTATGGCAAGCAGGTGCCCGTACTCTGCGATCGTCGCGCGTTTCTGCGTCTATCATCCGGCGCGCCGGGCCAGTGTCCGCAGCACCGCGTCAATTGGCCGCCGGCAGTGGCGGGATGAGGAGACATCGGGATTTCCCGGAAAGGATACCTCTCAGCCTCGCATTCCAGAGGTCTTAACCCCCCCTTAAATCGCCGCATTTAGAGTCCAGCGGAATGCGCGGGCGATGTGCAACCGCCGGTCGCGGCCGGCGCAGCGGGGGTGACCGACGCGACATGGCGGCGAAACGAAAATCGGGACAGAGGGTCGAGCCCTCCTTTGACGACGGTGAATATGTCGACGAGGATTTCCGGCTTCGTTCCGAAGACCGGATAGCCGGCGGCGGCAGGAAGCGGCCGTCGCCAGCGAGGAAGGAGGCGCCGCGCCGGCCTCGCAAGGGCAAACCGACCCGGCAGTCCCGCGGCTTTTTTGCGCCTCTTCGTTCCCTTCTCTATTGGTGCCTTGTTCTCGGCATATGGGTCGGGATCGGCGTGGGCGGCCTCGTGCTGTACTTCGGCGCCCAGATGCCCGCCGCGAGCACCTGGGCCATCCCGGACCGTCCTCCGAACATCAAGATCGTCTCCACCGACGGCTCCGTGATCGCAAACCGCGGCGCCACGGGCGGCGAAGCGCTGGCGCTCGAGGAGATGTCGCCCTTCATCCCGCAGGCGGTCATGGCGATCGAGGACCGGCGCTTCTACATGCATTTCGGGGTCGACCCGCTGGGGCTGACGCGCGCCTTCATCAACAATGTTACCGGCCAACCGATCCAGGGCGGCTCCACCATCACCCAGCAACTTGCCAAGAACCTGTTCCTCTCCCCCGAAAGAACCTTCGAGCGGAAGATCCAGGAGGTGCTGCTTGCCTTCTGGCTGGAACACAAATTCAGCAAGGACCAGATCCTGGCGATGTATCTCAACCGGGTCTTCTTCGGCTCGAACGCCTATGGAGTGGAGGCAGCGTCGCGACGGTACTTCAACAAGTCCGCTCGTGACGTGAACCTGGGCGAGGCGGCACTTCTCGCCGGGCTGCTGAAGGCCCCTTCCCGCCTGTCTCCCGCGCGCGACCCGGAAGCGGCCGAAGAGCGTGCCCAGGTGGTACTCGGGGCTATGCTGGAGGAGGGCTACGTCACGGAAGACGAGATCAAGACCGCCATGTCCCAGCCGCCCACAAAGGCCCGCAGCTACTGGTCGGGCGCGGAACACTACGCTGCCGACATAGTCATGGACGAGGTCAAGAAGCTGCTTGGCGAGGTGAAGCAGGACGTCGTGGTCGAGACGACCATCGACCTCTCGCTCGAACGCAAGGCAGAAGAGGCCCTCACGGATATTCTTGACGACGAGGGCGGCAAGCTCAATGCCAGCCAGGCGGCCCTGGTCTCAATGGATGCCACGGGCGCCATTCGCGCGCTGGTGGGCGGCAAGGATTACGCGCAGAGCCAGTTCAACCGCGCCGTGACCGCCAAGCGTCAGCCGGGATCCGCCTTCAAGCCGTTCGTCTATGCCGCCGCGCTCGAAGCCGGGATACGGCCGGACTCCGTGCGCAACGACGCACCGGTCCGGATCGGCAAGTGGACGCCGGAGAACTACGACCAGAAGTACCGGGGTCAGGTGACAGTTTCCTCGGCGCTCTCCCAGTCGCTCAACACCATTGCCGCCCAACTGGTCATGGAGGTCGGACCGGACGAGGTGGTGAGCCTGGCGCACCGGATGGGGATAGAGCAGGAGATGCAGCCCAACGCATCCATCGCGCTCGGCACATCGGAAGTGCCGCTCGTGGAACTAACGGCCGCCTACGCCCCCTTCATGAACGGAGGCTACAAGGCGACCCCGCACATCGTGCGCCGCATCCTCGACACGGACGGCAATGTTCTTCACGAGAGCAGCTATGACAACCCGCCGCGGGTGCTTAGCGAGACCATCGTCGCCACAATGAACAGCATGCTCACGCGGGTCATCCAGGAAGGCACCGGCAAGGCGGCGAGGCTCGACAACTGGCAGGCAGCCGGCAAGACGGGCACCACCCAATCCTTCCGCGACGCGATCTTCGTCGGCTTTACCAGCATCATGACCACGGGGATCTGGTTCGGCAACGACGACGGCACCTCGATGAAAAAGGTGACGGGTGGCGGCCTGCCTGCAAGGGCGTGGAAGGAGTACATGACGGCCGCCCATGCAGGCTACTCGCCGACACCGCTGTTCGGCAGCCATGGCGGCTTCGCGCTGCCACCGGCTGCCGAGCCGGAGAGGGAGCCGACGACGATCGGTGACATTATATCCGGAGTCCTCCCCGGATCTTCTGCGCCCGATGACTATCCGGCCGCACCCTCTGCTGCGCGTCACGATGCCTATCCACCCGAGGGCGAAATTCCCGTCCGCGATTATCGCGAGTACCGTGGTCCCTACGACGGGTTCGAAGATGCACCCATGCCGCGCGAGGGTTATGCTGAAGGCCCGATACCACCTGGCGAAGTCGGTTCCCCGAGCGGGAGGGGATCGGCCCGGCAGACAACCCTCTACGACCTGATCATGGGCCAGTGAGGTCGATAGCGCCGCATTCACAATTGCGTGTTTTTTTACCGGCGTCGGCATGGCGGCGCGCCTTGCAGTCGAAAAATCACGTCCTTATATACGCCGCATGACGCAGCGAATGCTGCCGGAATACACAAGACCATCCCATTCGAGGAACTGTCAGCGGAATGCCTGACCGGGGTTCCGACGGTTCGCTTAAAGGAGAGAGAAAAATGGCAAAAGTAATTGGCATCGACCTCGGCACGACGAACTCCTGCGTCGCCATCATGGACGGCAAGGACGCAAAGGTCATCGAGAACGCTGAAGGCGCGCGCACCACGCCTTCCATGGTCGCCTTCACCGATGACGGGGAGCGCCTCGTCGGCCAGCCGGCAAAGCGCCAGGCCGTGACCAATCCCACCAATACCCTCTTCGCAGTCAAGCGCCTGATCGGCCGCCGCTACGAAGACCCGACGGTGGAGAAGGACAAGGGTCTCGTTCCCTTCGAAATCTCCAAGGGTGACAATGGCGATGCCTGGGTCAAGGCTCAGGGCAAGGGCTACTCGCCTGCGCAGATCTCCGCGATGATCCTCCAGAAGATGAAGGAAACGGCTGAATCCTACCTCGGCGAGAAGGTCGAGAAGGCGGTCATCACCGTTCCTGCCTACTTTAATGACGCGCAGCGCCAGGCAACCAAGGATGCCGGCAAGATCGCCGGCCTTGAAGTTCTCCGCATCATCAACGAGCCAACGGCTGCTGCACTCGCTTACGGCCTCGACAAGAAGGACGGCAAGACGATCGCCGTCTACGACCTTGGCGGTGGCACCTTCGATATCTCGGTCCTCGAGATCGGTGACGGCGTCTTCGAAGTGAAGTCGACGAATGGTGATACCTTCCTCGGCGGTGAAGATTTCGACATGCGTCTCGTCGAATATCTGGCCGGTGAGTTCAAGAAGGACCAGGGCATCGACCTGAAGAACGACAAGCTTGCCCTGCAGCGCCTCAAGGAAGCTGCGGAAAAGGCCAAGATCGAGCTGTCGTCCTCGCAGCAGACCGAAATCAACCTGCCGTTCATCACGGCGGATGCCTCCGGTCCGAAGCACCTGACGATGAAGCTGACCCGTGCCAAGTTCGAAAGCCTGGTCGACGACCTGATCCAGCGCACCGTTGCTCCGTGCAAGGCAGCGCTCAAGGATGCTGGCGTGACCGCCGGTGAAATCGACGAAGTCGTTCTGGTCGGCGGCATGAGCCGCATGCCGAAGGTGCAGGAGACCGTGAAGCAGCTGTTCGGCAAGGAGCCGCACAAGGGCGTCAACCCTGACGAAGTGGTGGCCATGGGCGCTGCGATCCAGGCCGGCGTTCTGCAGGGCGACGTCAAGGACGTGCTGCTGCTCGACGTAACCCCGCTGTCGCTCGGCATCGAAACGCTCGGTGGCGTCTTCACCCGCCTGATCGACCGCAACACGACGATCCCGACGAAGAAGAGCCAGACATTCTCGACCGCCGAGGACAACCAGTCGGCCGTGACCATTCGCGTCAGCCAGGGCGAGCGCGAAATGGCTGCCGACAACAAGCTGCTCGGCCAATTCGACCTCGTTGGCCTGCCGCCGGCACCGCGTGGAGTACCGCAGATCGAAGTCACCTTCGACATCGACGCGAACGGCATCGTACAGGTCTCGGCCAAGGACAAGGGCACCGGCAAGGAGCAGCAGATCCGCATCCAGGCTTCCGGCGGTCTGTCCGACGCCGATATCGAGAAGATGGTCAAGGACGCCGAGGCTCATGCCGAGGAAGACAAGAAGCGTCGTGCAGGCGTCGAGGCGAAGAACCAGGCCGAAAGCCTGATCCATTCGACCGAGAAGTCGCTGCAGGAATATGGCGAGAAGGTCTCCGAGACCGATCGCAAGTCCATTGAGGACGCGATCGCCTCGCTGAAGTCCGCCGTCGAGGCCTCCGAGCCGGATGCCGACGACATCCAGGCGAAGACCCAGACGCTGATGGAAGTGTCGATGAAACTCGGCCAGGCCATCTATGAGGCCCAGCAGGCGGAAGCTTCCGAAGGTTCCGAGGGCGGCAACAANGACGACGGTGTCGTNGATGCCGACTACGAGGAAATCAAGGACGACAAGAAGTCGGCNTGAGGCTCGTCTGTTGGCGACCCTCATGAAGATAGTCGACTAGAAACTCCGGCTGCCATCGTGCAGCCGGAATCCTTTCGGGAGCCGTTACCTCCATGGCAAAAGCTGATTTTTACGAAACCTTGGGTGTCGGCAGGTCCGCTGACGAGAAGGAGCTCAAGAGCGCCTTCCGCAAGCTCGCGATGAAGTATCATCCCGACAAGAATCCGGGCGATACCGAGGCCGAAAAGAAGTTCAAGGAGATCAACGAGGCCTACGAGACCTTGAAGGATCCCCAGAAGCGTGCCGCCTACGACCGGTTCGGACACGCCGCCTTTGAAGCCGGTGGCATGGGCCCTGGCGGCATGGGCGGTGGCTTCGGTGCGGCAGGCGCCGGCGGCTTCTCGGATATCTTCGAAGATATCTTTGGCGAGATGATGGGCGGTGGACGGGCACGACGCTCCTCCGGCGGTCGCGAGCGCGGCGCCGACCTGCGCTACAACATGGAAATCACGCTGGAAGAAGCCTTCAGCGGCAAGACCGCCCAGATCCGCGTCCCGACCTCCATCACCTGCGATGTCTGTTCGGGCTCCGGGGCGAAACCAGGGACGCAGCCGAAGACCTGCGGTACCTGCCACGGCTCCGGTCGAGTGCGCGCCAGCCAGGGCTTCTTTTCCGTCGAGCGGACCTGTCCTACCTGTCACGGGCGCGGCCAGACAATCACCGATCCGTGTACCAAGTGCCATGGTCAGGGGCGCGTATCGGAAGAGCGATCGCTGTCGGTCAATATCCCCGCCGGCATCGAGGACGGCACACGCATCCGCCTGCAGGGCGAGGGCGAAGCGGGAATGCGCGGCGGACCAGCCGGCGATCTCTACATCTTCCTGTCGGTGAAGCCGCACCAGTTCTTCCAGCGCGACGGCGCAGACCTATTCTGCACCGTACCCATCTCGATGACGACCGCCGCACTGGGCGGAACATTTGACGTTGCGACGCTGGACGGGACCAAGTCACGGGTGACGGTGCCGGAAGGCACACAGCCCGGCAAGCAGTTCCGCCTCAAGGGCAAGGGCATGCCAGTACTGCGTTCGTCGCAGACGGGCGACCTGTATATCCAGATTCAGATCGAGACGCCTCAGAAGCTGACCAAGCGTCAGCGCGAACTGCTGCAGGAATTCGAGGACATCTCTTCGAAGGAAAACAATCCCGAGTCGACCGGCTTCTTTGCACGGATGAAGGAGTTTTTCGAAGGTTGACGAGCAGGAGGGTCGTTTGCCCGTCCTTCGTTACCGTGTAGCCAATACCGTGAAGGCAGCGCTCGCCTGCCTCGCGGTAGAGCGGATTGATGGTCAATAGTGCGGCGGTCTGGTGATGGCCGGTGCATCAAGCGACGCTTCCTCCAGCGTCAGGAAACGCTCCGTAAGCCGCTCGAGCTTCGCGCGAGTCTGTTCGACCACTTTCCACTGTTCGGCCAGTTGATCGGAAAGCTCCTCAATCGTTTTCGCCTGGTGGGCAACGGTCTCTTCCAGCCTTACGATACGTTCGTCATCAGCGGCCAACGCGCGCACTCCCTCGGGGTCTTACGATATAAAGCGAGCCTCAGAGCTCGCCCTTTCGCTTGTAAGGCATCAGCATGATCGCGGATGCCGTTACCGCACCCCCGAAGGTCAGCGCAAGGGGCGCGGCGATCATCACGAAAGACAGGATCGGTGTCTGCGATCGGGCGATGTGGGTGCCCAGGCCATAGAGGTTGAACCAGTAAAGGGCGAAGGCGATGCCTATTCCCAGCATGATGCCAAAGGCAGCATTGATGGCAAGGAACCTCAGCATATCGACGTGGTCCCGGCGAGCTTCGTCCGGCGTCATTTCATCTTTGCGTATGGGCATGGTTGCCTCCCGGCGACAGGACACACGATAGCAGGTTCCTTCATTTGTCGCGCGCGACAAACTGCCCAACCGCCCTTTGGTTCCAAGGCGTCGAACTTTGCTTGCCATCGCCACCCGGAAGCCTTAGCTCCTGCCTATCAGACACGGATGTCCATGGCCCAGAAAGCATTCCTTTCCCGTCTCAAGCTCACCGACTTCCGGAACTATGCGGAAGCAGGCCTTTCGCTGGACAGCCGTCATGTCGTGCTGACCGGAGACAATGGCGCCGGCAAGACGAACCTTCTGGAAGCGGTCTCCTTTCTCTCTCCAGGGCGCGGGCTCCGACGCGCCGTTCTCCCAGACGTGACACGCGTCGGGGCGAGTGGCGGCTTTTCCATCTTTGTCGACATGGAGGGCATGGAAGGTGAGGTCTCGCTGGGCACCGGCATTGATACCCTCGGTGAAACCGTCAGCCGCAAGCTGCGCATCAATGGCACCCCGGCACGGTCGACCGAGGAGCTCTCCGAGCACTTGAACGTGATATGGCTCACGCCATCGATGGACGGGCTCTTCACGGGTGCGGCGTCGGAACGACGACGTTTCCTCGACAGGCTGGTTCTGTCGATCGATCCTGCCCATGGCCGCCGCGCAAGCGACTTCGAACGGGCGATGCGCAGCCGCAACCGACTGCTTTCGGAGGGCCGCTACGACCCCGCCTGGGTTTCGGCTGTCGAAGCTCAGATGGCGGGTCTTGGCGTGGCCATGGCCGCAGCCCGTCTGGAAATGCTGGGCTTGCTGCGCCGCTTGGCCGCCGTGGAGGAGACGCCATTTCCCTCGCCGGCGCTGAACCTGGAAGGCTTCCTGGATGATGCGGCCGATCAGCCGGCAGCGGAGCTGGAAGAGCGCTATCTGGCGGCGCTGCAGGAAGGGCGTCATCGCGATGCCGCGGCTGGCCGTACGCTGGAGGGCCCCCACCGAAGCGACCTTCTCGTTCGCCACCGCGAGAAGGATATGGATGCCGGACGCTGCTCCACCGGCGAACAGAAGGCACTACTGATCGGGCTCATTCTCGCTCATGCCCGTCTGACTGCCAACATGACCGGCTTTGCGCCGGTCCTGCTGCTTGACGAGATTGCCGCCCATCTTGATGAAGGCCGGCGTGCAGCCCTGTTCGACCTGGTCGATGGATTGGGAGGTCAGGCTTTCATGACCGGCACGGACCGCGCGATGTTTTCGGCGCTTGCCGAGCGTGCGCAGTTCTTCAGCGTCGAGGGCGGCAGCATCCGCGGCTGATCCTCGCTTTTCCGCCTCCTCCTAGGCTGCTAGATTGCCCTCATGCAACTGACGCCTGAAGAGATCGAACGCTACCGACGCCACATCCTGCTCCCGGAAATCGGCGGCCATGGGCAACAGCGCCTGAAGAACGCAAGGGTGCTGGTCGTCGGAGCCGGAGGCCTGGGGGCTCCGATCCTCCTCTACCTGGCGGCGGCCGGCATCGGCACAATCGGCATCATCGACGATGATGTCGTCTCGCTTTCGAACCTGCAGCGGCAGGTCATCCACGATACGGGCACGATCGGCGAGCTGAAGACGGAGAGTGCGAGGGCGGCACTCGCGCAGTTGAATCCGACCATCCGGGTCCTCTCCTACGAAGAGCGCTTTTCCGAACGGTGGGCCGGCGAGCATCTGCCGCTCTTCGATCTCCTGGTGGACGGATCGGACAACTTCGATACCCGCTATGCATGTGCGGATGCGGCGCTTGCGGCGCAGGTTCCCCTTGTAACCGGTGCCGTGGGCCGCTTCGACGGATCGCTGACGGTCCTGAAGCCCTATGAGGTCGGCATGGATGGAATGCAGAACCCCAGCTATCGTGACCTGTTTCCCGAGAAACCGCCGCAGGGTCTGATACCGGCCTGCGCAGAAACCGGCATCATCGGGGCTCTGGCGGGCGTGATCGGAACGCTGATGGCGATGGAGACCATCAAGGTCATCACGGGTGTCGGTGAACCTTTGATCGGACGGCTTCTGCTGTATGACGCGCTCGCCGCCAGGTTCGACACCATCCGATACAACCGGCGCCCAGCCGAGNGCGCTGCAGAATGACCGAGGTTCGCCGCATNATCCCGGAAGAGTTCGACCATTGGAATGAGCTTCTTNACNNCATCCGGACAGCGTTCCTCTACATGGACGGCGTCATCGATCCGCCCTCGTCTGCACANCGTCTCAATCTGCAGTCTCTGAAGGAAAAGGCTGCNAGCGAAATCTGCTTCATCGCCATGCAGGGCAGCGAGATCTCGGGCTGCATCTTCTGTCGGCCCGAACCACCCGATGAACTCTACATCGGCAAGCTTGCGGTACGGCCGCAGATGCAAGGACAAGGCTTGGGGCGGCAGTTGCTGGAGGCCGCAGAAAGTGTCGCCTTCGCAAGCGGCCATAGCCGGCTTCGCCTGGAGACGCGTATCGAGCTTGCGGGCAACCACGCGACCTTCTCACGCTGGGGCTTCGTCAAATCAGCGGAGAGGTCTCACCCCGGCTATGATCGCGTCACGTTCATCGAGATGGTAAAGACGCTGGCCGCCCCGGTAGCGGAAGCCAGCCAGTTGCTGCGGGACTAGCTTCGGCCCGGCAGAACCCGGTTCGGCGGCCTGTGCCCGTCGAAGAAGGTGCGGATGTTGATGATGACCTTGTCACCCATGTCGATCCGGCCTTCGATCGTCGCTGATCCCATGTGGGGCAACAGAACGACGCGCCCCTCATTAGCCAGCTTCACGAGCCTGGGATTCACAGAAGGTTCATTCTCGTAGACGTCAAGTCCGGCGCCGGCGATCTTGCCGTCGCGCAGCAGCTGGATCATCGCCGCTTCGTCGATGATGTCGCCACGCGCGGTGTTGACGATGAGACTGGTGGGCTGCAGCAGCGCGAGGCGCCGTGCTGACAGAAGATGGAACGTGGCTGGTGTCGACGGGCAGTTGACGGAGACAATATCGACGCGCGCCAGCATCTGGTCGAGACTGTCCCAATAGGTCGCCTCGAGTTCCTCCTCCGTCGCAGGATGAACCCTCTTGCGGTTGTGGTAGTGGATCGACAGGCCAAAGGCTTTGGCACGCCTTGCGACGGCGGTGCCGATTCGGCCCATGCCGACAATGCCGATCCGCTTGCCCCAGATGCGACGACCAAGCATCCAGGTGGGAGACCAGCCGGCCCAATCGCCCGGATGGTCCGTCAGTATCCGCGCACCCTCGGGCAACCGGCGCGACACCGCGAGAATCAGCGCCATCGTCATGTCGGCCGTGTCTTCGGTGAGGACATTCGGGGTGTTTGTCACCGTAATGCCCTTGCGGGCGGCAGCCTCGATATCGATGTGATCCGTGCCGTTGGAAAAGCTGGCGATCAACCTGAGATCCGGCCCTGCCTCGTTGATCAGGGCCTCGTCGATCCTGTCCGTCACCGTCGGCACGAGCACGTCCGAGGATCTCATCGCCTCGACGAGCTGCTCGCGCGTGCGCGGCACATCGTCGACATTCAACTCCGCGTCGAAAAGCTCGCGCATCCGGGTCTCAACGGCATCCGGCAGCTTGCGTGTGATATAGACCTTGGGTTTCTTCTTCGCTGTCATGGGCGTTGTATTCAGAGGTCCTTAACCAAGTCGCGCGATAGTCTGAGCATAGAGGGCGTTTCTACCAGACCCGTCGGCGAAGACAAACAAAACCTCGCAGGAGCCGGGTTGTCGATGTCGCCCAACTCGCTGGCGGCCGGCCCGCAGGCACCGCCCACTCTCGGAAGAACCCGCATGCGCAGCGTCATCCTTACCCTACTGCTGGCAGTCTCCATCGGAGCGATCCCGGCGCTCCATTCCACTCCTTCCCTTGCACAAGGCGCGAAGGGACCAAGTGGCCTGCCCCTGCCCCGCTTCGTCAGCCTGAAGTCCAAGCGGGTGAATATCCGCATCGGCCCCAGCACCGACTATGCAGTCGCGTGGATGTATCTGAAATCGGGCACGCCGATGGAGATCATCCAGGAATATGACAACTGGCGGCGCGTCCGGGACGCCGATGGTACCGAAGGCTGGGTCAACCAGGCGCTCCTGTCGGGTGAACGAACGGCGGTGGCGGCTCCCTGGATGCGCGGCAAGGCAGAGGACGTCTTTGTCAACATGCGTCGCGAACCACAGTCGTCCGCGATCGTGACCGCAAAGCTCCAGCCCGGCGTCGTCATCTCGATCGACGAGTGCAATGGCGACTGGTGCCATGCGTCGATCAATGGCGCCGAAGGTTGGGTCAGCCAGGCGGAAATCTGGGGCGCATATCCCGGAGAGGCGTTCAGGTAGCGGCCTCGGCCGGCAGCAGACCCTCGCCGACCGCGGCATCGCGCAGTGAAACCATTGGGCGCGGGCCAATCTGCTTGATGACGATCGCCGCCGAGAGGCATCCGAGCTTACCGCAATCGGAAAGCGAGCGGCCTTGCGTGTATCCGTAGAGGAAGCCGGCAGCGAAGAGATCGCCTGCACCGGTGGTGTCGACCAAGTCGTCGACCTTGTAGGCATCGATCTTCACGCGCTCCTCGCCGCGAAGGATGATGGCGCCTTCCTCACTGAGGGTGACGGCAGCAAGCTTGCAGTCCGCGGCGATACTCTTCAGAGCCAGTTCGAAGTCATCCGTCTCGTAGAGCGACAGCGCCTCCTGCCTGTTGGCGAAGACGATGTCGACGGTGCCCGAGCGCATCAGGTCCAGGAACTCGGAACGATAGCGATCGACGCAGAACGGGTCCGACAACGTCATGGAGACTTCCCGCCCGTTCTCATGGGCGATCCGGGCGCACTCCAAGATCGCCTCCTTGGCCCGTGGCGGATCCCAGAGGTAGCCCTCGAAATAGGTGACGGCGGATTCGGCAACGACCGCAGGCTCCACGTCGCCGGGGCCGAATTCAACGCAGGCGCCGAGATAGGTATTCATCGACCGTTCGCCATCCGGGGTGACGAAGATCATCGAGCGCGCGGTGGGTGGATTGGTCCCCTGCGGCTTCGTCGCATAATGCACCCCCTGTGCGCGGATGTCATGCTGGAAGATGCTGCCAAGCTGATCCTCGGCTACCTTTCCGAAGTATGCAGCCCTGCCACCGATACCGGCAACGCCTGCCGCGGTATTGCCGGCCGATCCTCCAGATGCTTCGACCGCAGGGCCCATCCTGGAATAGAGGAGTTCTGCACGCTCGGCGTCGATCAGGTTCATAGCGCCCTTGATGATGTCATTCTCGGCTAAAAACTGGTCGTCACATCGGGCGATGATATCTACGATCGCGTTTCCTACCGTCAAAACATCAAACTGCGGCATGCTGCCAGACCTCTCTCGAACTCGTCATCGGCACCTTTTTGCATAGGCGAAGGAAAAACCCCATAGCCCCGCGTCAATTCCTTGTCGGCGTCAGATGTTTTTCGGCATAAACGGGACCAGCCTCTAGATCATATTCATTCCCTCGAAAGTCAGTGACTTGTCCGCAGTTCTCATAAACGTAGCCCCTGTCTTCCTGCTCATCCTTATCGGCTGGATTCTTGCCCGAGCGAAAGTCCTGAATGAGGCAACGGGGGATGCCCTTGGAGAGTTCGTCTTCAAGATCGCGGTGCCCATGCTGATCTTCAGCACCCTGGCCAACGCCCATTTCGACGGCGTCTCCCCCTTCCGCCTGTGGGCCGCCTATTTTGCAGGGGTGGCCGTCACCTGGACAGCCGGTCATCTGATCGCAAAGCATGTCTTCAAGCGAGACGACAAGATCGGCGTGATCGCCGGCATGTCGGCTGCATTTGCAAACAATGTTTTCATCGGCCTGCCGCTCGTGGGGCGCTCCGTCGGCGCCGAGGGGCTGCTCGCCCTTTCCATACTCCTTGCGATCCACCTGCCGCTGATGATGATCGTCGGCACCATCCTGATGGAAAGGGCCACCGTGATCGTCGATGGGGGCAAGGGGCGCGGATTAAAGGCTATTCTCGCTCAGGTCGGTTGGAACCTCGTCCGCAACCCGCTGGTAATAGCACTCGGCGCCGGCCTCGCCTTCAGCCTCTCCGGGCTGACGCTAACGCCGGTCCTCTCGACCGTGGTGACGCAATTGTCGAGCGCGGCGGGACCGGCCGCGCTGATTTCGATCGGAATGGCTCTCACACGTTATCCGGTACGCGGCAATATCGGGCTGACGGGCGCGATCGCTGCCCTGAAGCTGCTGCTCCTGCCCGCTGCCGTGTTCCTGATGGGCAAGGCGCTCGGCCTCAGCCCGGCATGGGCGGCGGCTCTCGTGCTGACCTCGTCGGTACCGACCGGCATCAATGCGTGGCTGATCGCCCAACGGTTCCGGGCAGGGCAAAATATCGCCGCCTCCACCATCAGCGTCACCACGGCGCTTGGGGTCGTTTCGGTCAGTTTCTGGGCATGGCTTCTCGCCTAGGCGAGCAATCACAGGGCGGAGATCGGCTTGCAACGACAAAGCCCGGCGCAAGGCCGGGCTTCAAACTGATTTCTGGTGAAAGAGAGTTAGTTGTTGGTCGGTGCAGGCTGCTGGCCTACCGGTGCTGGCTCTTCCGCGGCAGGAGCGGCCGGCGCTTCGGCTGCAGGTGCTGCACCTTCGGCTGCGGGCGCCTCGGCAGCTGGAGCGGCAGGCGCCTCGGCAGCCGGAGCGGCAGGAGCTTCGGCCGGAGCAGCGGCTTCACCTTCGCCAGCGGCAGGAGCGTCCGCCGCAGGAGCAGCTTCCTCCGCAGGAGCAGCACCTTCAGCAGCGGGAGCAGCGGCTTCACCCTCGGCGGGAGCGGCTTCAGCCTCCGGCAGCGGAGCCGGGTTGTCAGACAGCGACCGCAGGTAGGCAATGACGTTCGCCCGTTCGTCGTCCTTCTTCAGGCCGGCAAAGCCCATGGCCGTACCAGGAACGTGCTGCTTCGGCGCCAGCAGGAAGCCGTTGAGATGATCGTAGTCCCAGACGACAGAACCGCCCTCAGAAAAATCCTTCATCGCTGCCGAATAGCTGAAGCCTTCGTGCGAAGCGATCGGCCTATTTACAACGTCCCAAAGGCCGGGCCCAACCTTGTTGGCGCCGCCCTGATCGGCGGTGTGACAGCTCGCACACTTCTTGAACGAAGACTCTCCGGCTGCAGCGTCGGCGCTAGCCAGGAGGGTCGCGATCGGCACGGCAGCTTCTTCCTCGGCGCCGCCCTCCTCGCCACCGGTTTCCGCGGCGACAATGGCAAAGCCTGCCTGTTCCGGAACTTCCGAGTGCCAGATTCCGTCGGACGCAATCGAAACCGTCATCATCACGAAAACGGTGGCAAGAAAGGCTCCTACCGCCATGTTCACGTACGAGTTCATGCAAACGCTCCCTTGCAACCGCCGGGGTAGAGGCGGGCCATCTTGAAATCGCGCGGAACCTATGTCTTTTGCTTTACGGTTGCAACACGATTATACGGCAGCGCGTGAGACTTTTTGACACTGATCAACGCGCTTTTGAAGGCCTTTCATGACCAATATTGCCAATGAGCGGACGCTGGTGCTCATCCCTGCGCGCATGGCCTCGACCCGCCTGCCCGGAAAGCCGCTGGCAGACATTGCTGGACTGCCGATGATCGTCCAGGTCGCGAAACGTGCGCGGGAAGCGGATGTGGGCCGGATCATCGTCGCGGTGGACCATCAGGACACATATGATGCAGTCGAGTCGGCGGGCTTCGAGGTCGTCATGACCCGAGGCGACCACCAGTCGGGCTCCGACCGGATCTTCGAGGCCGTCCAGACGGCGGACCCGGATGGAAAAGTCGACGTGGTCGTAAACGTGCAGGGAGACCTGCCGACCATCGAGCCAGAATCCGTGCGCGCTGCCCTCCGTCCCCTGGAGAACTCCAGCGTCGACATCGCCACACTGACGGTGGAAATCTCCGACGAACACGAGAAGACGAACCCCAATGTGGTCAAGGTTGTCGGTTCGCCGCTTTCGCCGACACGGCTGCGGGCGCTTTATTTCACCCGTGCCACGGCACCGCACGGGCCGGGTCCGCTCTACCATCACATCGGGCTTTATGCGTACCGCCGGAAGGCACTGGAGCGGTTCGTTTCGCTTGGACCGTCCGTACTCGAGAAGCGTGA
>Ga0065721_10004867_pt1 | contig 20178 bp, 20 predicted proteins | sample Mesricmetagenome_FD_59108 | JGI IMG/M metagenome (GOLD analysis project Ga0065721, IMG submission 59108) | Mesophilic microbial community from rice straw/compost enrichment Sample: eDNA_1 v2 (version 2) | ecosystem: Engineered > Solid waste > Grass > Composting > Bioreactor | place: USA: Davis... | reverse complement strand
CCCCTCCGCACGCAAGCAAAAACGCCTTCGGCGTCCTTGGACGCCGGAAGAAGCTTTGCGGAGACGATACAGGTAATGATAAGCGTGAAACTTATCAATTCTGTATCGTGAATAAAAGGCACCCGAACGGGTGCCCTGATGGCTTCAATATTCTCCTTTAATGACGAAGAACGAACCTCGAATGGTCCCGGCCAGCTTGGACTTCTGCCTGGCGAATTTAAACTTCTTCTCTTCCAGCTCCTTAGGAACCTCCATCCCCTCGGATAGCTTAAAACCAACGGCCCGCTTCTTGGGATCGTCCACCGTATACATCACGTTAATCCCTAGACCGTCTTCATAAAAGACGAAGGCCCATTTGATATTTTCCACCTGAAAACGCGATGTTTCCAAAGGCTTGGCCGCGAACTCGATGCCGCGTTCCTCCTTCAAAATCCGGTTCACGTAATCAAGGGTCTCCCGGCTCTCGCTTGCGGGCACAACCGTAAATTCATGCTTGTATTTATTCATAAAGTAACGGGCTTCATTCGCGCGCAATCCGGCCAGCGCCTCCGCTACGGGCGAAGATTCCAGACCCGCCGTGGACACATGATTAAAATCAACGATAGGGGACATCCTCGTTCCTCCTCCTGATCCGATTTACTTCTTCACAACCGGAATCCACATTTCCCCGTATACAAGGCCGTCTCGCTGCCCCATCTCAACCGTCGCATTAGGCCCGCCTACGTAGGCGTAATGATCGGCTGCCGGCAAGACTTGACCGAAGGCGATGCCGGTAAGCATGCTGCTCAACTCATCCGCCGACTTCCCTTCGCCTTTCACGACGAGGTATTGTCCCTTAGGGAATTGGATCACCCGGTGTTCTTCCGGTACAGATGAATCCGTCATGACTCCGGCATAATACATCATCTTGTGATTGACCGCTTCGTTTACGGCAAAAATATAGTCGTTCGCGGCAATAGCCTTTAACTTATCCAGCCTTCCGTCCTGCTCCACCGTCCGCCAAAAGCTTTCCTTCTCTTTGTTCATGCCGGCATAGTCCGTGTAATCGCTTTTCAGTTCCGTTCCAATACCCAGAACGATAAAGCCGTCTTTTTCCTCGAAGGTATACGTTGCCATCATCCCAGCTCCTTTTTTGAATGGATCGATTTGATTGGTTTATTCGCCGATGGGTTTATCCTAACCGTAAATCATGTCAAAATACGATACTGTTTAGAGGGCAATCGATTGTTCTCTCCCGCAGCTCTCCTACCTAATATTAGTGCGTTAAATAGAAGAAGTCTATCGGAGTCGCGAACCGGGCCGCGTTGATTTCACTCCCCCTTAGAGCCTGCGGCTCTTCGGACGCAGCGCCCAAGAGGCGATGCCAAGCGCGGCGTAGAAAAGCGGAAGAATAATATGGAACCCGCCGTCGCCGTAATCGTTGGCGAACGCATGGGATAAGGCCGCGCCCGTCATGAGAAAAAAGATTCCGCTATAAGCCCATTCCTTAAGCCGGGGGAAACCCGGCATGACGATCGCCATGACACCAAGCAATTTCCAAGTTCCGAGAACGTTCGTGACGTATAACGGGAAACCGATATCGGTCACCAACTCGACATTGCCGCCATAACGCATCAATTGCCCGATTCCGCTTAATGCTAGAGAGAATCCGAGAATCAGGGTGACGGTTCAATAAGCGGCCGTCCTTCCCATAGAGCGGGATTCAACCTTCGCGTTTTTTTCAATGCCGATAATCGTGCTCATTCCCATTCCTCCTTTGTGATTTCCATCCGATGGGTTTATAATAACCATTAATCATGTCAAAATATGATACTGTTTAGAGGGCCCGATGAGAAAAGTAGAACGGATTAACGTTATCATGCGGTACATCAACAACCGCGCCCATTTTACCATTTCGGAAATCATGCACGAGTTTAACATCTCCCGTTCGACGGCGATTAGAGATATCCGGGAAATCGAAGCGATGGGAATGCCTCTTGTCGCCGAAGTCGGGAGGGACGGGGGTTATTTCGTGATGAACAACTCCGTCCTGCCCACCGTCCGTTTTACCGACAATGAGATTAAAGCTCTTTTTATCGCCTTCATGGCCACGCGAAATCTGCAGCTCCCTTATCTCAAGAGCCGCCACTCTTTAGCGGAAAAATTGCTCGGCCTCATCTCCGAGAACCAGCAAGACGATCTTGTTCTGTTAAATCGGATTTTGCTCTTCGAAGGGACCAACCCCCACAATCCCGACCTGCTCGATCTATCGGATCTGCCCCATCCCATGTTGGAGCAACTCATCCAAATCCTTCTTAAGGACAGCTGCTTATTGGTTTCCGTCGAAGAAGGAAGGGAAATAAAATCTTATCCCATCTTTCTCTTGCACCTGTATCGCGAAAAAAGCTCTTGGCAAATCGAAGGCTTCGACCTGGAGGAGGAAAAGAGGCGGATTATTCCCGTCGATCATCTCGCCGATGTCAAACCCTACCCCGTGAAAAAAAGAATCAGCAAGAAGAAGATTGCAGAACAACTGAGCAAACAGGAAGAAGCCTTTAACCTGGTCCTCGAACTGGGTCCCAAGGCGATTGCCCAGTTCAAAAAGTACCATCCGATAAAAATGACCCTTTCATACACGAATCCTTATCAAACTACGGCTATCTTAAAGACGTTCATCAACGTTCGTCATCCGGATGAATTGGCCGAAATGACCAATTGGCTGCTTTTCTTAGGGGGAGATATCAAGGTCAGGGAAATACCGAAAGAAGTTGTAGATCTGTTAAAGACGAGACTGGCGCTAAGATACGGAGATTAGGAAAAGGAGCGAATGCTCGACTATGGTCGACTTTGAATGGTATCGGAGTTTTATTGCCATCTATAAGAATCATTCGTTGACGGAAGCAGCCAAAACGAGGATAATGACGCAGCCGGCCATGAGTCAGCACTTGTCAGCCTTGGAAGCCGAGGTTGGAGAGCCGTTGTTCGCAAGGACGTCAAGGAAATTAACCCCGACCGAAAGAGGCAAAGAACTCTACTCGCAGGTTGCTCCTCTTATTGAGCATCTGGAGGAGACTACCAGGAATTTGAAAGCGGCGTCTCTCCCTGCTCTTAACGTCATTCGAATGGGCTCCGCGCATGAATTTTTTAGCGAGAAAATCCTTCCGAACTTAAATAAATACGGGATGCATACCGTTCATTATTTCGGAACGGCGAGCCAACTCATAGAGATGCTTAAGGAAGAACAAACCGATCTCGTCGTGACGTCGAAGAAATATGTGTCTCCGGGAATTGAGTATATCAAATTATATGACGAGGAATTCGCGATCGTTGCCCCCGAACATCTGGAAACTCCCGATATGAATCGCCTTCCGTCCATCGAGGACTGGCTTTCTTCGCAGAATTGGATTAGTTACGGATTGGAATTGCCGATTATCAGACGCTTTTGGAGAGTACATTTCCGGAATCGCCCCTTGATTAAACCGGTTCATGTCATCCCTAATCTGCATATGATTCTTAAGGCGATCGAGAACGGATCAGGCATTAGCTTAGTGCCTACCTACCTCTTGGGCCAAGGGAATGGACGTTCGAAAATCATATACGAGCACCTGAGAATCACCAATGAATTATTCATTGCCTATCAAGCGAAACACAAGCATCTGCCTGAGATCCACGAGGTCGTTAGGATCATTCGCGAAGAAAGATGAGATCGGCGGGTTACGTTCCGGCTGATCTTTTTTTGAGCCATTTATAAATTTATTTATGAATTAGTTATTATTTCATAATTTGTTTTATGGATGTATTGGACTTAAACTGGCCTTATCACGAATTTACTTGATACAGGAGCTGATAGTCATGGCAAAGAAAGTGTTGATCGTTGTCACTAATCACGCCGAGATTTACGAAGGCAGACGGACGGGGATATGGTTGACGGAATTCGCGGAGGCTTATCTGGAGTTTTTCGATAGAGGATACGGCGTGACGGTGGCAAGCCCTCTCGGGGGCAGAGGACCCATCGACCCCGGAAGCGTAGATTCAACCACTTCGCAGCGCCTATTGGATACTCGGAAGCATTTGGAGAATACCTTGAAATTGGATGAAGTCGGCGCGGATGAGTTTGATGCGATTTTCTTGCCGGGCGGCCATGGAACGATGTACGATCTTCCGGACAATCCCAAGCTTCAGGAATTGCTGCGGGATTTCCATGAGGCCGGCAAGATCGTTGCCGCGGTATGCCATGGACCTGCGGGGCTCGTAGGCGCTAGATTGTCGAACGGGGAGCCTCTGGTTGCAGGCAAACGGATCAGCGCTTTTACGGACAGGGAAGAAGCAGCGACAACGCTGGATCGACATCTCCCGTTTTTATTGGAAAGCAAGCTTCGCGATCTGGGCGCCATCTATGTGGCGGCTCCGAATTGGACGATTCATTATGAGGTGGACGGCAACTTGATTACCGGCCAGAATCCTCAGTCTACGTTGGCTGTAGCCCACGCGGTTATAGCACAATTAGGATAAACCCCTGGAAGGCCGGCAGCGAGAAGCTGCCGGCCTTTCTTGGCGATTAACGCCGGAGCAAAGCGGGTCCCTATCGAATGGCAAGACGCTTGGCAAATTCGATGACGAAGACCGGGATCATTACGGCTTAATGACCATCAGCACGGTTTTGAAATGTTAAACATTGCTTTAACCTCGAAGAGCTCGTTCGTGACGCCCCGTCCGATAAGTTCGTTCAACGATATACCCCGTGCATCAATCCCTTGATGTAGCCTACGGCGAACAGGCGCCCCATCGTCTCGTATCCGGGATTGCCGTTATCCTCGCCCGACATGGTCGGCACATGGTCCGGACGGAGCGGCCCGTCGAAACCGACCTCGGCATACGTCCGGATGCATTCGTACATGTCGGTCATCCCGTCGTCGTGGAACGTTTCCTCGAAGCGATCGGCGGTGCCGCGCGTGTCCCGGAAATGGACGAAGAACAGCTTGTCCTGCTTCGCGAACCTTCGAATCGTCGCGGGTATGTCTTCGCCGGCGGCCGACAGCACGCCTTGGCAGAGGCAGATGCCGCTGTATTCGCTCGGCACCAGGTCGATCGCCCGCTGCAGCGCGTCGGCGCTCGTCAGGATCCGCGACATCCCGCGAATCGGCGAGATCGGCGGATCGTCCGGGTGAAGCGCCAGCTTGACCTTCGCTTTCTCCGCCACCGGCACGATCGCCTCCAGGTAATACTTCAAGTTCGACCACAATTCGTCTTCGCCGACCGGAGCGTTCTCCGAATACGGCGCGTCGGCGACGAGCGCGTGATCGTAGCTGGAGACGAGCGCCCCGCCGCGCGTCCGGGTCGTGGTCGAGGTGCGAAACCAGTTGAAGTCGGCCATGAAATCGTAACACCAGACCGGAATGCCCAGCTTGCCCATATTGACGATCAGTTCCTGCACGGTCGCGATTTCTTCGTCGCGTCCCGGCTTGCCCAGCTTGATCAGGTTCGCGGGCGGCCGGGATTCGATCACTTCGATCCGGATGCCGGCATTCTCGTACCGCGTCTTCATCTGCAGCAAATTCATATAATCCCATGGCTTCAGGCCGTTATGCTCCGGCGGCAACGCCGCGACGCCGTAGTCGACGCCCATCTGCTTGCATAGCGTCCACAGCGGCGATTCGTGCGTGCCCAGCCTTTCCGCTAGCTTCAGCATTCGGTTCCCCTCGTTCGATTAATATTGTCGGACCGGATCCACGCGGTTGAGCGGCGGCATCCGGCCTTGCACGTAGGCGGTCAAGTTCTCGAGGAAAATGTCCGCCGCCCGCTCCTCATACCGATCGGTCACTCCGCCGTTGTGCGGCGTCATAATGACATTGTCCATCTTCCACAGCGGATGATCGGACGGCAGCGGCTCTTGCTCGAATACGTCGAGGCCGGCTCCGGCGATCTCGCCTTCGCGCAGCGCGGCCACCAGCGCCTCCGTATCCGTCGTGCCGCCTCGGCTGACGTTGATGAAATAGGCGGTACGCTTCATCGCCGCGAACTGTTCGCGACCGAACATATGGCACGTCTCGCCGGTCAACGGCATCACGGCGATGACATAGTCGCTGGCCCGCAGCAGGTCGTTCAATCCGCCCCTATCGCTCATCCAGTCTACGTTCGCGGCAGGCTCGCCCGATCTTCGAATGCCCATCACCCGCATGCCGAACGCTTGAGCCAGCTTCGCCATTTCCAGACCGATGACGCCAACGCCGACGATGCCGAGCGTCTTGCCGTGAATCTCGCTTAAGCTTCCCGCCGACAGCCACGCGCTGCGTACCTGGTTGCGAACGGCCGTATGCAGCCCCCGGCTGAACGACAGCATCATGGCGAACGCCGTCTCCGACACCGGATTGGGGTGAACGCCGCTGGCCGTCGTCACGGTCACGCCTGCCCGGCCGAGCCGGTCCAGCGGCAATTTGTCTACGCCGGCGCCCCAAACCTGCAGCCATCGGAGACGAGCGCCTTCGGCCAGGCACCGCTCCGCCGCCTCCGGCTTCCATCCGCAGACGATCTCCGCGTCCCGAAGGCGCGACGGCCCGTCGGCTCCGCCGACGACTTCCCATCCGGGAGCGGCAAGACGGACGCGCTCCAGCGTCTCGTCGGGCAGCGATTGCAAGAGGACCATCGTCCGCCCGCTCATGTCGGAATCGCTCCTTTAAGTCTTTTGCAGGCATTCGCGAATGCGGAGAAAATAACGTATGCCGAGGCCGCCCCCGGATCGATGTGCCCTTTGGAGCGCTCTCCCAGCCTGCCCGAGCGGCCCAGCCGCGAGACCAGATCGCGGGTCGATTCCATCCCGAGCCGTCCGGCTTCCGCCGCTTTGTCCAGCGCCGGCCCCCACGCCTCGCCCGTTTCCAGCGAAGACTCGAGAGAGACGGAGATCGGAAGCCAGGTGTCGAGCATCGTCTTGTCGCCGATCTGCGCCTTGCCCATCTGCTGGATGCCGTTCGCCGCCGCGATCCAAAATCGCATGACGTCCTCGGCGCTCGCTTCCTTCCGATCGATCAGAACCGCGCTGCCCCGAAGGAAAGCGGTGCCGTACAACGGGCCTACCGAAGCGCCTACCGCGTTCAGAAACGTGCGGGACACGGATCTCATCACTACCCCGAGATCCTCTTCCCCCTCCAGCCGCGCCAGGTCCTCCCGGATCGCCTGCCAGCCGATGGCCATGGAGATGCCGTGGTCTCCGTCCCCGATGACGCGGTCCAGATCGCATAATTCATCCTTCTTCTCCTCGATCCGTTCGCCGATCTCGATCAATATCCGTTTCCAATCGCTCGCGGTCAAGTTCATGTCACCACTCCCTCTTTTCTGCTAGACAGGTTGAACCCCTGGGTTCAACCTATTTAGATTTGCGTAAAAGCGGGACAATCCGCCCGATGATCGATCATCTTGGTCAGTTCGTCGTCCAGCTTCATGACCGTGATCGAGCATCCGCCCATCTCCATCGAGGTCACGTATTCGCCCACGTAGGAGCGATGCACGCTCACGCCCAGCTCCGACAGCATCGCCGCCGCCTTGCGGAAGACGATGAACAGCTCCATCATCGTCGTCGAACCGAGCCCGTTCACCAGCACGGCCACCCTGTCGCCCCGGGTCAGCTTCAGTTCGCCCAAGATGCGGGCCATGAGGCGCTCCGCGACTTCGTCCGCCGACGCCAGCTTGCCGCGCTCCATTCCCGGCTCGCCGTGAATGCCGAGGCCGATCTCCATCTCGTCGTCGGCCAGCTTGAACGCGGGCTTGCCCGTCTGCGGCAGCGTGCAAGGACTGAGCGCGACGCCCATCGTGCGCGTTCTGTCGTTCGCCTTGGCGCATACTTGAGCCAACTCCTCCAAGCCGTAACCCAATTCGGAAGCGGCGCCCGCCACCTTGAACAGCAGCACGAATCCGGCGATCCCCCGGCGTTTCTCCGCCTGATCCGCCGGCGCGGAAGCGACATCGTCCGTGATGCGGACGGTAGCCGTGCGAATGCCCGACATCGCCGCGAGCTCCGCGCTCATGTCGAAGTTCATGCCGTCGCCCGCGTAATTGCCGTAAATATACAGCACGCCGGCGCCTTGATGCACGGCTTCGGTGACCGCCACGATCGGATCGGGCGACGGGGAGGCGAAGATATTGCCGACGGCGACGCCGTCCGCGAAGCCCTGCCCGACATAGCCCATGAAGCCAGGTTCATGGCCGGAGCCTCCGCCGATGACGACGCCGACCTTCCCCGGCGGCAGCTTCTGCCGCACGAGCGCCCTCGGGCTCGACTCAAGCTGCCGAATGTATTGCGGATACGCGCTAACGTACCCTTCGACCATTTCGTCCACGACGCGCGCGGGATCGTTCAGCAATTTTTTCATGGAATCTCATGCCCCCTGCTTGTCTGATACAGCTCATACCATTCCTCGCGCGACATCGTCTCCGACTGCCGGACGGCGTCCGCGCAGGCGGCGATCCGCGCGGGATTCAGCGTCCCGATGACCGGCTGGATGGCCGCCGGATGCTTCATCAGCCAGCCGAGCACGATCGCTTCCGGCGTCGTCCCTTTCTCCTCCGCCAACCGCCGCACCAGCTCCGCGGTCCGCCGCTCCGCCTCCGTCCCGCCCGCTTCCGTCGCTCGGCCGGTAAATCGCCCCTGTGCCAACGAGCCCCAGGCCTGCAGCTGAATGCCGTTCGTCCGGCAATGCTCCAGCGTCCCTTCCGGGAATCGGACCGTATGATCGATCCTCCGGTTCATCAGCACGCCGCTATCCAGCCAATCGAGCTTGCCGAGACTGAGATCGAGCTGATTGATGACGAGCGGCATATCCAGCGCCTGCTGAATGAAGCGAATCTGATCGGCCCCCAGATTGGAGACGCCGAAGTGGCCGACCTTGCCCGCGCTCCGCAGCCGGTCGAACGCTTCGGCGATCTCGTCCGGCTCCATCAGAGGATCCGGACGATGCAGCAGCAAGATGTCCAGGCGATCCGTGCCGAGCCGGGCCAAGCTCCGGTCGACGGCTCTCAGGATATGGTCGCGCGAGAAATCGTACATCTTCGGAGAGCCGTTCTCCACCCGGTAGCCGCACTTCGATTGGATCACGATCCGGTCCCGCAGCCGCGGCCTTCTTCGCAGCACTTCGCCGAATACCGCTTCCGCTTGGCCGCGCGCGTATACGTCCGCGTGGTCGAACATCGTGATGCCCGCCTCGAGCGCCGCGTCGACCGCCCGCTCCGCGAGCAAGATCTCGTCCGCGGTAATCGGATTCGCCTTCATGCCGCCGCACAGCTTCATGCAGCCCAAGACGAGCCGGCTGTCGGCGATGCCGCGCCGCTCCAAGGGCATGATGCGCTTCTGCATCGTGCAGTTCACCTCCATCGTTTCGTTCAGTCCCCGTTTGCTTATCGTTTCTTAAGCCCGCGGCGCGCCGTCGGACGATCCGCCGCCTCTTTCCCGCTCCTTCGCTTCCGCCAATTCCTCGTCCCAGGAAAGCGATCGGTAATCCGCCGCCTTGTCCGACGTGCGGAACCATTGCAGGAAATCCTGCCACAGCGCCGTCGTCCAATCGCCGTCGATATCTGCCGTCGTATAGACGCCTTGCTCCAGTCGCTCGAAGCCGAACACGTCGCGAACCTGCGACTTCTCCGCCAGCACGACGACCAACTCCGCCAAGTGCGGCGGGATGAAGAGCACGCCGACGGGCGTCGCCATCACCACGTCGCCGGGAAGGCAGATCGCGTTGCCGATCCGGCAAGGGACGTTCATGCCCGTCATCGTCACCTGGCGAATCGGCGTGGGATCGATGCCGCGATGGTACACGTTCACGTTCGTGATCTTCTCCACCTGCTGCACGTCCCGCATGCCGCCCCATACGACGGCCCCGCCGCGCTTGGTCCGGGTGGAGATCGCCGTGGTCAGGTTGCCTCCGACGAACGTGCCTTTGTAAATCTTGTCGAACATATCGGCGACGATGACGTCGTCCTCGACGAGACTGTCAATGACCCATTGATTGAAGAAGCCCTTCCTCCCCTCTTCCCGGTTGCCGTATTGGAGCAGAGCCTCGTTCAGATCGGGACGCTCGGGCACGAACACCGCCGTCACCGCCCGCCCGACGATCGTCATGTCCGGATGCACGGTTTGGAATTCGCCCTGGAATTGAAAGTCGTATCCGCGCCGCCATAACGGACTCCAGGCTTCCTCCAGCGTAATGCGCCGCATTCTGCGCAAAATATCGTCCGGCACTTTGGGACGCCCGTTCGCGAACCGCTCCCCCGTCCACAAGGGGGTGATCTGGATGATGTCTTCCGGATTGTCGTATTTCATGCGAAGCTTCCCTCTCTCTCTTGTTCGTTGTCCGCGCGCGTCAGCTCCACAGCCGATCGTTCGACCACGAGACGTTCCACTGTTCCGTCGGCTCCCACAGCCCCGGAATTTCCGGATGCAGGTGCTGCGCGATGACCTCGTCGTTCAGCTCCTCGATGCCGAGCCCCGGCGCTTCCGGCACCTGGATATACCCGTCCTGCACGAGCGGCTTGGGCAGCTTGCTCACGATCAGGTCGTCCCACCAGGGCACGTCGCTCGAATGGAATTCCAGCGCCAGGAAATGTTCCGTCGCGGCCGCCGCGTGCACGCCGGCGAGGCAGGCGATCGGACTTTCCGCCATATGAATGGCCATGGCGACGCCGTAGGACTGGGCCATGTCTCCGATCTTCTTCGTCTCCAGAATCCCGCCGGCGGTCAGCACGTCCGGATGGACGACCGAGATGCCTCCGGCCGCCATCAGCGGCTCGAAGTTTTCTTTCAGATAAATATCCTCTCCGGTGCAGATCGGCGTCGTGACGGAGCGCGCGAGTCTGGCGTACTGCTCCGTGTAATGCCAAGGGATCATGTCTTCCATCCAGGCGAGATTGAATTTCTCGATCCGCCGGCCGAGCTTGATGCAGTCTTCCAAACCGATATGCCCGAAATGATCGATAGCCAGCGGAATTTCGTAGCCGATCTCCTCCCGGACTTCGGCTACATACTGCTCTAATAGTTCCAAGCCCTTCTCCGTGACGTGGACGCCGGTGAACGGATGCCCGATATTCGTCAGCTCGTAATGCCTGCGCTTCTCCTCCGGGGTGAGCGGATTGGCGAAGCGGTCGCGCCATTTGTCCGCCAGCGTTCGCATTTCCTCTACGAATCCGAGCGGACCGCTGAGGGTACCCGGCTCGTCGGCGAGCTGATTGATCCCGAGGTCCATTTTCAGAAAAGTAAAACCCTTCTCCATCCGCTGCTTGAGCGCCTTGCCCATTGCGCGTCCGGTATCTTTGCCGTCCACGTCGGTGTCGCAATAGATGCGGATCCGGTCGCGATACTTGCCGCCCAGCATCTGATAGACCGGAACGCCGTAGGCCTTGCCCGCCAGGTCCCACAGCGCGACCTCCAGTCCGCTGACGCCCCCGCCCTGCCGGCCGTGCCCGCCGAACTGCTTGATGCGCCGGAACAGCTTGTCGACGTTGCACGGGTTCTCGCCGATCAGCCGGCTCTTCAGCATCAGGGCGTACAGCTTCTCGGCGTTGTCGCGAACTTCGCCGAATCCGACGAGGCCCTGGTTCGTATAGACCTTGATCAGGCTGCAGTGGGTGGGGATGCCATGAATGTCCGCGAATCGGATATCCGTGATGCGAAGCTCCGTAGGCTTCGAATGGGTATTGATATGCGCAAGCGCGCTTTCGTAAACGTCGTTCATGCTCATCGCTCTCCCTTGTTGCTTATCCCTTGACGGCGCCGCTGGTCAAGCCTTTGATGAACTGCTTCTGCATCAGGACGAACAGAACGATCATCGGAATCATCAGCATGACCATGGCGGCGAAGAACAGCGGCCAATCCACGGAGAATTCGCCTTTCAGCCGCTGCAGTCCGAGCGTAATCGGGAACAGCTTCTTGTCTTGCAGCAAAATCAGCGGCAGGAAAAAGCTGTTCCATACGTACAAGCCGGTCAAGATGACCACCGTGGCGATGATCGGACGGGAGATCGGCAGAATGATGCGCCAGAACGTCCCGACGTCCGAGCAGCCGTCCAGCTGCGCCGCGTCCTTCAGTTCCACCGGAATCGTCTTGAAAAATCCGAAGAAAATAAACACGGCCATCGGCAAATTAAACGCGATGAAGACGAGGATCAATCCGAAATGCGTGTTGATGATCCCGAGCTGCTTGAGCAGGATGAACAGCGTGATGATCTTCGCCTGAATCGGAATCATGATTCCGAGCAAGAAGTAGCTGAATAACGGTTTGCTGCCTTTGAAATTCCAGCTCAGTCCGTAAGCGGTCATCGATCCGAGCAGGACGATGAACGCGATGCTGAGCACGGTAATGATCGCGCTGTTGCCGAAATACGTAGAGAAATTGGCGCTGTGCCAGGCGGCTGCATAATTGTCGAGCGTCCAGACCTTCGGCCAGCCGAACGGATCGGCCATGAACTCCGGGCTCGTCTTCAGCGAAGAGATGAAGATCAAGGCTATCGGATACAGAATCAGCAGGCTGGTCGCCGACAGGAGCAGGTAGACGGAAGTCCGCTCGAGCCGAAGAACGAATCTCATGTCAATACTCCACCTCCCGCTTCTTCAGGTACCTCAGCTGACCGAGCGAGAGGACGGCAATGATGAAGAACAGAATCAAGGACATGGCGATGCCGTATCCGAAGCGGTTCATCTCGAACGCGATCTTGTAGATCGCCGTGCCGATCACCTGCGAGGAGTCGAACGGGCCGCCTCCCGTCAGAATATAGACGAGATCGAATTCCTTCAGCGCGTTCACCGTCGACAGGATCAGATTGATCGTCAGCGCCGGCGCGATCAACGGAAACGTGACGTGCAGGAACTGCTTCCAGCGCCCCGCGCCGTCCATGCCGGCCGATTCGTACAGATCGCCCGGAATCGTCTGCAGGCCGGCCAGGTAGATCACCATGGCGTAGCCCATGTTCTGCCAGATGGAGACGAACGCGACCGTGTACAGAGCAGTCGAGCTGGTGCCCAGCAGATCGAGCTTCGCGATGCCGTCCAGCCCGACCGCCTGGAACAGCGTCTGCCACGAGCCGAATACCGGGTTAAAGATCGTCACCCACGTATAAGCGACGATGATCGCGCTCAGAATGGCCGGCATGAAAAACACGCTGCGAAAAAACCCCGTCCCTTTCAGCTTCTTATCCAGCAGTATCGCGAACCCCAGCGCGATCGCGTTTTTGATAACGACGACCAGGAGCGCGAAGACGAAGGAATTTTTCACGGACTTATAGAACAGCGGATCTTGGAAAATCTCTTTGAAATTGTCCAGTCCGATCAGCTTGTAGCCGGGAGAAATGCCGTCCCAGTTGGTTAATGAGTAATATAAGCCGCTTAAGCTCGGGTACATCGCGAACAATGTATAGATGACGGCTGACGGTAGGATAAATACGATCAAACTTAGCGTCCTTCTTCGTTTCATAGCTGCTGCTCACCTTCGTTCTGACGGGAGCTCCGAGGAACGGCGCGTTCCTCGAAGCCGCCCGCTAATCGCAAGCCGTAACTCGTTATTGCTGGGTCGCGAGTTCCTTGTCCGTCATGGCCTGCACTTCCTTGGCCAGATCCTCGATCGGCGTTTTCTCTTTGGAAATGATGCGTTGGAACGCGGTTGCAAGCACGTTCTTCGTCTGCGGAAGCACGACCGCATGCATCAGGTCCGCGGTCGGCATCGGCAGGAGCGGCATCAGCGCTTGCGCGATCGGGTGGAAGTCGTACTGGACGCCGTTCACGGAGCTCGGCAAGTTGATCTCCGTCGTCATCAGCTGGGCGTTCTCGGTTTGCGAGATGAATTCCATGAACACCATCGCGGCGTCCTTGTTCTTGCTCCCGTTGTACAGCGCCAGCGTATGCCCGCCCGAGAACGGAAGGCGCGGCTCCTGTCCCGGATCGTTGCCGGGAGGCGCGAAGGCGCCGACCTCGAAGTCCGGCGTATTCGCCGCGAGGAACTCGATGACGCCTACCTGTTGGGAGATCATGGCCGCTTTGCCCTGATAGAAGATCTGGTACGCCTGATCTTTCCCGATGCCGAGAGCGCCTTCGATGAAGTACCCTTTGTCCGCCAGCAGCTTGTATTTCTCCATCGCCGCGATCGAATCCGGGTCCGTCCACTTGGCCTCGCCGCGGCCGACCTTCTGCACCCACGTCGGATCGTCGCTGAGCAGCGATCCGTAGGGAATCGTGCTGAAGTGGTTGTTCTCGCCGTAATCCTTGGAACCGATGACGATCGGCACTTCGCCCGCTTGCTTCAGCGCTTCGCATACGGCCAGGAACTCTTCCCAGTTCGTCGGCTCCTTCAAGCCGTGCTTATCGAACATCGTCTTGTTGTACCAGGTGACGTAGAAGTTCATCGACAAGGACAGGGCGTACAGCTTGCCGTCCACTTTGCCGCCTTCGATCACCGCGGGGTTGTAGTTGGCCAAATACGGCAGGTCGCTCAGGTCCACCAGTTGGCCGGTCTTGGCCAGCTGCAGGTAATCCGGGCGCAGCGGGGTGATCAAATCCACGTTCTCGCCGCCGGCCGCCAGCCGGGTCTTGATGACTTCGGAAATTTTGCCGCCTCCGATCGTTTCCCAATTCACCTTGATGTTCGGATGCTCGACGGCGAACTTCTCCAGCATCTTCGTCGGCTCGAGCGCCTGCGTCAGCACGTTGACGGTGCCGGACGCTGCTCCGCCGTCGCCTGCGGCAGTCGCCGGCTGCGACGGGCTGGCCGCGGACGGCGCGGGAGACTGCCCCTCCGAATTCCCCCCGTTGCCGCCGCATGCCGTCAGCAACAAAATCGCTCCGAGTACGATCGACAGGACCTTTTTGCTCATCATGACCATATCCCTTCCGAAAGTAATGTAAACGTTTGCAACTACACTTAGAATTGTATGGCAAGCGCTTTAATGACAAAAGGAGACCGTCATGACCAACAAGTCTCCTCTCTTGACCGGATTTCCGCCGAAGAAGACGCCATCCGCTCTTCTTGCGCGAATCAAGTCCATATTTTTGTCTAATAGGTCATCTTTCTTGACCCGGCCGCTCCCGATACTCGGTCGGCGTGAGCCCGACCGTCTCCTTGAAGAGCTTCATGAAGTAACGGGTGTTGCGGTAACCCGCTCTCTCGGCGATGTCATATACGGGATATTCCGTATGCCGCAGCAGGCGCCTCGCCTCCTGCAGGCGAAGCTTCGTCAAGTAAGCCGTGAACGTAACGCCCGTCTCCTTCTGGAAGAGCCGGCTGAAGTAGGCGGCGCTCATGTGGACCCTCTCGCACATCGCCTCCAGCGTCACTTCGTCCATATAGTGGTCCTGCAAGTAATCGACGGCTTGGCGAATCGACCCGTGAAGCGACCGGGAATGCCGCAGCTCTTGCACGCGCTCCTCCAACCTCCGCTTCAGCGACGCGTATGCCGCAGGCCACTCGGCGAAAGCAACGGGATCTTCATGGTAGACGAAGACATCCGACGGACGGCTTGCGGCCAACGCCATCACGCCCTCTCGCCCCGCGACGATCCGGCAATCCTCGTAAGCGAACGCCAGCACGTTCCCGTCCTCGAACGCCTCCTTGGCCGTATCGGTCGCCAATGCGACTTGGAACGGTTCGTTCCAGTGCGACAGCCCTTCGCTCAGCAGCTTCAAATATCGATCATCCGCTTCTTCGTCCAGCGCCATCTTCAGCAGGTTGGCGGCGACGACGCCTTGGCGGCTTAACGATTGTCCGCCGGCGGTGCGGTCGGCCATCACGATCGCCTGCTCCTGCCGCTTGAGCCAATCGGCCTTGGCTTTGTTCAGGCATCCGAGCAGTTCCTCGTCGGAGATCGTAGCCTTATGGACATAGTCGCTGACATTTAACTTAAGCGCGGTACGGACGTACTCGAAATCGTCGTAGCTGCTCAGAATGACCACTTCGCAGATCTGCCCTCGTTCCGCCACGCGTTCGATAAGCTCGAACCCGTTCATGACGGGCATGCGGATATCGGTCAGCACGATGTCGATCGGCTCGGAATCGAGTATTCTCCACGCCTCTTCGCCATTGGCCGCCTCCCCCGCTACCGTAAAGCCGTACGCTTCCCAATCGATTAACGTCTTGATGAACCTGCGGACGATCGTTTCGTCTTCAACCAGCAGCACTCTCATTCGGTTCGTCCCCTTCCGTCATGACCGGCCATCGGACCGACACCTTCGTGCCCGCCTGCGGCATGCTGTCTACCTGAATGTCCGCGGCTTCGCCGAACTGCCGCTTCAATCTTTCATACACGTTGCGGACGCCGATCTTATGGTACTGATCTCCGCCTTCCGCCTCCCCGCCCGCGTCCAGCAGCCTGCGAACGGCGGCCTGATCCATGCCGACGCCGTCATCCTCCACCACCGCGGCGATCTGTCCGGCGTGCTTGCGCAGCGTCACCCGTATGCTGCCTCGCCGCTGCAGCGGACCGATCCCGTGGAAAACCGCGTTTTCGACGATCGGCTGCAGCAAGAACGGGAACACGAGATGCTCCGACAAGTCCGGTTCCGCCTCGAGCCGAAAATCGAAGTTCTCGTTGCGAAGCTGCATCAGCTTGACATACTGCGAGATCAGCTCCAGTTCGTCCCGCAGCTTGACCATCTTTCGCTTGTTTTTGGCGCTGAACTTGAGCAAGTGAACGAGCGAGGCGATCAACTCGCCCAGTTTGCGGTTTCCGTCCGTTACCGCCTGGATGCGAAGCGCCATCAACGTGTTGTACAGGAAATGCGGATTGATCCGCGCTTGCAGGGCATCCATCTCCAGCTGCGCCTTCTGCTGTTCCCGATAGCGATTCTCCTCCAGAAGGTTCTTCATGCGCGCCATCATCCGATTGAACCGCTGCGTCAGCTCGCCGACCTCGTCCCGGTGCACGAGCGTAATCTCTCCCTGGAATTGGCCCTTCTCGATTTCCTGCATTTTGGTTTTCAGCGTCTGCAGCGGTTTCACGATGCCGGAGGACAGCAGGCGCGCCAGCACGACCGCGCTTGCCGATAACAGGATCGTCAGCATGATAATGAAGCTGCGTATATTTTTCGACTCCTTGAACAGCTCCTCTTTCGAGGTCAGATGGATGCTCGTCCATCCGGTGACGGGGGAGAACGAGCTGGACTGCAGCCAGTCCTCGTCCCGCAGCCGAGACTCCGCGTCGTTCGTGGACAGGATCGTGCGGCCTTCCTCGTCCAGGATGACGACATGAAGCCCTCTATCGGCGATGCCCAGAATCGCTTCGAATTCGCTGATCTTCATATTGATCGCCAGCACGCCCATCGGCTTTAGCGAATTCAAGCTGTTGATCAGCCGCGCGAACGTGACGACCTCCACCTCGCCGGGGCTCTGGTAGGAGGCGAATTCGCTTTCGACTCTCCGGCCGCTCAGCACCCAGCTCCCGTTGCGCTGAGCCGCCTTTTTGTACCACCCTTCTTGCGCATAGTCGAACCCGGACACGAAATTTCGATCGGGATGAGTAAAATCTACGATACCGTTATTGCCGAATACGGCGATGCCGGACAGCCCCGGGGTCAGCTTATGGATGCCCGCCAGAAACTTCTTCACCGCCGACTCTTGCTCGATCTGCTTCGTCGTCCAGGCGACGGGCGGAACGAAGGGCTGCGTCAGCCTCGTCTGGATGACCGGCGCTTCGACGATATTCATCGACAGCGTATCCAGATTTTTCACGTATTGCGTGAGCTGCTGGTTCGTCGCCTCGGACAGATAGCGGAACTGTTCTCTCGCCTTGTCCTCGAGGATCGAAGCGCTTTTCAAATAGTTGAACACGGCGATGAGCGACATCGGAATCATCAACAAGACGATGAACGACACGAGGATTTTGCTTTTGATCGATTGCCATTTGCGCCAATTCAAGATCGCCCCTCCTTGTTAAAACGAAGCGCTTTCATTTTCCTTCAGTTGGCGCATTTGGTCAAGCCTCCGCTTGGTCCCCTTCCTTACATCCCCCGCCCCTCCGAAACCATCCTATTGGTTGTTTCTTACAGATGGATTATTCTTATTCACTGGCGGGAGCCGAGAAAATCATCGCCGAGAAGCAGAAACAACCGGACGAGTGGAATAGAACGAATAAGTAACATGGCGCTTCGGGATAATCCCATTTACTGCGATACTATTATCAACGTTTGCGCTCCGGAAACTTCAAGATTGACTAAGAATGAACTACCGCATCGTGCGTTGCCTCCTGTACTCCCCCGGCGAAATGCCGTACCAGCGCCTAAATGCCTTTTGAAACACGCTGACTTCCGAATAACCGAGCAGGAAAGCGATCGATTCAAGCGATAAATCCGATTGCTCGATATAGTTCGCCGAAAGCTTCCGTTGGCATTCGGCGAGTACTTGCCGATATGTCGTATTTTCCTTTTGCAAGTTGCGATATAACGTTTGCCGGCTCATATGAAGTTTTTTTGCCGTATCGATGATCGATGCCTTTCCCGTCGGAAGGCTCTCCATCAAAATCGATTTGACCTGCGTAACAATTGAATTATTATTTTTAACCTGCCCCATTAAAGCATCCGCCCGTTCCTTCAATAGGCTATACAAATATCGATCGTTCACGGATGATTCTGAATGATCGATATAGGTTCTGCTGAATACGATTTTGTTTTCTGCGGATCCGAAATAAACGGGACAATAAAAGTACCGGTTATATTGATCGGCATATGCCGGTTTGCCATAGCTGAACGTGACCTGTTCGGCTTCGAAATCGTTCCATGTCGATTTCAGTCCGCAATACATATGCGCGGTAACAGCCTCAATGATGGAAGTGCTCGCCTCCGACGGCCCGACGAATGCAAAAGACAACTCGTAGCAATCCTTGTTTTCCTGCAGCCCGAAATCAAAATAATCGCACATAAGCCTTGAATAACGCATGACCTGATGGATTTTTTCATAATAGGTAGCGGTATGCCGAATCAAGTGTTGAATGACAGGAGGAATCGTCAAAAAGCTTTTTCCTAAATCAAGAAAAAAGCCGGAGCGTGCAACGGATTCGTTCATCACCCGACTTATGATTCGTTCGTAGCGTTCAAAGGGAACCCTCCCTTCGGGGTCCTCTAACAAGCCGACATCCGTCATGCCTTGCAGCGCTTCCGAATAGGCCAACCCTTTTGCTTTCACATACTCTTCCAGGGAGTATACGAGTGAGCTTGCAATGGAAGCTTTGATACATATCCCCTCCTTCCCGCTTCGCTATGTTGCAACCTTTTGACAACTTCATGATACCATTTCTCATACACGCTATCCCTTATAGGAATTACCATTACAGACATAGGAGGGATACCCATGAATATCATTCAGACGATGTACCGTTTGGAAAGCCGAATGACCGTCTTATTCCGGACTTTGATCATTGGATTGATGATTTTAATACCTTCCGGGTTATGGACCGAATACTTGTTTGCGAAAGCGAATTACCCTAATGCCGGATTCGGAGGGCCGCAAGCCACCTTTGACGTACAAGAAAGAAGAAACGAATACTCCATCCTGATTGAACAAGGAACCCTGTATTTGTTTCGTCAAGTCCAATATGCGGACTTCGGCATTGTCGTCGGCACATTCATTGTCTTTGCAACGCTTCTCCTGATCTTGGCCAAATGGCACCCTCCACAGTCTATAGGCAGGCGATTAGGTCAACTAGGGGCAGTGATCATTAGCTTAGGACCTCTGATGGATTTGTGCGAAAATATTACCCTGCTGTTGATTTTACAAAATCCTCTCGAGTATCCCGCTTCGCTTGGCGTCGCGAATCTCCTGTTCACCGCAGGCAAAACGATGTTTTTCATCTTGGGGTGGTTCGTTACGGCTATTGTTCTTCTTCTGCTTGGTATTCGCAAGTTGAGAGGCTTATATCAAACAGATACGGAAAATCATTCATCGTCATGATTCAGATCAGGAGGTTGGATGTAATACCCATTTTACGCTACCTTGCACATTAAGCTTCGTTCTTGCTCCATACAAACAACCGCCGTTGTTTATAGAATAGACTTTGCATGGAGCAGATTGTGGATTTTCCCATCATAAAAAAATTAACGCCTCATTGACATTGATGATAAGCGTGCTACAATGTACTTATACAATATGTACACTAAAGCACACGGAGGATTGGGCATGTGGAAATAATCATTAGCAATAAAAGCAGTAAGCCCATTTACGAGCAAATCACTTCGCAAATAAAAGCG
>Ga0065721_10005415_pt1 | contig 20180 bp, 20 predicted proteins | sample Mesricmetagenome_FD_59108 | JGI IMG/M metagenome (GOLD analysis project Ga0065721, IMG submission 59108) | Mesophilic microbial community from rice straw/compost enrichment Sample: eDNA_1 v2 (version 2) | ecosystem: Engineered > Solid waste > Grass > Composting > Bioreactor | place: USA: Davis... | reverse complement strand
GCCCTTCCAGCCTTCGCCAATTGAAATAGCTTCGACAGAGAAGCGATACTTGTTCTAGTGGTGAGCGTTTTTAAGAGCCAGCATCTTTTTCGCCCGCTCCAGAGCCGTTGCCTTCTGAGCAAAACCTGCGTCATCGTGAGGCGTCATTGCCATGGCTGCTTCCAGATCCGCCTGAGCCTTTTGCACGTCAATAGCAGAGACATGAATGGCCCTGTTGGTCAGCAGGGTGACAACACTCCCCTTGATCTGAGCAAACCCGCCGTCGATGAAGTAGCGATCCTCGCCGCTGGAGGTTTCAAACTTCAGCTCGCCGATCCCCAGCCGTCCGACCAGCGGAGCACGGCCGGGCAAAACACCGATCTGCCCGTCATACAGCGGGAACCGAAGCCCTTTGACAGGTTGATCCAGAAGAGTCTTTTCCGGAGTCACCAGCACCAGGCGGAGTTCTGTGGCAGCAATCATGTGTCCGACGTTTCTACGAATCTGACAGTTTCAAACCTGTAAATGATCTCGTTGAGATTCAGACAACGAGCATCGGCCCCTTCCCTTCTCCAGAATCCATTCTTCCAGCCCCTCTCAAGCCAGAGAAGATCCCACCGAAATCGAAGGAGCCTTGATGGCAGAACTTCGGTCGCCTCCCGCCAAACGTGACGGGAGGCGACACGAGAGTTGAATCAGCTCTTGGCCATTCGTTCTGCCTGTTCGGCCGCTTCCTGAATTCCCCCCACGTACATGAAGGCCGCTTCCGGAAGGTGATCCCATTTACCGTCGCACAGTTCTTCGAACGAACTGATCGTGTCCTCGAGTTTGGTGAACTTCCCGGACTTCCCGGTGAACACTTCCGCCACGAAGAACGGCTGCGACAGGAATCGCTCGATTCGACGAGCCCGCAGCACCACCAGTTTGTCTTCTTCGGAAAGTTCTTCGACCCCGAGAATCGCGATGATGTCCTGAAGTTCACGATACCGCTGCAAAATCTTCTGCACGCGGCGGGCAACGTTGTAGTGCCGTTCTCCCACCACGTTGGGATCGAGAATTCGAGACGATGATGCCAGCGGATCGATGGCGGGGTAAATCCCCTTCTCGGAGATCTTTCGCTCGAGGTAAATGAACGCATCCAGGTGGCTGAAAGCCGTCGCCGGAGCAGGGTCGGTCGGGTCGTCCGCAGGAACGTAAACTGCCTGCACGGAGGTGATCGCCCCCTTCTTCGTCGATGTAATTCGCTCCTGCAGCTGACCAAGTTCCGTTCCCAGAGTCGGCTGATATCCCACTGCAGAGGGCATACGTCCCAGCAGAGCGGACACTTCCGAACCGGCCTGCGAGAAACGGAAGATGTTGTCAACGAACAACAGGGTGTCAGCACCGGTCGTATCGCGGAACCACTCGGCCATTGTCAGACCGGTCAGAGCGACGCGGAGACGAGCACCGGGCGGCTCGTTCATCTGTCCGAACACCATGCAGGTCTGCTCGATAACCGAACGCCCCGTGTTTCCGATCTTCGTTTCACCCATTTCCAGGATGAGGTCGTTCCCTTCACGGGTACGCTCACCCACCCCTGCGAACACCGAATATCCCCCGTGCTCGCGAGCAATACGGGCAATCAGTTCGGTCAGAATCACGGTCTTCCCGAGACCGGCTCCACCGAACAGTCCCGCTTTTCCTCCGCGGACGAATGGGGTCAGCAGGTCAACCACCTTGATCCCGGTCTCGAAGATTTCGGTCTTCGACGAGAGGTCCTGCAGCTTCGGAGCTTCGCGGTGGATCGGCCATCGCTCCTGGGTAACAACCGGTCCACGTCCGTCGATCGGTTCTCCCAGCACGTTAAACACTCGAGAGAGGGTTTCCTTTCCGACCGGAACGGTCAGCGGTCCCTGAGTATCGACGACCTCCATCCCGCGGACCATTCCGTCCGTCGTTGACAATGCCACGCAGCGGACACGTCCTCCACCAAGGTGCTGCTGGACTTCTCCAGTCACCTTGATTCTGATCCCCTTCACTTCCGTGTCGACCTGAACGGCATTGTAGATCGCCGGCAGAGCGTCCTCAGAAAATTCGACGTCAAACGTAGACCCAATCACCTGGGTAACGCGGCCGATATTGGTAGCAGTGGCTGTGGACATGGTCGTTGTCAGTGGGTTTTGGGAATGGAAGGACGCCAGACAGTAACTCAGTGACCAATCTTACAGAGTCCTGTCAATTTGCTCCTGCTCCATCAGCTCCCGACTCCACTTCCTCTAAAGTTTGCTGATTGATATCGCCCAACTCACAGGCAATCACGAACTGTGTCTCTGGTTCACTTACTCAGCCTGCCCGCTGCGATACTCTGCGGAACAGGCTCATCTCGTGCCCCATTTGCCTTCTCTGTTTGAGTCATGCCCCTTGCAGAAAAGGCGCTTCGAATTTGTTGTTTCCGTATCCGTCTGCCGTTTTTGATCGAATTCTGTCCTGCGATCCTGAATTGTCACGAATCACTGGACTGCACTGTCTGAAACGAAATCAATGACAGACCTTCGCCCGATCGCAACCCCATGCAGACACCCTATTCCAGTGCTGCCGCACCTCCGATGATTTCGGCCAGTTCCGACGTAATCTGCGTCTGACGGGCCCGGTTATATTCCATGGAGATATTACGGATCATTTCATCTGCATTCTCTGTCGCACTCTTCATCGCGACCATTCGTGCGATCTGCTCGCCAACGGCTGCATCCAGGAATGTCTTGAAGAAACGAGCCTTGAAGGCAGCGGGGACAATCTCCTCGAGAATCTCCGCTGCACTCGGCAGAAACTCATACTCAATCGGGGTCGACTTTCGGGTGTTGTCAACGGTGACCAGATCTCCGAAGGGGAGAAGGGTCTCGACGACAGGGATCTGTCGTGACGAAGACAGGAACTTCTGATAGGCAACATCGAGCCGATGGAGCCGACCGGCGATGAAATCCGCAACGAGTCGATCCGCAATCGCGTTGACTTCCTCGAATCCGGGTTTGTCTTCAAAGTTCGTGTAGCTGTGAGCCACCGGGCGTTTCTCGAACTTCATGAATGAAAGTCCCCGTTTCCCGGAGACTTCCAGAGTCAGATTCTGCCCGGCAGCAGTTATTTCCCGAATCCGACCGACTGCTGCGCGAAGGATTCCACCGTTGTATCCACCGCACAGGCCCCGATTCGAGGTCAGCACCAGTAACGTAACGTTCTCGGTCTTCTCGGGCTGCTTGAGGAGTGGATGATCGAACTCCAGATCCGCCTGAGCAAGGTCCGCAACGATTTCGTTGATCTTCTGGGTATATGCAGCAGCTTCAGTCGCCCGGTCCATGGCCTTTTTGAACCGCGCGGTTGCGATCAGTTCCATCGTCCGCGTGATCTTGCGGATGTTCCGGACTGCCTTCCGGCGTTTCACTAATGCACGTGCTTTGGCCATCGAATTATTTCAGCGTCTTTTTGTTGAAATGGATATCGAGTGAACAAGGGGAACAATCTGCTGACTGAGTTGATTCCAACTCCGACGTCTCAATCTGTTGATCGCCTCACTGCACTCCTGATGGATTTGCTCCATCCCGTTCGACTGCTTACCGGCAACATTCGTTCTGTAGGCGTCATCTGGAGTGAAAACGACTTGTCGCCCCAAGGGGCTTCGCACTTCCAGATGAGGGACAACGTTCGGAGAATTCAACAACTCGCTGCTGAAATCTGCCCGGGACGCTGTCCCTACCCACGTCCTTCCTCTGCCTGATTGGCTTAATTCGCCCCCACCAGTTCCGCGTCGGCAGCGATGCGCGTCTGGAACTCGTCGAGAGCCGCTTTCAACTGAGCTTCAATTTCATCAGTCAAAGCGAGTTCCCGTTCGAGTGCATTTCGGACTTCGCTCTTCTCGTCACGCATGAACTTGTGAAGTTCGGCTTCCACCTGTGCCACCTTCGACACAGGGACCTTATCGAAGTACCCCTTTGTCCCAGCATAAATCGAGATAACCGAATCTGCTGTGGACAACGGTGAATACTGTGGCTGCTTGAGCAGTTCGACCATGCGATAACCGCGGTCCAGCTGTCGCTGAGTCGCAGCGTCCAGTTCCGTACCGAGCTGGGCAAACGCTTCCAGTTCACGGAAGGCTGCCAGGTCCAGACGGAGTGAACCGGCGATCTTCTTCATCGCCTTGGTCTGGGCGTTTCCTCCCACGCGGGAGACCGAGATCCCCACGTTGATCGCAGGTCGCACCCCGGCAAAGAACAGGTCCGGTTCGAGGTAAATCTGACCGTCCGTAATCGAAATCACGTTGGTCGGAATGTACGCGGAAACTTCCCCTTCCAGCGTCTCAATGATCGGTAGGGCCGTCATGGATCCTCCACCCAGTTCGTCGCTGAGCTTGGCAGCGCGCTCGAGAAGACGACTGTGGCAGTAGAACACGTCCCCGGGATACGCTTCACGTCCGGGAGGACGACGCATCAGAAGGGACAGCTGGCGGTAAGCCTGGGCCTGCTTCGTCAGGTCGTCATAGACAACCAGCGTATGCTTGCCCTGATACATGAAATGTTCAGCAATGGCAGCACCGGCATAGGGGGCGATGTACTGCAACGGGGCCGGATCTGCGGCACTGGCAGCGACGACGATTGTATAATCCATCGCTCCATGAGCGGTCAGAGCCTCCACCACAGACGCGACGCTGGCAGCACGCTGACCGCAGGCGACGTAGATGCAAATAACGTCGCCGCCCTTCTGGTTCAGGATGGTATCGACAGCAATGGCTGTCTTTCCGGTCTTGCGGTCTCCAATGATCAACTGACGCTGCCCTCGTCCGACGGGCGTCATCGAGTCGATCGCCTTGATTCCGCTCTGGAGAGGCTGCTTCACTGGCTGACGTTCAGAAACCCCGGGAGCCGGACATTCAACCGGCCGGGTATGCGGGCTGATCACCGGACCTTTTCCGTCCAGCGGATTTCCCAGCGGGTCCACAACGCGACCGATGAGGGCTTCCCCGACAGGAACAGAAAGCAGGGTTCCAGTCGTCTTGACGCTGTCCCCTTCCTGAATCCCGAGGTAATCCCCCAGAATGATGATCCCGACGGACGTTTCTTCCAGGTTGAAGCAGAGTCCCCGCGTTCCGTTGGAGAACTCCACCATTTCCCCGGCCATTGCCGAAGAGAGTCCCACGGCGCGGGCGATCCCGTCCCCCACCTCAATCACTTGTCCAACTTCCGCGGTCTCAATTTGACCGTGAAAGTCTTCAATTTCCTTCTGGATGACTGAAGCGATTTCGTCCGCTTTGAATTTCATGGAGGTACCCTTTGCGGAGTCGCTGACGAAGGCTGTTGAGCCGCGTTCGAAGCGATCCGTCATACACGGTGTCACCGACCTGAATCACCAGCCCTCCGATGAGTGCCTCATCCACGGCAGGGATGAGGATCGGTTCACTGTTCAGGGCGGATTGAAGTCGGTTCTTGATACTGTTTAACTGTGATTCAGAGAGCGGCACAGCGCTCCGGATATGAACCCGCTGCTTCCCGGCTCGCTTTTCATACTCAAGCCAGACTTCCTTCAAAATCAGCGGGAACAGATTGAGTCGATCATGCCGGGCCAGCACCTTCAGGAAGTTGGTGAAGAAACTGCTGGCGTACGGCTGGACGGTGCGTTCGATCAACGCAATTTTTTCGTCCTGATTGACCGCATTGGAGCTGAGCAGCTCTGCAAACCGGGGATTCGCTGCCAGAACATCATCCTGGAATGATGTGATCTCCTCGAGCGGGTTTGCCTCGCCCGCCTTGGCAGCTCCGTTCAGGAAGGCAGATGCATACACCCGCGCCACTGCCTGCGCACTGGGATCTTCCAGAACGTGGGAGGGACGTGTTGTCGTGGCTTCTGCCATGCTGTCAGCTCGCTCAAATTCAACCAATGAAAATCCAATTTCGACCGATCTGGCTAACCCCGCCAGTCTCCCTGAAAGAGAACTAACGGATCGCCAGCTCCTCAAGCATGCTGCTGATCAGTCGGTCGTGATCGTCCGACTGCAAATCGCTCCGCAGCCTTGCTTCTGTCAGATCGGCAACCTTGCTGGACAAGGTCTCGAAGATCTCATCCAGCGACTGATCCCGGACGCGGGTAATTTCCAACGTCGCGCGATCGACAGCAGCCTGAGCTTCCCGTTGAGCCACAGCTTGAATCTGTGCTCTTGTGGTTTCCGCATCCCGCTGGGCTTCGGCAAGCGTCTCCCGGATCGTTTCATCCAGCGATTCAATCCGGCCTTTCGCCTGACGAAGTTCGTTGCGGGCCTGATCCAACAGGGATTCGGCGGCAGCGATCGCGTTCAGTTCGGCCTTTTCCCGCTCTGACATATTGTTCAGAAGCAGATCCCAGAGTCCGAGGCCTTTGATCGCTGCGACAAATCCAATGAAGGCGATCAGAGACCAGAACGGCAAGTCAGCCCAAAAGCTGTACTCCCCGTGACCATGTCCACCCCCGTGAGCATCACCGTGCCCATCGTCATGAGATCCCTCATGCGAATCGTGGTGAGCATCACTGGAAGCAGCCGATGCTTTTTCGCTGGGTGCCGGGTGATCCTGCGCCAGTGCAGGCAGGCTGGAAAACCCGATGCACAGCATTGTGATCACTGCGACGAACAGCGAATGAGATGAGATTCTCGACACGAGTTTCTCCGTAGCAAATCGGTGGGACGTTCTCATAATCGGCGCCCCGCGACATGTTCGGTAGCCAAGGCCACCTGTTGATCCACGGTCTGTTCCAGCTCTGCCAGTGCTTCGGATCGCGCCTTGGCAATGGAGGCGAGCGCTTCCTGCTTGACACGTTGTGCTTCCGCTTCAGCCTGAGCGACAATTTCAAGCCGCTTGGCTTCCGCTTCGGCCCGTGCCTGGGACACGATCGCCTTCACTTCGTTCTGAACTTCTGCCAGTCGCTTTTCGGCTTTGGCTGTCAACTGTTCCACTTCGATCTTCAATGCACGTGCTTCCGATTCGGAATTGATGACACGTGCCTCCCGGGCATTGAGCCCGGCAATCAAAGGTTCCCAGGCAACTGACTTCATCACCAGCACAAAGCCCCCGAAGAGGAGAAGGCTGTAGATGAATAATGACAGGTCGATCGCCAGCGGCGGCTTGTTGTAGTCCACCGCATGCGATTCCTCACCGGGCGGAACAATCCCCACAGCCTGATCAGCCACATCCGCGATATCAGACGCTCCCCCATGCGGATGCTTCGCATGGTGCTGGTCGGATTGCGCGAATCCTGCTCCAACGCCCAGCATGACCCAGATGGTCAGCAGCGACGCTGCAAGTGGTATTCGGAATTTCAGTCGCGTCTTTCGCATGGCTACTGTAGACCCATATCAACAGGGATAACGCCGTTGCCGGAACGATCTCAGACGACGATGGCGATGATGCAGACGATCAGGGCGAAGAAGGTCGCCCCTTCGATCAGAGCTGCAGCCAGAAGCATCCCCCCGCGGATGTCGCCAGCAGCTTCAGGCTGACGGGCCATGCTTTCCACAGCAGCAGCACCAATCTTCGCAATACCCAGACCTGCACCCAGGATGATCAGACCAGCCCCGAAGGAAGGGGTCAGGCTGATGGAGAAGCCGGAGGCAGCTTCCTGAGCGAAAGCAGGAGTAGCCAGGGCAAACAGGGCGACAGCCATGGTCCAGCAAATCTGAAGGGCTCGAGACACGAAAACTCTCCTCTGTTGGTTACTTGATCGGAAACCGGAAAACTCACTCTGAATCATGTCGGCCACAACGCGACAACCGCGTCGTCCCGGGCCGAAACCTCAGTGCTCATGCAAGGACATGGCAATGAAGATTGTTGACAGGAACGCGAACACATACGCCTGGATGAAGGCCACCAGCAACTCCAGCAGCCCCACTCCAATCTGGCCGAGAATACTCGCCGGGGCAACGGCCCCCCACGCAATGTGTGCTGAGGTCTGGGCGATGAACGCGAGGATCACCCCCAGAACGGTATGCCCCCCCATGATGTTTGCAAACAAACGAACCGCAAGAACACCATGTTTGATGAACAACCCGACCACTTCGATCACGAAGATCATCGGGACAAGGAAGACTTTGATCGGCCCGGGAGCATCGACTGCCGGAACCATATGTGTCCAGAACCCTACCGCCCCATGCATTTCTGCTCCATACACAAACGTCGCAATGAAGGCGACGATCGCCAGCGCCAGCGTCACACTGATGCTGCCGGTTGCCGACCCCAGCCACGGTAAGGCGCCAAGCAGGTTGCAGAAGAGAATGTAGAAGAAACAGCTCCAGACAAACGGCAGATACTTGTCCGCCGGATGCCCCACCTTCGCAGCACGATGACTTTCGGCAGCATGGGCGTCGCCATGCGTGTCTGTATGACCATGGCCGTGATCATCATGGTGATGGGCATGCGGATCGCCGATCACCGGGCGAACAACTTCGTCCCGGATGTAAACAGCGAGCATTTCCCAGAAGTTCCAGAACCAGCCAGTGACGACATTCCCCCCTTGCGCACGATTGGCAAGCCCGCGAAAGACGAGCAGCGTCGCAAGGGCAGCGACCAGCTGGAGGACCATGAACTTGGTGACATCAATCCCGGCCACATTGAACAGCGAGAACTTTCCACCAAAGGGAAGCTCGAATTCAGTGAAGTCGTAGACGTGATGGAAAATGCCGTGTGATGCCAACATAGAAACACAATTTCAGTCCGGCGGTTCACACCGGAAGCCTCAAACTCGGCAAGATTTTCAGGACCCGGGAGGTTTTTCCCCGGAGCCTGAGGACATTTCAAGGGCAAACCAGGTTTCGACTCCCAGATTTGCAAGATAAATCGCCCCGAGAGCCAGAAAAAACACCGGCACGCGAAGCTCTGTAAAAACCGCGGCTCCCGCTCCCGCGAGCAAAACTGTTGTCAGCACTCGAATCAGCATGCCTACGACAATCGATTCCGCACTGACACCCTGACGACGCAAGTACCAAATCACCAAGGCTCCAACAGGAAGTGAGATTGCGCCGGCAATCAGCGACGCCCACACTCCCTGCAGACCGGAGAATTTCATCGCCGAGAGGCCGAAAAGACTCGCGACAACTACGGTCACCAGGAACATTGTTCCCAATTGCGAACTCAACGACCTCACAGTGGCACCTTCACCCGGAAGAGTCACGCTTCTGGCGCGATTGTCGATCCAGGGAACGAACCATTCGCCACAGTTGCCAGGCACCATACAGCATGCCGAAGGTGCTTCCCACCAGAAGGAGCCAAGGAGCAGTCCCCCATCGCTGATCTCCCCAGATTCCCAAGAACACGAACAATGCAATTTCGATTGAAAAGCTCGTGATCTGAGAGGCCCAGAAGATTGCCGCTCGCGGAAGTGATGTCTTTGACCCCCTCAAGTGAATCAACCTGACCATCAAATGTGGTACGGCAGAAACCCCGTGCCGGGGAGTCTAGTCCCGCAGAAAACCGAAGTCAAAGCACCCCCATTTCCCCAAAATCCCTTTCCCCATTTTTGGTGAGAGCCCCCTGCAAACCCGTTCCAGACGGCCTTCGGACTGCCTCGAACCAGAGTTCGGAAATCGAGCCTTCTTTCCTGTTATTTTCCCGAAATTTTTCCTGCCAACGACGAACGGCCCCCCTCTTCTCAAAGTCGCGAATTTCCCGACATGCTTCCCTTTGGAATGAAAATTCCTGATGATGAGAATTGAGGTTCAGGGTTTCGCGATGATTTCGATCATTGATTCATCCCGAATCATCACCATCGCGATTCCGCCGTACTGACACGATGTGACGTCGACTCGCAGGAGCACAGCATGGCGAAAGATCGTCCGCATACACAGCGATCCTATCCCCGACTCTCTCAAGCGACAGCTTCCAATCACTCCCCTGCCCCTCACCCCCCGCTGATTCGAGGGGCCGTTTCCCAACCCGGGAAAGAAAAACCTTCTCTTACCTCACTGAACCCGCCCGAAGACAATCTGTTGGTCGAAGAAGTCGCTGATCAGTGGCTTCACCTCCGCTGGTCCATCAGTCCCAAAACTCTGGAGCGGGCCGACTCCGCCATGGGACGAGATGGACACCGTGCTGTTCGGGTTCTGCGGATTTCGCGGGTTGAACAGGATGAGTCCCGCCTCCATTGCAAAGAACTGGTGGAAGAGATCGAGATTCCCCCCTCCGCCGGGGAATGGTTCGTCCGTGTTTCCGGAAAGGATTACCGCTGGCTGATTGAAATCGGAATGACATTCGGCAAAGGGCGGTTTTTCTCGATGCTGCATTCTCCCCCGGTGACCCTGAGCGGTTCCCGAGTTTCTCTTCAGGGGACGCAACGATTCCTTGGGACGGAATCACTTCTGGAGTCCCTGGAACGACGAGATCCTCCCCCGCTTCAGGTGCAGGGGACGTTTGTCCTGAACGGAAAGACCCGGCCGGGAACAAGAACGACCATCGACGATCAGGTGATTCCGGTTGACCCGGAAACGGGAGAATTCGAGTGGAGGCTTCCGCTGACCAACGGACGGGTGGTTGTCCCGATCAACGCGGTCGACCGGGGACGAACCCGGCGGGCACTCCTGGCCCTCGACCTGAATTTTCATCTCCTTGAGCCAGAACCGTGCGGTGAGTATTGACCAATTTTCCCTGATCCATCAGCCTGCAGTGCGCAGTCCTTCCGGGCCGCGCGCCGCAGGCCGGACACCTGACCCAGATTTCGCTCCCCTCCGAAGATCCCTCCGGTTATCCGATGTCGACTCCCGTCAAGATTGCCAGTGAACTGATCGAGTTTGATTCTGTCAGTTCGGTTTCGAATGTCTCGATCACGGATTGTCTGGAGGAGCGGCTCAAGCGACTTCATTTCGAGACGGAACGGGTCGATTATGTCGATGACCGTGGAGTCCCGAAGTCCAACGTCATCGGCAAACTCGGTTCGGGAACGGGAGGAGTCGCCTATTTTGGCCACAGCGATGTTGTCCCGGCTTTGAACTGGAAATTCACCGAGCACGGCCCGTTCACCCCCACGATCAAGGACGGCTACCTCTTTGGACGCGGCAGCACCGACATGAAGGGATCGGTCGCTTGCATGCTGGCTGCCATTGAACAGATCGCTCCTGAGTCCCTGAAGGCCCCGATCTACTTCTGCTGCACTGCGGATGAAGAGACCGGCATGCAAGGGGCCCAGCATGTTCAGGAACGCTCACAACTGTTCCGGGAGATCGTCGCCGGGCAAAGCCGATCGATCGTCGGAGAGCCGACGGGAATGGAAGTGGTCTATGGACACAAGGGGGGCTGTGGCCTGCGGATCACGGCAAGAGGAATTGCCGCTCACTCCAGCACTAACAAAGGAGTGAATGCCAACTGGAAGATGATCCCCTTCCTTCAGGAGATGGCAGAGCTCCATCAGGAACTCGAATCTGATCCACAGTGGCAAAACCCGGAATTCGATCCCCCGACCACGAGCATGAATCTGGGGATCAATGATTCCAACCCCGCCATGAATATCACCGCAGCCCAGAGTGTCTGCATCCTCTACTTCCGTGCGATGCCAGGTCTTGATGCCGATCAGATTCTGGAGCGAATCCGGAATGCAGCTGCCCGCCACGGACTGGAATTTGAGCAGGTCTTCCGGGCCACCCCCTTTTATCGCGATCCTGCATCCCTGTTCATACAGGAATGTCTGGAGTTCTCTTCCAATCCTGTCCCCCGAACAGTCGCTTACGGGACCGATGCTGCGAGGTTCCATGAACTGGAACGCTGCGTCATTATGGGGCCGGGCCACATCGCACAGGCTCATACGTATGACGAATGGGTCCGGATTGAGGACCTCGAAAACGGCGCAGCAACCTATCGTGCCATGCTCGAACGCTGGTGTCTGTAACTTCCTGCGATCTCAGGTAAACCGGAATGCGACTTTTCGAAGGAACCCCGTTCGACCGTCCTCCTCGTTGCGAGCGCTGCGATCAGCTGGAGTCCGAATGCCAGTGTCCTCCCGAGACTGAGCACCGCACCCCAGCGGAGAAGCAGACCGCCCGACTCCAGCTGGAAAACCGCAAAGGGAAGAAGCAGGTCACCACAATTCGGGGACTGCTCAATGAAGGGACTCATCTTCACGATCTTCTGTCTCAGCTCAAGACAACCTGTGGGGCAGGTGGTTCGATTCAGGAGGAGACTCTCGAGCTGCAAGGGGACCAGCGGGAACGAGCCGCAGCCCTTCTCAGAAAATTGGGCTATAAAGTGAAGTCGACTTAGAAGAATCAACTCCGCGAGCGAACTTCGTCTCTGCTTGAAAAGGATCGTGCGTCACCCGGTGGATTCTTCACCTTCACCCGACAACACTCAGCGTCGATGGGGGAATGACCGTCGCTGAAGTCCCCTTCACCTCCCAGAGTTCTTCCGAACGGACTTCATCGACGTGCACTCCCTCCTGCAACCTGTAGACATGATCCACTTCATGAGCGAAGAACTTGCGGAACCACAGCATCTGGCGGACCCGATCCCGCGGATTTAACAGCCGGACACAGACCCCACGTTCCATCCAGTCATACAGCATTCCGAAAAATCCGCTCGGAACATACTGGACGGAATGCATGTCGACCGCGACCGAGCTGACCCCTTCACGGAGGATCAGGCGAAAGAGAGTATCGCGAATCAGAGACAGGTCTGCCCCGTCCCAGATTTCCATGCTGCCAATATCCAGTACCGTTCCAAAGCGTGTCTGAGCGATCTGTAATCCGTGGGTGTACTTCCGGTCAGCCATTTTTGAGTAGCCCTGATCTCAACAGTGGAATAGCCAGTGTGGACCGGATTCAGAGCAACGAACAGGCCGTTATCAATCCGTTCAGGAAGCTGAACAACGCATTTTCAACATAACACTATACAAAGACGACACTTACAAAATTTAAAATCAATTTCCTCCCGACCGCCAGTTTTTACCTACGTTGCCTCAATTCAACACAGGCAAAATCAAACGTCGCGAAACCGCAACACGCGGATCCAGATGATTTTGTGCGCTGGCGATCATTTATTCACGAGGTAGATCCCGGCGGCCACAAAGAGACCTCCTGCCAATAAGCCAGCAGAAAGGACATCTCCGCGCATCAGCACACCCAGAAGGACGCCCACAATGGGGGTCCCGAAGCTGAAGACAGAGACCTGAGACGCCCCGTATCTGCGGAGCAGCGCTGCATTGGCTCCAAAGCAATACCCCGAAACAATCAGCCCGGCATACAGGGTCGCGATCCAGCTGACGAGCGTCATTCGTCCGGTCACCGTTTCCCCGATCAAGGGGCTGCAGATAAAGAACATCAACGCCCCAAGGATGTCATGCCAGAAAATGAGAGTCATTGGGGAAACAAAGCGAACGGCATGCTTCGTATAGAGAATCTTGACCCCCATCAGGAATCCGCTGAGCGCCAAAATCAGATCCCCCTTGAGCGTCGGAACGTCTGCACTCTGTGATGAGGCGATTCCGGTGTTAAAGAACACACAGACGCACCCGATACCGGCAAGAAAAAGCCCCGCCCACTGAATCCGACTCAGGCGGACCGTGTGAAAGAAGAGAAATTCACTCCCCGCAACCCAGAAGATGTAGGAATTCACCAGAATGGAAGCATGTGAAGAGCTGCTGTATTCCGTTCCAATATTGAAGGTCGCGATCTGAAGGAACAGCAGAATCCCCATGATCCAGCCGACTCCCCATTGCCCTCGCTTCAGCAGCAGGGGAGCCCCTTCCAGCAGGCACCATCCCGCCATAAACAGAGCGGCTAAAACAAAACGAACCCCTCCCAAAAGAACAGGCGGGATCACATCGAGGGCAAACTGGTTGGAGACGGCAGTCCCTCCCCAGAAGACCATCGTCAGCAATGCAACGAAAATCGCTCCCGGGCCCATCNTTTCCGGCACAGAACGAGATTCGGCNGAAGAAGAGTTCTCGTGTTCTGTGGGGGCCATGGGAAATCAACGCATCAAACAGCAGTCATTCAACCCGTTCCCCGGACATCCGAAGGAACGACTCGGCTGCACAGGATAACCTTCCTCCGTTCGGGAGAACATCGTGACAAATTGCTTCATCTGTCTGCCGAGGGATGCTATGGTGGACAGGTTGGGATCACCAATTCTGAAAGACTCCAGCCTGAGTCTGAATTTCATGCTCCAAGAGAGGAAATCATGGTCAACGGACGTAAGGGAATTCGCCGGGTCCTGGTTCTGGGAACCATGGCGTTGCCGCTGATGCTGGGATGCCCCCAAGGGGGAGGTCACCGGGAATTCAGTGATGCGGACAATGTCACCAACACCGATCCACATGATCATCACCATGAACATGGCCCCAACGGAGGTCATATTCTCGAACTGGGTGAGTATCACGGAGAAATCGCCATCACTGATGGCCGCGTGTTGACCCTGTTTGTTCTGGGTGAGGACGCCAAGACCCCTGCCCCTGTTGCCGATGCGACTGCCAAAGTCCTCCTGAAAGTCGGAGAAGAAACAAAGGAAATTCCTCTCGAAGCTGCTCCGCTGGAAGGCGAGACTGATGGAAAGACCAGTCGGTTTACCGCCGCAGCTGATGCCCTCCCCGCCGAAATTATTGATATCGAAGGAGTGAACGGCGAGGTCGTTCTGATCGTTGCCGGCAAGGAGCACAAAGCCTCCGCCAGCCACGATCACCATCACGATCACGCTCACTAGCCCCTACCTCAGGGGAATGTACCGGTCACTTTCTTGCTCAAATACAGTGTTTCCACCTCTGGATCGCCATACGTTCATGAGATGCGTTCCAGAAGCAAGACACTCCCAATTGGGTGAGGTTCGTGTTTCGGGGAAAATGAACTGTACGCGGATCGGCATCTCTGGATGTCGGTCCGCTTTTGTTCCTGGCCACCCGCGTTGACTTCGATCGTGAATGCGTATTGATCGTACTGGAAAGACGCCTGAATGTTGCGACGGATCGGAGAGAGCCTGTTTGAGTTGAAGCAGGGTGACATCACCCGCGAAGCGGTGGATGCCATTGTCAATGCAGCCAATTCTGCTCTGGTCATTGGAGGCGGAGTGGACGGAGCCNTTCACCGCGCTGGAGGTCCGACGATCCACGAGGAAAGTACCCGTCTCTANCCCGANGGGTGCCCCACAGGATCTGCCGTAGCAACAGGAGCAGGGCTTCTTCCGGCGAAATGGGTGTTCCATGCAGTGGGACCNCGCTGGCAAGGGGGACGGCACGGGGAAGCAGANCAGCTTCGGTCTGCGTGCCAGACATGCCTGGAACTCGCCATCAAAAATGACTGCCGGTCCATTGCGTTCCCTGCAATCAGCACCGGAATTTTCGGGTTTCCGATGGACCGGGCTGCCGAGGTCCTCTGCTCGACGATCATCGAGTTTCTCAATCCACTTCCCCGCCCGCTGGAAGTCCGGATGATTCTGGCAGGGCCGGGCCCCTACGGAGCTTTTGCCCGTGTCCTGGAAGAACTTTTGCCGGGGTGATCTGGAATCTGCGGCATCTGCTCGGGTGATTCTGTCGCTCGCAGTCACTTCATCCAGGTCGCCAGAGGGAGGACCTTCCAAAGTAACAGCGCCACCGGTCCTGCATAAAGAACACTATCCAGCATATCCAGAATACCCCCGAAACCGGGGAACAGGGCTGCGGAGTCTTTCCGACCGACATCCCGCTTCAGGAGTGATTCACAAAGGTCACCCACCATCCCCGCCACGCCGATGAACACTCCATAAACGACGGCGTAATACCATGCAGGGGGACTTGCGCCGGGAACAATCATTGGGGTTGCGAACCGAAGCCAGAGCCACCCGCCCAGAGCGGCCCCCACCAGTGCTCCCAGTGCCCCTTCCCAGGTTTTCTTTGGGCTGAGCAACGGGGCCATCGGCCGTTTCCCCCAGCGTTTCCCGAAAAAGTAGGCCCCAATGTCGCCCCCTTTCCCGCAGATCAACAGCGAGCCGATCACCAGATATCCTGCTTCCTGACCGGCCACCCAGCGCAGCTGCGACATCATTGCCAGTAACAGACCAACATAGGTCACGATCAGCAGCTCCGTGGCCAGTGTTTCCACGCTGGCCCCCGGTTCCCTGAATCTAAGTGCCTGAACAGCAAACAGCGCCATCACAGCAAAGCACATCGCCAGAGCCAGCGGAGTCAGATCGAGATGGCTCGGGGCCGGTTGCTGCAGGTGCGGGAACCAGCTCCCCAAAAGAATCATCGAGACACAAGGGTAAAGAACCGAAGCCTGAATCCTCGGGAAACGCCCTTTCAGAAGTTCGGTCAGTTCCCAGACACTGCGAAATCCCAGCAGTTGCACAAGCCCCAGCAGAAACCAGGCCGGCTCTCCAACTTTTGCATCCAGATAGAAAATCCCGATCAACAATGGAATCAGGATGGCAGAGATGATCACCCGCCAGACAAGCATACCGGACTCAATCGTCTCAAAGGATCGGAAACAGGACTGAAATTGAGGCCTCGACGTTTTCCCAGCGTTCTAAGGAACAGCTTTTTTCATCGCTGCGAGATTCCCCTGTCATCAGGGTTCCCAGTATGCTGAGTTTCCACGTTGACTTGAAGCGACCGGACAAACTTTCAATGCCAGACTGTCAATTCCTTTCTGGAATTCGCTTTGCAACAGCGCAGGAGGCTCATTTCAGCAGGACCGTTCTCCAGCCCGACAGCTCACCCGCGCACACCGGATTTGGAACAACCCGGCCGATCAGACGACCATGACACTGCGAACCTGCATCGTGGCATTGAATGCATACCCAGCGATCGATCCGGAAATCCCCGGTCCGATCGGCGGGATTGAGACACGTGCGTGGACGCTGGCTCAGGGACTGGCCCGTCGCCCGGACTGCGAGGTCTCCTTCGCTGTTCGACACTCTGAGCCACTGAGAAGGACCGAGTACAATCGGGTTCAACTTCGGCTCCTACTCGATCGCTGGTACGCCGCCAAGGAGTCTCTCGCCCTGCGACTGCGCCGGTGCTCACGGTTTCCTTATATCGAATGGAAACATCCCCGAATCAGCGATCTGGCCACTCTGGCGGTGGCTGGCTGGTCCCGATGGAAGCGACGACACGAAGACCTGCTCGCTCCAATGGCGTTCTATCAGCAAATTCCCTCGGATGTCTTTCTGACGTTCGGCGTGCAGGGAAATTCGGCTCGGGTCATCTCCAGTGCACATGCTACCGGACGTCCCGCGGTTCTCTTTCTCAGCTCCGATGGGGATCTGGATGAGCGTTATTTGTCTGGCAACCCGTTTGTCAGCAAATACCATGACCACGCGGACGTCTGCCGGTGGATCATCGATCACGCCGATCACATTCTCTGCCAGACAGAATGGCAACAGAAACAGGCCAAGCGTTTCGGTCGTGATGCCACACTGCTCAGGAATCCGATTGACCTCGAATGGTGGGATCAACATCGTCATCGGGACAACATTGAAACCATTACACATGGCCTGCAGCGATATGTCCTTTGGGTCGGTCGCGCAGAGGATTTTCACAAATGCCCGGCCGTGGCGGTTGAAATCGCCCGCCGAACGCCGGAAGTCGATTACCTGATGATCCTGAATCGCCGGGATGATGTCGTGGAACGGCAGGTTCGCCAGTCGGCTCCCCCGAACCTTCGCATCATCGAACGAGTTTCTTTTCCTGAGATGCCCGCCGTCATGCAGCGGGCGGCTGCTCTGCTGAATACATCCCGTCAGGAGGGTTTCCCCAATACGTTCTTGCAGGCGGCTGCCAGCGGAGTCCCGGTCGCTTCGCTGAATGTCGAGTCGGAGATGCTGGCAAATTCCAAAGCTGGTTTTTGTGGACAGGGGAATCTTGAAACGCTGACGGATTATGTCCGTCGTTGCTGGAAGGGGCGGCCAGAACCGTTTGACGCTCCCTCCGCGCGATCCTGGGTGGAAACCCACCACGATTTGACTGCACAGTCTGTTGCGCTCGAGCAGATTCTACGACAGGTCGTCGAAAAACACAGATGTGGACAATAAAAAACGCCGTCCTCAGGAAAAGGACGGCGTCGCAGTCTGACTCGAAAATCGTTGGATGTTCTTAACGACGTGGTGCAGGCTCCGCTGCTGCCGAAGCGGGCTGAACGCGCTGGATCGGAGAGGAAACGCCGCTGACAGGTTGAACGGTCTTTCCTCCCGTCGACTTGTTCGTCAGGAAGTTGTCGACACGTGCCCGATCCTTGATTTCGGAAAAGACCTTTGCCACCGCCTGCTGTGTCCGCTCCTCGACGAGCTGCTGATAGAGGTCGTCCCAGACCTCCTTGATATCGGTCACCACCGGCTCGGTGAAGCCTTCGCACTTCAGGATGATGTACCGGTTCTCCACATCCGGAAGCTGAATCACCGGTGAAATTTCACCGACTTTCATACGGAATGCCTGCTCTTCCACCTTGGGATTGTCACCATGGCGTCGGATGGGAGGAATCACCCCACCCAACGGACGTGTATTGGGATCAGCAGAGTATTCGCGGGCCAGTCGATCGAAGTCGTCGGGATTCTCCTTGCACTTTTCCCAGATCATCCCTGCGTGACGAATATTCCCACTCACCAGAATCATTCTGGCCTTCACACGAGGACCATAGTTGCTTTCAAAGCCTTTCTTCATGTCCTCTTCGGTAATGATGATTTCCTGCCCTGCCAGTTTTCGCAGAGCGAGCATCGGCCAGATCACATCCTGATGATACTGCTCCGGAGTCAACTTCCGCTCCGCCTCCAGCATCTTGTACCAGGTATCAACCGGGAGTTTGAACTTTTCAGCGGTCTTGACGACTTCGGCTTCGACTTCCGCTGCCGTGACCGTGATGCCACGGGCTTCACATTCCTGCTGAATGATCAGGCGGTTAATCAGCGAATCGAGCACCTCGACCCCGTGCCGAGCAACGCACTCACGCGCAAGGACATCGTAGTTGATGGACTGGCCATTCACCTTCGCCATGGGACGACTGGGAGTATTTGCACTGGGCGAAAGAGTCGCCTTTCCGGTCTCTGCTCCGGCGGTCTGCGACGCGGCTGGCTGAGCCCGGAAAAACTGAAGCCCCACACCGGCAATTCCCAGGAGACACAGCGTTCCGAGGACCGCTGAAATCAGTTTTTTCCGGGATTTGTTCACAGTTGAGGGCTGCGAGGAGTGAATCCGTTCACTCATAATCTGGGCTCTCCACCAAAGGAATTTTTGACTAGAACACCCTTGATGACGGACCTTCCGCAGGGTGCCCCGAGATTCGGGCGAAGGGGATTTACAGAAAATTTTGAATTAAGGTCAAGATCAATCCCGAATTGGCCGACATGGGGCGCAGCGGCGCCTCCCTCCCAACGAACGGATTGACAGAAGTGATTCCCCATGAAGCACAAACGAGTGAGTGTCACTTCGCCATCTTCCCTGCCGGATCTCTTCGCCAGCAGCAGATATTCCTCACTCATCGGAGAAGCGAAAACTCTCCCGCTCACGGGGGTTAAACGGGACATTCGCGGCCGACTGCGGGAACACTGCCCGGATCAACCCGGTGTGTACGGAATGGTGACCGGAGAGGGACAACTGATTTATGTCGGGATGTCCCGAAGTCTGAAAAAGCGACTCCAATCCTATTTTCTCTCCCGAACCTCAAAGGCGAAACAGAGACGAATCGCCTTTCGTTCGACCACCCTGATCTGGCAACCGGTGGCACATGAGTTGATCGCCCGGCTGCGCGAACGCGAACTGATTCGGCAGTTTCGCCCCAATTTCAATGTTCAGGGGCACCCTACCGGGATGAAGCTCGGATATCTGACACTCCTCGACCAGCCTGCTCCCGCATTTTCACTTTCACCGCACCTTCCCCGTCACCATGGAGGAGTCTGGGGACCACTCCCACTAACAAAATTTCTTCGCCGCGCGGTCGGAGAACTGAATCATCACTTCCAGCTGCGGGACTGTCCCCGGGAAACACCGATCTCGTTCAAAGGGCACGATCCTTCCCCCGGATCGGAACACTTTACCCCTTGCCTCCGGGCGGAGCTGGGGACCTGCCTTGCCCCCTGTCTCGGGACCTGCACGAAGACAGCTTACGCAAGGAAAATCCAGCAGGCGAAGCGTTTTCTGAACGGAACAGCGGAAGAGGTCTTTTCCGAGCTGACAGCGTCCATGCAGGAGGAGGTTCAACACCGACGCTACGAAAAGGCAGCGATCCTGCGCGACCGTCTTCAGGCGCTCACCCGCATCAATCAGCATCTCCG